>Ga0066678_10000906_pt1 | contig 10962 bp, 8 predicted proteins | sample GraSoiAngelo_127_FD_62300 | JGI IMG/M metagenome (GOLD analysis project Ga0066678, IMG submission 62300) | Grasslands soil microbial communities from the Angelo Coastal Reserve, California, USA - 14_0927_09_40cm | ecosystem: Environmental > Terrestrial > Soil > Grasslands | place: USA...
GCCGCCCGGGCGGCAGCGTCCCAGTCTCGAGCACGGCGTGGTACATCCGCTCGTATTCTTGGGCCATCACGAGGTGGGAGAAGTTGCGCTCGGCGTGCGCGCGGCACGCCTCCGGGTCCCGCGCGTGAATGGTTTCCGCGGCGCCGATCATCTCGTCGAGGCTGTCGCACAAGGCGCCCACGTTCGGCGCGATGACCTCAGGCAACGCGCCCCGTCGCGTGCCCAGCACCGGAGTGCCCGAGAACAGCGCCTCGATGAGCGTGAGACCGAATGGTTCGTCCCACAGGGCGGGCATCCACAGGCAACGCGCTCCGGCCAGCAGTTCGGCCTTCCTCCTCCCGTCCACCTCGCCGACATAGCGGATGTTGCGCCGCAGGCTGGGGCGCCAGCCTCCCGCGATCAGGAGTCGCCGTCCGCTGTGCTTCGCTGCGGCCACGGCCCAGCGATACCCCTTCACGCTGTGGAGGCGACCGAGAAACAGGTCGTAATCGTCCTTCGCGGCTCGGAAGATGAAGTCGGCCGGGTCGAGCCCGTTGTACACGAACACGTTGGTGCCGTGACGCCGCGCATGGTCGCGCGAAACGCAGATGTTGTTCTGCAGGGTGGGAGATCCAGGCGTCAGGTTCCCCTCCAGCGTCTGCACGAAGGGATGTGACGGGACCCGCCGCACGGGAAAAATGGCGTGGAGGATGTCCGCGCCTGGCGGGAGCACCGTCGCGAGGTCCAGGGCCGGGTGTCGGATGCGGTCCGGCGGCACCTCGACGACCGTCGCTTCGGGCACGCGAGTGCCTGGCGACGCGAGCAGGGTGACGCGGTGGCCCAACGCCGCCAGCCCGCGAACCAGCGCGACCACCACCCGCTCCGTGCCGCCGTATCCCTTCACCGGCAGCCGGTAGTGCGAGGCGACCACGACGTGGAGCGGCGTCATGCCGGAACGGACGGCGTCGCTCTTCCGGCGGGCAGCGTGCCCGTCTCGAGCACGTGCTGGTACATGCGCAGGTATTCACCCGCCATCACGAGGTGGGTGAAGAACCGCTCGGCATGTGCCCGGCACGCCGCCGGGTCGCGCGTCTGGATCCGGTCGGCGGCGGCGATGATCTCGTCCATCGTGTCGCACAACGCCCCGACGGCGGGCGTGACCAGCTCGGGCAGCGCGCCGCGCCGCGTTCCCAACACGGGCGTGCCCGAGAGCAGCGCTTCGACGCTGACGAGGCCGAATGGCTCGTCCCACTGCGCCGGGTTCCAGAGGCAGCGCGCGCGCGCCAGCAGCGCCGCCTTCGTGGTCCCGTCCACCTCACCGACGTACTTCACGGACCCCGTGAAGCTCGGACGCCAGCCGCCGGCGACGATCAGGCGATGCCCGGTGCGCTTCGCGGCTTCGACCGCCCAGTGGTAGCCCTTGGCGCTGTGCAGCTTACCGAGGAACAGGTCGTACTGCTCGGCGCGCTTCGCAAAACGACGGAACACGTAGTCGGCGGGATCGAGCCCGTTGTACACGAAGGTCTCGCTCTTGTGGCGGCGCGCGTGATCGTGGGAGAGAAAAATGCTATTGGGGGAGGGAGGCGCGCCTCCCTTCAGGTTGCCGTGCACCGTCTGAACGAACGGCGGGGAGCGGGGCGCGTGGCGCAGCGGGGAGTGCACGTGTACCAGGTCGGCGTCGCGCGGGATGTAGGGCGCGAGCGTGGTGCCGTCGCCGAACTTGCGAGGCGGCACCTCCACGACCGTTGCCTCCGAGACGCGCGTGCCGGGGGGCGCGAGCAGCGTGACGCGGGCGCCAAGCGTCGCGAGCCCGCGCACCAGCGCCATGATCACCCGTTGCGGACCGCCGTAACCCTTCGCCGGCAGCGGCTGATGGGAGGCGACCGCGATGTGCATGGGCGAAATAGTATAACTACCTTTGTCGCATGTCAGGCCGGCCGCTCACGATCCTGCAGCTGACGCACCAGGGCGGCGGGTCCGGCTCGACCGTGGCGATCGCGAACCTGAGTCGCCAGCTCGCCCGGCGCGGGCATCGCGTGCTGATCGGCTGTCGGCCCGGGACGATGCTCGCAGGGCTTACGGCGGACGCGGGGCTCGAGCTCGTGCCCCTGGACTTCCGTCGCCTGGGTCCGCTCGCCACTGCGCTCGGCGACGTAATGGCGGGCGCGGGCGTGGACGTGGCGAACAGCAACGCCACGCGCGACCGCCGCGCGCTCACGTGGCTGCGGTGGCAGCGGCGACTGCCGCATGCCTTCGTCGTCACGCGCCACACCATGCCCCTCACGCTGGCGCCCGCGCTGATCGCCGTGGCGGTCTCGGCCGATCGTACCATCGCCGTGAGCCCGGCGGTCGCGCGCGCGTTGCGGCGCCGCCTGCATCCGCGCGGCCGCCTCCGCGTGGTGCCCAACGGCATCGACTGCGAGCGGGTCGACGCGCCGCCGTCCGCCGCCGACGTCGCCACCGCGCGGGCGGCCCTCGGTGACCTCGGGGGCAGGCCGGTGGTGCTCGTGTTGGCGCGCCGCAAGGACCAGGACATCCTGCTCGCGGGACTGGGCGCGCTCGAGCGGCCGGTGGTCGTCGCGTGCGTCGGGATCGAAGCCGACGACCAGCTGCGCGCGATCGAGCGCAGCGTGCCCGAGCGCCACCGCGTAGTGTACGTGCCGTTCACCGACCGGCCCCTCGCCTTTTGCCGCCTCGCGACCGTTTCGGCCCTGCCGTCGCGCATCGAGGGGCTCTCCATCGCGCTGCTCGAGACGATGGCCCTGGGATTGCCCGCCGTGGCGTCGCGGGCCGGGGGCAACCCGGACGTCATCACGTCGGGAGAGACCGGTGTGCTGGTGCCCCCGCTCGATCCCCTCGCCTGGGCCGGCGCGCTCGAGCGCGTGCTGGGCGATCGGGAATTCGCGCGGCGGATCGCACGCGCCGGCCGCGACCTCGTGCGGCGTGAGTTCACCCTGGAGCGGACCGCCGAGCGGGCCGAGGCGGTCTACCGTGAGGCCGTGGAGCGGCGGCACGGTTGAGCCCGACGCTCCTCCTCGCCCTCAACTTCCCGCCGTTCGGCGGCGGCATCGCCCGCATGATGGGCGAAGTCGCGCTGCGCTATCCGGACCACGGTCTGCTCGTCTCCACGGGAACCTGGCCCGGGAGCGATGCCAGCGACCCCCGCTTCCGCCAGACCATCGACCGTGTGCCAGTGGGCGCGAAGCGGCTGCGCACGTTAAACGGGCTCCTCCGGTGGACCAGGCGCGCCGCGGCGCTGACGCGGCGGGCCGAGCCGGCGTTTGCGTGGTGCGACGAGGTCAAGCCCGCGGGCTACGCCGCGGCCTGGCTGCACGCGCGCCGCGATCTCCGGTTCGGGGTGCTCGCCCACGGAGCGGACCTCCTGCTGCTCCAGAAGAAGATCCGACGCTCCCGCTTCAAACAGTGGACGGCGCGACGGATCTTCCAGGGTTGCGCGGTCGTCGTCGCCAACAGCGGCTGGACCGCGAATCTCGCCCGCGAGGTGCTCGACTCGCTCGGCTGCCGCGCCCTCGCCGCCGACGTCCGGGTCGTCCACCTGGGCACCACGCCCTCCCGTTTTCGCCCCGGCATCGACTCCGGGCCGATGCGGCGCCGATACGGGCTGGACAGAGGCCCGTGGCTGCTCACGGTCGCCCGGCTCGACTTCCACAAGGGGATCGACACCGTCATCCGGGCGCTCCCCGCGATCCGGGCCGCGGTTCCGGGCGCGCGCTACGCCGTCGCCGGCGTGGGAAGCCGGCGCGACGCACTCGAGGCGCTCGTCACGGAGCTCGGCTTGGGCGATGCGGTGCGCCTGCTCGGCTTCGTTCCCGACGCCGACCTACCGGCGTTGTACAACGCGGCGGACCTGTTCGTGCTGGCGTCCCGGCGACACGACCTGCTGGTGGAGGGATTCGGAATCGCTTGTGTGGAGGCTTCTGCGTGCGGTCTTGCGGTGATCGGCAGCCGCTCCGGGGGCATCCCCGAGGCGATCCGCGAGGGCGAAACCGGGCTGCTCGTCGATCCGGACGATCCAGCCGGGGTGGCGGCGGCGGTCGTGACCGTGCTCGAGGATGACGCGCTGCGCCGTCGCCTGGGCGCCGCCGGGCGCGCGGCGGTCGAGGGCTACTACAATTGGGACCGCGTCACGGCCGACTTGATCCGGATCGACCGGGAATTCCGCCGACCGTGACCCTAGATTGTTCACGATGACGACGCTCCTCCTGGCGCAGGACTTCCCTCCGATGGGCGGCGGCATCGCCCGATTACACGGTGAGCTGGCGAAGCGGTTCCCGCGCGGCGACCTCGTCGTCTCCACTCCCGCCGACCCCGATGCGCCCGAAGTCGACGGCGCGCTGCCCGCCGTGGTGGACCGGCTTCCGTTCGGCGCGCGGCGCACCAAGACACTGCCGGCGGTGCTGTTCTGGGCGCGGCGCGCGGCCACCCTGGCGCGACAGCATCGCGTCGCGTTCGTGCATTGTGGCAACGTGAAGCCCGCGGGATATCCGGCACGCTGGGTGTACGAGCGCCAGCACATCCCCTACGGAATCTTCTTTTACGGGGCCGACCTGCTGAGCGAGCAACACAAGGTCCGGCACTCGCGACTCAAGCGGCGCACGGCCCGCGTCATCATGGGTGGCGCAGCGGTCCTCATGACCATCAGCGCCTGGACGCGCGATCTCGCGCTGTCCCTGTTGGGTGACCTCGGGCTCGACGGGCACGGCCGGCGGGTCCGCGTCGTGCACCTCGGCACCGACCCCACGTGGTTTCGCCCGGGAGTCGACGTGACGGCCGTGCGGGAGCGGTTCGCCCTGCCCGACCGCGGCGGGCGTTGGCTCGTGACCGTGGCGCGGCTCCAGGAACACAAGGGGATGGACACGGTGATCCGGGCGCTCCCGGCCATCCTGGCCGGCGCGCCGGACGTGCGCTACGCCGTGGCCGGGACCGGGCCCGATCGCGACCGGTTAGAGCAGCTGGCGCAGGAGCTCGGCGTGGGCGACCGCGTGCGGTTCCTCGGCGGGGTCGGCGATCAAGACCTCCCGGCGTTCTACAACCTCGCGTCGGTGTACGTGGGCGCCTCGCGTCGGGCGGGGCGCCTGGGCGTTGAAGGATTCGGCATCTCGCTCGTGGAAGCGTCGGCGTGCGGACTGCCGGTGGTGGCAGGCAACTCCGGCGGAATACCGGACGCCGTGCGCGAAGGCGAGACCGGTTTCCTCGTGCCGCCCGAGGACCCCGCCGCCCTGGCGGGGGCGATCTCGCGCCTGCTCGCGGACACCGAGCTCGCGCGCCGCGTCGGCGCGGCGGGACGAAGGGCGGTCGAGACCTACTACAATTGGGACCGTGTCGTTCGCGACCTGCGCGCCATCGAAGCGGAGGTCACAGGGGGACAGGTGTCCTAGCGCGCGGGGTCGCCACGACCTCACGCGGCCGCTCCAACGCCAGCAGGCACAGCAGGAGCAGTGCTCCCCAGGTATAGATGGAGTGCGTGAGCAGTGTGCGTCGCAGCTCGAGTGACCCCACCGTGAGGAGACCCGACGATGCCAACCCGGCCGCGAGCCGCGGGGCGATCCATGCGCCTCGACCTCCGGGCAGCGGAGGATGTTGCAGCACCACGACCCATGCTGGGAGCGCCAGCAGGAAGTAGTGCGTGTGCGCGATCGGTGAAAGCAGTACCGCTACGACCGTTACCACAGCGATCTCGGGCAGTACCGTCCCGCTGGCCGCCCGCTGCCGGCGCAGCACCATCGCTGCGGCGCCCAGGCACAGCAGGTCCAGCGCGACCAGCAGGAGTGGTGGACCATGCAGCCGCGCCACGAGGGCCGCGAGCGACTGATTGCTCTCGCCCGACCAGCTCCAATTGCCCGGCGCCGACAGCGTGAGCCAGTCGCGCAACCCGGCCCACACCCCGGAGAGCCCGTAGGGCAAGAGGGCTCCGATGGTGAGGCCCGCGGCCACTGCCCCGCCGAGCGCGAGCGCACGCCAGCGCCGTTGGTAGGCGAGGTAGCCGAGCAGCAGGCCCGGGAAGGCCTTGAGCGCCGTCGCGATGCCGATCCAGCCGCCGCCGCGCCCCTCGCGTTCGCGGTCGAGCGCCACGACGGCCGCGATGGTCAACGCGAGCAGCACGCAGTTGATGTTCAAGTCCTCGAAGTTGCGATGCAGAGGCACAGCCACGGCGGCAACTGCCCAGCCCACTGCCCAGCGGTGCTGCGACGGGACTCGGCACAGGCTCCAGACGAGGCAGGCGAGGCTCAGGGCGGCCCACATCGCTTTCGACAGTCCCAGATTGGCGCGGGCGACCAGGGCGAATGGGGTGAGGGCAACCGCGCTGAAGGGTGGCCAGGGGAGGCCGATCCGCGTGCTCACTCCGGAGAAGAGCGGAGTGCCGTGCAGCAACCGTTCGCTCTGGCCCAACTCCGCCTCGAAATCACTTCCTCGCCGGACGCCGACTTCGATGGCGACGGCCGCGTAGACCGCGAACGCGACGATCCAGGTGGCTCGCCTCATCGGCTGCAACTTGCCGATCACGCACACAGCCCGCAATCTTCGCACACGCGGGAATGAACGCAGACCAATCTTCCCTCTCCCCTCGTCTCTGGTTCGCGCTCGGACTGGCCCTCGGTGTCGGCGCGGCACTGCGGCTGGCCGAATTCGCGGCGCTGACGCCGCTCGACGTCGACGAGGCGATGCTGGGACTCGACATCGCCGCGCGTGGCTATGCCGGCCTGCTCCAGCCGCTCGATTTCGGTCAAACGGCGCCCGTCCTGTTTCTGTGGGGTACGCACCTGGCGACTCGGCTCGTCGGCGTGGGCGAGGTGGCCCTGCGGGTATTGCCTTTCATCGCTGGTGTGGTACTCCCCTGGGCGACCTGGAAACTGGCGACGCGCCTGCTCGAGCCCCGGGCGGCCGTGTTCGCGGCGGCGTTCACGGCGTGCGCGCCGATCCTGGTGCGTTACTCGAGCGTCGCGAAGCCGTACGCCGTGGACGCGCTCGTCACCGTCATGCTCGTCGGGCTCGCGCTCGACACAGCCAATCAGCCCGAGCGAGCGCGGATCTGGTGGCGGCTGCTCGGGGCGGGAGTGGTGGCTCTGCTCGCGTCCCAACCGGCGCTCTTCGTGCTGGCCGGCCTCACCGCAGCGCTGGCCCTGGACCCGCGGGTGCGGCGTGTCCCGGGATGGATGTGGCGTCTTGCCACCGCCGGCGCCGCCTGGAGCGGGCTGTTTGCAACCCTCTACTTCACGCAGTATCGGAGGGTGGCGACGGACGGCTACATGCGGCAGTTCTGGGCCTGGAGTTTCCTGTCCCCTGGCTCGCCGTCCTTGGTCGAGCGCCTGCCGCTCATCGCGCGAGAGACGTTGTTCCCGTTTTTCATCGGGTCGCGGCCTCACACGCTCGCCGTGATCGTCGTCGTGCTCGCCTTCTGGGGCGTCGGGGCAGTAGGGCTGGGCAGACGGTTAGGGCGCTGGGCCATGGTGCTCGTGGCCGGGCCGGTGGTCGTGGCGCTCGCGGCCTCGGCGGTCCATGGTTATCCCATCTCCGCGCGCTTGATGCTCTACGCCGCTCCTCTGCTCATGCTGATGCTGGCGGAAGGCGTGGTCAGGGGGATCGGCTGGCTGCGACGTCCGGAGGCGGCACGCGTAGCGTGGGTCGTCGTCGTCGCGTGGCTCGCGGTGGTGGCCGAGGCCGCGGCGACGCGACGGCGCCTGGCGCCCGATGTGCCGTCGCTCGTGCCGCTGTTGCGGCGCGCGCCACCTCCCGCGACACCGGTCTACGTCCTGGCCAATGCGCTTCCCATGTGGGCGTTTTACTCGACCGACTGGGCGGCGCCCGACACGAGCCGCCTCCGGTGGCTGGCGCGGCTCGCGGGCCCCGGCGGCCCGGCCTTTCACAACGCGCCAGCCCGCGGACGCCCGCGCGCGGACGAGGCAGCCACGCTGGTCGGGCACTGGGGCGCTCGCACGGAAATCATCGGCCTCGCTACCGGGATGCAGAAGCGCGACCTCGCCGGTCTCGCACGATCGCGCCCCGACTCGGGCTGGGTGGGGGAGGAGGTGGCACGCATCACGGCGAGTGGGGATCACGAGGTCTGGGTGGTCCTCGGCTTCGCATTCTCGCACGAGGCGGACGACCTGTTGGCGGGCCTGGAGGCGGCTCGGTGGGAGAGAGTCTACGAGCGTCAGGCGCAGGATGCGTCGCTGTACCGCTATCGGATGCGCTAGCTAGCCCGCCGCGTCAGCCGCCTTGGGCGCGGCCGCGGGACGTGCGCTGATCGCGTACGTGGGGCAATGGCGGATGAACTCGCCGTCGATGGGCGACCACTCTTGCTCGGGCCGCGTGACGACCGCCTTGCCCTGCGCGTCGAGCACGAACATCCCTGGCGGTGCCTGCACCAGGCACGCCCCGCACCCGATGCAGCGCTCCCGCTGGACGCGAATGGTCACGGCCCGGCGCGGATACACCCCCGTGTCCCCCGGCACCGGCCACTCGGCCGGACGATCGAGCCCGGCCACGGTGGCGCGATATCCTTCTTCGACGATCTCACGCAGGTGGTCGAAGTCGAAGGCGGAGATGTGCTCGACGCGCGGGTGGATGTAATAGATCGGCGGTGTAGTCCACTCGCGCATTCGCAGCTCGAGCAGCGACTGCATCGCGATCTCGGTGGCGCGCGCGAACACCGCCGAGAACCCGTCTTCCTGCGTGTCGGCGCGGAACGCGTTCGACGCGGACACGTCGACCGCGAGGATCACGTCGGCGCCGAGGATGCGCGCCGTGCCGACGGGCAGGTTGTCCACCGTGGCGCCGTCCACGTAGAAGCGTCCCCGGATCTCGCGCGGCGGCAGGAAGCCGGGGATGGCGCACGACGCGAACACGGCGTCTTTCACCGGCACCTCGTCCAGTCCCTCGAGCCCCCAGAAGACCTGCATCCCCGAGTTCACGTCCACGGTGTTCACGGTGAGGGGATGGTGGAGGTCTTGGAAGGTGGCGTCGCCGACGAGGCGGTGGATCAGGAGGTCGAGGGGCTCACGGCGGAACAGGGCGGGGGAGCGCATTCGCTTGAAGGCCATGTCCGCGTGGGCGACCACGAACACGTCTTTGCGGCGCAGCTTGATCGCCACGTCGCGCAGCTCGGCGATGCTCCGGCCGACGGACCAGGCGGCGCCCACCAGCGCGCCTACGCTCGAGCCGACGATCTGCGCCGGCACGAGGCCGCGCTCGGTGAGCGCCTGCAGCACGCCGATGTGGGCGACGCCCTTCATACCGCCGCCGCCCAACACGAGGGTGAATCGCGTTTGGCTGTTCACGTGACCCGCCGCTTGCCCGGAAGGTGAGCCTCCGAGTAACGTAGTCGTGATCCCCAGCCCCGCGCTACTCATGCGCCATCACGTCGTACGCAGTCGCTGGACTTTGACCGGTCTCGCCGTCGTTGTCGCACTCGCGCTCGCGGCGCTCGCGGCGCCGCTCATCGCGCCGGGCGATCCCTATCACGGACGCCTCGCCGCCGCGTTGCAGGCGCCGTCGCGCGCATTCCCGCTCGGCACCGACGCGCAGGGGCGCGACATCCTCAGTCGGCTGCTGTTCGGCGCCCGGCTGTCGCTCGCCGTCGGACTCGCGAGCCAGCTGATCGCCCTCGCGGTCGGGCTCACGCTCGGCCTGGCCGCCGGCTTCTACGGCCGCTCCGTGGACGCCGTGGTGATGCGCGCCGCCGATGTGACCCTCGCCTTCCCGTCCCTGCTCCTGCTCATCGCCGTCGCCGCCGCCGTGAAGCCCACGCTGCCGGTCGTGTGCGTGGTGATCGGCGTCGTGGGCTGGGCGGGCATGGCGCGTCTGGTGCGCGGCCAGGTGCTCGTGGTGCGTCGTCTCGACTACGTCCACGCGGCGCGCGCGTTCGGCGCCTCCGACGCACGGCTCGCCACGCGCCACGTGCTCCCCAACGTCCTCGGGCCGGTGATCGTCGCCGCCACGCTCGGTGTCGGCGGCGCCATCATGGCCGAAGCCGCGCTCTCGTTCGTGGGACTGGGGGCGCCGCCGCCCACGCCCTCCTGGGGCGCGATGGTGGCCGAGGGCCGCGACCTGCTGCGGGTGGCGCCGTGGGTGTCGCTCTTTCCCGGGCTCGCGATCGGCCTGACGGTGGCAGCCGTCAACGTCGTCGGGGACGGGTTACGCGACGCGCTGGACGTGCGGGGAGGAGCAGCATGACGTCGAACCCGGGGCTGAGAGCCCCGGCTCGGCGTGGAGTGCGCCCTATAAGGGCGCACCGTGAGCCGAGCGCGCCCTCTCAGGGCGCGGGGGAGACGTGACCGACATCGCCTATCACCCGACGCGCCTGCGCGCGTTGCGTGACCAGTTCCGCGCCCTGCGGGCGGCGGAGTTCCCCTGGACGGCGGACACCGTCTACCTGAACAACGCGTCCATCGGGCCCATCCCGGAGCGCACCCGCCGGGTGCTCGACGAGTTCACCGCCAAGCGTACCGCCCCGCACCTGCTCCCCGACCGCGAGCTGCAGGCGGGGTTGCAGGCGGCGCGCGAGGCGATCGCCCGGCTGCTCAACGCGGAGCCCGCCGAGATCGCGCTCGCGACGAACACCAGTCACGGGCTGAACCTCGCGGCCCGTGCCCTGCCGCTCCACCCTGGCGACGTCGTGCTCGTGTCCGATCGCGAGTTCCCCGCCAACGTGTACCCCTGGCTGCTGCTCAAGAAACAGGGGATAGAGGTGGAGCTCGCCCCGTGCGCCGCCGAAGGCTGGCCCGACGAGGACTATCTGGTCGAGCGCCTGCACGACCCGCGCGTGCGTGTGCTCGCCGTCTCGTTCGTCCAGTTCGCCAACGGCTACCGCGCGGACCTGGGACGCCTCGGCGCCGCCTGCCGCGCCAACGGCACGTTTCTCGTGGTGGACGGGATTCAGGGGGTGGGGAACTCGACGCTCGACGTGCGCGAGACGCCGGTAGACATCCTCGCGTGCGGCGGTCAGAAATGGCTGCTCTCCCC
>Ga0066678_10000913_pt1 | contig 10936 bp, 11 predicted proteins | sample GraSoiAngelo_127_FD_62300 | JGI IMG/M metagenome (GOLD analysis project Ga0066678, IMG submission 62300) | Grasslands soil microbial communities from the Angelo Coastal Reserve, California, USA - 14_0927_09_40cm | ecosystem: Environmental > Terrestrial > Soil > Grasslands | place: USA...
GCCCCGTCGATGGCCGCCGCGGCCTCGCTCACGCGGCGACCTGCGAAAGGAAGCTGCGGCCTCGCGGCGCGCCCACGCCGAAATAGTCGGCCACCGTGGCGCCGAGGTCGGCAAACGATTCCCTCACGCCGAGCGCGCTGCCGCGCGCGCGGCGGGGCGAGTACGCCAGAAGCGGGACCTGCTCGCGGGTGTGGTCCGACCCGGGGAAGGTCGGATCGTTGCCGTGGTCGGCGGTGATCACCAGCACGTCGTCGGGCCGCAGCGCGGAGGCGATGGCTGGGAGAGCGCGGTCGATCTCCTCCATCGCCCGCGCGTAGCCGGCGGGGTCGCGGCGGTGGCCGTACAGCATGTCGGTGTCGACCAGGTTCACGAAGAGCAGCGAGGCCCCGAGGTCGCCGAGCAGCTCCTCGGTCTTGCGCAGGCCGTCCGCGTTGCCTTCGGTGTGCACCGAGCGGGCGATTCCGCGGCCGTCATAGATGTCCGGGATCTTGCCCACCCCGACGACCTGCACCCCCGCCTGCGACAGAAGATCTAGCACGGTGCCGGGAGGCGGCGGCTGCGAGAAGTCGCGTCGGTCATAGGTGCGCACGAACTTGCCCGGCTCACCGATGAACGGCCGCGCGATGACCCGCGCGATGCCGTACTTCTTGCCCACCGTGCGGGCCGCCTCGCACCAGTTGTACAGCGTCGCGAGCGAAATCTTGTGTTCGTGCGCCGCGATCTGGAACACCGAATCGGCGCTCGTGTAGACGATCGGCCAGCCGGTGGCGAGATGCTCGGGGCCCAGCTCCTCGATGATCTGCGTGCCGCTGGCCGGCTTGTTCCCGAGATACCCGGGCGCTCCGGAGAGCCGCAGCCACTCCTGCATCAACTCCGGCGGAAATCCGTTCGGGAAGGTGGCGAAGCCTTTCTCCAGCACGATTCCGACCATCTCCCAGTGGCCGGTGGTCGTGTCCTTGCCGCGGGACATCTCCGCCATGGTGCCGAAGCTGGCCCGAGGCGCGCCGGAGGGCGGGCAGCCGGCGATTTCGGTCAGGTTGCCGAGACCCCAGCTCTCCAGCGTGGGCAGGTGCAGGCCACCCACCCGCCGCGCCATGTTGCCGAGCGTATTCGCGCCCTCGTCGCCGTAGGCAGCGGCGTCGGGAAGCGCCCCGGCGCCGCAGGAGTCGATCACCAGGATGACGAAACGGCCCAATGGTCCTCCGGCTTGCGGCTTGCGGAAAGCTAGTACCTTACTCCGTGCGCGGCCTCGCCAGTGACGATGGCAACGCTGGCGGAGGCGCCGATGCGCGTGGCGCCCGCGTCGACCATCCTGCGCGCGTCGGCCGCGGTCCGGATTCCACCGGATGCCTTCACACCCATCTCGGGACCGACCACATTGCGCAGCAGCGCCACGTCCTCGACCGTCGCGCCACCTGGACCGAATCCCGTGCTGGTCTTGACGAACGCCGCCCCCGCGGCCTTCGCCAACGCGGCGCCGATCGCCTTCTCGTCGCGGCTGAGCGCGCCCGTCTCCAGGATGACCTTGACCGCGCGCGGACGGGCGACCTCCACCACCGCCTGGATGTCCCGGAGCACCAGCGCGTAGTCGCCCCCGTGAAGCGCGGCGAGGTTCACCACCATGTCGAGCTCCTGCGCGCCGGCGGCGATCGCTTTGCGCGCCTCTTCCACCTTGGCAGCGGTCCGGGCGGTGCCCAGCGGAAAATCGACCACCGCGATGGAAAGCGTGCGGCAGCCGGCCAGGAGGCGCGCGGCGAGAGCGACGTTCTCGGGCCTCACGCAGACGGCCGCGAACCCGTAGCTGCGCGCTTCCGCGCACGCCTTCGCGACTTCGTCGGCTGTCGCTTCGGGCCGGAGCACCGTGTGATCGATGAGCGGCGCGAGGTCGATCGGGTCCGGCATGAGGCGCGCGTTGTTGTACTCTGCCGTCCCCGCCGGAGGCAAACCGTGCACCGAGAGCTGTTCGAACGCGCCGCGCAGCTCGCGACCGAGTACCTGGAAGCGCTTCCGGAGCAGCCCGTCGGCGCGCAGGCGACCCGCGAGGAGCTCATCGCGGCGCTCGGCGGACCGCTTCCGGAGCGCGGCGAGGATCCGGTCGCGGCGCTGGAGCGATTCGCGCGCGCCATGGAGCCCGGACTGATCGCGAGCGCGGGGCCACGCTACTTCGGCTTCGTCGTCGGCGCCGGGCTACCGGCTGCGATGGCCGCCGACTGGCTCGCCTCGGCCTGGAACCAGAACGTCTCGCTCAACGCGCTCTCGCCCGCCGGCGCCGCGGCGGAGGAAGTGGCGATCGGCTGGCTCCTCGACCTGCTCGGCCTGCCGCGCGAGTGCAGCGTAGGCTTCGTCACCGGAGGGCAGACCGCCAATTTCACCTGCCTCTTGGCCGCGCGGAACGAGGCGTACCGGCGCGCCGGATGGGATGTCGAGCGCGACGGCCTGCTCGGCGCGCCGCCGCTGCGGATCGTCGCCGGAGCGGAGGCGCACGTCAGCCTGTTCGCCGCGCTGCGGATGCTCGGATTCGGCACGGCGCGCATCGAGCTGATCGAGGCGGACGCGCAGGGCCGGATGTCGGCGCCAGCGCTGGCGCGCGTGCTCGCAGGGAGTGGCGGCACGCCCATGATCGTCTGTGCGCAAGCGGGAAACGTGAACAGCGGCGCGTTCGACCCGCTGCCGGAGATCGTCGATGCAGCGCATGCAGCGGGTGCGTGGGTGCACGTCGACGGCGCCTTCGGCCTCTGGGCGGCGGCGAGCCCGCGCCGGCGTGCGCTGCTCGCGGGCGCGCACCGGGCGGACTCCTGGGCGACGGACGCGCACAAGTGGCTCAACGTCCCCTACGACTGCGGCATCGCCATCACCGCGCACCCGCAGGCGCACCGGGCCGCGACGACGGCCAGCGCGTCGTACCTGACCAACGCCTCCGGGCCGGAGCGCAATCCGTTCGAGTGGGTGCCGGAGGCCTCGCGGCGCGGACGGGCTTTGCCCGTCTACGTCGCGCTGCGGACGCTCGGACGGGCGGGCGTCGCGGAGCTGGTCGACCGCTGCTGCGCGCTCGCCGCCCGGATGGCGTCGGCGCTCGCCGCAGCCCCCGGCGTGCGCGTGCTCAACGAGGTGGTGCTGAACCAGGCGTTGGTCCGGTTCGGGGAGTCGGACGAGAAGACGCGCGAGGTCATCGCGAGGGTGCAGCGGGACGGCACCTGCTGGGTCGGCGGGACGACCTGGCACGGCGTCCACGCGATGCGCGTGTCGGTGTCGGGATGGAGCACCACCGAGTCCGACGCCGACCGCTCCGTCCAGGCAATCCTTCGGGCAGCGAGTTAGAATGCCCGCATGCGGTCGAAGCTGGAGATTGCCTTCGAACTCGATCGCCGCTGGCGGCTGCTGAGGGGCGAAATGGACGGCTCGAAGAGGGCTGCATTGATCGAGCTCGCGCGCATCCTCGCGGAGGCCCGCGTGCCATACGCAGTCATCCGCGGCGTGGCCCTGCAGATCCACCAGTCGGACCCGCGAACCACGATCGACATCGATCTGGCCGTGCTCGCTCGCGATCAGATTCCCCGCGAGCATCTCCGGAAAGCCGGGTTTCGACTGACCGGGACATTCGCGAACTCCGAAAACTGGATCGGACCGGAGCAGACTCCGGTCCAGTTCACTGACGACGCCACGCTGGCCGTGGCGATTGGACGAGCGCAGGAAATCAGCGTCGAGTCGGTCAAGCTGCGGGTGATTGGAAAGTTCGACTTGCTGCGCGAGAAGCTGCGCGCGGGGTCGGATCCCGCACGGCGGCGATCGAAGCGGCTTCAGGACCTGGCGGATGCGCACAGCCTGGTGGAGGGAGACGCGACGCTGCTCGACCGCCTGACGGATGCCGAGAAGAAGATCCTCGACACTGCTCCTTGATTCACCAGGCGACGAGCGGCGGCAGGCTCATGAAGATCGCCTCGACGTTGCCGCCGGTGCGCAACCCGAACAGGGTGCCGCGGTCGTAGATCAGGTTGAACTCGACGTACCGGCCGCGCCAGCGGAGCTGCTGCGCGCGGTCCTCGTCGGAGTACGGGGTCGCGCGGCGGCGCTCGACCAGTGGAGCGTACGCGGGCAGGAACGCCTCGCCCACATCGCGGACGAACGACCAGCGCTCCTCGCCGCGGAGATAGTCGAAGAAGATGCCGCCCACGCCCCGCTCGCTGCCGCGGTGGCCGATGAAGAAGTATTCCTTCGCCCAGCGCGAGAAGCGGTCGTAGAGGCCGGGACCGTGCGCGTTGCAGACCTTCTGCAGCACGCGATGGAAGTGTCGCGTGTCCTCGACGAACTCCCGGCAGGGCGTGAGATCCGTGCCGCCGCCGAACCAGGAGACGTCGCCCGCTTCCAGGTAACGCACGTTCATGTGCACGACCGGGACGAAGGGGTTGCGGGGGTGGAGGACGAGCGAGATCCCGGTGGCGAAGAAGGGCTTGCCGGCGAGCTCGGCGGGGGTCGGAGGGCGAATTCCGAGCTTCGCGTCGTCGTCGTGCTGGGCGGGGGTCGCGGGCTGGTCGACAGCCGCCGGGTACTTGTCGCCCCACACCGCCGAGAAGTTGCAGCCGCCCTTCTCGAACACCTGCCCCCGCAGCTCGCTCATCTCGCCGCCGCCGCCGCCGGGACGCTCCCACTTCGTGCGCTGGAACTTGCCGCCGTCCAGCTCCTCCAGCCGGGCGCAGATCCGGTCACGCAAGTCCCGGAAGAACTCCTGCGCCTCGGTGCGGAGCATGGTCATGTCTTGCGGAACATCATCGCAGACCAGGTCTCGTCGAGCGACACCAGGCGGACTCCCTCGAACCCCTCCGGCTCCATGAGCTTCCAGAGGGCGTCGCGGTTCAGGTCCGTGCCCAGCTTCTTCGCTTTCGGATACGCGATCCACAGGCGCGCATCGGCGCCGAGGCGCTTGCGCGCGAGAGGCAGCGCCGCGCCGAGGTCCTTCGCGGTTGCCGCGTAGAGCACCACGGCGGCGGGCGTCGCGGAGCTCGTCTCGATTCCGTCGTAGAGCTGGCGCTGGTCCGCGGGCTCAGCGACCAGCGCCACCCTCATCCCCGGCTTGAGCAGGAGCTTCTTGCCGAGCGCGGACATGGCCTACGCCTTGCCGACCGCCGCCGAGACCTCGGCCGCGAAATCCTTCGGCGGCTTGTCGAGACCTTCGCCCAGAGCGTACCGCGCGAAGCGGCGGACCTGGATGTTCTCGCCGATCACCGCGATGGCGGCGTTGATCTCGTCCAGCACGCTCCGCTTGCCCTCCGGATCCTTGAAGAAGGGCTGCTCGATCAGGCACCCGCCTATGTCCTTGAAGAACCGGTCGAGCTTGCCGGGCAGGATCTTGTCGATCATCGCCTCGGGCTTCCCCTGCTCGAGGAGCTGCGCGCGGTTGACGCTCTTCTCCCGATCGATGACGTCCTGCGGAACGTCCTCGCGGCGCACCCACCTCGGATTGCTCCAGGCGATCTGCATGGCGAGGTCCTTCACCAGCGCCTGGAACTTCTCGTTCCGGGCGGTGAAGTCCGTCTCGCAGTTCACCTCGACCAGCACGCCGACCTTGCCGCCCATGTGGATGTACGATCCCACGGCGCCCTCGGTAGCGGACCGGCCGGCCTTCTTCTGCGCGGTGGCGAGCCCCTTCTTGCGCAGCCAGTCGACTGCCTTCTCCAGGTCGCCGTCCGCCTCCTGCAACGCCTTCTTGCAGTCCATCATCCCCGCGCCGGTCTTCTCGCGCAGCTCCTTCACCATCGCCGACGTGATCTCTCCCATCTCGGTCAGGCCTCCGGCTTTTCCTCTGCAGGCGCAGCGGGCTCGCCGTCGCCGCCGCCCAACTGCGGCTTGCGGACCACCTCCACCTCCGGTCCGCCCTCGCGCGAAACCACCGGCCGCGCGCCGCGCGGTCCGCCGCGCCCCGCGCCCCGGCCGCCGCCCCGCTTGCCGCGCCGCTCGCTGGCCGAATCGCGATCCTCCGCGCCGTCGCCCTCCGCCGCCTGGGCCTCCTGGCCGCCGCCGTGCGCCTGGTAGCGCGCCTTCCCCTCGATGGCCGCATCCGCGATCTTGCTGCAGAACAGCCGGATCGAGCGGATCGCGTCGTCGTTGCCCGGGATCACGTAGTCGATGCCCTCCGGGTCGCAGTTCGTGTCCACCAGCGCGACGATGGGGATGCCGAGCCGCATCGCCTCGTGCACCGCGATGTGCTCCTTCTTCGGGTCGATCACGAACAGGCACCCGGGCAGCCGCGACATCTCCTGGATGCCACCCAGGTTCTTCTTCAGCTTCTCCATCTCGTTCTGGAGGATGGCCACTTCCTTCTTGGGCAACTTCTCGAAGGTGCCGTCGCCGGCCATCTTCTCCAGCATCTTCAGGCGATCGATGCCGCTCTTGATGGTCTTGAAGTTGGTGAGGGTGCCGCCCAGCCAGCGGTTCACCACGTAGAACTGGCCGGAGCGCGTCGCCTCCTCGACCACCGCGTCCTGCGCCTGCTTCTTGGTGCCCACGAAGAGGACGCTCCCGCCCCGGGAGCAGACGTCGCTGACGAACTTGAACGCCTCGCGCGCCAGCCGGACGGTCTTCTGCAGGTCGACGATGTAGATGCCGTTGCGGGCGCCAAAGATGTACGGCTTCATCTTCGGGTTCCAGCGCTTGGTCTGGTGGCCGAAGTGCACGCCTGCCTCGAGCAGCTGGCGCATGGTGATGCCCTGCGCGGGCTGCATCGCCGCCTTTTGCACTTCCTGGTCTGTCAGCAGGGGGGCGACGCTCTGGTTCCCCGTGCCTCCGGGACCAGACTGCTGTGCGACTTGGTCCGACATCATGTTTTTCTCCTCCACCTCCGTCGCGCCCACGGCAGGCCCCAGGGGGGAACCCTGCCCGGATCGGGAGGTGTGCGTAGTGGGTGCTGCGGACTTGCTTGAACAACGGGCCTCGCGCCGGACCTTCCCGGGCGGGGCGGGGTTTTCTAGCAGGTTCGCCACTCCGGCGCAACGTCGGGGAGGGCTCGCTTGACATCGGGTGGAGACCCCGCTAGGAACTTGCGAATCGTGCCTCTCGCCTCCTGCAAGTGCGCCTGTTGTCGCCGCCCGGTCGAGTACCGGGTGTGCGGGCGCGCCTGAGGCGAAAGGGTTCCTGACAGCCTAGGCCAAACGCCCCCTCCCGGGTCCGGCGGACTTTTGCGTCCGCATCCCCCGCAGTCCCGAGGAGCTCGTGGCCATGGCCGTCCCGTTCGTCGCTCTCCCAGCAGCCGCTCCCCTCTTCGGCGCCGAGGCCGCGCTCGTCGGCGCCGGGGTTGGATTGCTCGTCGGGCTGACCTCGATGGGCGCCGGGGCCTTGCTCACGCCTGCGCTCGTGCTGCTGCTCGGCGTCCCTCCACGCATCGCGGTCGGGTCCGACGTGCTCATCGCCGGCGTGATGAAGCTGTTCGGCGGGGGCGCGTATGCGGTGCGGCGCGCCGTGCACTGGCCGACCGTGCTGCGCCTGCTCCTCGGCTCCATCCCCGGCGCGCTTGCCGGACTGTGGCTGCTGCGCCTCGTCCCCGACGGTACCTTGGACGCGGTCATCGCGCGGCTCCTGGGCATCGCGATGCTCGCCAGCGGGGCGGTGTCGCTCGTCCGCTACCTGCGCCGGATGCCTGACGAGCCGGTCGCGTCCCCCGGAGCAGCAGGGACCGCGGCGATCGGATTCGCCACCGGCCTGCTCGTCAGCATCACCACTGTCGGCAGCGGATCGATCCTCATCTTCGTGCTCGCCCGCTTCTTCCCGCTCCGCGCCCGGCAGCTCGTCGGAACGGATCTGGCGCACGCCTTCCTCCTCTCGGTCGTCGCGGCGGCGGGGCACGGATTCGCGGGGAGGCTCGATCCGGCTCTGGCGGTGGCGGTGCTCGCCGGCGCCGTCCCCGGGGTGATCGCCGGCGCGCTCCTCGCCGGCAAGGTCCCTGAGCGGTCGCTCCGCACCGCGCTGGCGACCATCGTGTTCACGGTCGGCGTCCGCTTCACCGCCTTGCCCGCGGCGATGCGCCACGAAGCGCCGGTCGCCCTGCGCGAGGTACACCGATGAGCCCGGCCGACATCGCCGCCGCCTCCGCCAGTCTGGAACGGGAGCCGCCGGAGGAGGCGCTCCGCTGGGCCGTGCAGCGTTTCCCAGGCCGGGTCGGCTTCGCGACCGCGTTCGGCCCCGAGGGATGCGTGCTGCTCGAGGCGATCGCGCGCGCGAAGCTCGCCGTGGACGTGTTCACCCTCGACACCGGGCTGTTGTTTCCCGAGACGGTGGAGCTGTGGCGCGAGCTGGAGCGCCGGTACGGCATCCGCGTACGGGGCGTCCAGCCGTCGCTCACCGTGGCCGAGCAAGAGCTTGCGCAAGGTCCGTCGCTCTGGCAGCGAGCGCCGGATCAGTGCTGCGACCTGCGCAAGGTCCAGCCGCTCCGCGCCGAGATGCTCCAGTTCGACGCCTGGATCACGGCCATCCGCCGCGACCAGACCCCGGAGCGCGCCAGGGCCGGCGTGGTGGAGGCCGACCCCAAGTTCGGCCTCGTCAAGGTGAACCCGCTCGCCGCATGGACCAGCGATCAGGTGTGGGCCCGCGTCCAGGAGCGCGACATCCCCACCAATCCGCTGCACGGGCGCGGCTATCCGAGCATCGGCTGCGCTCCCTGCACCAGCGCCGTCAGGCCCGGAGAAGAACCCCGCGCGGGGCGCTGGCGCGCCTTCGCCAAGACCGAATGCGGCCTGCACGGCCGCTTCACTTCCAAACCCCCGAAGGAGTCCTGAGATGCCCTCGCTCGTCCAGCCGCACGGCGGTACCCTCATCGACCGCCTCGTTTCACCCGGCGAGTCGGACGCGTTCCGCGCCGCGGCGCACGCCCTCCCCTCGCTGGTGCTCGACGCGCGCGAGCTGGCCGACCTCGAGCTCATCGGCACCGGCGCGGCGAGCCCGCTCACCGGGTTCCTCGGGTCGGCGGACTACGAGAGCGTGCTCGCGCGCTTGCGCCTCGCGGACGGCACCGTCTGGCCCTTGCCGCTCACGCTGGCCGTCTCCGACGAGGACGCGGCAACGCTCGAGCGCGGCGCGCCGGTCGCGCTTCGCGACGGGGCGGGAAGGCTCGCCGGCATCCTCACCGTCCGCGAGGTCCACCGCCGCGATCCGCTGGCCGAAGCGCGCGCGGTGTACCGGACCGAGGAGCGCGCGCATCCCGGCGTCGCCTACCTCCTCTCGCGCCCGGTCAACCTGGTGGCTGGCGAGGTTCGCGCGCTATTGCCCGACGCGCCGCCGTTCGCGCGCCACCGGCTGAGCCCCCGCGAGCTGCGCGCCCGCATCGCCGAGCGAGGCTGGAGCCGCGTGGCCGGCTTCCAGACGCGGAACCCGATCCACCGCGCGCACGAGCACCTGACCAAGCTCGCGCTGGAGTTCACCGACGGGCTCGTCATCCATCCTTTGGTGGGCGAGACCAAGGGAGACGACGTTCCCGCCGAGGTGCGCTTCCGCGCCTACGAGGCGCTGCTCGAGCGGTACTACCCGCCCGATCGGACGCTGCTCGCCGCCTTCCCCGCGGCGATGCGCTACGCGGGTCCGCGGGAGGCCCTCTTCCACGCCTTGGTGCGGAAGAACTACGGCATCACCCACTTCATCGTCGGCCGCGACCACGCCGGCGTGGGCCGCTACTACGGTCCTCTCGAAGCGCAGGAGATCTTCGAGCAGTTCACGCCGGGCGAGCTGGGCATCACTCCGCTGCGCTTCGACGCGACGTTCTTCTGCCGCGCCTGCGACATGCTGGCGTCCCCGCGCACCTGCCCGCATCCCGCCTCGGAGCGGCTGGATCTCTCCGGCAGCCGCGTCCGCGAGATCTTGCGGGCGGGCGGGAACCTGCCCAGCGAATTCACCCGGCCGGAGGTGGCGGAGATCCTGCGCACGCACCTGGGCGCCACGCGCAAGGGACGCGCGCCCCGCCGTCCGGGCGGATTCATCCTCTGGTTCACGGGCCTCTCCGGCGCGGGCAAGAGCACCCTGGCCGACCGCCTCCGGGAGGCGCTCTCCGCCGAGCGGGCCGTGGAGATTCTCGACGGCGACGAGGTGCGCACCCACCTCTCCAAGGGCCTGGGCTTCTCTCGCGAGGACCGCGACACCAACATCCGCCGCATCGGGTTCGTCGCCCGGCTGCTCGCGCGAAACGGAGTGGTGGCGATCACCGCCGCCATCTCGCCCTACGCCGAGACGCGCGCCGAGATGCGTCGCCTGGCCGAGGAGGAGGGCATCCCCTTCATCGAGATCTATGCGCAGGCGGCGCTCGACTCGCTCATCCGGCGCGACGTGAAGGGGCTCTACCGCAAGGCGCTGGCGGGAGAGATCGCGCACTTCACCGGCGTGAGCGACCCCTACGAGCCGCCCGCCGCGCCCGAGGTGGTGTTGCAGACCGACCGCGAGGAGCCCGAGGCGAGCCTCGCCTCGATCCGGGGCTTCTTGGCCGAGCGTGGCCTCGCCGCCGCGTCGCGGAGGGCCGCATGAACGCGCAAGTGTACCCGGTGTTCCTGCGCCTCGAGGCAAAGCGCGTGCTCCTGGTGGGAGGCGGCCGCGTCGCGGCCGGCAAGCTGCCCGGACTGCTCGACGCTGGCGCGCGCGTCACGATCGTTGCGCCTTCCATCCGCGCCGACCTGGAGCAGCCCGGCGTGACCCTGGTCCGGCGGCCGTTCGTGCCGGGCGACCTCGACGGCGCCTTCTTCGCCATCGCCGCGGCGACGCCGGAAGTGAACCGGACCGTGAACGTTGCCGCCGAGGAACGGGGATTGTTCGTCAACGCCGTGGACGATGCCGCCAACGCGTCCGCGTTCCTGGGCGGAGTGGTCCGCCGCGGCGGAGTGACGGTGGCGGTGAGCACCGGCGGGCGGGCGCCCGCGCTGGCGGGCCTCTTGCGCGAGGCGCTGGAGGCGGTGCTGCCGGAAGACGTCGG
>Ga0066678_10000915_pt1 | contig 10930 bp, 9 predicted proteins | sample GraSoiAngelo_127_FD_62300 | JGI IMG/M metagenome (GOLD analysis project Ga0066678, IMG submission 62300) | Grasslands soil microbial communities from the Angelo Coastal Reserve, California, USA - 14_0927_09_40cm | ecosystem: Environmental > Terrestrial > Soil > Grasslands | place: USA...
GCCTCCTCGGCGCTGAGTCGGCGATTGGTCAGCAGCAGCTCGAGCGTGCGTAACGGCCCAATCGTGCGTTCCAGGAAGGTGGACGAGCCGCCGTCGGGCGTCAGACCCAGGCGGAAGTAGGCCGCGGTGAACGTCGCACGTCGCGCGGCGATGCGGTAGTCGGCGGCCAGTGCCAGACCCAGACCTCCACCAGCGACCGCGCCGTTCACGGCCGAGATCACGGGCACCCGCATTTCGACCATGGTGGTGATCGCCAGGTGGTGTACGGCGACCAGCTCGGCTACGCCCTGAGCCGGATCGTGCAGCGTCGCCAGCCACTTCAGGTCCGCGCCGGCGCAGAAGGCATCGCCACTGCCCGTGAGCACCACCGGCCGCTTGTTGGCGGATGCCGCGCGCAGGTGGTCGACCAGCGCTTGGGCCATCTCCGGGATGAGCGCGTTGCGTCGCTCGGGACGCTCGAGGCGGACGACGACGATGCCATCGTGCGTTGTCGTTGAATGCACGTGCGCCACTGGCGCCCGGGATGCTATCAGCGATGAGCGCGCGGAGCGGCGCGGGGAGCAGCCGCTCAGCTATCCAGACGATAAAGGTCGTACCGATCCATCAGCGCGACAATCTTGTCGGTGTAGGCGGGATCGGTGCTGTAGCCAGCCGAGGCGAGCAGGGCGGCGAACTGCTTCGGGTCTCGTGTGGCCCTCATCGCTTGCGCGTAGCGCGACGACGTCGCCAACAGAAGGTCGTGGTCGGTCAAGGAGTCGGCCATGCTCTTGTAGGCGCGGAACGGTGAGACGGTTTGATACAGCCCGCCCGAGGAGTCGTACTCGGAGGTGGGTAGCCACACCACGCCGTCGGTCCCGAGATTGCCGAGGGCCTTCATACCGAAGTAGTTGTTCGCGGCGACGGAGAGCTGTGAACTGCCCCAAGCGGACTCGAGGATGGCCTGGGCGACGGTCACACTGGCGGGCACTCCGGTCTGGGCCGCGCTCTGACGAGCCGCGTCGGCCGCCGCGTCCAGGAACGACTGTTGCTGACTCGTGGTGTTGGCGGTGCGCAATCCGAGCGTGCGGTCTGTCGGCGATGGAACGCGCGTCTGGGGAGCCAGCGCCGGACCGGTATCCGAAGCGTCAACCCAACCCTGATCGACCACGCCGCTGAAGTCCGCGCGATACACCCGCACCTCTAGGCGGTTCTGGACAGGGCCGTCGACCAGCTGCAGTGGTGTGAAGCGCTCGACGCTCCTCGCCGCATCGGCGCTTGCATCGGCCGAGCGCCACAGATTGGTAGCGTTCGAGGCGACGAGCCAATCAGTTCCGGGCGCGGATGGCAGAACCTGGGCGGGATCGACCCAGCCGCTGGCGATGACGTTGTTGTAATCGTCGTAAGCGTCGACCTGGAGCCGTGTCGCCCCGCCACTCAGCACGCGCAGGAAGCTGTAGCGCGCGAGCGTCGTCGAGTCCGCCAGCTGCGTCCCGCTGTCTGAAGCGTAGAGAGACGAGGTCGCGTTGACGACCTGAACCCAGGTGGGAAGGTGGCTGACCACGACGTTGGCGGTTTCGTTTCCGCCAGGACCGACGGCGAAGAGCGGGGCTGCCTGGGCAGCGGGTGCAGCGAGCAGCGAGAGCACGCACATGGCTGCCGCCGCGAGGTGGGGGTGAAGGCGACAGACCAGTTGGTGCACGGGAGTGGCGCACTATACGTAGCGAAAGTGCGCTAATGGATAAATCGCGGTTAACGTAACGTTGCGAAAACGTCACGCTAACGCTCGCGCTTGTAAGGCACCCTCACCCCGCGCTCCGCTGCGCTCCACGGGGCAGGCCCAGCCCTCTCCCAGAGGTAGAGGGAGCCTAGTTGCGAGATTGGGCGATGAGCGCGTCGAAATCGTCGCCGAGACCGAGGACGATGCTGGTGACCGTGCCGCGCGGATCGCGCGTATAGATGACCAAGAATTCGTCTGAGCCGAGCGCCTGAGCCAGGCTCGGGCTCGAGAACCGCTCGACGATGAAGCGGCTGTTGCCCTCGGGCGCGTCGGCCCGCGGCCGCGCGTCGGTCGGGAGCAGCTTGCGCGACTCGCGCACCGCCGCGTCGAAGCTCATGCCGGTGGCGAACATCCTGGCAACCAGCGCCGCCCGTGGCGGATCCGGCGTGAAGTGAACGTGGTAGTCACCCGCGGGCTGGTGGAAGACGACGAGTTTGCCCGCCGTTTCGCCAGTCGCCGCCCCGAACGCCTTCTCCAGGTTCACGCGGGTATTGCCGATCCCACCCGCCAGCGACGGCTCACCCGCATACGGCGTGGGCGCGAGCGTCGGCGTGGCGGTCGGCTGCGCGACCACGGCAGTCGCGGTTGCAGCGACGGCCGCGGTCGCTTCAGCGGTAGCCGTCGCCGACGCGTTGGCAATGGTGACGGCGGCCTGGTCCGGCGGCTCGGCAATCACCCAGAGGCGCTCGGAGTAGTCACGCGTGAACGGGTTCCAGGTCCCGGCGCAGGTCATCAGCGTCAACCGCGCATCGTCAGTCGCATCCATCGGCGCGGCGTCCGTATTTGCGGCGTCGAACGTCTGACTGATGACAAACCTGTACGGCAGGCCGCGCGAGACAGCCGTGACCTCGTCACCGGGTTTGAGCTGGTCCAGGTGGGCAAACACGTTGCCCGCGGTGCCGGTGAGGTGACCGATAAGCACGGTGTTACCCAGGCTGATGCTGGCTGAGCCTTTGATCTGGCCGATAGTGAACGGCGGCGGCTCCCAGGCGGTCTGCACGACGCCGCTATGGAGCTTGAGGCGAGGGATATCGATGGACATGACAGGCCCCGGCCGTGGCGTCGGCGCGAACGTAGAGGGTTTGGACACTTCGCCGATCAACTCACCACTCTCGAGCAGCACCTTCACCGCGGGCGCCTGGGTGCCCTCGCCATTCGCCGTCACGTGCAGCTCGAAATTCGCCGTGGACTGGGCGTCGACTGGCGGAAAGCTGAACGTGCGCAGGCCGTCGTCATCCGTGCGATCTTCCGACACCGCGGGCGCCGTGCCGATGATGCTGTAAGCCTCGAACCAGCTCGACGCAATACCTAGCTGCACCCGCCCGCTCGCGACATCGGCGTGGTTGGCCACCGTGATCGCCACTCGGGCGTGTGCGCCCGGCTCAGGTGGATCGAGGAAGCGGAAGTCGGTCGCGTCGACAGACAGGTCGTCGGCGGTCACGGTGACCGTCGGAGTTGGCGGCATCACGACCGGCAGCATCACCGGAGCCGCCGATGGAGGCCGTGGCGTGGGAACCGGCGCGATGCGCGCCGCCGAGGGCTCAGGTGTGGACGGCGCAATCCAGATTGGCGTTGGCTCCGCCTCCTGGCGAGCGAGTGAGACGGCCACGGGCGACGCGTCCCAGGTCTGACGGGTGGTCCAGGCGTCGTAGTAGAGCCAGCCCGCCGTGCCGACTCCGATCAGGCCGATCGCGATCAGGCCAACGCCGGCCAGCCGGCGTCGCCAGTCAGCGGGCGGTCTTATGCCGCAGAAGAAGCGAGCCGCCACCGATCGCCGCCAGTCCACCCGCCAGCGCGGGAATCGCGAGCTCCATCGGGAGCCCGCCTGCGTTCGGCGCCGTGGTCGACGTGGTCGTGGTTGTCGTCCTGGGTACGAACGGCGTCGGCGTCAGGAAGCGAAACGGCGTTGGTGTCGGAAGCTGTTGGGCGATTTCGAGCGGCCGCGCGTAGCTCTCGGATGCGAGTGCCACTGCTCCTTGAGCGGTGAGCCACATCGCCATCAATAACCCTGCCGCGGCCAACCAACGGCCGGCGTGGACACTTCTGGTCGGCATCTCCAGCGATCCTCCGTGCGGGGGCTGCTGTTCTTCTTAGAAGCATTCTAAGCGTGCCTGCGCCGATGCACTCGCGCACGCAGCCACGCGACCACGACGTAGCGGGATTGTGAGATCGCTGCTTCGCTCAGCGAGGCTCGTACGCTTGCGAGCGAGAGGAGCTTTGCATGTCGGAAGCGGTGGCGTTCGTCGGTCTCGGGGCGATGGGCCTGCCGATGGCAAACTGCCTGTTGCGCAAGCGTTTCGTGGTGCGCGGCTATGACGTCGTGCCGCGGCGGGTGGAGCTTCACCGCGAGGCGGGCGGAGTGGCTTGCTCGTCCTCGCTCGAAGCGGGCAGCGGCGCCCAGATCGGCGTGGTGGTCGTGCTGAACGCGGACCAGGCCGAGGAGGCCGTCTTTGGTCAGGCGGGACTGGCGCGGTCGCTGGCTGCCGGGAGCGTGGTCGTGTCGATGACGACGATGTCGCCCGAGCGCAGCCGTTCGTTGGCCGCGCGCGCGGCAGAGCACGGTCTCAGGTGGCTCGATGCGCCCGTCAGCGGTGGCACGGAGCGCGCCGCCAGCGGCAGCCTGACCACCATGGTCGGCGCCGACGCGACCGATCTGGAACGCGCCCGCCCGGTGCTGGACGCGCTCTCGAAGCATGTCTTTCACCTGGGGCCGGTCGGCGCTGGCGCGACCGCCAAGATGGTCAACCAGATGCTGGTCTACTGCAACCTGGCGGCGGCGGTCGAGGCGATGGCGCTGTGCCGCAAGGCGGGCGCGGACCCGCGCGCGGTCTACGATGTGATCTGCACCGCCATGGGCGCCAGCGCCATCTTCGAGAGCCGCGTCCCGCGGCTGATCGATGGCACGTACCAGAGCGGCGGCAGCATGCGCATCGCGCTGAAGGACCTCGGTATCCTCGAGGACACCGCGCGCGAGCTCGGTCTGCCCGTGTTCATGACGTCGCAGGCGACGCAACTGTTCCGCGCCGCCGCCGCGGCCGACCTCGCCGACGCCGACGACCTCGCCGTAGCCAGGGTGTTCGACCGGCTGGCAGGGCTCGAAAGTTAGACGATCCGCCTCTCCCTTTGGGAGAGGCCGCGCGCAGCGCGGGTGAGGGGTGCGTACGTGCGGAGACGTTCGTGCTCGTGAGCACCCCTCACCCCAGCCCTCTCCCAGAGGGAGAGGGAGTTTCGGTCGCGGGCCACCACTCGTCGCGCCACTCGCTCCACATGGGGCGGAGGCGCGGAACTACCTCTTCTGCAAAGCGGCGCGTGTTGTAGAAGACGGTGTCGCGCGGCATGTCGCCGAAGTGGAGGAGCACCATCAGGTGGCCAACGCGCAGCGTCTCCTCCATTTCCGTCAGCTGCTGGACGACCGAGTCGGGCGAGCCAGCCACCACGTAGCCGCGCTCCAGAATTTGTGGCCACGTCAGGTCCTGCAGCTCTTTGTTGCGGTCGGCGGCGAGTTTGATCTGGCCCTCGATGCCCTGACGGATGGTCGCCAGACTGGTGTACCCCGGCGGACTGGTGAAGCCCGGGTACAGATGCAGGCAGCGGTTATAGAAGTACAGGGCGTGCCGCGCGTAGAGACGCTCCGCCTCCGCATCGTTGTCGGCCACGCCGACGAACTGGAGAAATCCGGCGCGGTACGGATTCGGCTCCAGGTTGCGCCGCTCGACCGCTTCCCAGAAGCCCTCCATGACTCGCCGGGCGCGCAGATAACCGAAATACGACAGGTACGCGTACAGGAAATTGTGGTCGGCGCACCAGTCCCACGTCTCGACGCTGCCGCCGCCCGGAATCCACACCGGTGGATGTGGCTTCTGCATCGGCCGCGGCCAGATGTTGACGTAGCGCAGCTGTGTGTAGCGTCCATTGAACGCGAACGGCTCGGTCGCCTGCCAGGCTCGCAGCACCAGCTGCACCCCTTCGCGGTACTTATCGCGCAACGTGGCCGGCGTCTCGCCGTAGCAGTAGACGGTGTCCATCGGCGTGCCAACCGGAAAGCCGGCCACCAGTCGACCGCCGGACAACACATCCAGCATCGCCGTCTCCTCCGCGACGCGCGTCGGCGGGTTGTACAGCGCCACCGAGTCACCCATCACGATCAGCTTCGATCGCGTTGTGCGCCGCGCCAGGGCGGCCATCATCAGATTTGGTGACGGCATGAGGCCGTAGGCATTCTGGTGGTGCTCGTTGACGCAGATGCCGTCGAAGCCGACCTGGTCGGCAAACTCCAGCTCGTCCAGGTAGTCGTTGTACGCCTGGTGGCCCGTCATCGGATCGAACAGCTCCGCCGCCGGCAGGTCCACCCACACGCCGTGGTAGCGCTCGCGGAAGTCGTCCGGGAGATCCGGATACGGCATCAGGTGGAAGAAGTGAAACTTCACGCAAACGCCTCGACTTGGCCCAGGAATGCTTCGACGGCCGCGAGGGTCCGATCGAGCGCCTCCACGGTCAGCATATGACCCGCGCCTGGAATGACTTCGCCTCGAGCGTCGGGCAGCAGGGCCAGCCAGTCATTCACATACGCCGCCGGCACGAAGCGGTCCTCCTGTCCATGCACCACCAGCGTTGGCGCTCGCACACGGTGCAGCCGGCGAGAGATGCCACGATCTGGAATTGGCCACAGAAACCGCGCGACCGTGGTCATCCCGCGCACCAGGGAGATGACGGACTCCACGTCTGGTTGAGGTCCGGAGCCGGGCGCCAGAGTGGTGTCCGCGTACAACATCGCGGGTACCTCCGCCGGCGGAACGCCGAAGAGGTCCGTGACAGGATAGCGGTCGTTCCACAATCCGAGTGGCGACAGCAGCACCAAGCGGGAGACGCGCTTGGGAACGTGAGCCGCCAGCTCCGCCGCGACCATGGCGCCGAACGAGTGGCCAGCGACGACCGGACTCGATAGATCGAGCGCTTCGAGCACGTCGTCATAGTGCAGCGCCAGGTCGTGGATGTCGCGGATTTCATCGAGCTCCGCCAGGTCACTGAACCCGGGCGCCACCGGCGCGAACACGCTATAGCGCCGCGCCAACGCGTTGATGACCGGCGCGTCGGCGTCGACGCCGTACAGGCTGTGCAGCCACACCACCGCCGACCCTTCGCCGGCGCGGTGCACCACCGCCTGCCGGTTGCCGCCGAGCGCGACCGACTCAGCCATCGGCGACGAGCAAGCTGCGCAGCTGTTCGGGATCGGTGGTCGGCGCCTGGCACACGTAGTGCTCGCACACGTACGCGGTCGCCCGGCCGTCAGCCGGATGGCGGCCTTCCAGGAGCGGGATCGGCGCGCCACCACCGGCGACGACCTTGTTCGGCATGAACGGCTCGAACACGACGCGCAACAGGGCTTGCGTATCCGCCGCGTCCGGCTGGCCCACGATCGCGACCTCTTTGGGGCGCCCCAACAAGAAGTCAAGCGCGTTCAGCGACCGCGCGAAGCCGAGTGGATAGCGCGCCATCGGCTCGCGCAGCAGCTGGAGGACACCTTCGGCCGCGCGCTGATACTCCTCCCGACCGGTCAACAGCGCGAGCCGCAGCAGCACATCGGCGGACACGGCGTTGCCCGACGGCGTGGCATTGTCGAAGATGTCCTGCGGCCGCGTGATCAGCGTCTCGTGATCGTTCGAGGTATCGAAGAAGCCGCCGTTCTCCACATCCGCGAAGCGCTCCAGGATGAGGTCCGCCAGACTCGTCGCCGCGGTCAGCCAGTGTGGATCGAATGTCGCTTCGTACAGCGCCACCAGTCCGTCAGCCACATTGGCGTAATCCTCCAGGTATCCGTTCAGCCTCGCCGCGTGCCCCGGTTTCCACGTCCGATGCAGCCCGCCATCAGCTCGGCGCATTGCACCCAGCAGGAACTCCGCGTTGCGGATCGCCGCCGCCAGGAAGTCTTCACGCGCCAGCACGCTGGCCGCCTCCGCCAGTGCGCGAAGCATGAGCCCGTTCCAGCCGGCAAGAACCTTCTCATCGCGCGCCGGCCGCACGCGGCGAGAGCGCGCCTCGAACAGGATCTGACGTCCGCGTTCCAGTGCCGCCAGCAGCTCCGCTTCGGTCACCCCGAGCCTCGAGGCCAGCTCCAGCGGCGTGTGCTCCATGCGCAGGATGCTGGCGCGGCGTTCGAAATTCCCTGGCGCCGTCACGTCATAAAACGCGCCAAAGAGCCGCGCGTCCTCCGCACCCAGCAGCTCCCGCAGCTCGGCCGGTGTCCAGACGTAGAACTTGCCCTCCTCGCCTTCGGAGTCGGCGTCCTCCGTCGAGTAGAAGCCGCCCGACGGGTCGGTCATGTCGCGCAGGACGTACTCGATAATCTGTTCGGTGACGTCCATGAAAAACGCGTTGCCGGTCGCCTGATAGCCCAGGAGGTAAGCGCGGGCGAGCTGGGCGTTGTCGTACAACATCTTTTCGAAGTGCGGCACCAGCCATTCGGCGTCGGTGCTGTAGCGTGCAAAACCACCGCCCAGGTGGTCGTAGATGCCGCCGCGCGCCATGCGATCCAGCGTGTGGACGACGACCTCCAGGGCCGCCTCATCACCCGTTCTCTTCCAAAACCGCAGCAGAAACTCGAGCGCCATTGGCTGTGGGAATTTGGGCGCGCTGCCGAAGCCGCCGAATTCGGGATCGTGCTGCGCCGCCAGGCCGCGGCCGGCGGCCTGGAGGATGTCGACGTCGAGCTGACCGTGCGATGCTGCTGGCCGCACTGCTTGCTGCAGGTGCTGGCGTAGCTGATTGCCGCTCTTGAGCACCTCCGCGCGGCGGTTTTGCCACGCGTCGGCGATCGCCGCCAGCACGTTGGGGAACCCGGGCATGTTGGCTCGAGCTTCGGGCGGGAAATACGTACCGCCGTAGAAGGGCGTGCCATCGGGGGCGAGAAAGACCGTCATCGGCCACCCACCGCCACCGGTCATCGCCTGGACCGCCTGCATGTAGATAGCGTCGAGGTCGGGCCGTTCCTCGCGATCCACCTTGATGTTGACGAATGAAGCGTTCATGAGGTCCGCCGTACGCGGATTCTCGAACGACTCGCGCTCCATGACATGGCACCAGTGACAGGCCGAGTAACCGATCGACAGCAAAATCGGCTTGTCCTCGGCCTTTGCGCGCGCGAGCGCTTCCTCCCCCCAGGGATACCACTCAACGGGGTTGTGCGCGTGCTGGAGCAGGTATGGGCTGGTCTCACCCGCCAGACGGTTCGCCATGTGTTGAAAGGGTAGCTCCGACGGCCCGCCGCGTGAGCGGACTGTGCGCACGGCGACGCATACTCAGCAATGTTGACCGACCAGGATCTTCCCTGGGACGCTACGCCCTTCCTGCCGCCCGATCAGGAGCGCACGCTCGACGTGCTGCGCGAGGCCGCCAGAAGCTGTCGTGCCTGCGATCTGTTCTTTTCGGGGACGCAGACGGTGTTCGGCGAGGGACCCGAACGCGCCGACGTGATGATGATCGGCGAGCAGCCTGGCGACATGGAGGACCGCGCCGGGCAGCCGTTCGTCGGACCCGCTGGTCGCGTGCTCGACGAGGCGCTCGATGAGGTCGGCATCGACCGCTCACGCGTGTACGTCACCAACGTGGTCAAGCACTTCAAGTGGGTGGCGCGCGGCAAACGCCGCATCCACAGCAAACCGAACGCACGCGAGATCCGCGCCTGCCGCCCGTGGCTGGACGCGGAGCTGGAAGATGTGCAGCCGCGAGTCGTCGTCTTGTTGGGCGCCACCGCCGCGCAGGCCTTGCTCGGCGGGAAGTTCCGCGTGACGCAGGAGCGCGGCAAGCCGTTGGAGGACACCAGCCTGGCGCCGTACGTCGTCGCCACCGTGCACCCGGCGTCCATCTTGCGCGCGCCTGACCCCGAAACGCGCGAATCCGAAGGCCGCGCTTTCGTCGAGGACCTGCGGACGGTAAAACGTCTCCTTGAATGACGTCCGAAGAGTCGATCGTGGCGGACGCCCTGGTCGAGTCGCTGCGTGCGCTGCACCGCGACGATCCGGCCCCGGTCTACGTGCAGATCGAGCGCCGCATTCGGATGGGTGTCGCCGACGGGACGCTGCAGCCGGGCGACCACCTGCCGTCGGTGCGCGATCTGGCTCGCCAGCTGGGGCTGTCGCCAAATACGGTTGGCCGCGCTTACGCTGAGCTGTCACGCGAGGGCGTGATCATGGCCCGCGCGGGCGGCGGGTCCGAGATCGCTGCGCGCGATCGACTCAACCAGCCGGCCCTGCTGCGTACACGGCTGGAGCGTCTGCGCGTACTGGCCCGCCAGATGGCGGTGCGCGGCCTTGCGCTCGGGCTCGAGCCCGATGAAATCGCCGAAGCGGTGCGGTCTGAGCTGGCGGCCCACGGTCGGCCCATCTCGGGCATGCCGATCCAGGACTCGCTCGGCGAGCACGAAGCGCCGCTGCTCTCGGCGCGCAATCGCCTGCGCGGGCGGGTGGCGGCAATTCGGGCCGGCGAGCTGCTGGCGGAAGTGACGATCGAGCTACGCGAGGGCGCCCACGTGGTAGCCGCGGTGACCCGATCGTCGGTTGACCGACTGGGGCTGGACACCGGCGCGCCCGTGTCGGTCTACGTCAAGGCGACCGAGCTGACGCTGGGGGTGTAAACACGGCGGGCTGGGCCGTCCCCCGGGCCACGCAGCGGGCGTTCTTGCCTGCATGCGACGAACCCTTCAGTCCCTTGTGTGCGCGGCCACCATGCTCGTCCTGGCGGCGAGCGCCGTGAGCGCACAGACCGCGACCACTGGCACGGCCGGCACGACTACGACCGGAACCACCACGGCCGGCACGAGCACCACCGGAACCACCACGGCCGGCACGACCACTGGCACGACCGGGACCACCACCCCTGCCCCCGCCCCGACCACGACCGCTTGCCAGCCTGCCCAGACCGTCAGCTCGGACGACGAGAACGACGACGAGGACAGCCGCGAGCACGTCCGCGAGTGCTTCGAGGCGCTGCGCGCCGCTGCCGCCCAGGCCGGTGCCAGCCAGAACTTCGGCCAGGTCGTGTCCGCGTGGGCTCGCGAGGACGGTGAGGACCGCCGCGAGTGGCGCCACGAGGACGACGACGACGCGCCGCAGGCCTCGACGACGGTCACCACGCCCGCCGCTGGCAGCACCAGCACCGTCACCAATGCGTCGACCTCGA
>Ga0066678_10000917_pt1 | contig 10918 bp, 10 predicted proteins | sample GraSoiAngelo_127_FD_62300 | JGI IMG/M metagenome (GOLD analysis project Ga0066678, IMG submission 62300) | Grasslands soil microbial communities from the Angelo Coastal Reserve, California, USA - 14_0927_09_40cm | ecosystem: Environmental > Terrestrial > Soil > Grasslands | place: USA...
CAGCTGCGCGGCATCGAAATCCGAGAAATCGGCGAGCATCGACGGGGCCGCGCCGACCGACGCCCGGATGAACGTCTCGCGCTCCTGTTCGTCGGGGAGCGGCACCTCGATTGCCGCCACGTGCGGGTTGCCGGCGAGACGGTCGCTGACGTCGGCGAGCTTCTCGTCCACGAGCACGAACGCCATGTTGAGCCGCTTGACGTGCGGGCTCATCGCCCAATTGAGCATCGTCACGAGCTCGGAAGAGACCTGCGCAGTCAGACGACCCGGCTCACCCGCCGGAAATACGTACGACGCCTGATCGACGATCACCGCGGCGCTCAGGCGATCGTCCTCGCCCGCCATGATGTTGCGCCGCACGAACCGATCGACGAGCGCGACCATCGCGGCGGGATCTTTCGGCAGCTCGCTGAGGTCGCCGATCTTCTTGTTGACGAGCGCCACCATCTCCTTGAGCCGCTTTTCGTCGCTGCCGGCAAACGCACGCAGGCCCCGGCCGATGTCGTAGTGCAGCACGATCGACCAGCGGCCAAACAACTGTTGCGCGAGAAATTCGGCGAGGACGCCGTAAGGCGGCGGATCGTCGCCGCCAGTCCGGAACAGATCGTACGTGTTGCCATGAAGCACGAACGCGGCGGTCGTTCCGGAAAAAAAGAGATCGGCGAGCTGCGCCGCCCACGGTGGAAACCACTCGGGCAGCTTTTCCGCGGGACGGCGCACCGGTTCAGGCGTCATGCTGCAGCGCTTTTCGCAGATCGGCCTCGAGGATCGCCGGCGGCTCTTCGAGCTGATCGGCCATTCCGGTCAGATGCTGGAGCTCGGTGACCGCTTTCTCGGTCTGCCGCATGCTTTCCGCGGCGGAATCCACCTGGCTGCTGAGGAAGTCCGGATCCTGGCGGTTGACTGCCATCTCGGCGAGTGCCTGAATCTTCCCTTCGATCCGATCGAGCTCGATCGACACGAACTCGGCGTTCTTCCGAGCGCGCCCCGAGTTGTCGAGACGCAGCTCGCACATCGCGATGCTGTCCTGCAGCGAGCGGACGATGCGGTCGTCGCCCCCCTGCGCGGCCGCGAAGCTCTTTCGAAGCTCGGCGAGCCGCGTCGAGATTTCCTTCTCATCGATCGTCGCGAGGAATCTGTCGAGCGCAGCCTTGGAGAGCAGCAGGCGCAGGAACAGCCACAGGAGTCGGTCCAATCCTGGAGTGCGGATTTCTTCGGCGCTGCTCGACTGGTCGCCGGCCGCGCCGCGCACCCCGGCGGCGATGCCGCGCATTTCGAGGCAGCGGGCGTGCAGCCGCTCGAACCGCGCCCGCGCGTCGGGTGGAAGCTCCGCGAGCATCGAGACGAGCGATGCGCGCGGCTGGATCGCCGAGGCGGCAACTTCACCCTTCGCAGCGGCGTGCACCTTCGCATCGATTGCCGCGCGGAAACGAGGCACCGACAGCAGTCCGGCCAGATAGGTCAGCTCGCCGGCCGCGACGAGCGGCAGCAGGACGCCGGTCATCGGCATCAGCGCGGCGGCAGCCGTTCCGCCGAGAAAGAACAGCAGGTTCCACCGAAACAGAAAGGCTTCCTTCAGGTAGGCGCCGATGCCGGCGCCGCGTGGAGTCTGTTCGGCTGCCATCGTTGCTCAATCGCCCGGGCGCGTCGAGGCGGCCAGACCGGCCATCACGTCGCGGATTTCCGAGACGCGATCGATGAACGCGCGTTCGCGAAGCATATCCTGTGGCGGCAGGGTCGGCGGCGGGATTGTCATCTCACGAATGATCGTGCCAGGCGCCGACGAAAAAATGTAGACGCGATCGCCCAGGTACACCGCTTCCTCGATCGAATGCGTGACGAAGAACACCGTCGCTTCGGCCTCCCGCCACAACTCGACGATCAACTCCTGCATGTGGAGGCGCGTCGTCGGATCGAGCGCGCCGAACGGCTCGTCCATGAGAATGATGCGCGGCGAGAGAATGAGCGTCCGCGCAATCGCCACGCGCTGCCGCATGCCGCCCGACAGCTCGTTCGGGAACTTCTGCGCGTCGCGCGCCACGTCGAGGCCGACCTTGGCAATCCACTCCCGCGCGCGCTCGCGCCGCTCGGCCGCCTGCACGCCGCGGCACTCGAGCCCGAACGCCACGTTGTCCTCGACCGTGCGGTTGTCGAACGACGTGTAGTCCTGGAAGACCATGCCGCGGTCCGAGCCCGGCTGCTCGACCGGTTTGTCGGCGACGAGCACGGCGCCTTCGGTCGCCGGATGGTGCGGCCGCAGGCCGGCGATCAGCCGCAAGACGGTCGACTTGCCGCAACCCGAAGGCCCCAGGATCGCGATGAATTCCCCCTTTCCCGGCAGGTCGGGAACCGAAAAGCTCACGTCGCGAATGATCGTGACGTTCCCGAACTGCTTGGTGACGCCGCGAAACTCGACGACGTTGGGAAGCGCCTCCGCCGCGGCTGCGCGATGCTCGTCCATCAATCGTCCATCAATCGTCCATTAATCCTCGGGGGCCCGATGAGGGAACAGGCCCCGCTGGAACCAGAACAGCATGCGATCGATTCCGTACGCGAGCGCGCCGATGACGAGGAGGATCAGGATGACGTGCTCCGACAGCCCGCGCCGCTGGCTCGTCATCAGCAGATAGCCCAGCCCGTGCTGCGCGTTGATCAATTCCGCCAGCATGATGTAGCCGAAGGCGAGGCCGAAGAGATGCCTCAGGCTGTTGTAGATGTCCGGCAGGGCGAGCGCGACGAGCACCTTGCTGACGATCTGCGCGGGCCTGGCGCCGAGCGTCTGCGCCGTCTCGACGTAGCGGTCCGGCACGTTCACGATGGCGGCAACCGCGTCCGAATACACGAACGGCACGCACGCGATGAAGATGAACATCACCTTCTGGGTCTCGTCGATCCCGAACCACAGAATGGTCAGCGGGATCAGCGCGGCCACCGGAAGGTTGCGGCCGAACAGGGCGAGCGGCGCGCCGGCGGCCTCGACGACGCGCCACGATCCCGCGACGATGCCGAACGGAACTCCGACGAGCGCGGCGAGCCCGAACCCGACGAGGACGCGCCGAAGCGTCGCGGCAATGCTTTGAAGGAGCGCGCGTTCGCGCAGCAGGCTCGGAAAGCTCCGAATCACTTCGGCCGGACTCGGCAGGATGACCGGAGACACGAACCGATTCTCCGCGCCGGCGCCGAGCGTCGCGATCCACCAGAGCAGCACGACGACCGCAACGGCCCCGGCGCCGACGAGACGCCGGGCCGACCGGGGCGGCGCGATGCGCAGTGCGAATAGGGTCGGCTTCGCGGCGGGCGACGACATTTATTTGGGCGCCGACGTCGCCTCCGCCGGGTACACCTTGATCTCCACGCGCCGGTTCTTCGCGCTGTTCTCGGGATCGGCGGGATCGAATGGCCGATCCCATCCCATCCCGGCCGATGCGAACTGATTCGGCTGCAGCGAGGGGAACTTCCGCACGAGCGCTTCCTTGACGGCGTTCGCCCGGTTCAATGACAGCTCCTGAACCAGGTTCTTCGGCACCTGCCCCTTCATCGATCCGTCCGCGTGCCCTTCGATGACGATGCGCGCCGCGCCGAACTGACCGGCCAGCTTGCCGACTTCCTCGACGACGAAGGTGACGTTCGGATCGTAGAGCTCTTCGACTTCCTTGCCGTCGACGTTCCGCGTCACCTTCTTGGTGAGATCCCACGAATTGGGAAAGAAGTGAATCACGATGGTCTTCGTGAGGATCTCGTTCTTCTCGCCCTGAATCGATCCGGCGCTCGCCGGCGCGAAGTGCACGTCGTACTCGTTCTTCTGGCTCGCGTACTTCGCGTCGCTCCCGAGCTTCTGGACGACGGTGAAGTCCATCACCTGATCGAATGGCGTCTGATCGGTGACGGCGCCGATCTTCTTGTAGAGGAAGTACGCGGTCGTCCACGTCCGCTCGAAGTTGGTCGGGTTGTTCTGGTTGAGGAAGAACTCGCGGTTCTCGGCGTAGTTGGTCGAGTGCGCGTCGCCGAGCATGCCGAGCGCGTCGCTCTCCGGAATCGAGTAGCCGGTCGCCATCAGCTTGGCGACCTTCTGCCTGGCGTCCTGCGCCTTCAGGTCCTGCATCGCGTCGAAGATGCCGCGCGCGAGCCCTTCCATGACCTCGGGGTTGTCGTTCGCGAAATCGGCGCGCGCGAACCAGACGTCGGCGATCAGCTTGTTGGCCGTCGACGTCGTGACGAGCATGTGATTGCCCTTCACCTTCTCGAGGTTGTAGATGTCGGGCGCCCAGCTCACGCAGCCGGCGATGCGCTTGTCGGCGTTGAACGCGGCGGCCGCCTGGAACGCGTCCTGCGTGAACTTGAAGTCGACTTCGGCGGGCTGCACGCCCGCGTTGATGAGCGCGTTGAGGATGAAGAAGTGCGACGGCGAGTTCTGCGCGAGCACGATCGTCTTCCCGCGCAGATCGGCCATCGTCTTCACCGCATCGCGGACGATGATGCCGTCGCCGCCGTTGGACCAGTCGACCTGCTGGTAGACGCGCGGCATCACGCGCGTGTCCTTGCGCAGCCCTTCGAGGAACAGCGGCAGCATGTCGAGCGTGGCCCACCCGACGTGCAGGTTGCCGGCGGCATACGCGTCGCGCATCGCGATCGGATCGTCGATGAGCACGAGCTCCACCTTGAAGTCCTTGCCGCCGGACGTCTTCCACACCTTGGCTGGCTTGAATCCGTTGTTCGCGAAGATGATCGGGCTCCAGCCGGCCCACACGTTGATCGCGAACCGCATCGTGCGATCCGCCATCGGCTTGTAGGTCGAGATGCCCTTGACGGCCGGCAGCTTCGCCGCCGGCACGTACTTGTATTCCTTGACCGTCGTGATTCCGGCGCTGTCCGGCGCCTCGGCGCCGCCCTTCATCTGCTTCAGTTCTTCGGTCGAGATCTGGTCGCCCTGCCGGCCGGGCCCGATCTGGCCGTATCGCCAGAGGGCGAGGCCGACGAGGCCGATGACTACCAGCAGGACCGCGACGTAGAACACTGGTCTGGGCTGTCCATTCGCCATGGTCGGAATCCTCGAAGACAATCTTCTAGTTCGTCTGCTTCTCCGTCGCCGGACCGAGATCCTTCGCGCTCTGCGCGACCGGCGTGGTTTCCGGCGATCGCATCCCGAGCTCGACCTCGAAATCCTGCAGCGCCTGCTCCGCGAGCTGACCCTGCATCCGCTCCTCGGCCTTGATTTCGGCGATCCCCTTCTCCGAGAGATCCGCGGCCACGCGGACCTTGCCGCGATTCTGATCGATCTTCTGCTGGATGACGCCTTCGATCTGGCCGAAGTCGGTCGTCAGGTTCACGTCGAACGTTTCCGACAGCTTCGCGATCTCGGCTTCGGCGGAGCTCATCTTCAGCTCTGCGTCGTATTTCTGGATCTTTTCCCGCAGCTCGATCAGCTTGGTGTTGGCGTGCTGAATCTTCCTGAGGCTGTTGCCGTACGCCGTCTCGTGCATCTGCAGCTGCTGTTCGTTGGCGCCCAGCTCGGTCTTCGCCTTCTGCAGCTCCAGGGCGAACTTCGCGGCGGTCGCCCGATCGCCGGCCTTCAGGTACGCCTTCGTCTCCGCCTCGAGCTTCTGCACGTGCGTCCGGTTCGCGACGACCTGGCGCGTCACCCGCTCGACCAGTCCGCGGTACTGCTCGAGGCCGGTGCGTCCCTCCTTGAGCTGGTCCACTGCCCGGTCGTACTCGTATTGCAGCTGCGCGATGGGGTCGGATTCCCAGAACAGATTCGCCACCTTGTTGATCTGCGCCATGAATGCCGACCAGAACTTGTGAAGGATCACGACGTCTCCTTTGGCAATGCTATGTACGACGTGGTTACTTTTTGACCGGTTCCCGTTCCGCTTCCGCCGGAGCTTCGGCGAGGATTTTGCCGCGGTACACGTCGTCGAGCGCCTTGCGAAGCTCGGCGCCCGTGCCGGCGCCGAGCACGTCGCCCCCCACCTCTTTCAGGAACGCGAACTTCTCGGGGCTCGTATCGAAGGCGACGAAGTAGATCTGCACGGCGCCGTCGCTCTTGCGGAAGATCTCACGCGCCACGTCGACCGGAGAGCGGCCGCTCGTGTTCTCTCCGTCGGTCACGACGAGCAAGTACTTGCGGAACGTGCCGGCGCGATAGAGGTCGGGCCGCGCGGCACGCAGCGCCTCGCCGATGGCGGTGCCGCCGCCGGGGCGCGGCAGCCGGTCCAGCGCGTCGCGAACCGCAGCTCGATCGTACGCGCGAATCGCGAGCAGCCGCTGGACGTTGCTCGAGAAGCTGTAGATGCCGATTTTGATCGGAAAATCCGGTCGCTTCGCGATGAACGCCTCGGTTGCGTCGAGCATCGCCTCGAGCGCTTCGAGCGCGACCACGTATTTCGGCCGCGAGTCGCCGGGCGCCTCCTGCCGCATCGATCCCGACGTATCGACGAGGATCGCCACGGTCGCGCCGAGGCTTTCTTCGACGTCGGACTGATAGCTGGCAGCCGACTCGACGTCCTCGCGCGCGCGTCGATCGGCGCGCCGATCGTGGCGGCGTCCGCAGCCGAGCTGAATCGCGACTGCGCTGACAATGCACACCACCCATATCGCCGACCATACGGCGGCCGGGCGGCCTCGCGCGTTCCGGTTGGTTGACATCGGAGATGGGACGGTGTGCTTCGGTGCAGTCTAGCGTTTGAATGTTTCCGGATCAACGCTCGGCGATCAGCCGCTTCCGGGCTCTGGCCAGCTCCTCGAGCTGCGCCTTCGACGGCTTCGGGAACTCGAGGTGCAGCGCCTCGATCGCTTCGATGATGAGCTCCGCAATCGTCACGCGGGTAAACCACTTGTGGTCGGCCGGCACGATGAACCACGGCGCGTGCAGCGCGCTCGTCCTCGACAGCGCTTCCTCGTAGGCCTTCATGTAGTCGTCCCAGAGACTCCGTTCGTCGAGATCGGCCGCCGAGAATTTCCAGTTCTTCGACGGATGGTCGAGCCGCTTCAGGAACCGGCGCCGCTGCTCCTTCTTCGACATGTGCAGGAAGAACTTCAGGATCAGCGTCCCGTTGCGCGCCAGGTACTGCTCGAACGCGTTGATGTCTTCGAAGCGTTCGTTCCAGATGTCACGCGTCACGAGCGGCGGCGGCAGCTTCTGATGCGCGAGGATCTCGGGGTGGACGCGAACGACGAGCACTTCCTCATAGTAGGAGCGGTTGAAGATGCCGATTCGACCGCGCTCTGGCAGCGCTTTCACGGTCCGCCACAGATAGTCGTGGTCCAGCTCTTCGTCGGAGGGCCGCTTGAACGAGAAAACCTGCGTGCCCTGCGGATTCAAGCCGCTCATCACGTGCTTGATCGCGCTGTCCTTTCCGGCCGCGTCCATCGCCTGGAAGATCAGCAGGACGGCCCAGCGATCCTGCGCGTACAGCCGCTCCTGGAGCGCCACCAACCGCTCGATTCCCCGCGTCAGGAGATCGCCGGCCTTCTCCTCGTTCTTGAACGGCCGCGTGTCGGCCGGATCGTACCGGCGCAGCTTCACCTTGTGGCCCGGCCGAACGCGGAAGCGACCGAGATTCATCGATCAGAACGCGCCTGGCGTCGCGGGGACCACGAGGTCGGCGCCGGTTGCCTGTTTCACCCGTTCGATTGTCGTGTCCGAACCGATTTCCTTCAGCACCAGTCCGCGAGGCGTGACCTCGATGACGGCGAGCTCCGTGACGATGAGATTCACGACGCGCATGCCGGTGAGCGGCAGCGTACACGACTTCAGGATCTTGTGGCCGCCGTCCCTCGTCGTGTGCTCCATCGCGACGATGACCTTCTTCGCGCCGGCGACGAGATCCATCGCGCCGCCCATCCCCTTCACCATCTTGCCGGGGATCATCCAGTTGGCGAGGTTGCCTTCCTGATCGACCTGCAGCGCGCCGAGCACGGTGAGATCGATGTGGCCGCCGCGCACCATCGCAAACGAGTCGGCGCTGCTGAAATACGAGCAGCCAGCGATTTCGGTGACCGTTTCCTTCCCCGCGTTGATCAGATCGGGATCGACCTGGTCGTCGGTCGGAAACGGACCGATGCCGAGCAGGCCGTTCTCGGAGTGGAGCGTGATGTGGACGCCGGGCGGGATGTAGTTGGCGACGAGCGTCGGCATGCCGATGCCGAGGTTCACGTAGTCGCCGTCCTTCAGCTCCCGTGCGACGCGCCTCACGATTCGTTCGCGCGAATCCATCGAGGTACCTTCGTGATTACAAAACGTAAACGCAGACGTTCGCAGAGCCCGCAGAGTTCAATCAACCACGGAGACACAGAGACACTGAGCGCCTCGGGTCGACGGCACGCCGCGAAGCGGCGTGAGCGGACGAAAACAGATCCCGTCGACGAGTCGCCGGTGATCGTTCGCGATTCGTCGACGGAATCTGTTTCCGTCCGCCCTGCGGCCTGCTGCGCAGGCCGCTGCCGTCGACCCGATCGGCGTTCACACTCTGCGGGCTCTGCGCTCTCCGCGTTTGAATTTTCTCCGTGTCTCTGTGTCTCTGTGGTTTTCGTGTCGTCTCTGTGTCTCTGTAATCTTCGTGTCTTCGTGGCCGACATCGTCACGCCTTGCGCACCGTACGCTTCTCGATGCGCTTTTCGTACCTCTCTCCCTGCAGGATGTGCTTCACGAAAATTCCCGGCGTGACGACGTGATCCGGATCGATCGCGCCGGGCTCGACGAGGCGCTCGACCTCGGCGATCGTCACCGCGGCGGCGGGCGCCATCACCGGATTGAAATTGCGCGCCGTCCGGCGATACACGAGGTTGCCGAGCGAATCGCCTTTCCACGCCTTCACGAACGCGAAGTCGGCGCGCAGCGGTCGTTCGAGGACGTACGGTTTGCCGTCGATCGTCCGCGTTTCCTTCCCCTCCGCCACCAGCGTTCCATAACCCGTCGGTGTAAAGAAACCGCCGATGCCGGCGCCGCCCGCCCGAATCCGCTCGGCGAACGTGCCCTGCGGCACGAGCTCGACCTCCAGCTCGCCGGTGAGGAACTGCCGCTCGAACTCCTTGTTCTCGCCGACGTAGGTCGAAATCATCTTCCTCACCTGCCGCGCACGGAGCAGGATGCCGATCCCAAAATCGTCGACGCCCGCGTTGTTGCTGATGACGGTCAGGCCTTTGGTTCCGCGCGCGTGAAGCGCCGCGATGAGATTCTCGGGGATGCCGCACAGGCCGAAGCCGCCCATCATGATCGTGGCGCCCTCGGGGATCCGCGCCACGGCGTCGGCCGCGCTCGCCACGACTTTGTTCATCGCGTCACATTCTAATAAGATGACACTCCCCGTGCATCCAGACCTCGAGCAAGCGATCAGCTTCCACGACTCGATCGTCGCCGAAGGCAGCAAGGCGCTGGTCGGCTACGACACCGCCAAGGCGCTCGCCAACGTCGTGCTGCTGTCGGAGATTCCCACCTCGTACGACAAGAAGGAGAACCGGCAGGTCAACGCCGGCAACCTGCTGCTGCGCGGCGTGCCCGGCGTCGGCAAGACGTTCTTCGGCGTCATCCTCGCGGCGATCAGCAACGCGAAGTTCGTCCGCCTGCAGGGACGCGCCGACATGCAGCCGACCGAAGTCGTCGGCTTCCAGATGATCAACCCGGCGACCGGCGAGCTGATGACCGAGTTCGGCCCGCTCGCCTCGGCCGAAGTGATCCTGCTCGACGAGATCAATCGCATCCCGCTCAAATCGCAGAGCGCGTTTCTCGAGGGGCTGCAGGACCGCACGGTGACGGTCGGCAACACGACCTACGAGCTGCCGGCCTTCAGCTTCGCGATCGCGACGATGAACCCGGTGGAGCTCGGACAGGGCACGTTCCCGCTCTCGGAAGCGGCGACCGATCGCTTCGCCATCATGGTGAACATCGGCTACCTGCCGCCCGAGGAGGAGCAAAAGCTGGTGCACTTCGATTTCAAGCGCGTGCGGCTCAACGCGCTGGCCACGAAGGAACGCATCATCGAGCTGCGCGGCGCCATCAACCAGGAAGTCTTCCTGCATCCGCGCCTCGGCGCGTACATTCAGCGGCTCGTGGCGGCGACGCGCCCCTACAACCCCGACACCGACTGGTACACCCATTCGCCGTCCGAGCTCGTCGAGCACGGCGTCGATCTCGGCGCCTCGCCGCGCGCGATCATCTGCTGGGGACGCCTGGCGAAGGTGTGGGCACTGCTCGTCCGCCGCCGCACGGAAGTCTATCCGGAAGACATCCAGGATCTCGCACCCTACATCCTCGGCCATCGCATCTGGCTCGGCCCGCACGCCGCGAGCCACGGCCTGACGACCGACACGGTCATCAACGACGTCATCGAACGGATCCCCATTCCGTGAGGACCCGAGAAACCGACGTCGAACCGTTCGTCAATCTCTCGGAGTTGACGGAGATCGAGCTCCTCATCCTGCGCCGGATGCGCGAGTTCACGATCGGCGAGCATCGGAGCGTCTTTCATGGATCCGGATTCGATCTGGTCGGCCTGCGCGAGTGGCAGCCTGGCGACCGCATGTCGCAGATCGACTGGCCGCAGTCGACGATGACGAACTTCAGCCCGATGATCGTGCGCGATTTCGAGCAGCGCAGCACGGCGACGGTCATTACCGTCGCCGACGCGTCGCTCTCGACGCGCTGCGGGATCGACGGCATCCCGATTGCGGCGGCGATCGCGCGCGCCATCGGCACGATCGGCATGTCGGCCGTGTTCTTCCAGGACATGTTCGGCCTGATCACGTTCGACGCGCAGTTCGAGCAGCTCGCCGCGATCCGGCCGCGCATCGGCAAGAACCAGGTGATCCACTGCCTCGACGCGTACCAGTTCCAGACCGGCCTGCAGCCGCTCAAGCGCGCCGACAGCCTCAGCATGTCGCTGGCCGGTTTCATGCGGAAGACGTCGATGGTGCCGGTGAT
>Ga0066678_10000919_pt1 | contig 10907 bp, 7 predicted proteins | sample GraSoiAngelo_127_FD_62300 | JGI IMG/M metagenome (GOLD analysis project Ga0066678, IMG submission 62300) | Grasslands soil microbial communities from the Angelo Coastal Reserve, California, USA - 14_0927_09_40cm | ecosystem: Environmental > Terrestrial > Soil > Grasslands | place: USA...
CGGCGAACTGGTTGACGTTCTGGCACGTGGTGCTGGCCAGTCCGGATTCCGCGTCGCTGGCGGCGCAGTTGATGTTGACCAGCTGATCGACGGAGTACGTACCCAGGTTGCCGCTGAATGTGACCGTGGGCGGAATGTTGTCGATGTTCAGCGTCAGCTGGTTGGCCGTCGCGTCCTCGACGTTGCCAGCGCGATCCACGCTCCAGAAGCTGATCGTGTGGCTGCCGCCGGTCGCGTGCACGAACGGTGCGCTGTACTCCTGAGCCGCTCCGCCGTCGACGCTGTAGAAGGTCGCGTGCACGCCTGACAGCCCGTCCACCGCGCTGAGCGTGACCGTGACCGGTCCGCCGTACCAGCCGCTGGCGAGTGCGGCTGGAACGCTGACGGTTGTGCTCGGTGGCGTGCGATCGATCTTGATGCCGCCCACCGTGGTAGTGGTCAGGTTGCCAGCCAGATCGCTCACCGACGCGGCCGCTGACAGGTCAGCACCCTCGCCGGTGATGGTGCTACTGGATGGGCAGGCTCCATTCAGCCCCGACAGCGCGTCGGAGCACGTCCAGCCAACCGTGACGTCACTCCGGTACCAACCCTCGAGACCTGCAGCGGTCGTTGGCGCGCCATTCAGCGTGGGTGGCGTTCGATCGATATTGATGCCAGTCACGCTGGCCGTCCCAGAGTTGTCCGCGGCATCGACAGCGGTTCCACTGACGCTCTGATTGGCTCCGTCGCTGGTGAGGATCGCGTCGACCGAGCAGCTGGCGACACCCGACAGTGCGTCAGCACACGTGAAGTGGACGTTGACGGGCGCGTTGTACCAGCCGAACGCGTTGGGGGCGCTGGCCGCCACTGCGCTGATGCTTGGGGGCGTCTCGTCGATGCTGACGCTGGCCGGGTCGTCGGCGGTGTTGCCGGCGACGTCGACGGCGGTGCCTGGCACTGCCTGCGCCTGGCCCTCGGTCGTGACCGTCTGCGGGGGTGTACACGAGACGATGCCGGAGAGGAGGTCCTTGCAGTCGAACGTTATGGTGGTGCTGCCGTTGTTCCAGCCCCTGGCGTTCGGCTCCGGCAGGTAGTCGTGGGTGATCGTCGGCGGGGTCAGGTCGATCTTCACCGCCACGTTGCGGGCGCTCTCGACGTTACCGGCGAAGTCCTCGCTCCAGAACGCAAGGCTGTGTACGCCTTCAGTGCTGATGGTCAGGCTGGAGCCGCTCTGCGCGGCAGCGCCGTCCAGGCTGTACCAGGTCGCCTTCACGCCTGACAGGTTGTCGGTGGCGCTGAAGCTGACGGTCACGCTCTGGTTGGTCCAACCGGCAGGCGCCGTGACGGTGGTTTTGGGCGACGTGCTATCGATGTTCACGCCCGGACTCGTCGCGTTCGTCTGGTTGCCCGCCCGGTCCTTGACGATTGCAGGCGCGGTCAGCCCCTGGCCATTGCCGTTGATCGTGGCTGGAGATGGGCAGGTGCCGTCAATGCCGGAAAGACCATCCGCGCAGGTCCAGTTGATCGTGACCGGCGTGTTGTACCAGCCGGCCGCATTCGGCGCGCTCGCCGGCGCCCCAGAGAGCGTGGGGGGAGTTGTGTCGATGTTGATCGAGCCCACGGTCGTGCTGCTCTGGTTGTCGGCGTTATCGACCGCGACGCCGGTGACCGACTGATTCGCGCCATCGCCGCTCAGCGTGCTGGCCGAGGGGCAGCTCTTGATGCCTGAGGGACCCTGGTCGCCGCAGGAGAAGCTGACGGTGACGGCGGTGTTGTTCCAGCCATTACTGTTCGGGCCGGGGCTGCGACTCGCGGAGATCGTCGGCGGCTGCGTATCGAGCTCCACCGTTGCCGAGCCTTTCGCGGAGTTGCCGAGCACGTCGGTGGCCTGCGCAGTCAGAGTCGTCGTCCCGTTGTTGGAGACGCTGCTGGTGGACGGCGTGAGACTGGCGACGCCCACGCCAGCATCGCTGGCGCTCCAGCTGATCGAGACCGGAGCCGTCTTGTTCCAACCCGCGGCATTCGGTGCCGGATTGACAGCTCCGCTGACCAGCGGGCCCGTGTTGTCAGCGATATACGAGACGCTGGCGGCAAGTGGTCCCGCACTACTGCAGGACGTATCGGCGTAAGCGGTCGCGATGATCGTGCGCACACCATCGCCATCGGTGGCTTTGAGGTTGTTGAAGGTCCACGTGGTCTTGCCCACCAAGGCGGCGTTCGTGTTCAGCTGCCCCGTCTGGTCGCCGCTCAGTTTGACGCAGAAGGTGTCGCTGGTCGTATTGACCACGAGCGTGAGCGGGGCGCCTTTCTTCGCGTACAGGCTTCCGCTAGCCACCTGGGTTCCGGAGCCGCCCGTCAGGGTGGCGGTTGTGGCCGATGCAGCCTCAGTCGGCAGGGCAGCGGGTGGCACGATCTGCCACACAAGCCCCAGCAGAATGGCGGCGCGCGCCCACTGACTCCCCCGCTTTGCAGCAGGTATTCGGACAAGTTTTCGCAACGCGGTCTCCCTCCAGTGTTTCCGGCTGCGCAAACGCGGAAGCCGAGAACAGCGCGTTCGCTGGACAGAACATGACCAGGACGCGCAAGCCTACTGAGGCGTGAGAGCCCGCCAATAAGGGGAACTACGTAAACCGCGTCCTCAAACGGTAGCGATTTATACGGGGAAATCGCCGTATGCGGCGCGAAATGAGCGGACAAATGCCAGTATCAGCCGTCAGTCGTCAGCTATCGGGCGTCAGTTATGTCGGCGAATGTGCGGACAAATGAACCGACTAATGCAACGCGGAACCGCCGCGAGGCGCTGATAGCTGATGGCTGTCTACGGCGCCTTTGTGATCGACACCGCCCGATCGACGATCGCCTGCGCTTCGCGGATCAGCCGCTCCAGGTGCTCCGTGCCGAGGAAGCTCTCGGCGTAAATCTTGTAGGTCGCTTCGGTGCCCGAGGGGCGGGCCGCGAACCAACCGTTGGAGACGACGACTTTGATCCCGCCGATGGGCGCGCCGTTGCCGGGCGCCGTCGTGAGCACGCGAAGGATCGGCTCGCCGGCCAGCTCCGACGACGGCACGTCCGAGGGCGTCAGCTGCTGGAGCCGACGCTTTTGTTCAGCTGTCGCCGGCGCATCGACGCGCCGGTACACGGGGTCGCCCAGGCGGGCTGTCAGCTCACGATACAGAGCAGCCGGGTCGCGGCCCAGGCGCGCGGTGAGCTCGGCCGCCAGCAGGCACAGGATGATGCCGTCCTTGTCCGTCGTCCACGGTTGGCCGGCGCGTCGCAGGAACGACGCACCGGCGCTCTCCTCGCCGCCGAAGCTGAGCGAGCCGTCGAGTAGGCCCGCCACGAACCACTTGAAGCCGACGGGTACTTCATACAGATCGCGTCCGAGGTCGGCGGTCACACGGTCGATCATGCTGCTCGACACCAGCGTCTTGCCGACCGCGGCCCGCGGTGGCCAGTCGGGCCGATGCTGGACCAGGTAGGCGATGGCCGCCGACAGGTAGTGGTTCGGGTTCATCAGGCCGGCCCCGTGCGTGACGATGCCGTGGCGATCGGCATCGGCATCGTTGCCAAAGGCCAGGTCGAACCGCTCGCGCAAGCCGATCATGCCGCTCATGGCGTGGGGTGAGGAGGGGTCCATGCGAATACGGCCGTCCCAGTCGAGCGGCATGAAACGGAACGTGGGGTCGACGACGTCGTTGACCACGGTCAGGTTCAGCCGATGGCGCTCGCCGATCGCCTGCCAATAGGCCACGCTGGCGCCGCCGAGCGGATCCACGCCGAGATTGAGACCCGCGCCTCTGATCGCCTCGAGGTCAACCACGGCTCCCAGATCGTCGACATAGGCCGACAGGTAGTCGTGGGGCCTGATCGTGGAGGCCGCTTTGGCGCGCTCAAACGGCAGGCGCTTGATGCCTGACACGCCGCTCTCGAGCAGCCGGTTGGCCTCGGCCTGGATCCAGCCGGTGACGTCGGTATCGGCTGGGCCGCCGTTCGGCGGGTTGTACTTGATGCCGCCGTCCTCGGGCGGGTTGTGCGACGGGGTGATCACCACGCCGTCCGCCAGATGGTCCCTGCGCACGTGGTTCCAGGTGAGGATGGCGTGCGAGATCACCGGCGTGGGCGTATAGCCGTCAGCCGCGTCGATTCTGACGTCGAGTTCGTGCGCCGCCAGCACCTCCAGGGCCGTCTTGAAGGCCGGCCCTGACAGCGCATGGGTATCGCGTCCGAGGAACAGTGGCCCGTCGATGCCCTTCTGCTGACGGTAGCGGCAGGTGGCTTCGCAGACAGCCAGGATGTGCGCCTCATTGAAGCTGGCGTGGAACGCCGACCCGCGGTGTCCAGAAGTGCCAAAGGCGACACGCTGGGATTCGACGCGCGGGTCGGGCTGAAGCTCGTAGTAGGCGGCCAGCAGCCTATCGACGTCCACCAGCTGGGACGGGTCGGCCACACGCCCGGCCGCGGGGCTGACCTGGGTCATCGCCTCAAACCATACCCCTCGCGACGGGCTCCACTACACGTTGCCGGCATGACGCCCGCAGGCCGAACGATCGAACGGGAGCGGCGCACAATGGGCCGCCGGTCACTGGGCGGTGGCGGGAGCCGTCAATCCGAACTGCCGGTTGCTCGGGGTCGCGGTGCCTGCGGCGGCGGTCTCCGCCACCTGTGCGCCTCCAGTAACCTGCGACATGCCTTCGAGGGTCGTAAACGTTGCCTCGTTACACGTCTGGCCCGGAGCTCCAGTAGAGAGGTTTGAGCAACTCATCTTTGGCGTGGGCGCAAACGCGATGTCGAAAACCGGGACCGCACTGGTCGCGTGAGGAACTATGGACGTGGAGATGTAATCACCCACCATGAAGCCTTGCGTTGTGAGCGGCAACCACGCTAGCTGCATCGGTCCTGCCAGCTGCTCTGCCGCGCTCCAGGTGCGCCCCCCGTTGGTGGATGAGATAAAGCCCACATCCAGCTGACAGGTGCCGACACCGCAAGTCGAGTTGGGGTAGAAGTAGTAGGCAAGAGCAAGGTGGGCACTGCTGCCAGACGTGCTTCGGTCGACGGCGAGTCCCGGAATGAAGTTATCGGCGTTGCTGCCGATAGGGTCGATCGGAATCCGCTGCGGCAGGGTCCACGCGAGCCCGTCGGCGGACGAGGTCAGCAGAAGATCATTGGTGCCGATGGGTGCGGCGCACCTGTTCTGAAACCGGCAATCCGACCAGACAACGTACACTCTACCCGACGCATCGATCTCGGCCGAAGGCAGCGTCGGAGCGCGAATTTTGCCCGGATGACCGTCATTCAAGATCTGGGCCGCAAGGACACTTGCACCCCAGCTCTTGCCACCATCGGTGGACCTGAATGACAGGATGGCGGTTTCAAAGCAGTCGTCGATCGGAACCACGACCGTGCCGTTTGGCTGAACGAGCGGTTGTCCGCCGATCACGCATGAGCTGTCGGCGTTCGTCTTTGCCGCGCCCCACTTCAGCCCACCGTCGGTGGACGTGCTCATCTGAACCAGATTGGCCTTGGTGAAGTCGTCGAACTCGGTGTAGCAGTTGCCATAGAACGGGCTGGTGGGCGTGTCGTCGCACACCGTCCAGTTCTTGTCGTTGAAGTCACCACTGGCATTCACCACCACGGGCGCGCCGAACGTGAGCCCCCCGTCAGTCGAGCGGCTGACGAGCACGTCTACCGGGCCGGATGTACTTTTGATGCCGAGCCAGGAGATCATCCACACGTTGTGCTTGGCGTCGTAGGCAACTGACGGGTCGCTGGCCCGCGGGTATGGACCGGCTGGTGTTGCGAAGACCGTGCTCGACGGTAGGAAGCCATGGGTCCACGTCGCGCCTCCATTGGTCGAGGTTGCAAAGCCAATGTTGGAAGCTCCACCATCGAAGAAGCGGCCAGACTGGATGGTGGAAACCACCGTGGATCCAAAGGCAAACGTGTCCGGCTCCACCTGTGTCTTGTGATTGCTCGTGCGGTTGGTGTACGGGTCGCTACTGATTTGGACCAGGGCTTCCGCCGCGAAAGCCTGAAGCCCGATCGCCAGGACGAGAGCCATGCCGGCAAAGAACGAGCCGATGCCAATGCGCCAGCGATAGCGCGATACAAAAGACATAGTGCGTCTCCTGTTCACTGATCGTCTTTGAGCAACAGCGGCCACTACTACCAGATAGCCTGCCTCTCGACTCTCACCTCCCTCCTGAGTTGTGCGGCCTGCCAACCGCTAGTACTCATGCGAGTGTATCCCCTCGCGTACGCTCCCGCGCGCTTGGCGCTCGGCGTCCCGGCAGGTGCGCCATTGCTCGCGATCGGGCTGACCCGCCGATCAGTCAAGTGCGCTGATGCGAAGCGCGGGTGCGAGCTCTCGTCAACTGCCACAGCCAGCCGAGAGGCCGGAGTCCGAGACGAGCCGCGACACGCTGCGAAGAGACATTGGCGCCCGCCGTGCTGTAGAACAAGTGCCTGCCGCTCGCTCGTGCGAGTGTCGCCCAGGCCGCCGTGACCGCCGCGGCGTACCTCTGACCACGAAATTCCGGTCGCGTCCAGACTCCGGCTTCGGCACCGCGTTCGCTGACCGCCGGCGTGTGGCAGATTGAGACGACCATGTCGCGCTGGATCGCCATTACCCACGGACCCAACCGCCCCTCGACGAGCTGGTCCCACTCCGCGTTAGTCCAGTTGCCCGGATTCGCGGTTCGCACAGTGGAGGACTCATTCCCGTCCGAGCGGACCAGCGTGACATCGGATGGGTACGCCAGTTGCTCGGGAATGAGGTAACTCGGCCCCGACGACGGCGCCAGCTCGATCGGCCCCAGCGCGCTCTCGAGCAATACACGGCAGCGCTCCAGCACCGTCGGTGGAGAATGCAAATCCGTGACCGGTCGCGCACGCGCCACAGCATCCACCACCTCGCGCGTCACGCCATCCGGCACGTCGACACCGATCCCCGCCGCAAGACCGGCCGGTGCACTGGCGATCACCAGGTCCGGACCCGTTATTCGCCCGCGCCGGTCCGTCTTCCAGATCGTCCCGATCTCGATCCGCAGCAGCTCCAGGTCGCTCGGGTCCACGTTTGCGACGCCCGGGCTGATGTTAGCTGGCGTTGATGAAGCGCGGCATTCCCGGCATGTCGTGCGGCTCCAGCCGATGACATTGCACTCCCAACACGCGGCGGCCAAGTTGTCGAGATCGTCGGGATCAGCTGGGCTTGTCGAGCCGCGCCAAGCCGCACGCGGCAGGATGTGATCGACCGTGAGGGGCCAACCCCTGATGCGACAGTACTCGCATCGAAAGCGCGCTCGTCGTTTGACAAAGCGCCAGATCTTTGGCGGAACCACTGTTGGCTACGCGGGCTGGGGACGAGAAAACGAGATCGCGTGTTCGCCGTGTCGCGGCGCTGGTGCCAGCGTGCGCCAGTTGACGAAGCTCCATTTGCTCGGACGTAGAGAGCTTCTGGCCCGAACGGGCCCGATCGAGCAGGTTCTCCACGCGCCGCGCTAGATCTGATCGCTCGCCGCCGCCACCCATCAATCAGGCCCAGCAGAGTGGACGAGTTGGCGCCCCCGCTTACTCCTCACAGGACGACGTTTGCGCTTCGCATAGAGCTTGCGGACCCATTCGGCCACGTGCGCCTTCCACCCGCTTGGCCGGGCTTCCGCCCACGCTGGTCTATCGCCGCGTTGCCCGCCATCGATTCCAGGGCGCCCCCCAAGCCGACGGTCCCACCTCCTCGACATCCGCCATACCCCGAGCGAGGCTCTAACATTGCGCTCACGCCGCGTAAAGCACGATGATCCGCTTGGCCAAGCAACTTCTGGTTGAGAGTGAGCCGCACCTGCCACTGCAACTCTCGTTGACCACGGGCGTCAACGATGGAGCGCACAGCGAAGATCCACCCATGGGTAAACAAGTGCTGCCCCAACTTGCAGAGCGCTCGAGTTAGCCGTTCAGCGTGCTCGGTATGCGGCCATTTCGCTTCGGATTTCAGATTGGAAAGTCCAGCGCCGACGAGCTACGGAGGGTGGCCCGAGCCGCCGAGGCCGCCGGCTTCGACGTCATCCACACTTGGGACCACGTCGTGGATGGCTGGGCGCCGCTGGCGCCTCTGACGGCGATCGCCGGCTGGACAACGCGCCTGCGGATCTGTCCGCTGGTACTGAACAATGATTTCCACCATCCAGTTCACCTGGCGCGGGAACTGTCCAGCATCGACCATCTGAGCGGTGGTCGGCTCGAGGTGGGGGTGGGTGCCGGCCACGCGTTTCCCGAGTACGCGGCAATCGGTCGGCGCTTCAAGCCTCCGAGCGTGCGCAAGGCGCGACTAGCCGAAGCGCTGGTTCTCCTGCGTCGACTGCTCGAAGGTGAGGAGATCACCTTCACCGGCGACCACTACCGCCTCCAGAACGTGCGGATTATGCGCGCGTTGCAGGCGCGGGTACCGTTTCTGGTTGGCGTCAACGGGAGGGATGCCCTGGCACACGCGGCGCGCCACGCCGATACGATCGGGCTTACGATGCTCGGCCGCACCCTCAATGATGGCCAGCGGCACGAGGTCCGCTGGCAGTCCGACCGGTTGGACCGCACGATCGACTACATTCGGGAGCAGGCCGGCCAACGATGGCGTGACCTGGAGCTGAATGCGCTGGTTCAGCGCGTTGTCGTCACACATGACCGAGAGGGCGCGGCCCGTGCGCTGGTCCAGCGAGTGGAGGGCCTGCGCGTAGAGGACGCGCTCGACACACCGTTTCTGGCCATCGGCACGCACGACGAGATTACCGCGCACCTTCTGCAGTGTCGCGAGCGGTGGGGCATCTCCTACTTCAGCGTGCGCGAGCTGGAGGCTTTCGCGCCCGTGATCGACCGCCTCCGAAAGGCGGACGCAACGACGTAACCCGCCCTGCGAACGTGGCCGATCGCTCACGCGGCTGTGCGCACTTGCTTGATCATCTCGTGCTCGAGCTCCTCGCTCAAGACGAAGTTGACGGCGCTGCACCCAGTTCGTGGGCGGCCACATGCGCCACCGCCCCGGCCTGGCCGGCGGCGTGTGCTGCTTCTCGCGCGGCGCCGAACAGGTCTCTGGCCGCGGCATTGGCGTGGCCGGCGGCTGTGCGGGCTGGCGTCATCGTGATCTCGCCCCGCGCCCAGGCGCGCGCCAGTTCGATCGCTCGCCGCGGACGCTCGTCGCCCGGTCGCGCTTGCTCGAAATAGTGCAGCACGTGCTCCGCGCAATCCGCGGCCCACACGGCGAGAAGGTGGTGATCGGCATCCGCGAGGGTGCCGCCGCGACGGATCGTGACGAGCCTCAGGTCGGGCACGTCGCTGAAGATCATTGCTTCCGCACTCGTACTCCCTGGTTGCGTCGCGGGTTACGGTCAGGTTTGACGTGGCGCAGCGTTCGGGCCGGGGCATGATTGGTTCTGTCGGTGATCGGTGTCAAGAGGCATCCTCCGGGAGGCGGGCGAGGAGCCCATCAAAGACGCGTTGGCGGCCAACCTGACCCTTTTGGGCAGCATCGTCACGTTGGCGCTGGAGGATGGGCGCGAACTCGGGTGTGGTGACGAAGTAGGTGCATGATTCGCAAATGGATTCGAAGTGGCAATCCAACTCCACTGGTCGGGCGCAGTAGCCGTTGCCGAGCATGCGTCGGTTCATCTCGCGACGCAGCTTGGCCATCTCTGAGCCTTCACGTCTGCTCCTGGGGCAGGCGCTGGAGGCGCAGGACTATGTCGTCGCGATGGCCGAGGACGGGCGAGCGGCGCTGGAGTTGCTGCGCGCCCAGGGTCCACCAGCGTTCGACGTCGTCTTGCTGGACCTGCTGATGCCCGAAATAGACGGCTATCAGGCTTCGCCAAGCAGTACGGCGACCGGGAGTGCCTGGTCGCGATTGGTTGCTGGGGTCCGGCGGTCAATTGCAACATCACCTCGCGCGGCGCCATCAATCACATCGGTGGCTGCATGAATATGGGCGGTCCGAGCGCCAGTGCCCGGCCAATGCCGCGACCACCTGTGACGACGGCCCGCCGTCCCGTCAGGTCGACCTGAATCATGCGGGCATTCGACCACGACCGGCGCCATCAGCGCTGGCGCCACAATCCAATGCGCCAGCGAAATGGCTACTGCTGGGGCTGCTCCGAGGTCCGCCAGCGAAGGCTGAAGCCTCCGCCGGTACCAGACTCGGCGGGGTAATCCAGCACTCTCTGCGCAAGCCGGGCGGCGAGCCGCCCGTCAACGATCAGGACCGGCAGGTTGTCGCGACGAATGATCGAGTCTCCCGCGTGCGGCACGTCGATGGTCATGGCCAGATCTCCAGCGTCGTTCAGGCGTAGACGCACGCCTTGCTGCGGTCGCGCGAAGTGGTCGGTCAGCAGCCGGCGGAGCTCCGTGCTGGCTCGTTCGGTGATCTGAACCATCAGTGGTTGTCCTTCCCCAAAGTGCCGCTGGAACCGGGAAAGCGGAGTCGATCAGACCAGAGCAGTGACACCGCGGGCTTGCGATATTGCCGACGGCCTGGTTTGGAACCTCAGTCCGCGGCCTCGGACGAGCCGAGCGCCGCCTCGACAGGCGGATCCATCGCCGCACGTCGGCAATAGGTATCGTCATCTCCTGGCATGCGTGAGTCCGTCGCGTCCTTTGGGGTCCGCGTGCCGCTGGCGGGCTTCACCCAGCAACTCCTCCGGCGAGTGGGCCTGCCATTCGTGCGGGAGATCGGGACCGGGCAATGGCCCCATGTCGACGTAGGCGTCGAGGTACTTGCGCATGAGCTGCCCGTGACTGCCGAAGATCCAGATGAGGAGTGCACCCTGGCTGCGACTGGCCGCCTTTTCCAGCGTGTGGGGGGCGACCTTCAACTGGTCAGCAGCGAATTCCAGACTGACCAGGTTGCGACTGGCAAATAGTGCGTCGCGATCGGACTCTTCGTCGATGTAGTG
>Ga0066678_10000943_pt1 | contig 10794 bp, 10 predicted proteins | sample GraSoiAngelo_127_FD_62300 | JGI IMG/M metagenome (GOLD analysis project Ga0066678, IMG submission 62300) | Grasslands soil microbial communities from the Angelo Coastal Reserve, California, USA - 14_0927_09_40cm | ecosystem: Environmental > Terrestrial > Soil > Grasslands | place: USA...
TGGCTTCACAGTCAAAACGTGGGGTGGTCACCTGATTCTCGGCCGCGTGGATGAGGCCGGTCCTGATCCACGCTTCCGCCTGACTCCACTCGGCGGCGGCCGGTATGGCTTGTCACTCTACGAACGCAACCGGTGGGATCCTCTGCCCTACCAGGGCACGCTCAACGAGATGGTCGACGTGATCAACAACCACCTGGGGGCCTGGGCTGCAGTTTGGCCAGAGCCTCCTTCATAGGGCCACGAATTTACGGAATCCTGTACTTAGTGTCAGCCTGGTAATTGGTCCTGCAAAGCAATTGCTTCCGCGGCGAGTTGCCGTGCCGCTGGAGTCGTCCTGCTGACCAGTATCGACTTCCGGAAGATGACGAGCTGAGCTTCGCCTTCGAACAGCGACGGGTTCTCGACTTGGCCCATGCGCTGCCTTGGGAGCTCGCCAGACTTCTGGAGTCTGCCCACGATTGGTCGTATTCGTCGAAGTGCTCCAGCAGATTGCGAAGGTTGCCGATGTCGGGCGCTGCAGCGGTGAACCGTTGCAGTGTGTCAGTCACAGCAGTCTGCATCCCGGCCAACTGTGGGTACTGGCTGAGCATCACCCGTACTGTGTCGGCCAAATTATCAACGGCCAGCACATAGACGTGGATGTCCGCGAAGTGACGATTACCCGAACTCACCAAACGGTCATGCTGCATCGCGCCAGCGGTCAATGCGCCTGAGGGCACACGAACGTCTTGTTGAGCGCTGGAGACGGCCGTGATGGATGGTTTGCGCATGCGCCGTTCGATCGTCTGGTCGCATGGGCCGCCGCTGTGGCGGTTCCGCGAGCCTGGCGTGAACAGACGCGAATCGGCGCCATTCTTGTGGTGCCCATGCGACGTCACGGGCAAGCCTGGGTGAGTCGATATCGGCGTGGACAGCGGGGTGCGCTCATCGAGGAAGCTCGCGCACCCGGCAACTTCATTCCGCTGACCGCGACTCCGCTCCGGCCGTGGAAATCTGCCGACGCGCGCCCGTAGGTTCTTCGGCGCGGATTGGAACTATCTCAGTAGCGCGTCAAATCAAGGTCGGACCGCGCACAGTCTTGGGCCTGGGGCAGCGCGGATGCTGGGTCAGCATCGGACTCGGAGATCTACTGATAATGACGTTGGCGATACTGGTGCACCGCAAGGCCTTTGGACGCACGCCGGGACTCGCGACACTGGCGACCAGCGTCGCCGCGATCTCGGTTGCGCTGAGTCTGCACGCCAGTATTCCACTCATGACGTGGCTCGGACCGCTGCTGGTGCTCGAGTACCTGGTTTGGCGGTACTGGTGCGGGTCGGAGCGCACCGCGTGGCAATACCTGCGCGCCAACAATGAGTACCGCCCAGCCCCTCGATCGCGTTCGGCGCGCCTGAGGCGGCGGGAGCGGCCCGTCCGACGAGCTCTACCTCGGCGCGTTGCTAGTGCGACTGTCCGAAGGTGCCCGCTTTTCCTTTGTGCAGTCGCGCCGATGTGACCCTTTCGAGCACTGGCGTAGCCTGCTACCCTGGCGAGCGGCGAACTGCCCAGGCGAACGAGCGTGCTAAGGCAGAAGGAAGGAGCTTGAACGATGGGCAAGCGAATTCGAGTGGTGACGCCAGTGCTCAGCGATGGTTTCCTGAGGCAGGCCGAGCAGTTTCAGCCCGTCGCGGGGTGGCAGACCGAGATCAGCCAGGTGCAGATCGAGCGTGGCCCCGCGTCGATCGAGTGCGAGCTCGACGAAGCGTTGGCTGTCCCGGACACGGTCGCCAGGATCATCGAGGCTGAACGCGATGGTGTGGACGCGGTCGTGATCGACTGTATGGGCGACCCGGGCATGCACGCCGCTCGCGAGGCGGTTTCCATTCCGGTGGTTGGTCCAGGCGAGGCGACCATGCACATCGCCTCGATCCTCGGCCACCGTTTCAGCATTGTTACCGTTCTCTCCAACTGCATCCCGATGATGGAGAACCAGGCCAAGATCTACGGCGTGGCCGACAAGCTGGCGTCGGTGCGCTCGGTGGACATCCCCGTTCTGGAGCTGGAACAAGATACCCCGCGCCTGGTTCAAGCGCTGGTCGACGAATCGATCGAGGCGATCGAGAAGGACGGCGCTCACGTGATCATCTTCGGCTGCACTGGCATGCTGGGCTGCGCGCTCGGCGTTCAGGAAGGCCTGGTGCGGCGCGGCTACGCTGGGGTCCCGGTGATCGACCCTGTGCCGGCCGCCATAAAGCTGGCCGAAGCCCTGGTCGATCTGGGACTGAGCCAGAGCAAGCGGACCTACCAGAGCCCGCCGCCGAAGCGAATCGTTGGCTACGACCTGCCCGAGCGCGAGCGCGTCGCGGTCCCCGCGTGAGCACGCGAGCCCCAGACCGGCGCCAGTCCGGCAGGTACACGGGGAATACCTGAACGCATGGCAGTCAGCACCGAATCGGCCGTACGAGACACAGTCCGGTGGCGTCAGCCGAGTGGTGTCACGGCGTCCGCGTTCAACCGGATGTGGCTGCTTGTGCTGCCAGCCTTCGCCATCTTTTTTCTCTTCTTCATTATTCCCGTAGCGCTCTTGCTGGCGATCGCCTTCAATCCGTCGAAGACAGGCGTCGTGGTGTTTCAGCCGACGCTGACGCTCGCAAACTTCGTTCGCTGGTTCGGCAACTCGCTGTACTACAACGCCGCGATTACATCGATCGTCCTGGCTGTGATCGTGGTGCTGGTGACGCTGCTGCTTGCGTACCCGCTGGCGTACCTCGTGGCCAAGACGAAGAATGCCGGCCGCACCTCGTTCTACATGATCTTGATCCTGATCTCGATGCAGTTGGACCTGGTCATTCGCATGTACGGACTGATGGTGTTGATGGGCGACAACGGGCTGATCAACGCCAGTCTGTTGCAGTCGCACCTGATCGCTCAGCCCATACCACTGATGTACAACGCGTTCGGCACGGTCGTGGGGCTGGTGCAACTGTCACTGCCGTTCATGGTGCTGTCGCTCATCGGCATCATCCGCAATATCGATCCGGTGCTCGAGGAGGCGGCGCGCAGTCTCGGCGGGACTCGCTGGAAAACCTTCTGGAGCATCACGTTTCCGCTGAGCATGCCCGGAGTGCTGGCCGGCTCATTGCTGGTGTTCGCCATCGCCATCAGCTCGTATGTGGTGCCGGCGCTCATCGGTGGCTGGCGGGTGATCGTGATGCCGATCAACATCTACCAGCAGATCGCGGAGCAGGGCAACTGGCAGTTCGGCGCAAGCATCGCGGTGATCCTATTCGCGATCAGCCTGACGGCGGTGTACGCCTATCACCGCTATACAGAAAAGCGCATTGGAGGATTGGTCTGATGAGCGCTGTCGCGGGGGCGGATCCTGTGGAGGGCGCGCCGCGGGCCGTGCCGAGCAGCGTCACCCGAGAGGAGCCAATCGTCGAGGCGGACATACCACTGATCTTCGTCATCGGAGCGGTGATGGCGTTCGTCGTCATGCTCCTGCCGGTGGTGATCGTAGTGCTCGCTGGCTTGAACTCGGGAGACTACCTGACGTTTCCGCCGCAAGGCCTGTCGCTGCGCTGGGTGATCGGATTTTTGACCTCGCAGACGCTCCGAACGTCCTATCTGCTGAGTCTGCTCATCGCGTTCGTGGTCATGTTGATATCCACGACGCTTGGCACCATGGCGGCGCTGTTCCTTACGCGGGTGAAGTTCCCGGGCAGAAGTCTCCTCCGCGCGTATTTCCTTGCTCCGCTCATGCTGCCGGGACTGGTGCTCGGACTGTCGCTGTACGTCTTTTATGTGGTTACAAATGTCGGTCTGGCGCGCACGCTCCCCGGCATGGTTATCGGCCACGTTCTGGTGACCGTGCCTTACGTCATCGGTACGGTCTCGGCGGCGCTCTACAACTTCGACGTGGCACTCGAAGACGCCGCGCGTAGTCTCGGCGCGGGACCGCTGCGAGCATTCCGTGCCATCACCTTGCCGATCATCTCCCCCGGCGTGATGGCCGGATCGATCTTTGCGTTCATCGTGTCGTTCGGCCAGTTCGACATCTCATTGTTCCTGAGTACCCCGAACATCACTCCATTGCCGATCGCTATCTACAATTCGCTGCGATACAAATTTGAGCCGACAGCGGCTGCCGCGGGGGTGTTTGCCATTGCTCTTGTCGTACTCAGCATGTTGTTGACGAGCCGCTTGACGAGTCTTGCGAGGTTTGCGGGCATCAAATTCAGCTAGCACCCCCCGTGACATCGGGTGGTGGGATACAGGAGGTCCACGATGGATCGTGACGAGCGCTACGGCTTCGGTAAGCGGGTCACGCGGCGGCAAGCGTTGCGGACCGTGGGTGCAGCCGCCGTCGGGGTAGCCGCCGCCTCCGCCATGACTTTGCCGGCCGGTGCGGCGCCGCTGCAGGCAACACCAGAGCAGCATCCGGCGACGCAGGACGTGTTCTACGACGGTGGCGTCTTCGACGCCGGGGGTGCGGTCCTCAATCTGGGCGACTGGCCAGGCTTCTGGCAGGACATGCAGCACCAGAACCTGATCGACCAGTTCCAGAAGGACTTCAACTGCACGGTGAACTACGACGGTTCCTGGCCGTGGTCTCCGAAGTTCGCCGCGGGCGGGCCGCAGAACCCGCCGCTGGACGTCGCGAACTGGAACCTCCCAGACCTGTTCAAGACCGCTCGAGGTGGTGACTACTTCGTCCCAATCGACGAGCTGAAAGCAAACACTCCCAATTCCGCGGACCTGTGGCCGTTCGCGTATGAGAATGGCCTTGGCATTACCTATCTGTTCAGCCAGTATGGCTACGCGTATCGCAAGGACTTGGTGGATCCGGCACCCACGAAATTCGCCGATTTCTGGGACGACCGGTTCAGCGGCAAGCGGGCGACGTACATCACGACCAACACGCTGCAGATGGTCTTCTTCATGGTCGCGTCGAAGGTCTGGGGCGGCGACGTCCAGAATATGGACGCCGGCTTCGATGCCATGCAGAAGGCCATGCCCCTGAAGATCAGCGACTTCACGGGCAACATGCAGACCCTCCTCGAGCGCGGCGAGGCGGTCATCGTCGTCCAGCATGACGGCGAACCATACGCCCAGATCGACAAGGGTGTCCCAGTGGGCTGGATGTACTGGACCGAGTTACAGCCAGTCCTGGACCAGACCAAGACGGTGAGCCGCTGGAGTCAGCCGACGCAGAAGAAGCTGGGCTACGCGCTCATCCAGCGGTCGACGGATCCTTCGTACCAGGAGGCCATCGGCGTCCAGCTGTACGAACGGCCCACCAATAGCAAGGCAAAGATCGTCGAGAACCTGGCGAGCAAGGGTGTCGTGAACACACCGGAAGCCGCAAAGTTGCTGTGGACGCCACCGTGGGTCTGGTACCTGGACCACGAACAGGAAATCAGCGAACGAGTCGACAAGATCTTCGGGGCCTGATCGCGCCCGACGAAACGGAGGACTCAGGTGGCGGGGGTAGCCCTTAGCGACGTAACCAAACGGTTCGGCACGGTCGAGGCAGTTAGCCACGTGAGCCTCCACGTCGAGGAGGGAGAGTTCTTCTCCCTCCTCGGCCCTAGCGGTTGCGGGAAGACAACCATGCTTCGCATGCTGGCAGGTTTCATCTCGCCCACCGCCGGCAGTATTTCTATCGGCGGCATCAACGTCACGGAGCTCCCACCGGAGAAGCGCGACGTCGGGATCGTTTTCCAGAACTACGCCATCTTCCCGCATATGAATGTGTACGACAACATCGGCTTCGGCCTTCGCATGCGCAAAGTTGCGCGCCCCGAACTGGATCGGCGCGTGCGCGCGGCGCTGGAGCAGGTTGGATTACGCGGGTACGAAAATCGCTACCAGCGCGAAATGAGTGGAGGCGAGCAGCAGCGCGTCGCGCTCGCCCGCGTACTGGTCACGCAACCCCGCATCCTGTTGCTCGACGAGCCGCTGAGCGCGTTGGACAAGAAGCTGCGCGAGGAAATGAAGTACTGGATTCGAGATCTCCACGCGCAACTGGGCATCACTGCCATCTACGTGACACATGACCAGGGCGAGGCGCTGACCATGTCGGACCGCATCGCGGTCATGCGGAATGGCGCCGTCGAGCAGGTCGGTACACCGCGCGAGGTGTACGAGCAGCCGCAGACCCACTTCGTGACCGATTTCATCGGCGAGTCCAACATCTTGCCTGCGCGTGTACTCGAAGTCGATCACGAGTACGTGCGCTTGACGCTGGCGGGTTTCTCGGTCATGGCGCAGCGGCGCGACGTTTCCGCCGGCCAGCAGGTATCGCTGGTGGTGCGTCCCGAGCACGTCGTGCTGGGCCTGGACGCGGAGCGCCGCGATCTCAACCAGCTGACGGGGCGTGTTACCAAGGAGCTGTATCACGGCTCGCTCATTCGCTACGAGTTGCAGGTTGGCGAGCACTCGCTGGTGGCTGAGTCGCAGAACACGCTCGAGCAGCAAGTCTTCCCACTCGGCGCCGAGATCAGCGTCGGTTGGTATCCATCCAGCTGCTCCCTGCTGCTGGACTGAAGTTCCTTCACAACATCAGCTCAGGAGGGCGCATGCGGATTGGTGTCGACGTTGGCGGGACGAATACCGACGCAGTTTTGATGGACGGCATGCGGGTAGTCAGCTGGTACAAAACTCCGACCACACCGGACGTATCCAGCGGGATCATTTCGGCCCTCGAGCACTTGCTGCAAGAGAGTCAGGTTCCCAACGACCGCATCCTTGGGGTCATGATCGGCACGACCCACTTCACCAACGCCGTCGTCGAGCGGAAACGGCTGATCCCTGTCGCGGCGGTCCGCCTCGGGCTACCGGCGACCGAGTCGCTCCCGCCAATGGTCGATTGGCCGGCTGACCTGCGCGACACCCTCGGCAACCATACCTACCTGGTCCACGGCGGCCACGAATTCGACGGACGTGAGATTGCCCCCCTTGGTGAAAAGGAGTTGATCGACGTCGCCGCCGACATCCGCAGCAAAGGCCTGCGCTCGGTGGCAATCTCCTCGGTATTTTCGCCGGTAAACGCTGGCATGGAGGAACGCGCCGCGCAAATTCTAGGCGAGGAAGTACCGGATCTGTTCGTCACTCTGTCGCACGAGATCGGCCGGATTGGACTCCTGGAGCGCGAGAACGCGGCGATCATGAACGCGTGTCTGGGCGATCTGGCCGTGCGCATCGTGAACTCGTTCCGCGATGCGCTGCGTCGGCTGCAGATCGACGCGCCTTTCTACATCAGCCAGAACGACGGCACACTGATGAACGCCGACTTCGCCGAGAAATATCCGGTCTTGACCTTCGCATCCGGACCTACCAACAGCATGCGCGGCGCGGCTTTCCTGTCAGGCGTCAAAGAGGCCATGGTGGTAGACGTCGGGGGAACAACTTCCGACGTCGGCATGCTGATCCATGGGTTCCCGCGCGAGTCCTCCGTCGCGGTTGCCATCGGCGGGGTGCGGACCAATTTCCGCATGCCCGACGTGCTGTCGTTCGGCCTGGGTGGCGGCAGCCTGGTCCGCCAGAACGGTTCGGTGCGCGTCGGACCCGACTCGGTTGGCTACGAGCTGACCACACGCGGACTGGTCTTCGGCGGTGACACGCTGACAACCACCGACGTCGCGGTCGCCGCCGGCTACCTGGAGCTCGGGGAGCCAGCCCGAGTCGCCGGCATGGACAGGGATCTCGTGAATCGCACTCTCGACGAGATCCAACGCTCCGTCGACGTCGCGGTCGATCGCATGAAGACGAGCGCCGCGCGGCTGCCGGTCATCCTGGTAGGCGGCGGCTCCATCCTGATCGGTCGCCCGATCCAGGGTGCCTCAGAAGTCATCAAACCCGACCACTTCCCTGTCGCCAACGCGATCGGAGCCGCCATCGCACAGATCGGCGGAGAGGTCGACCGCGTGTTTTCACTGGAGAGATTGACTCGAGACCAGGCACTCGACCAGGCAAAACAGGAGGCGCTGAGCAAGGCAGTCGAAGCCGGCGCGGACGCGGCAACCGTGCAAGTCGTGGACGTCGACGAGGTGCCTTTGACATACCTCCCGAGCAACGCGATGCGTGTGCGGGTGAAGGCCGTCGGCGACCTGGTCCTCTCGGAACGACCTCTGGCTGTGTGATGCGACTGATCTACCCCGAGAATCTGGAGGACATCGCGCTCGGCGCCGCGGTGCTCGGCACCGGCGGCGGCGGCGACCCGTACATCGGCAAGCTGATGGGCATCGACGCGATCAACAAGTACGGTCCGGTGCAGTTCGTAAGTCCAGAGGAAATCTCCGACGACAGCTTCGTCGCGACATCCGCCATGATGGGCGCTCCGACAGTGATGGTGGAGAAGCTGCCGAAGGGCAGGGAGATCGTCGATGCGTTTCTGGCACTGCAGACGTACCTCGATCGCAAGATTGACTACACGACGTCTGCCGAAGCGGGCGGACTCAATTCGACCACCCCGTTCACCGTTGCCGCCCGCCTCGGAATCCCGCTCGTCGACGCGGACGGGATGGGTCGCGCTTTCCCCGAGATCCAGATGGTCACGCCGACCATGTACGGGATCGCCGCGACGCCCATGGCCATCGCCGACGAGAAAGGCAACGCCTCCATCATCAACACGATGGACAACCACTGGACGGAGCGTCTGGCCCGCACCATCTGTATTGAGATGGGGACCACGGCCATGATCGCGCTGTTCCCGATGACCGGTCGCCAGTTGAAGGAATCAATGGTACCGGGCACGCTTACCCGCGCGGAGCGCATCGGACAGACCATTCGTCAGGCGCGGCAGCAGCACGAGAATCCGATCGAAGCGGTGCGCGCGGTGGTCGGCGGCTTCGAGCTGTTCCGCGGCAAGGTCGCGGACGTGCAGCGACGCACCGAGACCGGTTTCGCGCGTGGTGAGGCGACGTTCCAGGGTACTGACGAATGGGAGGGCCGCCAGCTGACGCTTCGCTTCCAGAACGAGCACCTGCTCGCCATGCGCGATGGCCAGGTCGTCGCATCTGTTCCGGACCTGATTACCATCCTCGACGCCGAAACAGCCGAGCCTGTCACGACAGAAGGTCTGCGCTACGGATTCCGGGTGGTGGTACTCGGCATTCCGTGCGATCCCAAGTGGCGCACCCCGGAGGGATTGGCCCTGGTCGGACCGCGCTACTTCAAGTATGACATCGACTACATCCCGGTGGAAGAACGGGTGGCCCAGACCTCGAGAGCGGTGGCGGTATGAGACTGCTGGACGAGCAAGCGCTGCGTGACATCGCCACCGGCTCAGCTGTACTTGGCACCGGCGGAGGAGGCGATCCGTACCTGGGAACGCTGGTCTCGTTGCAGGCGCTGGCGCGGTACGGCCCGATGCAGCTGATCACCGCCGACGAGCTGGATGACGAGGCGATGGTCGTCTACCCATTCGTGATTGGCTCGCCGGTGCCGCTCATCGAGAAGTTTCCGCTCGGCAAAGAGATGGTGCAAGCGTACGAGACGATAAACCGCTTCCTGCACGGGCGGGTTCAGGCCGTCATGCCGGTGGAGATCGGTGGCATCAACTCCATGGTCCCGTTCTTCATCGCCGCGCGGGTCGGCATACCGGTGGTCGACGGTGACTGCATGGGGCGTGCGTATCCGGAGGTCCAGCTCGTCACGCTGACGATGCACGGCATCGGAGCAAGTCCGTTCGCCATCGCCGACGAACGTGGCAACAGCGTGGTTTTATACACGATCGACAATTTCTGGGCCGAGCGGTTCGCGCGTTCTATCTCGGTGGACATGGGCGCGATCTGCGCCGGGGCCGCGTACCCGGTGACCGGAAAGCAGGTGCGCGAAGCAGCCGTACTTGGCAGCATCTCCTATACCGAGCGAATCGGACGGGCAATCCGCGAGGCAAATGCCGCCAAGCAGGACGCAATTGGTGCCATCCTGGAAGAGACCAACGGCGTGCTCATCTTTCGGGGGAAGATCGTGGACGTCCAGCGGCGCACGTCGAAGGGTTGGGCACTAGGCGAGTGCGTGCTCGAAGGTATGGACGCGGACGCTGGTGCTCGGCTCGTCGTTCGCTTTCAGAACGAGAACCTGGTGGCCATCCGTGACGGCGAGATCATCGCCAGCGTGCCGGACCTGATCACCATCATCGACGCGGAGTCGGGACAGGCGATCACTACGGAACACCTGCGGTACGGGTTCCGGGTGGTCGTCCTGGGCATTCCATGCGATCCGAAATGGCGGACACCAGCCGGCATCCAGCTCGGCGGGCCGCGGCACTTCCGATACGACATCGACTACGTTCCGTTAGAGCAGCGATTTGCTACGGCGGGGAGGACTGATGGCCGACAAGTTAGTGGTGTCTGAAGATGAAGCCTACGACCTGCTGGCGCACCTGATCTCTAGCGCGGAGATCTGTACGTTCGAGCCCTACCATTACGGCACCTTCCGTCTGCTCGACGCCGCCAGCCGGTTGATGGAGTCCATGTTGCGCCACGAGAGCAACGGCAACCGCGAGTGGCTCCAGGCGTTCAAGAAGGAGGTCGACGAGAAGAAAGTCTGGATGATGTGGGACCGGGACGGCTACTTCCGGTTCTTGCGCGAGGCAGGCGGCAAGGTAGGTCAGGCGCTCAAGGAACGCCAGGCTCGGTCAATGGCGACTGCGCACTCGAGGAATGATCGATGACTGCAACGCTGGAACAGACCTCGAGCGCCGCCGAAACGGTTCTCCAGACAATGCGCACGCGCCGTGTGGTTCGCAGCTTTACCGACGAGCCGGTGTCCGAAGCGCATTTGCGCATGATCCTCGAATCTGCGCGG
>Ga0066678_10000957_pt1 | contig 10762 bp, 7 predicted proteins | sample GraSoiAngelo_127_FD_62300 | JGI IMG/M metagenome (GOLD analysis project Ga0066678, IMG submission 62300) | Grasslands soil microbial communities from the Angelo Coastal Reserve, California, USA - 14_0927_09_40cm | ecosystem: Environmental > Terrestrial > Soil > Grasslands | place: USA...
AGAGGAAGAAAGATTAGTTTTCATTACCTAATCAGTATCGTCGGCAGCGAGGGAAAAACGCAAGATGGGAAGTCCTTGTCGGTAGATACTCACCAGGTCGAATACGCCGTTCCGTCGCTTCCTATCTGGTTCGACGCGCTGTGAACATCGCTGATGCCCGGCTGCTGCTGATCGACCGCGAGTAACACATCTTCCTGCTCCACTTGCCAGTTGGGTTGGCCAGTGGACGGGTCCTTGGGGAGCTGCTTGAGATAACCGGCCTGCACAAGATCTTCGAGCGCTTGCGGCGCGCGCTGCTTGTCGAGCGTAAACTGCGAAATCACACTTCTCAGCGTAAACAGGTCCTGACGCAAAACCGATTCCTTGGCGCGCAGGATCGATTGGTTGTACAAAGGAATCGCAATCGACATCAGGATCAGGATCATGCTGATCACGATCATCAACTCGATCAGCGTGAAGCCGTGGCCCTGCCGGGTTTTGCGAGCGTTCACCATTCTTTGTATTTGGTTCCGTCCAGTGCCGTGCCTTCCGATTTGGTGAACACGTCAAACACGTTCTGCCCGCCCCAAGACTCCGACGTCGGATCATCCTGCATGGAGCGCATACCCCACTCCGGCTTGCCAGCCATGGGATCAACCGGAATCTTCCGCAGAAAACGCACCTTCTTGCCGCCGACATCGACGCCGTTCACCAGCGTCTCCAGGTCAGGGGGATAGCCTTCTGTGCCAACTTTGATTTGGAATGCGCCACGATCGGCGGCATCTTTGTAGCGGTCTATCGCATCGCGCATCATCCAGAGGTCGTGACGCAGCTCGCGTTCCTTCTCCCGTTGAATACCCAAGCGGGCCAAGGGGATTGCCATGCTGGTCAGGATCACCATGATCGCGGTGGCGACGATGAGCTCTATCAGAGTGAAGCCGCACGCGCGATCGCTCCTCAGGCGAGTAACCGGCATTCCGGTAAGTATTGACTGCATACAAATATTCTAGCGGAACGACATCATTGGATCGTGATAGCCGCCTGCGCTCCGTTTACCGAAATCGGCTGCATGGCGGGATCGCGTGCCCCGCCTCGTGTAATTGTGAGCGTGGATTGCCCACTAGTTTTGGCCAGGAAGGTCAGTATTGCAATTGCGCCCTGTCCAGAGACCCCACCTGAGCCCGGCGGACGAGTCGCCGTAATCTGAAGCGTTCCTGTGGATGGATCATCGCGGTGCACCAGAGCCACGGCTTGGCCGTCCTGCGACAGGAACCCTCCATTGGAAACGTTCACCACCTGCAGCTCATTGGGATCGTAATTAATCTGTACCGGAACCGAATACACGTTCTGCCCGCCGCTCAAGAGAACGTTTACCGTGAACGTAGCTCCCTTGGGCTGAGTGATCGTCGGCGGATCGAAGACGAAACCCGCGCTGCCCGCCGACTGCGGCCGTGGCTGTGGCACCGGCGGCTGCGGAGCCTGCTGTGGAGCCGGCTTCGGCGCCTGGGCCGGAGCCGCTCCCTGAGGCTGATTCTGGTTCTGGGACGCCGGAGAGGTGGGGGCCGGCTGCTTGGTGAACCGCCGCAACTCGATTGCGTTGGCCGTACCTACGTCCAGCATATCCTGATTTCTTCCCGTGAGCTCCTGCGCCCGCACGATGTGCGGTACCAGAGCGAAAACGATCTCGTTCTCACGGTGCTCAGTGTTGGTCTGTGAGAACAGGTATTTCAGAATCGGAACATTCGCCAGTCCCGGGATTCCGCTGAGCGCTTTCGTCTGCTGGTCTTCCAGAATCCCACCCAACAGGTTCATTTCGCCATCTTTCAAGCGAATCTCATGCTCGATCTTGCGTTGTCCAATCACGGGCTGGTCAATACCGCCGATGTTCGTGTGCGAGGTCACAGCCGAAATATCAAGCGCAATTTTGAGCGTGACTTCTCTTCCTGCATGGACACGGGGCGTAATGTCTATGTTCACGCCCACGTCAAGGTATTGGAATTGCGTATTAACCAGAGGGTTAATACCCACCCCGCCAATGCCGGGCTGGAATGAACCGGTTGCCACCGGCACGCGATCGCCGATTTTTAGAGACGCCTTCTGCCCATCTAGAGCTCGGATTTGCGGATTCTGGATGAGCTTCGTGTTGGTGTCGCTAAGCAAAGCCGTCGCCGTCGCCGGCGGAATCGTAACCTGGAAATCAGTCGCGTTTAAATTGCCGATCCGGTTCAGGCTAATAGTATTCGGAGTTCCAGTGCTGCTAGTCGTGGTTGGGGTGGTAGTCGTACCAGTTGTGCCCGTGTTTGTGGTCGTGGTGACATTGCTCTGCAGCGCGACGGTGGCGCTGGTAGGAGGACTAACCCCCAAATTGCGTATCCTGTCGCGGCTCACTTGCATCACCGCAACTTCCACGATTACTTCCGGCTTCGCCTTGTCCAAATCCTCGATTAGTTTCTGCGCCAGCGCGATCTGGTCGGGAGTGCCGCGCACCACAATTGCTCCCTGCGACGGCAGTTGTTGGATACGGCTCACCTCCAGAATAGTGCGCATTGCATTGACTACGTCCTGCAATTCGGTAGGCTGGGAGAGGTTCGCCAGGTAAAAGGTCTTGATAACGCTCTGTTCCAATTCCTTGCGCTTTGCCGGATTGTCCGCGGCCACGAAAATCGTGTTCGGGGTAACAGGGCGCCAGAATGTCTTTGATTCCATCGCGATAATCTCCAGCGCCTCCTCCAGCGACACTCCGTTCAGTTCAATCTTGATGCGCCGCGAGGTGTAATCCGGATCAAACAGCACATTGATGCCAGCCAGTTTGCCAACGGTTTCGTAAATGACTTTGCTGTCCTCGGTGAGCTTGAGGGTAATGGGGATATTCGAGATGGGAGCCAAGTCGACCGGACCCAGGGCCTGTTCTAGCCTTCTCTTCAACGAGTTCGGAGGCGATGTCGCCGCCTGGGGCTGAGGATTGGTTGCCTCCTGAATCATTTGCTGAGTGCGGCGGATCTCCTGCTGGGCAATGAAACTAGAAGGGTCAATGGCAGTTGCCTTTTGAAACTCAGCTAGTGCTTCGTCTAGTTTGCCGGCCTCGCGCAACAGTTGGCCGCGGTGCACGTGCGAAGCCGCAGCCAGAAAGCGCATCCGCTCGAATGACGTCCGGTAGCGCAGGTCTTTGGGCTTCAGATCATACGCCTGCTTGTAAAAATCGTAGGCGGACTCATAATTCTGGCGGGCTTCAGCATCCTTTCCCTTGGCGTATAGAGACTTGGCTTTATCGGCGGCTAGGGGAAGGCTCACGGCCATGACGAGTAAGAGCACGGCCGCCGGGCGGATCAGGCGTGTCATCAATAAGTCCTCGTAAACAATCTCAGCCCTGGGTGGCCAAACCCGAAGGCGTGGGGAATTCCCGCAATTTCCGCAGTAAAAGGGACTTGGGTGGCGTGATTATAGCATTTGCCAACAACGGGTCCGAAGTTATTGTTCTGGTGGCAGTTGCACACTTTGGTCTTAGTCCCCGTGGTGCCCACGACCCCGGTCGTCGAGTGGCACCTGTGGTACGTTTCTAGGAGCTATGGCCCGGCAGCCCATGCACCAGCCTCGTCCCAACCCGGGGAAGAGCCTCCGCCGCGACCCTACCGCCGCCGGCGAGCGAGATGCCGCTGTTAATAGGATCGCCTCACATAACTACTTCTTGCTGGAGAAATTTGAGGCCGGTATTGCCTTGACTGGTACGGAGGTGAAGTCGGTGCGCGCCGGGCGGGCCAACCTCAAGGACGCTTATGGGCTGCTCAAAGATGGCGAACTCTGGCTGCTCAACGCCCATATCGGACCGTATGAACACGGCAATATCTTCAATCACGCCCCGCTCCGCACTCGCAAACTACTGATGCACAAAGAGGAAATTCGCAAACTCGTAGGCAAGACCCAGCAGCGCGGCCTCACGCTTATCCCCACCCGAATGTATTTCAAGAACGGTAAAGTAAAGGTCGAACTCGCACTTGCGAAAGGCAAACAACTCTGGGATAAACGTGAAACTGAACGCCGCCGCACCGCTGATCGGGAAGCCCGCGAAGCCATCGCGCGCTCCCGCAAACGACCCTAGTGCGTTGGTCCTCTTTTTTCTCTTCCTGCTCTAAACCTCTTCCTGCTCTAGGATCGTGGTGAACTGCCGGACCAGAATATCCGCGGGCATTGAACACCTACTGCGAAGGAAATACTATCTTCCTAATGCCGATTGAGACGGAAATCAATCAGACTGCCTATTCCCCGATTCGGGCCCCTCGTGGCACGACGCTTTCCTGCAAGAGCTGGCAGCAGGAAGCCGCCATGCGCATGCTCATGAACAACCTTGATGAGGAGGTGGGTGAGCGTCCAAGAGACCTGGTGGTTTATGGCGGAACCGGTAAGGCCGCACGCAATTGGGAGTGTTATCACGCCATCGTCGACATCCTGAAGAGACTCGAGAACGATGAGACCCTCATCGTACAGTCGGGCAAGCCGGTGGGAGTCTTCAAGACGCATGACTACGCGCCACGAGTGCTGATCGCCAATTCGAATCTTGTCGGCCACTGGTCCAACTGGGAGAAGTTCAACGAGCTGGAACGCGCTGGGCTGATGATGTATGGGCAGATGACGGCGGGCTCATGGATCTATATCGGCTCCCAGGGAATCGTGCAGGGGACGTTCGAAACGTTCGCTGCGGCGGGAGAGAAGCATTTCAGCGGCGACCTGCACGGTAAGCTGATCGTTTCCGGCGGCATGGGTGGGATGGGTGGAGCCCAGCCACTAGCTGCGACCATGAACGGCGCAGTATTCCTCGGCATTGATGTCGATGCGGAGCGCATCAAGAAGCGCCTGAAGACAGGCTACTGCGATTTTCTGGTCACGACGCTCGACGAAGCGCTGCGCATCGTCAAGAACGCCGTGCGCAAAAAGGAAAATATTTCTGTCGGACTGGTCGCGAACTGCGCAGACGTTATTCCTGAGCTCGCCGAGCGCGGTGTGGTGCCGGACATTCTGACCGACCAGACCTCGGCGCACGATCCGCTGAACGGCTACGTGCCAAACGGTATGTCGCTGGAGCAGGCGCTCGAGCTGCGCAAACGTGATCCGAAGGCTTATGAGGAGAAATCGCTCGACTCGATTGCACGGCACGTCGAGGGCATGTTGCGCCTTCAGAAAATGGGTGCGGTCACGTTCGATTACGGCAACAACATTCGAACATTTGCCTTCGATCGTGGCGTGAAGAACGCATACGATTTTCCCGGATTCGTGCCGGCGTACATTCGTCCGCTGTTCTGCGAGGGACGCGGGCCGTTTCGCTGGGTGGCGTTGTCGGGCGAGCCGTCGGATATCGCCGTGACGGATAATCTGGTGCTGGAGCTCTTCCCGGAGAATCGCATTCTGCGGCGCTGGATCGAGTTGGCTCGCAAACGAATCAAGTTTCAAGGATTGCCGGCGCGCATCTGCTGGCTGGGCTACGGCGAGCGGGCCCAGTTTGGACTGGCGATGAATGAACTGGTCAAGAAAGGGAAGATCAAGGCACCGATCGTGATTGGGCGCGATCACCTTGATTGCGGTTCGGTGGCGTCTCCATTCCGTGAGACGGAAAGCATGAAGGATGGCAGCGACGCGGTTGCGGATTGGCCGCTCCTCAACGCGCTTTTGAACACGGCAGCGGGTGCCTCGTGGGTCTCGATTCACAACGGTGGTGGTGTGGGAATTGGCTATTCGCTGCACGCCGGCCAAGTGACCGTTGCCGATGGCACGCAAATGATGGCCAAGCGCATTGAGCGCGTTTTGACGACCGATCCGGGGATGGGCGTCATCAGACATGTGGATGCGGGGTATGGGGAAGCGGCGGAGTTTGCCAAGAAGACAGAGGTGAAGGTGCCAATGGGGAAGTAGCTCGGGCGTCAGGAGTCAGGCTTCAGGAGTCTGATTTTGGCAAGGGGTGTGGGGACGGGCGCCCTCGCCCGTCTAGCGGCGGTGGTATTCGGCAAGCGCAGCTTTAGCTTGACTGCCGTCATGAATCTCTGCCGAGCTCCGCTCGGCTGGACGGGCGGGGACGCCCATCCCTACATCGATACCCTATACTCGGCTGGACGGGCGAGGATGGCCGTCCCCACACGACCCTATACTCGGCTGGACGGGCGAGGATGGCCGTCCCCACACGACCCTATACTCGGCTGGACGGGCGAGAACGCCCAACATCGATACGCTAAACGCTTTGTCATTTCCCAACCGGCTTGAGCCTGAGGAATCTACTTTTTGTCTATACCTACTGACTAATGACATCGATTCCTGTCTGCCTTGCTCATTGTTAGACTATGGAATCGCATGGCTTCCGCCAAACAACCGAAATCGCTCACTCGTGGCTTGCTTCTGGTTAACATTCGCCAGCTCTTGACACTGCGCTCTCCGTCTGGAAAGCGGGGTCCGCGCCGCGGGCCAGAGCTCAGCGAACTCGGCATCATTGAAGATGGTGCGGTGTTATGCGTCGGCGGAAAGATTGTCTCGGTCGGCAAGACGAAGGACGCACTGCGTGATCTCTGGCTGAAGAAGAACCGAATGAAGGTTATCGAGATCGACTGTGAAGACCAGGTTGTACTGCCCGGATTTGTCGATTCCCACACGCATCCGGTTTTCGTAACAGCGCGGCTGATAGATTTTGAGAAGCGTATTACCGGGGCAACATACGAGGAGATCGCCGAATCCGGCGGCGGCATTCGTTCGAATGTCGACGGTGTCCGCCGGGCAGGGAAGAGTGTGCTGGCACAAAAAGTCCTGGATGTGCTCCACGAGATGGCCGAGCAAGGCACGACGACCGTCGAAGCCAAATCCGGCTACGGGTTGACAGTCGAGGCGGAGCTGAAATCACTGGAGGCCATCCGGGACGCGGCCGCGCGCTGGCCTGGTACCTTGGTTCCAACGCTGCTCGGTGCGCATGTGGTCCCAAAAGAATTTCAAGATCGCTCACAAAAATATGTTGAGACCGTCTGTTTAGAGATGATTCCGCAGGCGGCCAAGCGGAAGCTCGCTCAATTTGTGGACGTCTTCTGCGATCGTGGGGCATTTACGTCCGACGAAACAGAGCAGATCTTCGGGGCGGCGACAAAGCACGGCCTGGGTGTCCGGGCGCATGTTTGTCAGCTTTCCGAATGCCAGCTCTCTCCCTTTCTGCGTTTCAACCCGGCATCGTTCGACCACCTGGACTATGTGAACGAGCGCGATATTTCGCATTTAGCGCAGCGGGACACGGTTGCGACTTTGGTGCCCGGCGCGAATTACTTCTTGGGTCTGGGGCAGTATCCGCCGGCCCGAGCCCTGATTGATGCCGGGGTCCCGGTCTCGTTAGCCACGGATTACAATCCGGGTAGTTCGCCGACCACCAGCATGCCATTCATCTTTTCTCTGGCGTGCACGCAGATGAAAATGTCGCCTGCCGAGGCAATTGCCGCAGCGACCATTAACGGAGCCTGTGCGTTGCGGGTGCAGGATCGAAAAGGATCGGTTGAGCCGGGCAAGGACGCCGATCTGGCAGTGTTTGAGGCCGCCGATTATCGCGAGATTCCTTACTGGTTCGCATCCAACCGGTGTGCGTTCACAGTTTTGAACGGTACGGTGGTGGCGTCCGTCGGCTCCGGCGAATTGGCGTGAACTGCGAGGCAGGGAATGGCGTATAGGCAGGGAATTGCGTATAGAGGTACTGATGCCGCGTTCTTTAGAAGGAACTCCTTACGACTGCAGGAAACAGGGAAACTCGTAAGGATCCTTCGATTCGACTTGCCGCTTGCGGCGAGCGGCAAGTCTCGGTTCAGGATGATAATTCTTTGAGTTTCACCTTTAAGGAGAACATGAAACGACTTCCCCTGATTGCTGTCCTCTTTGCGCTGTCCTGTTTTGCCACAGCGCAGCGGCTGCCGGAATTGGCCGTACCGGAGAGTTACAAGCTGACCCTTACACCCAACTTTGACAAGGATAACTTCACGGGTGACGAGACGATCCGCATCCGCGTGCTCAAGACGACTTCGCAAATCGTGCTGAACGCTGCCGAAATTAATTTTCAGGATGTCACTATCGCGAGCAGCAGCACCAGGCAGAGGGCCAACATCAGACTGGACAAAGAGAAAGGAATGGCCACGCTGGTAGTCGATAAACCGCTGCAACCCGGCACAGCGACGATTGAGGCTCGTTATACGGGAATCTTGAACAACGAACTGCGCGGCTTCTATCTCGGCAAGGAAGGGAGCGGGAAAAAATATGCAGTTACGCAATTCGAGGCGACAGACGCGCGGCGGGCATTTCCGTCGTTTGATGAGCCGGCCTACAAGGCGACATTCGACGTCTCCGTGATCGCCGACAAGGGTCAAACGGCGATTTCGAACGGCAAAATAATCTCAGATACGCCTGGCCCTGTAGAGGACAAGCACACTGTTCGCTTCGCAACCACGCCGAAGATGTCGTCATACCTGGTAGCAATTGCGGTGGGAGACTTTGAGTACGTCGAGGGTTCCGCGGATGGGATCCCTATTCGTATTTACGGACCGCCGGGATCGAAGCAATACAGCACGTATGCTTTGGAAGTCGGCGAGCAGTGCATGAAGTATTTCAACCAGTATTTCGGTATCAGGTATCCGTTCGAGAAGCTCGATATGATCGGGCTGCCCGATTTCTCCGCGGGCGCAATGGAGAATACTGCGTTAATCACCTACCGGGAAGTCATCCTGCAGCTTGACGACAAGCACGCCTCGGTCGGTCTGCACAAAGAAATAGCGACAGTGATCGCGCACGAGATGGCACACCAGTGGTTTGGGGACCTGGTCACCATGAAGTGGTGGGATGACATTTGGCTCAACGAAGGATTCGCCACTTGGATGGAAAACAAGGCAGTGGCGGCCTGGAAGCCGGAATGGAACCTCAACCTCGACGATGTGCGGGAGACAGGCAGCGCGCTGAATGTGGATTCGCTCCAAAACACGCGTCCCGTACACCAGCCGGTGGAGACTCCAGCGCAGATTCAGGAGTTGTTTGACGGCATAGCTTACGGCAAGGCGGCGGCGGTGCTGCGCATGCTTGAGGCTTATCTCGGGGCAGAAAATTTTCGTGCCGGCGTGAACGCGTACTTGAAGCAGCACGCGTATGCGAATGCCACGGCTGATGATTTCTGGAGCGCGCTGGCGGCAGTTTCGAAAAAGCCGGTGGACCGGGTAATGCCGACCTTTGTGAAACAACCTGGGGCCCCCATGGTGTTTCTCAAGGCGAAATGCGCAGGCAATTCAGCCACAGTCACGCTTTGGCAAAAGCGTTACTTCTATGATCGCGCGCTGTTCAACAGTGGGAGCAACCCCGAGTTGTGGCAAGTCCCGGTGTGCATGAAGGAAGGACCTTCGCCAACCAGCGCCAAGGCCCAAGACAAGTGTGAACTCCTGACCAAGAAAGAAGAGAGCTTCGTCCTGCCTGGCTGCGCTCCATGGGTGCTGGCCAATGCAGGCGCAGCGGGCTATTACCGTTCTGGCTACGATCCGGAGATGATGCGCGCCATGGCCCATGATGTACAACATGATCTCACTCCAGCGGAGCGCATTATGCTCTTGAGCGATGCGTGGGCTTCAGTGCGCGTGGGACAGCAGCAGATCGGAGATTACCTTGCGCTCGCCGAAGGCTTACGGGCAGACCGGAACCGCGCCGTCATGGCTCAGTTGACAAACCAACTGGAATACATTGGCGAATATCTGGTGACCGATGGCGATCGCGAGTCCTATCAGTTGTGGGTACGACGGCTGCTCGCGCCAATTGCCAAAGAACTGGGATGGCAGCCGAGGGCGGGCGATAGCGATGAACTGAAGAGTCTGCGGGCTCGCGTCATGCACACGCTCGCTTATACCGGTCGCGACCCGGACGTGCTGATCGAAGCCCGCAAGCTAACCGAGCAAGCGTTTGAAAGTCCCACTTCCGTGGACCGCACTATTGCTGCTACAGCTTTGAGTCTTGCCGCAATGAACGGCGATGCCTCGCTCTACGACAGAATATTCGACCATCTGAAAAAGGCGAGCACGCCGGAAGTGTATTACCTCTACTTGCAAACGTTAAGCCGATTCAGCGATCCCAAGCTACTCCAACGCACGCTGGAGTACGCTCTGACACCGAGTGTCCGAAGCCAAGATGCGCTCGGAATCATTTCCCGAGTTATGGAAAATCCGGCGGGCGCAAGGCTGGCCTGGGATTTCGTGCGCTCGCACTGGCCTGAAATTGAGAAGATAGGCACCGGCTTTATGAGCGGAGAAGTCGTAGAAGCGACGGGCGCTTTCTGCGACGCGGGCCTGGGCGAAGAGGTCAAGGATTTCTTCTCCTCACACAAAGTGCCAACAGCGGAGCGTACGCTGAAGCAGTCTCTCGAACGCATGAACTATTGCGTGGATCTGAAGTCCCAACAGGGATCGAAACTCGCTTCGTGGTTGGAGCAGCACGGAGCATCTGCGGGCGAGTGAGAGAGTCGGTCGTCAGTTGCTGGTCTTTAGGCTAGTGCACCCATCTGTCGGGAGCGCACCCACGTGCTTCGGAGCCCGTGGGGGTCGGATCAATTTTAGGAATCGCTCTTCGACCGAAAGAGCAACGACGAACTTGACTGGGGAGTGAAAACCAACGACCCAGACAGCGGCCTCAGCGTGGGCGCATCAACGCAAGCGTTGAGGGATTCCAGTCGCGTTGCTATAATCATGGCGGTTCTACGCTCCCAGCGTTGGCTATTTGCTGTAGGCAATCCCGCCACAGTCATAGCGTGTACTCG
>Ga0066678_10000975_pt1 | contig 10702 bp, 9 predicted proteins | sample GraSoiAngelo_127_FD_62300 | JGI IMG/M metagenome (GOLD analysis project Ga0066678, IMG submission 62300) | Grasslands soil microbial communities from the Angelo Coastal Reserve, California, USA - 14_0927_09_40cm | ecosystem: Environmental > Terrestrial > Soil > Grasslands | place: USA...
TACCCGCTCCCGGAAGCGCAGATCGATCGCTTCATGCTCAAAGTCATCGTCGGATATCCGTCGAGCCACGAAGAGATGGGGATCGTGCAGCGAATGATCGGCGAACCCATTCAGGTCCAGCAGGTGCTCGCGCCCGAAGAGCTTCTCGAGCTGCAGCGTCAGGTACGCAAGGTTTACGTCGATCCGGCGGTGGTCGCGTACGCGACCACGCTCGTGTCGGCGACACGCAACCTGAAGGCGTCCGGCGTGGCGGAGCTTGAGTCCGCGGTCGATTACGGTGGCAGCCCGCGCGCGACGATTCACCTGGTGAGCGCGGGACGCGCGCTTGCGTTCATCCGCGGCCGCAGCTATGTGCTGGGCCAGGATCTGGCGGCGGTTGCGCCCGAGGTCCTGCGGCACCGGATCGTTTTGAGCTACGAGGGGATAGCAGACGGCGTGTCCCCCGACACAATCGTGCGCCGCGTCCTCGAAACGACGGAAATGCCGCGCCTCGATCTGGGGGATGGCCGTGTCGTCTGACGGCAAGCGACGCCGCCTTCGCCACCTGCTCAAGCACGACGCGCTGAGGCGCGTGCGGTGGCCCATCCTCAAGCGGCTCGGATTTCACGCCTGGGGCGACGAACGTTCCAGCGTGCGAGGCCCCGGCGTCGAGTACGCGGAAAGCCGCGAATACGAATTCGGTGAGGATGCCCGCACGATCGACTGGAACCTGTCCGCGCGATCCGACCGCATCTACGTGCGAGAGTCTCATCCCGACCGAGGTCTGGACGCCTGGCTTATCGTCGATGCGAGCGCCTCACTGGATTGGGGTACCGCCCTGATGCTGAAGCGCGAGGCGGCCATCGACATGGCGTCCGCCGCGTCCTCCCTGATCGCGCGCCATGGCAGCCGCGTCGGGGCGATCGTCTTCGACGCGAACGTGCGGCGCATCCTCCCACCCGTGGCGGGGCGCCGGGGGCGCCTCCATCTGGTCGGAAGCCTGGACGCCGACCTGTCTTCTGCGCCCACAGGCGCGGCCACCGCTCTTGCGGCCGCCCTCTGGCAGGCGGTCAAGGTCATCCGCCGGCCAGGCCTGCTCATCGTGATCAGCGACTTTCTCGCCGCCGGCGGCTGGCAGAGGCCGATGGCTGTTCTCGGCCACCGCCATGAGCTCGTCGCCGCGCGTGTGGTCGACCCGGCGGAGATGTCAGTGCCGGATATCGGCGTGGTCACATTTGAGGACCCTGAGACCGGGCGGCAGCTGCATGTGGACACTTCTGATCGCCGCCTCCGCGAGCGCTTTCAGCTCGCGGCGATCGAGCAGAGCCTGCGCATCTCGACCGATCTCAAGCGAGCGCATGCAGTCCAGTTCGAGATCACCACCGCGCAGCCGTTCCTGCCCCAGCTCACCGAGTACCTGCGCCGCCGCTCGGCCGAGGTCAGCCGCCGAGGAGGCGCGCACCCCGCGTGATCATCTATCAGCCGGCCTTCCTTCTCGGCCTCCTGGCGATTCCCGTCCTGCTCGCAGGCTACGTGCTGGCGCAGCGCAGGCGGCGAGCCTATACGTTGCGCTTCACCAACCTCGAACTGCTGCGCTCGGTCCTTCCCCGAACCCCAGGCATCAGGCGACACGTTCCGCCGGCCATGTTCGTGCTGGGGGGAATCGCTCTGCTGAGCGGGCTGACGGTGCCGGTGCTGAACCTCGAGATCGCAAGGAACAACGCTGACGTCGTCCTGGTCATGGACGTGTCCGGATCGATGCAGGCCGCCGATGTGGCCCCGACCAGGCTCGACGCGGCCAAAAACGCCGCCTCGACGCTCATCGATCAGCTGCCGGGCGACGACCGCATCGCCCTGATCAGCTTCAGCTCCACGGCCACGCTCCAGCAGGGGCTGACCACTGATCGCCAGGCCGTGAAGGGGGCGGTTTCCAGCCTCAAACCCGGAGGTGGCACGGCCCTGGGCACGGCCCTGGCTCTTGCGCTCGGTCAGCTGGATCCCGGATCGCGTACCGCTTCGGGTGTGCAGCCGCGCCCCGCCATGATCGTGGTTCTCACGGACGGCGCCTCCAACCAGGGCGTCGACCCGCTCACGATCACGCCCGAGATCGTGGCGGCGAAAGTGCCGGTGCAAACGATTGGGATCGGACTTCGCGACAGCTCGGCGACGGTCGCCGGGGAGCCGGTCGGCGGCGTCGATGAAGCCACGCTTAGCGCGATCGCGTCCGCAACCGGCGGGAAGTATTACTACGCGCAGGCGGCGGGGGAGCTGCAGAGCATCTACAGCACACTCGCGACCCAGGTCGGCTGGCAGTTCCAGCAGCTCAACTTGATGGTTCCGCTCCTGATCTCCGGCATCAGCCTCGTGCTGCTGGGAGCCGTGGTCAGCCTGTTGTGGTTCCGGGTTCTGCCCTGACCCTGGACCGAGCTGCTCGCCCGGTTAGTGGACCCCGACGAGGAATCCCAAGACCATTCCGCCGCCGATCCCGATGAGTCCGGCCCCGACCGCGGCGGCCAGCAAGACGCGCCAGTAGCGCATCGACAGCGTCGGCCGGGCCGCGGCACGCGGCGCACGCGGCGCTGGGGGCGGAGGCGCTGGGCCTGGTTGTTGAGCTCGGCGAGCCTGGTAGGGCAGCCACCTCGCGCCGGGCGGAAGGTGGGCGGGCCACACGTTCACGTCGACTTCCGAAGCGCGATGTGGCTGCGAGCCCGGACTCTGCACGGCGCCCAGTGTGGGCCAGATGTTTGAGCGTCCGCTGAGTCAAGGCTGAGGGAATGCTGAGACCGGGCTCCACATCCAGCCGCTCTTTAGGCTGATGGGCGGCAATGGGAGACGCGGGGTTCAACGTCCGGCTTCTGTCGGCGGGTCCATTCGTAACCATGATCGACCGGTTCGCGGTCGCACCGGTCCTGATCCCCATCGCGCTTGAGTTCCGCGCCCCGCTCGGAGCCGTCGCCATCGCCGCGACCGCGTACTACTTCGCGTACGGACTGGCGCAGCCGTTCTGGGGTTTCGCATCCGACCGTCTCGGCCGGGTCCGGATAATCCGGATCAGTCTCGGCGCCACGGCGGTCGCGTGCGCTCTCTCCGCGCTTGCTCCCAACCTCGACTTCCTGATCTTTGCCCGGATCGTGGCGGGGGCGTCGGTCTGCGCGATCCTCCCGACAGCCCTCGTGTACGTGGGCGACATGATCCCCTTTCAGCGCCGTCAGGGTGTCACCGCAGACGTGCTGGCCGCGGTCGCGGTCGGCACCGCCGCCGGAAGCCTCGGCGCCGGGCTGTTCGCCCACTATTTCAGCTGGCGGCTGATCTTCGGGCTCACCGCCGTGCTCGCCGCGGGGACCACAGTGGCCATGGGCCGGCTGCCCGAGTCGAACCTGCGACCGTCAACCGGAGGCCCGATGGAGCAGCTCCGCCAGGCTTTCCGCCGGCCGTGGGCGCGCTTCCTGATCTTGTTCGCGGTGCCCGAGGGAGCCATGGTGCTCGGCTTCCTCGTCTACTTCGCCCCCGCGCTCGAGGCCACCGGGACCAACCCGGCGGTCGCCGGGCTGGTCGTCGCCGCCTATGGCGGCGCGGTGCTCGTGGGTACGCGGATCGTCAAGCGCATCGCCTCGCGCACCCCGGCGTGGGTGACCATCAGCGTGGGCGGTGCCATGGGTATCGCCGGCTACTGGGTGGCGGCCCTGGACCAGCACGCCGTCGCCATCCTCGCCGCCAGCGTTCTGATCGGCGGCCTGTACTCGATTTTCCACTCGACGATGCAGGTCTGGGCGACCGACATCTCACCCGAAGCGCGCGGTACTGCGGCGGCGCTCTTCGTCACCGCGGCGTTCCTGGGCGGCGCGATCGGAACCGGCCTGGGCGCGTTCTTCGCCCAGGGGAACCAGTACAGAGCTCTCTTCGTGGTCGCCGCGCTGCTCAGCGTGCCGGTCGTGATCACCGCGGCCCTGACCCGGGCTCGCTACCCCGGCACCGTCCTGGCCGAGCAGGCGGCGGAGGTCGCCGCCTCGTAGTGGGCGGAGTAGGATTTTCCCGTCGGGGAGCAGCTGTTTTGGGGGAGGTTGTGACCATGGCAATGGTTAAGTTGGCGTTGCTCGCGGCGGTGGCGGTCGCTGCCTTGGCGTGCGGGGGCAGCTCCGGCGGAGCGCCGACGACCGGGTCCACGATCATCCTTGGAGCGCCTCTTGGGCTGACCGGTTCCCTGACCAAGGAGTCGATCCTCACCCAGCAGGGCTACAACTTGTGGCAGGACTGGATCAATGAGCGTGGGGGCATCGTGGTCAATGGCGTCAAGCACCCCGTGACGATCAAGTACTACGACGACACCAGCAACGCCAACCAGTCCGCGGTGCTGATGCAGAAGCTCATCACCGAGGACAAGGCGAACTTCTTGCTGGGTCCCTATGGCAGTGCCGCCACCGCGACGGACGCAGCCATCGCTGAGCAGAACGAGATCCCGATGGTCGAAGCCAACGGCGCGGCGCAGTCGATCTTCAACCAGGGCTACAAGTACACCTTCGGCGTGCTCAGCCCGGCCAACAAATACCTCCAGGGCGTGATCGACATGGCCGCCACGCTCAGCCCCAAGCCGGCGACCATCGCGATGCTGAGCGCGGATGACAATTTCAGCCTCGAGGTCGCGGAGGGGGTCAAAACCTACGCGGCAACCAAGGGCCTGAACGTCGTCCTCTACAAGAAGTACAAGAACAACGCCACGAACCTCTCGGCCGAGGTCCAGGCGGCCAAGGCCTCGAACGCCGACATCGTCCTGAACTCCGGTCATCTGCAGGAGGCGATCGCCATCAACAAGGCGGCCAAGGAGCAGAAGGTCAACGCCAAGATATTCGCGTACTCAGTCGGGCCTTCCACGCCCGACTTCATCACCGCGCTCGGCAAGGACGCCGACTACGTCTACGGCGGATCGCAGTGGACTCCGCAGGTGAAGTACACGCCGGCCTTCTATCTGACTGTGGCGGACTACGTGACCGCTTACAAGGCGAAGTATCCCGGGCTCGGCGATCCCGACTACCACGTGGCCGAGTCGACGGCCGCATGCCTGGCCCTGCAGCGCGCGATCGAGAACGCCAAGTCGCTGGATCCCAAGAAGGTGCGCGACGCGCTGGCGGCGCTGGACGTGACGGTGTTCTTCGGCCAGGTCAAGTTCGACAGCCGCGGGATCAACATCTACAAGCCGATGGTCGTGGAGCAGATCCAGAACGGCGCGCACCACACCGTGTTCCCCGACAGCGTCGCGGACGCGAAGCCCCAGTACCCAACCCCCGCCTGGGACCAGCGCTGATCGCAACGAGACGCTAGGGTTTGGACGCTTTCGTCCAGCTGGTCATTCTCGGCCTGCTGGCCGGAGGGGTCTATGTTGCGGTGGGAGTGGGCTTCGGCCTCGTGTGGGGCGTGCTCAACATCGTCAACCTCGCGCACGGGGCCCTGGTCGTCGTCGGCGGCTACATCACGTGGCAGCTCTTTACCGGTTTCGGCCTGGATCCTTTCCTCACGCTGCCCCTGGACGCAGCAGCGTTGTTCATTCTCGGTTACGCGCTCCAGCGCGGGGTCATCAACCGGATCATTCGCGCACCGCTGTTGTTCACCTTCCTGCTTACTTTCGGGGTGAACCTGGTGATCGTCAACATCCTGCTCCTCATCTTCGGTTCGGACTTTCGATCGGTCACGCCCGCGTACTCGGGTCAAGGTCTGGAGCTCGGCAGCGTCGTGATTCCCTACGTCCGTCTTGCCTCGTTGGGTGCGGCGATACTGCTGGCGGCTGGGCTCGCCTTCCTGCTGAACCGGACTCGCATCGGCCTGGCGATCCACGCCATCTCCGCCGACCGTGACGCCGCGCAGCTCGTCGGCATAGACCTTCGCCACGCTTATGCGGTCACCTATGGACTCGGCGCCGCTTGCGCCGGGATCGCCGGCGGACTCATCGCGATGATCCAGGCGATCACCCCAACCGCCGGCGAGCCATACACGCTGCAGGCGTTCGTGGTCGTGATCCTCGGAGGGCTGGGTCGCGTCAGCGCGACGGTGGTGGGAGGCCTTGCGTTCGGCCTGGTCGAGGCCTTCGGACAGTCGATACCGGGGTCGGGATCGGTGTTCGCGAACGCGATCGCCTTCGGTCTCATGGTGCTCGTGCTCGTGACGCGGCCCCAGGGACTGATGGGCCGGCTGCATTGATCGCGACGACCGATTCGCAGCGCCGCTGGCGGCGCGCGTTCGTGATCGCGGGCGCGATCGTCGCCGGCTACGCGCTTCTGGCTCCCCTGACCTCCCTCGACGTCGCCCAATCGGCCAACATCCCTCTCCTCGCCGACAAGTTCTGGTTCCGGATCGCCACCTACATCGTGATGTTCATAGTCATGGCGTCGGCTTGGAACATCATCGGCGGGATCACGGGGTACGCCGCTTTTGGCAACGTGGCCTTTTTCGGCATCGGCGCCTACACGACGGGCATGCTGATCGCCAAGGCGAAGTGGCCCTTTCTGCTCGCGCTGCCGCTCGCGCCGGTCCTGGCCGCGTCCTTTGCCGCCCTGATAGGGCTCCCGCTGCTGCGCCTGCGCGGGCATTACTTCGCGGTCGCGAGCCTGGGGGTGGGGGTGGCCCTCGGCGAGCTGGTGCAGAACATCGACTACAACGGCAGGCCGGTCTTCGGGGGAGCCAGCGGCCTCTTCCTTCCTATATATGCGGTCGGCCACCGCGGCCTGTTCTTCTTCTATCTGATGTGTGGGGCGGCGGCTCTCGCCATCGCCGTCACGTGGTGGGTGCTGCGCAGCCGGTTCGGCTACGGCCTGATCGCCATCCGCGAGAACGAGGAGGCCGCGGCCGTGCTCGGGGTGAACACCACCGCGTACAAGGTGGCTGCATTCGCCCTGGCCGCGGCGCTGACAGGCCTGGCGGGCGGGATCTTCTCCCAGTGGAACGTCTTCATCAACCAGGACAACGCGTTCCCCATCGAATACAACGTCCAGATGATCCTGATGGCGCTGCTCGGTGGCACCGGTACGGTGTTCGGGCCGGCCGCCGGCGCTCTTTTGCTGCAGCTGCTGATCCAGTTTCTCGGCGGAAGCCTGCCGATCTCGCTTGATATTCCGTTCGTCTCGAGCGAGGCGCGGCCCATCATCGCGCAGGTCATCCTCGGCCTGCTGCTGATAGTCGTCGTGGTCTTCGTGCCGCGCGGAGCGATCGACTTTTTCGGCGGCCGCACCAGGCTCAGCCTCGCGTACTTGCGCCGCTCGCTCAGAGAAACGTCGCTGTGAGCGCGGCTGTCTCGCCCCAGCTCGAGCTGCGCGGCGTGACCAAGCGCTTCGGGGGCGTGGCCGCGGTCGACGGCGTCAGCTTCGAGGTCGCCAAGGGTGACATCGTCGGCATCATCGGCCCCAACGGCGCGGGCAAGACGACCCTGCTCAACTGCATCAGCGGAACCCAGCGCCTGGACCGGGGCGACATCCGCTTGAACGGGAGCTCAATCGCCGGCATTTCGCCGCACCGGGTCGCCAAGCTCGGCATCGGCCGCACCTTCCAGATCGTCAAGCCCTTCGGGTCGATGACGGTCCGGGAGAACGCAGCCATCGGCGCTCTGTTCGGAAGCGCGCAAGCGCGGCGCGGAGTCGCCGGTGCCTTTGCGTTGGCGGACGAGGTTCTGGAGCTGGTCGGCCTCAGGGCCAAGGCCGATCACCCGGTTTCTGCGCTCACCATCCCGGACCGCAAGCGACTCGAGGTCGCGCGGGCGGTGGCGACCCGGCCGCAGCTTCTTCTGCTCGATGAGGTGATGGCAGGGCTCAACAACGTGGAGGTCGACGACGCGCTGGACATGGTGCGCGCGGTGCACGCGACGGGCGTGACGGTGCTCCTTATCGAGCACGTCATGCGCGTGATCGTCGGCGTGTGCCGCCGGGCGATCGTCCTCGACTTCGGTCACGTCCTTGCGCAGGGCGAGCCTGAGGTCGTGCTGAGGGACGAGCGCGTGATCCAGGCCTACCTCGGCGAGCGTTATGCCAAACGCCTCAAGTCCTGAAACCCTGCTCGAGGTCAGAGGCCTGACGGCGGGTTTCGACGCCGGGCCGGTGCTCTTCGGAATCGACCTCGACATCGAGCCGTCGGAGCTGATCGCGCTGGTGGGCGCGAACGGAGCCGGGAAGTCAACCTTGCTCGGCGTCTTGAGCGGCCTGGTCCGGGCGACCTCGGGGACGATTTCACTTGGTGGCGAGGACGTGACCAACGCGCGCCCTGAAGCTCTCGTCCGCAAAGGCGTCGCTCATGTGCCACAGGGCCGCCGCCTCTTCGGGACCATGTCCGTCAAGAAAAACCTGCTTCTCGGCGCGTATCTGCGGCGCGACCAGGAGGTGCCCGATGACCTGGCGCGCGTGCTGGATCGCTTCCCGGCCCTCAAGGACAAGCTGTCACGCGACGCCGGCACGCTGTCCGGCGGGGAGCAGCAGATGGTCGCGATCGGCCGAGGCATGATGGCCCGGCCGAAGCTGCTGATGGTGGATGAGCTGTCCCTGGGCCTCGCGCCCAAGGTCGTAGACCGCCTGATCGACGTGGTCCGCGAGATCAATCGAGAGGGCATGGCTCTGCTGCTGGTCGAGCAGGACGTGCTGGTCGCGCTCGACGCGGCGAGCCGGGCCTACGTGCTCGAGAACGGGCGGGTCGTGCTCACCGGGGCCGCCGCCAAGGTCAAGGATGACCCTGGGGTACGGCGAGCCTATCTCGGTCTGTGACCGAGGCTGGCGTTCCCGCGCTCAATGGCGTGGGTATGGCGCCCGACGATCCAACGGGCTCCGGCGATGGTCCATCCGGCGTAGGGCTGCTCTGCGCTCACGTGCGCTGGTCTCGCGGGCAGGCGTCACCTCCCTGTGGAGTCGCGCCCTGCGCTCATCTCCGCGCCGATCACTCGCGGACCGTCTTACGGTCGACCTGTTGTCCGTAGCGTCCTCCTGTGCCTCGCGCAAATGCCACTCTGACCCTCCTTCCCGTGCGAGTCAAGTGTTGCTGGGTCGATCACGGCAACAGACAGCCCGGGCGTTACCAGTGAATGAATTTGTTACGCTTGCGACGCAATTGCGCACCGGGCCTGCAGGCTGGCCTGAAGTGATCCGGAACGACCGGCCGCTGCTCGTGGACGCGTTCTTGATCGCGGCCGTGCTGACCGTGTTGGCCCTCCGGGTTTATCTGGCCGCGGCGCATTACCCGCAGCTGGGTGGCAATGGTCTCCACATAGCACACGTGCTTTGGGGCGGCCTCCTCATGGTGGTTGCCCTCGGAATGCTCCTGTCCCTTCTGACATTTCCCTGGCAGCTCATGGCTGCTGTCATCGGTGGCGCAGGCTTCGGCATGTTCATCGACGAGCTGGGTAAGTTCCTGACGTCGGACAACAACTACTTCTTCAAGCCGACCGCGTCGCTCATCTACGCGATGTTCATCGTCCTGTTCTTGACGGCACGCGAGATGCGGCGCTTCCGGAAACTCACGCCTCGCGAGAAGCTGGTGAACGCCGTCGAAGCTTCGAAGGAGCTTGCGCTTGGACGCATTTCGACTGTGGCCCGAACCCACGCGCTGGCCTGGCTCGATGCGGCCGACATCTCGAATCCCCTGACGCCGATGCTGCGCCGGCAGTTCGAGATGGCAACGCCGGCGCCGGAGCTCAAATCCTGGTTGACAGCCTCGATGACGGCTGTCCGCAACCGTTACGCCGCGATCGTCCACAACCGCTGGTTCCGCCGGGCCATCACCGGTGTTTTCGTCTTGCAGGCTGTCGCCGTAGTCCTGTCGGTCGTCTACTCTCTCGTCGTCGCAGCCGGGGCAGCCACCGGCAGCAGCGACGCATTGAGGGAGTGGAACGCGACGTTCCAGGCCGGGCCGATCCTGTGGACCACCCTGGCAGGGACGCTCGTCGTGGGCGCTTTCACTGTGATCGGTGTGGCGGAGCTGCGGAGCTCGCGCCACCGCGCGTACCGCGCATTTGAGACCGCGATTCTCATCGATCTACTTTTGGTGCAGCCCTTCACGCTGTTGGACACCGGTTTCGCGGGCCTCACGCAGGTTTTCATCGATCTCGCGCTCCTTGTCAGCCTGCGGTATCTGCAGAGCGCGGAGGTCGTGCTGCAGGTCGTGGGTCGGTCAACGACGCAACCGGACGCAGTCCAGGTGACCCTACGTTGAGGATCATCAGCTGAGAGCCCGCTTCGGACGTTCGGGTTCCGACACCGCCGAAATCCGAGCGACCTTCTCGCTGTCGATGGCGATCTCGAAAACGTGCTCCATCACGACAGCCCAGCCGTGGATGAAGTACCGCCATCCGTCCTCGACGCGCAGGTTTCGGCCGGCCCGTTGTTGCTCCGCCTGACGAAGAAACTCCAGCTCGCCTCGGTAATTCAGGTCCCAGACAAATCCGTCCTCCGGAAACATGGCGGCGTCCGTGATGGGTGAGCCAGGCGTGTCCTTGCCCATCCCCGTCGCGTTGATGACCAGGGACCCTGGCGGCAGCTCCGCGATCAAGCGGTCGTTGATGCGCGGATCGCCGTTCTCGATGTAGCGGACCGGCGTTTTCGGACCGAGCTTGGCGTGGATGGCCTGCATCGCCTCGAGTCTGGCCTGCGTCCGGCCGACCACCGTGATGTGGGAGTCAGCCTGGCTCGCGAGCAGGTGAACGGTGATGGCGGTGGCCGAACCTCCCGCTCCAAGACACAGGACCTGAGCCCCATCGGTGGCG
>Ga0066678_10000985_pt1 | contig 10670 bp, 6 predicted proteins | sample GraSoiAngelo_127_FD_62300 | JGI IMG/M metagenome (GOLD analysis project Ga0066678, IMG submission 62300) | Grasslands soil microbial communities from the Angelo Coastal Reserve, California, USA - 14_0927_09_40cm | ecosystem: Environmental > Terrestrial > Soil > Grasslands | place: USA...
CATAAAGAAGGCTTGCACGTGATACTTTCCGAGCGGACAACCGCTTCGCCCTTGCGGAGGGTTCTGCAAGGCCAACGGGCGGCAAGCGCAATCCTGGCAATCGGCCCAGAAGGCGGCTGGACCGACGATGAATTCAGCGCGGCGAGTAACGCCGGATTTGCCGAAGCGTCTCTCGGTCGCAGGATTCTGCGTACCGAAACCGCCGTCGTCACCGCGCTAGCCTCTCTGAACTTTGCCCTTGGTGACGACTAAACTTAGGCTGGGCCAGCCTCCCAAATCCTTTTCGCAGTTCGCTCAGTACTCGATATCGCAGAGCAACGAGCCGGCGGCTCAACGAATCTCAATAAGAGGACAGAAACACGGCAGGCTTCCCCCTCCGACACGAAGCGGTAAATCGCATCTGGCGCGGGTCGCAATGGCCATGCTATAAATACAAGGCGCCTCAAAATGGAAAGACAGGACGAGAAACAGCCCGCGACCTCGACATCACCGGAGACCCCAGCTCCGGCATCATCCTCCCTTGCGACTGCTAGCCAATTGACTCCCGGCGTGAGAAGTGACCGCTCAGAATTGAACGCCACCGGGCGGCCCGCGCCTGCGCACTCCCTGCGCAACGAGATTCGCGTCTGGACGCGCGACCTCCTGATCGCTATCGGTCTCGCATTGGTGATCATCGTTTTCTTGTATCAGCCGGTAAAAGTCGAAGGCACCAGCATGGCTCCGCTGCTCTCCGACCAGGAACGCATTTTCATCAACAAATTTGTTTACCGGTTCGAGCCCATTGAGCGCGGCGATGTGGTCGTGTTCTGGTATCCGCTCGATCGCTCGAAGTCTTTCATCAAGCGCGTGATCGGTCTGCCGGGCGAAACAGTGGAAATCCGCCAAGGCGCTGTATACGTCGACGGGAAACTTATTCCCGAGCCGTATGTTCCGGCCCAATACGAGGACCTGAGCGATTTTGCGCTGGTGCGCGTTCCGAAGGACAGCTACTTCGTCATGGGAGATCATCGCATCAGCTCCAACGATTCGCGCGTTTTCGGTCCGGTTGCCAGCCGGTTTATTTACGGCCGCGCCGTCTTTGCGTACTGGCCCGTGGATCATTTCGGCTCGCTTTCAACCACGGAAGCCAAAACCCAGTGACTGGCACATTTTGATGGGAGACACGGGAGGACCCACTGGCCGAAGTTCAGCACCGACCCGCGATACTCGCGCTGGAAGATGGGCGCGTCTTTAACGGCCGCGCGGCGGGCGCGATCACGCGCCGCGGCGGCGAAGTGGTTTTTAATACCAGCCTCACCGGTTATCAGGAGGTCTGCACGGACCCCAGCTACGCCGGGCAGATCGTCTGTTTGACCTACCCGCACATCGGAAATGTCGGCGCAAACGCCGAAGACCAGGAATCCCGGCGGCCCTTCATCGAGGCGCTGGTGGTGCGGGAATTCTCGCAGGTCTGTTCAAGCTGGAGATCCGCGGAAACCGCGCAGTTGTATCTGAACCGTCACAAGATTCCGGTGATCTGGGACATCGATACGCGGGCGCTGGTGCGTCACATTCGAAACGTTGGCGCCCTGCGCGGCATTGTGTCGACGGATGGGACGCCCGCTGAACAATTGGTTTTCGAAGCCAAAAAATTGCCGAGCATGACGGGGCAGGAACTCGCCAGCCGCGTCACGTGTGGGAAACCGTACGGGTGGGATAAGGGTTCCATCGAAGTGGCTATCTCGCCCTGGTCCGAACATATGGGCGAATCGGACGCGCCTGCGGAGATACGGAAACATCGCGTAGTGGCTTACGACTATGGAATTAAGCAGAACATTTTGCGGTTGCTCGTGGACCATCACTGCGAGGTCTATGTCGTGCCGGCGCAAACGTCCGCCGAAGACGTTCTGGAGATGAAGCCGGACGGCGTCTTCCTTTCGAACGGGCCTGGTGATCCTGAGCCAGTCACCTACGCGGTGGAAAATATTCAGAAGCTCTTCGGCCGCGTACCGGTCTTCGGCATTTGCCTGGGACACCAGTTGTGTGGCCTGGCGCTGGGGGGAAAGACATTCAAGCTGAAATTTGGGCACCACGGCTCGAATCATCCGGTAAAGAATCTGCTCACCGATCAAGTGGAAATTACCGCCCAGAATCACGGGTTTTGCGTCGATCCGGAATCGTTGCCGTCGAGCACCGTCGAAATCACGCACGTCAATTTGAACGACAACACCAATGAGGGCATGCGCCACAAATCGCTGCCGTTCTTTAGCGTGCAGTATCACCCGGAAGCATCGCCCGGGCCGCACGATTCGCACTACTTGTTCACACAGTTCACGGATTTGATGAAGGAATTCGCGCACCCGGGCAGCTCGAGGCGTTAAAACAGTTTCACGGGAGATGATGCCCTGACGTCAAGAGGAGTCTCGGTATTGGCTCCCAGGAGGTAATCCCGTCTCGGAAGGTCTCGCGGTGTCCGAGCTGCGCCTGCTCGGGAGAAGCAGATCAAGTCCCGGGCGAGGGGGCCAAAAGCTGGTGGCGCTCACCGCGGCAAGGAATCCGGCGTGGGAGGATTCAGTGGTTGATTGGTCTTCTCCCTACCGTAAGAAAAGCAGATTCCTCGCTTCGCTCGGGATGATAATAAGAGCACGGCGATCAGAGCAAGCCAAGTTAGGGGTGCAGGGTTACAACCGGAAATATTGAGGGAAGATGCCGAAGCGGAATGACATTAAAAAGATTCTGATTATCGGGTCGGGCCCGATCATTATCGGCCAGGCTTGCGAGTTTGATTACTCCGGTGCGCAGGCGTGCAAGGCGCTCAGCACGGAAGGGTACGAAGTCGTGCTGGTGAATTCCAATCCGGCGACCATCATGACCGACCCGGAACTCGCGCATCGCACCTATATCGAGCCACTAACGAAGGAATATCTCGAGGGAATTATCGCCCGGGAAAAACCGGATGCCCTGCTGCCGACAGTCGGGGGGCAGACGGCCCTCAATCTGGCCGTGGAGCTCTCCGAAAGCGGCATCCTCGAAAAATACAAAGTGGAAATGATCGGCGCCTCGTTGCGCGCCATCAAGGTTGCGGAAGACCGTCTGTGGTTCAAGGATGCCTGTAGAAAGATCGGGCTGGAGGTGCCGGCGTCCGCCCTGGTGAACAACGCGAAGGACGCGTTGAGGCTCTGCGATCAGCTGGGATTCCCGCTGGTGATTCGGCCGTCGTTCACGCTGGGTGGAACGGGCGGCTCCATCGCATACAACAAGGAGGAGTTTGGCGAAGCCATCGCCCACGCTCTGGACATGAGCCCGGTCCATGAAGCGCTGGTGGAAGAATCCGTGCTCGGCTGGAAGGAGTTCGAACTCGAAGTGATGCGTGATTTCCGCGACAACTTCGTGGTGATCTGCGCCATCGAAAACTTCGACCCCATGGGCGTGCACACCGGCGATTCGATTACCGTGGCTCCCGCGCAGACACTGACGGACAAGGAATTTCAGCGCATGCGTGACGCCTCGGCTGCGATTATCCGTGAAGTCGGCGTGGAGACCGGCGGTTCGAACGTGCAGTTCGCCGTGAACCCGGAGAATGGCCGGATGGTGGTGATCGAAATGAATCCGCGCGTCTCGCGCAGCTCGGCGCTGGCCAGTAAGGCGACCGGCTTCCCGATCGCGAAAATTGCGGCGCGGCTGGCCGTGGGAATGTCGCTGGACGAAATCCCAAATGACATCACCAAGAAAACGCCGGCGTGCTTCGAACCTACCATGGACTACGTCGTGGTGAAAATTCCCAAATGGCAGTTCGAGAAATTTCCCGGCGCGGACAGCTCTCTCGGAACGCAAATGAAATCGGTCGGCGAAGTCATGGCGCTTGGCCGAACCTTCAAGGAAGCGCTGCAAAAGGGAATTCGCTCGCTGGAGCCGAGCACGCCGTGGCGAGCCCCCTCGGAAACGCCGCATTCACTGCTGCGTGAGAAACTTGCGACGCCGAGGCCAGACCGGATTCACTGGTTGCTGACCGCCATGGAACGCGGGCTGTCAGCCCAGGAGATTTGTGAGCTGACGAAAATCGATCCTTGGTTCATCCAGCAGATTGAAGAGTTGACGGCGATGAACCGGCGTGCCGCGGCTGTGACCGTTGAGACGGCTTCCAAGGAATTGTTGCGCGAAGTGAAGCGACACGGGACGAGCGATGAGCAATTGGCACAAATCTGGAGAACGACACCGGCTTCGGTGCGGTTGCAACGCGCCCGCTACGGCGTGACCCCGGTGTTCAAGCGCGTCGATACCTGCGCGGCGGAATTCGAATCCTTCACGCCGTACCTCTATTCCACCTACGAAGACGAAGACGAATCGGACGCCCAAGCGCGGCCCAAGGTCATGATTCTGGGCAGCGGACCGAACCGCATTGGGCAGGGGATCGAATTCGATTATTGCTGCTGCCATGCCGCGTACGCGCTGCGCGAAGACGGTTTCGAAACGATCATGGTGAATTGCAATCCGGAGACGGTCTCGACGGACTACGACACCTCCGACCGCCTGTATTTCGAACCCCTCACGCTGGAAGATGTTCTGGCAATCGTTGAGCGGGAGAAACCGCAGGGAGTGATCGTGCAGTTTGGCGGTCAAACCCCTCTGAATCTTGCACTGGAATTGAAGCGCAACGGTGTGCCCATCGTGGGCACCGCTCCGGAATCGATTGATTTGGCGGAAGACCGGCGGCGATTCGGGCGTTTGCTCGACGAGCTGAAGATTCCGCAGCCGCGCAATGGGACCGCTCTGGTGCCGGAGGAAGCAGCCCGCGTGGCCGGAGAAATTGGATTGCCTGTGCTGGTCCGGCCGAGCTATGTGCTTGGCGGGCGCGCCATGGTGATCGCGTATGACGTGAACACCGTACAGGAGTACGTCGCCCAAGCGGCGCTGATGGGGCCCGCGCGGCCCGTGCTCATCGATCAATTCCTTGAGGAAGCTACGGAAATCGATGTGGATGCGCTGGCCGATGGAACGGACCTGGTTATCGGCGGGATTATGGAGCACATCGAAGAAGCCGGAGTCCATTCGGGGGATTCCTCTTGCGTGCTGCCGCCCGTGAGCTTGTCGCCCGCGATCCTCAATGCCATCCGTGAATATACGAAGCGGCTGGCGCTGGCACTGAAAGTGGTCGGCTTGATGAACGTGCAGTACGCAATTCAGCGTGACACGGTCTACGTTTTGGAAGTGAATCCGCGCGCCTCGCGCACCGTCCCGTTCGTGAGCAAAGCGACAGGAGTGCCGCTCGCGAAGGTCGCGGCGCGATTGATGACCGGAAAAAGACTGGCAACTATGAATCTGCCAGTTATGCGGCACAACGGCGTGGCAGAAATCACGGTGCGCGAATTTTACTCAGTGAAATCGCCGGTGTTTCCCTTCAACAAGTTTCGCGGCGTCGATACCATCCTTGGCCCCGAAATGCGCTCCACCGGCGAAGTCATGGGGATTTCAACATCCTACGGACAGGCGTTCGCGAAGGCCCAGCTTGCGGCGGGACAGCGCTTGCCGCGCAAGGGTACCGTCTTCCTCAGCGTTAACGACCGTGACAAGAAGCAGCTGGGTGCCCTTGGAAAAGAGTTGTCGACGCTGGGTTTTCGTCTGCTTGCCACTCGGGGAACCGCGGCTGCGCTGGCATCCGCCGGCATCGAAGCCGAAGCGGTATTCAAAGTGAACGAAGGCCGGCCGAACATTGTGGACCTGGTGAAAACGGGCAAGATCGATCTGGTAATCAACACGCCATTGGGGCGCGAATCGTTCTACGACGAAAAATCGATCCGCCGCGCAGCAATTCGCTACAATATACCGTGTATCACCACCCTTGCTGCGGCTCATGCTGCCGCGCGCGGAATTCGGGCGCTCCTCGAACAGGGAACGGAAGTCGCCGCATTGCAGGATTTGCATCGCGGACAGGCCGCCGCCTCCGGCGTGCCTGCCTCGGGAGATTGAGCCGTGACAGTTTCCGGAGTTTTCGCCGCTCTGACCACGCCGTATGCGCACGACGGGACAGTTTGTCTTCCTGACTTAAAGCAAAACGTTCACCGCTACAACCACACGGATCTGGCGGGCTATGTGGCGCTGGGTTCGACCGGGGAATCCGTGCTGCTCACTCGAGCGGAGATGGACAGGATTCTTGTCGCGGTAAAGGAAGAGGCGGCGAAAGGGAAAACGCTGCTGGCCGGGGCCGGTGCGGAGTCGACAGCAGAAACTATTGAGCGCACAAAGCGGGCGGCAGAGCTGGGGTATGATGCGGCGCTGGTGAAGACGCCGTACTACTATAAACCCGCATACAAGCCCGAAGTGTTGATCGCGCATTACCGGCGAGTGGCAGACGAATCTCCTATTCCCGTTTTGCTTTATTCGATTCCGCAATTCACCGGCATCGCGCTGGCAGCCGCAGAAGTAGCCGTACTCGCCGAGCACCCCAACATCATCGGTATCAAAGACAGTTCAGGAAATGTGCAGGGCGTTGGGGAAATTGTAGCGGCGGCTCCACCTGTATTTCAAGTCTTGGTCGGCTCCGCGGCCACCGTGTATCCATCGCTGGCGATCGGCGCGCGAGGAGCGATTCTGGCGTTGGCGTGTGCACTTCCGGAAAAGTGCGTGGAGCTGTTTGAAGTGGTGCGGCAAGGTCACCACGAAAAAGCGCGCGAACTGCAATCCACTTTGGCCCGCGCCTCAAAGCTGATCGTTTCCGAGATGGGCATTGCCGGCGTAAAGCACGCCATGGATCAGCGTGGATACTCGGGCGGCCTGCCGCGTTTGCCCTTGCTTCCCTTGCACCAGGAACAAAAGAAACGTCTTAACGCCCTCCTGGCCACCTTGGAACCAGCCGCTGTCAGGGCCTAATTCAGGTCGAACGAACGGAATTGATGAGACGTTTTGCCGCGGGTATCATCTAAGGGCTCATGGATTGTCACGCCCTTACCTTCCGCCAGCTTCCCCATCAACCAAAGCTCTTTGTCGAATATCTGGATCACTTTGAGAAGGTAAAGTCATTCTACTTTTATCCGCCGACCATGCCAGCGGTGACGCGCTCGGCTCGGAAATTGGACTATCCAGGCGAGCGCAGGCGAGAACTAACTTCTATTCTTCGCAAACAGAACATCACCCTCGGGGCGGGTGCGGAAACACTGGGCAACCTGGAACGGCTGGAAAAGAGCGCCGTCGCGATTGTTTCCGGGCAACAGGTAGCGCTGTTCAGCGGGCCCGCTTATTCCGTCTATAAGGCGCTGACGGCCGTGGAGATCGCCGAGGAGTTGACGCGCGGCGGAATCCCCGCAGTGCCGGTCTTTTGGATGGCGACGGAAGATCACGATCTTGACGAGGTCCGCCGCGCCACGTGGTTCGACCAGGGAAAACTGGTCCGTTTTGAATTGCCGCTGATCGCCGAAAGCGGCCGGCCGGTGGGACGGATTCCGCTCGGTGCACAAATCGAGTCTCTTGTCGAAGAAGCCGCCGAGATGTTGGCGAACCAAGGCAGCGACCTGCTGGCGCAGTACCTGGTCGAGAGCTACCGGCCGGAGGAAACGTACGGCGGCGCGTTCGGCAAATTATTCGCGCGCCTGTTTGCGCAACACGGACTGATCCTGATGGACCCGCTCGATGCCGACCTGCACAAAGTTGCAGCACCTCTTTATCAGCACGCCCTTGCAGAACGCGATGCCTTGAACGAAAAACTCTTACAGCGCGGAGAGCATTTGGACCGTGCGGGATTTGATGCCCAGGTCAAGGTGACGTCGCGCAGCACGTTACTGTTCCACCTGGCCGACGGCGTGCGGCAGGTCGTCACGGCGAGCGCGGGAAAATTTCAGTCCGGCGAGAAAACCTGGACGCGGGACGAGTTGGTGCATATGACCCACACCGAGCCGCAAAATTTCAGCCCCAATGCGCTTTTCCGGCCGGTGGTGCAGGATTATCTGCTTCCCACCGCCGCGTATATTGGTGGTCCGGCGGAGATCTCATATTTTGCGCAGTCGGAAGTTGTGTACCGGCAGCTTCTCGGAAGGATGCCGGTGGTGCTGCCGCGCGCGGGGTTCACACTGGTCGACGCGAAGGCCAATAAACTTTTGCGCCGGTATGGCCTGACCGTTGAGGACGTTTGGGCGGGGTCGCAAGGCCTGAGGCACAAAATGGAGCGTCAGTCGGTTGCCAGCACGCTAGGGAAAAACTTCGACCGCAACCAGAAACAGATCGCCAAGATGCTGGCGCAGCTTGGCAGACAAATCGAGAAGCTTGATCCCACCTTGAAAGGCACGGTTGAAAGGGCGCGGAAGAGGATTGAATTTCACATCGACAAACTGCGCCGGAGAGTGGGCCGGGCACAGGACCAAAAGGTCGGGTTGATATTGGCTCATGAACAATACCTGCAGTCACTCTTGGATCCGCACAAAGGGTTGCAGGAACGGGAATTGTGCCTGCTGCCGTTTCTCGCGCGGTGGGGGGCAAGCGGACTCAGCGAACTGCAAAAACATTCGACGGGAAAGAAAATCGGGCATCACTGCGTAATTCAGTTGCATTAGCTCGCGAGCGGCTGTCCATAATTTCTTGCCTGCGTTAAAGATAGGGGCGCACGGAGTCCGCCCCTGCGCCGAAACAGGAACGCTCCAACTCGTCCAGGAATGCTGCATGCTAGAATCTCCGCGCCTGCCCGGGAGGTCCGCACATGCCAACATTGAGCCTGAAAACGGATCGCCGCACGCAGCTTGTCGAGGTGACGGCGCAAGTGCAAAAAGTTGTCGCATCGTCCGGTGTGGCTACTGGCATCTGCTACTTATACGTGCCGCACACCACGGCGGCGATCACCATCAATGAATGCGCGGACCCGGATGTCGCCGAGGACATCGAAGGCGCACTGGACCGGTTGATCCCCGCTACGGGGCCGTATCGCCACAGCGAGGGAAACTCGGACTCCCATGTAAAAGCCGTGCTTGTGGGAGCGAGTCAAATCATCCACGTGGAAGGCGGAAAGTTGGTGTTGGGGCGCTGGCAAGGCGTGTTCTTCTGCGAGTTTGACGGGCCCCGCGAGCGAAAGTTGCAAGTGAAGATCGTGAACGAAGCAGGGCTGAATAGAACTGTGGCTATTGACACGGACATACGCTAGTCCGGTGCGACGGAAAGCAGCGTGAAGCCCTCTCTTTCGACAAGCGTTGCAAGTCTCCGAAATATTGCATAATGAACTGAAAACAAAGCACTTCGTTCCGTGGAAGCCACATCCTGCCGTTTTTGGTCAGAAGCATAGAGGGTCGCGTGCAGTTCCACGGGATTGCCAGAGGCAACAGCGCCTTTCCCGCGAAGTGGGGACCTCCCTGGCGATACCATCCCGCCCACGAACCCGCATCAAAAAATAAAAACCACAAACGACAAAAGGCCAAACACACGCCCCCATGAGCTCCCGGCGGAGCCCCATGATGGCTTGGCCGGCTTCGGAGGAATCATGCTGTTCGCGCGATCTCATTTCATCCCCTGGACCAAGAGCGGACGCGGGTGTCTCGAACGGAGGCGCCCACCCCCGACATGGTCTTAAATTGCTGAGAGGAAAGCCTTGCCTACGCATAAGTCCTCGAGCGGGATGATTCCTTACTCGACGATGGACGAACCAAGAGTAGGCTGCGCGCTGACCCGCGGGGAGCGCCGGTGGTTCGAACTGGTGAGGATCAAGTTGATGGGTTCCAGGATTGAGGCCGGGGTGTGCTAGAGTTTTTGAGCGATGAGCAACAGCGGGATTTACGTGCAGGTTCCGTTCTGCCAGACGAAATGTACTTACTGCAATTTCCACACGGGAGTAGTGGCCAGCAGCCGGTTTCGGCCCTATGTTGAGGCGGTCTGCCGGGAGATTCGAGAGCATCGACTGTTGCTCGAGGCAGCTGGGGCGAATTGGCCTGGGCGCTGGAGGGGCGGCGGAGTTGCGCGCGAGACTCGGAGCGAGGACTTGGCTGTGGACACGGTTTACATTGGCGGCGGGACGCCGAGCCTGCTTGATGCCGCTCACTTGCAAAACATTTTGAATGCGATCCGCGCATCATTCGCGGCGGATCTTACGGAAGTAACGCTGGAGGCGGATCCGGAGACAATCGAGGCGGGGAAAGCAGCGGCGTGGGTCCGGGCGGGAATCAACCGGGTGAGTTTCGGGCTGCAATCGTTTTCGGATAAGGAACTGGTGGCGGCAGGGCGGATGCATCGGCGGGCGGATATTTACCGGGCGGTGCCGATTTTGCGGGAGGCGGGGATTCGAAATATCAGTTTTGATTTGATTGCCGGTTTGTCACATCAGACGAAGGCAAGCTGGGGGCAATCTCTGCAGGAATTGGCGGGGTTGGCTCCTGAGCATGTTTCCGTTTACCTCCTGGAGATCGATGAAGACAGCCGGCTCGGCAAGGAGTTGCTGCAGGGCGGGGAAAAGTACAGCGCTCGTTCGGTGCCCAGCGAAGATGACATGGTGGAGTTTTATGAGATGGCGCAGCAGGCGCTGCGCGCGGCGGGGTACCGTCACTACGAGATTTCGAATTGGGCAAAGCCGGGATACGAATCGAAGCACAACCTGAAATACTGGCGGCGCGAACCATACCTGGGATTTGGGGCGGGGGCGCATTCGTTCTCGGGAACGGAGCGATGGGCGAACGCGCATGATGCTGCGGCCTATGTGACTGCGGTCCAGGGCGGACGAATGCCGG
>Ga0066678_10000996_pt1 | contig 10632 bp, 9 predicted proteins | sample GraSoiAngelo_127_FD_62300 | JGI IMG/M metagenome (GOLD analysis project Ga0066678, IMG submission 62300) | Grasslands soil microbial communities from the Angelo Coastal Reserve, California, USA - 14_0927_09_40cm | ecosystem: Environmental > Terrestrial > Soil > Grasslands | place: USA...
CTAAGCTCCAGGCGCCCCGGCGCTCGCCTCGAGCCGGGCGCGCAGCCGCTCGCGCTGCTTGGCCACGATGTGAGGAGGCGCCGTCTCCGGCGAGCCCGCCGAGAAGGGCGGCTGCGGATCGTACTCGATGCCGAGCTGGATGCTCTGCGCCACCTCGTCGCCCGCGATGCGCGCGGCCAGCGTGAGGCCCATGTCGATCCCTGACGAGACTCCCGCGGCGGTGATGATCTTGCCCTGCACGACCACCCGTCTGAGCGTCGGACGCGCGCCCAGCTCGCGTAGCGTCTCGAGGGCCGCCCAGTGCGTGGTCGCCTCCAGGCCTTTGAGCAGGCCGGCGGCGCCGAGGAGAAGCGAGCCCGTGCACGTCGAGGTCGTCCACTGGGTGGTCGTGTGCGCCTCGCGAATCCAGTCCAGCAGAGGATTGGGCGTCATGAGCGCGCGCGTGCCGAAGCCTCCCGGCACCATGATGATCTCCGGGTGCGGGACGGCGGAGAGTGGGTCGGCGGCCACGAGCGTGACCTGCTTCGTGTCGGTCTGGTACGGGCCCGCCGTGACGGCGACGAAGCGCACGCGATAGCCCGGGAGGCGCGAGAGCACCTCGTAGGGGCCGATGGCGTCCAGAGCGGTGAAGCCCTCGAAGAGCGGGATGGCGATGTCCATGAGATCTCCTGGGCTCCGCCTCACGAGGCCGTGGCGCGGCCACGCGGGACGGCGCGGAAATGACGGCGATAGCTGCCGGGGGTGACGTGAAGCGCGCGCCGGAAGGCGCGATGCATGGTCTCGACGCGCCCGAAGCCGCAGGCGATGGCGATGTCGGCCACGCTCCGCCCCGTGGTCTCGAGCAGACGGCGCGCCCCTTCCACTCGCTGGGCCTCCACGTAGGCGGCGGGCGTCACGCCGATCTCCCGCCCGAAGGCGCGCGCGAAGTTGCGCGGGCTCATGCGCGAGCTCTGGGCCAGGGCGGACACCGAGAGATCGGCGTCCAGGTGGTCGGCGATGAAGGCCTGCAGGTCGCGCAGGCCGCGACGCTCGGCGAGCTGGGCCGAGAGCTGCACGCTGAACTGGGACTGGCCGCCCGGCCGGCGGAGAAACATCACGAGCCAGCGCGCCACCTTCAAGGCGAGGTCGCGGCCCCGGTCTTCCTCCACCAGCTCGAGGGCCAGATCCATCCCCGCGGTCACGCCGGCGGAGGTCGACACCTTGCCGTCGCGGACGAAGATGGGATCGCGCTCGACTCGCGCGGAGGGGAAGCGCCGCTGCAAGGCGTCGCAGGCGGCCCAGTGGGTGGTGACACGCCGGCCGTCGAGGAGCCCGGCCTCGCCGAGGAGAAAGGCGCCCGAGCACACCGAGGTGATCCGCCGGGCTCGCGGCGCCGTCCGCTTGATCCACGACACGAGCGGGCGATCCCGCATGGCTTCACGGGTGCCGAGCCCGCCCGCGACGATCAGGGTGTCGATGGGGCCCGTGATCTGACCCAAGCTGCGCGCGGCAACAAGTCCGACCCCGCTCGAGGTCCGCACCGCGCCGGGCTTGGGCGCCACCACCCTCACGGCATAGGGCGGGGGCGCGCCGGCGAGCCGGTTGGCCATGGAGAAGACTTCCAGGGGACCGGTCACGTCCAGGATCTGCACGTCGGGGAAGGCGACGATGACCACGGGGAGCGGCCCGGCCGTCCTCGCCAGCCTCACGGGAGGTGTCGATCGCATGGCCCGAGCATGCCGCGATCGGGCCGTGGCCGCAATGCCAATGATATGGCGAATCCTGCCACGCGCCGGAGCCCGCGGGACGCCTGTGGCATCATGAGCCCGCGAGCTTGGGGGGATGGCGGCGGGACTCGGATCGGACCTCGAGGAGGAGGGGCGATGACGGGAAAGCTCGAGAAAAGGGTCGCGGTCATTACCGGCGCCGGCTCCGGGATCGGCGCGGCGACGGCGCGACGCTTCGCCAAGGAAGGGGCGCGCATCGTCATCGGCGATCTGAGCGGCAAGCGCGCCGACGCGGTCGCCGGAGAGATCCAGGCGACCGGCGCGCGTGTCGAGTGGCTCAAGATGGACGCCGCCGATCCCGACGGCGCGCAGGCCTTGGTGTGGCGAGCGATGGACGCCTTCGGCCAGATCGACATCATGATCAACAACGCCGGCTATGCGGAGGTGGCGCCGCTCGAAGAGATCACCCTCGAGAGCTGGAACCGGGTGCTGGCCGTGACGCTGACGGGCACCTTCCTCGGGATGAAGTACTGCCTGCCCGTGATGCGACGACAAGGCAGCGGCGCCATCGTCAACACCGCCTCGATCTCCGGCACGGCGGGCGACTACGGGCTCTCCTCCTACAACGCCGCCAAGGCGGGCGTGATCAACCTGACGCGATCGGCGGCGATCGAGAACGCGAAGCACGGGATCCGCGTGAACTGCGTGTGCCCGGGGACGATCGACACCCGGGCGCCTCAGCTCCTGGGCGGGGACCGCGCCGACGAGATCCGCCGCAGGCAGGCGGCGGCGAATCCCGTGGCCCGCATGGGTCAGGCCGACGAGATCGCCAACGCCATCTTCTTCCTGGCCTCCGACGAGTCCTCCTTCATCACGGGCGCGGCCATCACCGCCGACGGCGGCCTGACCGCCCACACCGGCCTGCCCCCGTTCTGGCGCCTCGGCGACAGCGCCTGACAGGCTCAGGTCAGCGGCACGATGGCCGAGAGCCGGGGCTCGTTGCCGACCACGCGCGTGACGTGCCCCTGGCCCGTCAGGTCCTCGGCGAGCACGATGTCGCCCGGCCCCACTCGAGCGACGGTGCCGTCGCCGACCTCGATCTCCGCGGTGCCCGACAGGGTGATCGAGTACTGCCGCCTCGGGGCGCAGTGCCATTCGAGCACGTAGCCCGGAGGGAAGACGCGGAAGGCGATGCCCGATGCGGGTTGCATCGGGGTGCCCTCGCCGTACGAGCCCTCGACGTCCTTGAAGGGCTTGAGGGCCATGGGCTCCTCCGCGATGTGAGACTTCCCGTCCGCCGCGCTGTAGACCCGCCAGATCTTCGGCATCAAGTTCTCCTCTCGCGTGATGGTCCGAACAAGGATACGATTCCCGCGGGGAGGTGTCGATGCTGAGAGTGACGCAGGACCTCGTGCTGCCCACCGCCATCACGGGCTCGTATCCGCGCCCCCTCTGGTTCGACGAGAGCCTGCGCGGCCGATCGTTCAAGTCTGCCCTCGGCGATTCGATCTTTCGCGAGCAGTATCTCGATGCGGTCGCCGCCGTGATCAATGCCCAGGAGGCCGCGGGCCTTGACATCGTGACCGACGGCGACACGCGGTTCGATCTCGCCGTGGGAGGCAAGTCGTGGTTCTTCTATCCCATCGAGCGTCTGGGTGGCATCGAGGGCCACCGCGACACGTCGCGGGGCTGGATGCAGCGGCACGGCCTTCGCCCGGGCAAGATCCTCTGGGAAGTCCAGGAGGCGTATCAGCCCGGCGTGGTCAAGAGCCGACTCACCCGAGGACCGCTCGAGTACGCCGCGCTCTGGAAGGTGGCCCAGCGTCTCACCGACAGGCCCGTCAAGTTCGGCGCCATCTGCGCTCCCGCCCTCTCCAGCATGCTGTGGGACGAGCACTACGGTGACGAGAAGGCCCTGATCTACGATCTCTGCGACATCATGAACGCCGAGTTCCGTGAGCTGGCCGCCGCCGGCTGCCCCCTCATCCAGGTCGAGGAGCCGCCGCACCACGGACGCACGACGCGGCCGGACTGCACGGATGCCGATCTCGAATTCCTGACCGAGGCATTCAATCGCCAGCTCGTCGGGGTCGACGCCGAGATCTGGGTGCACACGTGCTGGGGCAATCCGAACCAGCAGCGCGTGTACTGGGAGCCTCCGAGCTACGAGCGCGCCCTGCCGCATCTCCTGCAGCTCGACGCCGACGTTATCACCTTCGAGTGCGCGAGCAGTGACGGCAAGGATCTCCCGCTCTTCGGCAAGTACGCGACGGAGAAGAAGATCGGCATCGGCGTGATCAGCCACTGCAACACGGTGGTCGAGCCGCCCGAGCACGTCGCCCGTCTGATCCGCCGCGCTCTCGAGTACATCCCCCCCGAGCGGCTGGTCGTCACCACGGATTGTGGCTTCGGCCGCGAGGGGTTGAGCCGACGCATCGCGTACTACAAGTGCGTGGCGCTCGTGGAGGGCACCAACATCGTCCGGCGCGAGCTGGGCGTCCCGGAAGCCCGCGTGCGTGCCGCCGATCCTCGCCTGTGGTTCGCGAGCGGCGCGGACTAGCCCGGAGCCTCGCGCGCCCCACTCGACCTTGATGGACCACGAGGGGTCAACGGTCATGGAACAGGCGACATCGGCGCCCCACACGCTTCCGCCTCTCCCTCCCGAAGTGATCGAGGAGGAAATCCGCAATCTCGAGGAGCGTCGCCGGTGCGTCTTCAACGATGCGGGCGCGCGAGCCTCCGCGGGCAACCCTGGAAGCGGAGCGCAGGATGCGCCGCCGGCTCACGCCGCGCCCGCCGATGATCATGCGCGTGCGCTCGGCAGGCTCTTCGGCGCCGCTCACCGGTTCAAGGCATGCGGGCTGGCCCTGTCCGGCGGCGGCATACGGAGCGCGACGTTCAACCTCGGCGTGATCCAGGGACTCGCCGAGCACGGACTGCTGAAGTACCTCGACTATCTATCCACGGTATCGGGTGGCGGGTACATCGGGTCGTGGCTGCATGGGGTCATCAAGAACCGCCACGACGGAGACCCCAGAGAGGCCACGCGGTTCCTGTCTCCGACGGATCACCCTGTACCCGGCTCCCCCGATGATGACCCGGTGAGCTTTCTGCGCAAGTACAGTAACTACCTCGTGCCGCGACCCGGGCTCTTTGCCGCGGACACATGGGTGATCGCGATCATCTGGGTTCGGAACGTGCTGCTCAATCAGCTGATCCTCGCCCCCACCGTCGCCGCCGTCGTCCTCGTCGCGCTCATCGGCGGCCTCGTTCCGCAGGTGCCGCGAGAGAGACTCTGGGGGGCGCTCGGGCCGTGGTTCGAGACTGTCGCGGCGGCGGTGGCCCTGGGTGCCCTGGCGGGCGCCGTGTGGATCATGGCCACGAACCTCAAGGCGGTCGTGCGACAGGGCTTGCCCTCACCCACGCCCTTTGAGAAGACGCCCGGCGAACAGCAGGCGGAGCGTCTCAGTCCGCTGATCGCGCCCCTCGCCTTCGTGGCGTCGATCCTAATCGCCTGGGGACTCCTGGGCGCGTGGCATCCTCGGCTCGACGTGGTCGACCTTCCGGCGTTGGGGGGCTGGCTTCGCGACTTGCGGGTCAATCTGGCCGTGCTCGCCATCGGGGTGTTGGTCCTGCTCGCCGTGATCCAGCTCAGGGGCGGCTTCGTTGCCGGGTTCATGTCACGACATTCGAACCAGAAGGGATGGGCGAGGCTCCTCGCCTGGCTGCAAGCGGCGTGGATGGTGCCCGTGACCGCCGCTTTCACAGTCGGGCTGCTCACCGCCACTCCCGTCGTACTGGGCGGGGGGCGCTTCGGGGAAGCGCTGCCGTGGGTCATGGTGGCGCTGGCCCCGCCTCTCGTGTCCCTGAGCTTCCTCTTCGGGGTGGGGCTCCTCATCGGCCTCATGGGCGCGGACTATCCCGACGCCGCGCGCGAGTGGATGTCTCGCGTGGGATCGATGATCGCGCTGCTCAGCGCCGTCTGGATTGCTCTCTTCGTCATCGCCGTCTTCGGTCCGTGGGCGGTGGCGGCCCTGCTGAACAGTTACACCACCATTGGCGTGACCGCCCTCACCGGCTGGCTGGCCACCACGGTCGGCGGCGTCCTGGCCGGTCGGAGCGCGCGAACGGACGGGCCCGATGCCCAGCGCTCGTCTCGCATGATGGGAATCCTGGCCGGTATCGCGCCGACGGCATTCATGGTCGGCTACGTGCTGCTCATCTCAGCATCTCTCCACGTCGCGCTCCAGTGGGCCAGCGGCACGCCGGCGCGCGTTCGCGACAGCGGAGCCGACCCGCGGGCCGTCAGGACGTACGACGTCGACATCTCGGCTCCGGGCGGTGGCTCGAAGGTGCGCCTCGACGTCCGCCCCGAGCCGCCTCCCGGATGGATCGCGACGGCCTTGCGGCCGGTGGCGAAATTCGAGAGCCAATACTGGCCGGCCCTGACCTTCGGACCGCTCAAGGAGATTGGACCTGGTTCGTTCCGCAGGGCAGGCGAGTGGGGCAAGTTTGTCGGACTCCTTGGTCTTCTGGCCGGCGGCCTGGTGGTGGCCGTGATTGCCTCCACCCGGATCAACATCAACGAGTTTTCGCTGCACCATTTCTACAAGAACCGCCTGGTGCGCTGCTACCTGGGGGCGAGCAACAGCAAGCGGCGAAAGCCGAACCGCCTGACCGGCTTCGATCCATCTGACGAGTTTCGGCTCGCCTCGCTGCGGCCGACCAACGATCCGCCGTACCTCGGTCCCTTCGCTCTCGTGAACGCGACCCTGAACCTGAACGCCGGATCCGAGCTGGCCAAGCAGGAGCGCAAGGCCGCGTCGTTCGCCTTCAGCCCGACGTTCTGTGGATTCCTGCCCGCGGCATCAAGGAGAGATCTGGAGCTGGTCAAGCAGAAGCGGGGCGAGTTCGAGACGAGCGGGTATGTTCCCACCCTGGGCTACAGCCATCCTGATGGTCCGGAGATGGGGACGACGGTGGCGATCTCGGGGGCGGCGGCGAACCCGAACATGGGATACCACACCTCGGGATCGATGGCGTTCCTGCTGACCGTGTTTGACGCCCGGCTCGGATGGTGGCTGGGCAATCCTCGCTGGCGCGGTCCCAGCCGGTATCCGGGCCCGGTCTTTGCGTGGACGTATCTGATCGCCGAGCTGCTCGGCCAGACCACGGGGCGCAGCCGATTCGTCAACCTGAGCGATGGCGGCCACTTCGACAATCTCGGGCTGTACGAGCTGGTACGCCGACGCTGCCACTACATCATCGTGGGCGACGCCGAGGAGGACGCAAAGCTGGCCTTCGAGTCGCTGGGCGGGGCCATTCGCAAGTGCCGCGCCGACTTCGGTGTGGAGATCGACATCGACCCCGAGCCGATTCGCATCGTGAACGGACGGAGCGGAGCGCACTGCGTGATGGGAAGGATCCTCTACCCGGAAGGGGCCCGCGGATATCTGTTCTATCTGAAGGCGAGCCTGACCGGCGACGAGCCATCGGACGTGACGGAATACCACACCCAATTTCCGGAGTTTCCTCATCAGAGCACGGCGGATCAGTTCTTCTCCGAGTCGCAGTTCGAGAGCTACCGGAGACTGGGGCTGCACGTCGTCCGGGCTGCGCTCGAAGGTGTCGTGCCGCCGCCGCTCCCGGGAAGCCCTGGGGACCTCGCCGGGACGTTCAAGGCGCTCGAGGAGAAGTGGTACGCGCCCACTCCGGTGACGGCGGAGGCAGCCAGCCGCCTGGCCAGCGCGTATGCAGCGCTGATGCGATCCCTGAGCGCGAGCCCCAACCTCGCGGCGCTGGTGCGCGAGCTGTTCCCGGAGGGAGGCGCACAGGGTCAACCGTCCCCACCGACGGCACTTGATGGGGCGGCCTTCGCCGCCGCCGTCGAGGTGATCCAGCTCATGGAGAACGTGTACACGGAGTTCGAGCTCGAGCACCCGGCGAATCAGGCGAATCCGCGAAACAGGGGATGGATGATGCTCTTTGGGCGGTGGGCGAGAAGCCCGATCCTGTACAACCAGGTCTGGGCGGCCGTGCGCGCGGACTACAACCCTCTGTTCCAGCGTTTCGTGGATGACTTGCAGCAACGCGGCGGGAATTTCGCCGAAGTGCCGCCGCGCCCGTAGGTGAGGGCCGCTCCGAGATCTGGGAATGGTAGTGCCGTCTTGACACGGGCGCGCCGCTCGGCAACAGTGGTGGCATGAGCCATCGGGGATTGACCTTCGGCATCTTTCTGGCACCGTTTCACCGCGTGGGCGAGAATCCGACGCTGGCCATCGCTCGCGACATGGAACTCCTCGAATGGCTCGATCACCTGGGCTATGACGAGGCGTGGATCGGCGAGCACCACTCGGCGGGCTGGGAGCTCATCGCCTCGCCCGAGCTGGTGATCGCGGCCGCCGCCGAGCGCACGCGACACATCATGCTGGGCTCGGGCGTCACCAGCCTGCCGTATCACAATCCGCTGCTCGTGGCCCAGCGCTTCGTGCAGCTCGATCACATGACGCGCGGCCGCGCCATGCTGGGCTGCGGCCCGGGCGCGCTCGTCTCGGATGCCTACATGCTGGGCATCGAGCCCGTGACGCAGCGGCAACGCATGGACGAAGCCCTCGGCGTGATCATGGCGCTCCTCCGCTGCGAGGAGCCGGTGACCATGAAGACCGACTGGTTCGACCTGCGCGAGGCGCGGCTGCACCTGGCGCCGTACACCGATCCGCACTTCCCGATCGCCATCGCCAGCACCATCACGCCGTTCGGTGTGCAGACGGCGGGGAAGTACGGCGTGGGCGTGCTCTCGCTCGCCGCGGGCTTGCCGGGCGGGCCGGAGGCGCTGGCCGGCCAGTGGCGCCTGGCCGAGGAGACGGCCGCGGCGCACGGAAAGACCATGGACAGGCGGCAGTGGCGGCTGGTCACCAACGTGCACGTGGCCGAGGACGACGAGCTTGCCCTGCGCCAGGTGAACGTGGGCGAGCGCCACGAGACCGTCACGTATTTCGAGGAGACGCTGGGACGGCCGCCGGGTCGGTCCGATGATCCGCTCCGCGAGGGCGTCAAGATGGGCACCACCCTCGTGGGCTCGCCGGACACGGTGTCCAAGGGCATCGAGCGCCTGATCCGCCTGAGCGACGGCGGCATTGGCGGCCTGCTCTTCCGCGCCCACGAGTGGGCGCCGCGCCACGAGACCCTCAAGAGCTACGAGCTCTTCGCCCGCTACGTCATGCCGCGCTTCCAGGGCTCGATCGACACGGTCCGGGGCTCCAACGACTGGGCGCGCGCCAACCGCAAGGGCATCTTCGGCCCCAACGTCGAGGCCGTGCGCCGCGCCTTCATCGATGCGGGCCGCGAGGTGCCCAAGGGTTTCGAGGCGCGCACGGCGGGCGCCCGCGACATGCCGGTCGAGGACGACACCTCACCTTCCCGCGAAAAGCACTGAGCCCGCGTCTGCGGTCTCGCTGCCAAGGAGATGGCATGAGCGCACGAGGTATCGCCATCGCGCTGTTTGCCCTGGGGCTGGCCGCCTGCGCAACCACGCTCCCTCCCAGCGTCAGGGTGGCCGATATCTCGGCCCTGGCCGGAACCTACTCCGGCCGACTCAAGGAAGTGAGCCAGCTGTCCCGCTCGGCCAGACTGGTCGTGCAGCCCAACGGCAACTTCGAGCTGACGGCCAGCGAGCCCCGCGGCTTCAGGACCCTCGGCGTGATGGTGCTCGAGCCGGACGGGACCTTCAAATATCTCTACAACGAGTCGAAGGGCGAGGGAAAGGTCCTGAGCGGCAAAGGAGTCGTCCACGAAGGCGATGGACGGCGGGTGCTGGTGCTGACGCACGACGATGGTTTACAGACCATGACAGTGTCCCGGAGCCTCCCCTAGCCACCCGCGAGCCACGCCAAGGGTATATGGCAACGGAAAGCCCGCAGTCGGAGCCACCGCCGCAGGTCGTGCTGTACCATCTCGCGACCGGACACTACATCTCGCGCGCGCTCTGTCTTGCCGCGAAGCTGGGGATCGCCGAGCTGCTCACTACGCAGGCGAGGGTGAGCGTGATCGAGGGGGTGAGCGCGGAATGAGCTTCACGCGTCGTCGTCTGCTCGAAGTCACGGCCGCCACGCTCGCGGGCAGCGCGCTGCGCCCCCGCGCCGCGCGCGGGCAGACCCCGAAGCGCGGAGGCACGCTCACCATCCGCGCGTGGGATCCGCCGTTCTTCGACCAGATGCTCAGCACCGCGTATCGGGTCCAGATCCCGATCAGCTTCACGCACAGCCGGCTGATCCGCCACAAGGCCGGACCGGGCGTCCCGCCCACCACCTTTCCCCTGGAAGGCGACCTCGCCGAGTCGTGGTCTCAGCCGGACGAGACCACCTACGTGTTCAAGCTGCGCCGGGGCGTGCGCTGGCATCCCAAGCCGCCTGTCAACGGCCGCGAGCTGACCGCGGAGGACGTGCGGTACACCGTCGAGCGGTTCCTGAGCATCAAGGGCAACCCGAGCGCCTACATGCTGAAAGCGGTGGGCCGCGTGGAGGCGGTGGACCGCTACACGGTGAAGTTCACATTGAAGGAGCCATTCGCGTGGTTCCTCGACGCCCTCGCCAATCCGATGGCCGTGGCGATCGTCGCCCGCGAGTGCGTGGAGAAGTTCGGCGATCTCAAGAAGCCCGAGGCCGTCGTCGGTACCGGCCCCTGGATGCTCGAGAGCTATCGCCCCAACGCTGGCCTCACGCTCGTCCGGAACCCGAGCTACTTCGTGTCCGGCCTGCCTCACATCGATCGCGTCGAGCTCGCCGTCGACGAGGACAACGCCTCGCGCATGTCGGCGTTCCTCGCCGGGAAGTACGACCTGGGCTGGGAGTTCCCCGGCACGATCAACCGCACGGACTGGATCCAGATCAAGGACACGCTGAAGCGGGTTCGCCCCCAGCTCCGGACC
>Ga0066678_10001000_pt1 | contig 10612 bp, 9 predicted proteins | sample GraSoiAngelo_127_FD_62300 | JGI IMG/M metagenome (GOLD analysis project Ga0066678, IMG submission 62300) | Grasslands soil microbial communities from the Angelo Coastal Reserve, California, USA - 14_0927_09_40cm | ecosystem: Environmental > Terrestrial > Soil > Grasslands | place: USA...
CGCGTGATCTCCCAGCCGGACCGGTCGGGGAGGCCGACGTCGGTGACGACGAGCGCGAAGCACTCGGTGGAGAGCGCCGCGAGCGCCTCGGTCACCGTGCTGGCGCGGGCGACGTCGTAGCCCTGCCGGGCGAGCAGCTCGGCGGTGGCCTCGCGCACCGTCGAGTGGTCGTCGACCACGAGCGCGCGGCCCAGCCGGCGTGGGGCGGGTTCGTCGGTCGCCCGCCAGGCGAGCACCGGGGGCTCCGCGGTCGGGAAGGAGAGACAGACGGCGGTGCCGCGCCCGGCCTCGGACTCGATGAAGACCGAGCCACCGTGCGCCCGGACGATGCCGTAGACGGTGCTGAGACCGAGCCCGGAGCTGCCCCGGTGGGTGGTGAAGAAGGGGTCGAACGCCCGCTGCCGCTCCTCGGCGGTCATGCCTTGGCCGGTGTCCCGGATCGCAATGCGGATCTCACCGCCGCTCTCGAGCGCCGACACCTCGATCGTCCCGCCCTCCGGCATCGCCTCGAGCGCGTTCAGGAGCACGTTGAGGAACGTCTCGCTCAGCTTGGCGCGGTTGCCCACGATCTCCGGCAGCGGGTCGATCGAGACCTGCAGGCGCACGGGTCGGCCTTCGTGGAGGATGCGGGGCTCGAAGAGCTGCACGACGTCGCGCAGCACCGGACCGACGTCGAGCCGCTCCATGCGCCCGCTGTCGTCGCGCGCGAAGGTGAGCAGCCGCCGGGTGAACCCGTGGCCGGTGTCGACCGCCTGCTTGATCGCGCCGAGCGAGCGGCCGACCGCCTCGGGCACGCCGGGCTGGCGGCGGAGCGCCGCGACGTGCAGGCCGATGGCCTGCAGGATGTTGCCGAACTCGTGGGCCACCTCGCCGGCGAGCTCGCCGAGCGCGGTCAGGTGCTGCGATTGGCTGAGGACGGCGCGCACGTCCTCGAGCTCGCGATCCCGCTCGTCGAGCCGCCGCGCCCGCTCGGCAGACGCGGTGACGTCGCGGAAGGCATGCAGTGCGCCGGCCGGCGTGCCCGTCTCGTCCGCCAGCGCCACGATGCGGTGCTGGAGGGTGCGCGGCGGGGCGCCCGGCGTGTGGAGCTCCCAACGGTCCACCTGGGGTGTCCCCGGCTCGGCCATGAGGTCGACCGGGCGCAGGCGGTCCGCCAGTGCCGGCAGCCGGAGGCCGGTCAGGCCCCCGGCCGCCGCGCCGAGGAGCAGCTCCATGCGCGACGAGGCGTACTCGATCCGGCCTTCCGGATCGACCAGGAGGAGGCCCTGCTCGGCCGGGACGTCGCGCACGCCGAGCCGAGCGAGCCGTTGCCCGAGCTCCTCGAAGGCGCAGCGCACGCCGGCGAGGAGCCCGGCGTCGTCGATCGGCTCGAGCGCGCCGACGACGAGGAAGTGGTGGCTCGCGCCACCCCCCAGTGCGAGCGCCGTCAGGCTGCAGCCGCGACCACCCCCACCTCGCGCGAGCTTCGTGGCGACGGGGCCCGCGGCGCCGCTCGCCGAGGCCTCCGCGACCAGCTCGCCGATCGTCGCGCCGTCCTGGACGAGCTCGGCAAGGCTCCGGCCCGTCACCTCGTGGCGCTCCATGGCGAGGGCGGCGACCGCGGCGTCATTGCACGCGATCACCCGCGCCTCCCGGTCCACTACCCATGCGGGTTCGGCGAACAGATCGGCTGCGTCGTGCAGAGGGAGGGGCATCACGTCACATTGGTGGTCGATATCACGTCTTTACGCTAGGGGTGCTCAGCCGGTCAATCCCTTTTCGTAACATAAAACGTCGATTTGACAGATTCAAATCCGAGCCGTAGGGTGCGGCGCCAGATGCTCCGGCATGAGTTGGACGATCAGACGCCCGAGATCGTCGGCCTGCTCGACGAGTTCCAGGCGGCTGAGCGTGCCGGAGCAGACGCGGTGGACCAGTGGGTCGCCGTGTGTCGCGACGCCCGCCTGCGGGGCGGGCTCAAGGTGATCCGGACTCGCGACCGCGGCCACGCCTCGCTCGCCGAGGCCCGCCTGCGAGCGCTCGGTGGCATGCCCTCGGCGCGAGCCGGCCGCGAGCTCGCCGCGCTGCTCGCCATGCTCGCCTCCCCGGACGTGACGGACCGCGCGAAGCTCGCCGCTCTGCTGGCGCGCTTTCCGGGCCAGCTCGAGGATCCGCTTGCGGAGGTGGTCCACCGGATCGACCAGGACGACGAGACCCGCTCGTTGCTCGAGACGATCGCCGACGACGAGCGCACGAGCCTCGCGTGGCTGCGCCGGATGAGCGACACGCTGGAGCACGAGCGCGAGTGAACGGCGCGCCCGGCTCGAGCCTGGTGCTGCGCTTCCTGGACGCCCTCCGCGCCGCCGAAGCGGCGGGCGCGGCGGTGGTCGACGCGTGGGTCGCCGTGTGTCCGCTGCCGAGCCTGCGCGGCGGGCTCCGGACCATCGCCGAACGGGAGGCCGGGCACGCGGCGCTCCTCGAGGAGCGGCTGCGCGAGCTCGGGGGCACGTGTGACGCCGCGGTCCCCGAAGCGATGCGGGCGGCCGCCGTCGCGCGCTTCGGATCGTCCGAGGTGCCGGACGAGGAGAAGCTCGGGCTCGTGCTCGCGCGTTATCCGGAGGAAGGCACCGTGCGGCGGCCGATCGCGCATGTGCTCGAGTTGCTGGACCCGGACCTCGAGACGCGCGAGCTCCTCCGCCTGGTGGCCGAGGGCGAGGGCGCAACCGTGGCGTGGCTGCGGGCCTACCACGCCTCGCTGCGCGGCTGAGATCACGCGCCGAGCCCCGCGAGCCAGCCGACGACCGCGCCGACGACGTCGGCCCACACGGCCTGCTCGGGCTTCCCGTCGCGGCGCGGCAGCCGGAAGGAGTGGTCGCCGCCCTCCACGACGTGCAGCGTCGCCCGGGGCATGCCGCGCAGCACCTCGCGCAGGCGTTCGAAGTCGCAGAGCGCGTCTCGTGTGCCCTGGACGAAGAGCATGGGCACCGGCACCGAGGGCAGATGGTCGGCGCGGAGCTGGTCCGGCTTGCCGGCCGGGTGCAGCGGGTAGCCGAGGAAGAAGACGCCGCGAACGGGTGCGCCGGCCGCGGCGAGGTAGGAGGCGATCCGCCCGCCGAGCGACTTGCCGCCGATGGCGATCCAGGGCGGCAGGAGCGCGCGGTCCGCGGCGACGGCATCGAGCACGGCGCGATGGCAGCGCTCCAGCACGGGCCGCGGGTCGGGGGTCCGCCGGCGCGCCTCGGTGTACGGGAAGTTGAACTTGACGGCGACGTAGCCCGCGCGCGCCAGCTCGGCGTGCACGAACGACACGAAGGGGCTCGACATGCCGGCGCCGGCGCCGTGTGCGAGCAGCACGGCGGGCGTGCGGCCGGGCCGGAACCGCTGGGGCAGGGCGATCACCGCCGACACGGCGCCGGCCCCCGGGAGCTTGATGCGCCGGCGCCGGGCGGCGAGCTTCACGGCCGCTTTGCTCCAGCGGTGATCTTCCCCGTCGCCTCGAGCATGGCGAAGCGCGCCTGCGAGATCTCGAACAGGCCCGCCTCGCGCAGCGCCGCGTGCAGCTCGGCCCGTGTCACGAGCTCCCGGCGCATCGCCTCGTCGTCCACCTGGCCGTCGTGCACGAGCCGCGTCGGGGTGCCGTCGATCAGCTTCTCGAGGCGGCGGTCGTAAAACGTCAGCCGGGCAACCAGCGCGTTGGCGGCGAAGATGGTGCAGGCGCCGAGGAGGCCGCCGAGCACGGAGTTGTCGGGGCCGATCATCGCGTTCTGCAGGACGTTGCTCACGATGAGCAGGACGATCAGATCGAACGGCGTGAGCGCGCCGACCTGCCGCTTCCCGGTCAGGCGGAACACGACCAGCAGGAAGGTGTAGACGATGGACGAGCGGATCACCTTCTCCACCACCCCGACTTCCGGCAGCCACATGGCTCGCCCTCCCGCTGGCCTTATAGCGGGCCAGCGCCGGGCGGGCGAGCGCGCGCGCCTCGACTTGGCGCGCCGATTGCGATAGCGGGCCCCGCAATGGCGGCTCCCGTGATCGGGCTCACCGGCGGGATCGGCTCGGGCAAGAGCACGGTCGCGGACATGCTCGCCGAGCTCGGGGCGCGCGTGATCGACGCCGACCGGATCGGGCACGAGGTCTACCGTCCCGGTACCGAGGGCCACGCGAGCGTCGTCGCCGCGTTCGGGCCCGGCGTCGTGGCGCCCGACGGCACGATCGACCGCCGCGCGCTCGGCTCGATCGTCTTCCGCGACCCGGAAGCCCTGGCGCGGCTGAACGCCCTGGTACATCCGCTGATCGCCGCGGAGGTCCAGCGCCGGGTGGTGGCGGCGCGCGACGAGCCGGGCGCACCGCCGATCGTCATCGAGGCGGCGATCCTCATCGAGGCGGGGTGGCGTTTCTTCGACCGTATCTGGGCCGTGACCGCGCCGCGCGAGGCGGCGATCGCCCGGGTCATGGAGGAGCGGGGTCTGTCGCACGCGGAGGTCGAGCGCCGGATGGCGGTCCAGACGACCGACGAGGAGCGGCGCCGCGTGGCCCACGTCGTGATCGACAACGGTGGCACGCGCGCCGAGCTGCGCCGGCGCGTGGAGGCGGCGTGGCAGACCCTCGGACGGTGAGGCTGGTGCTCGCGGCCGCGCTCGCGGCGCGCGCGGCGTGGGGCGCGAGTCCCTGCGAGGAGGGTCGCGCGCAGACCGGTCTCGCGCTCGCCGCCCGCGAGGGCGGCCTCGAGATCGCGGCGGTCGACGCGGGCTCGGCCGCGGCCGAGTCGGGCCTGCATGCGGGCGACACGCTCGTGCAGGTGAACGCCGCGCTGCCGCGGAGCTGCGCCGATTACGCGCGCGCCGTGCGCGACGCGCGTGAGGGAAAGAAGGCGCTTCTCCTCCTCGTGCGTCGGTCCACCGGGACGGTGCCGCTCGCGCTCGGTCCGGCGACGTGGGAGCGCGCGGTGGCGACGGCTCCGCCCCCGCCTCCTCCCGAGGCGCCGAGCGTGCGCGCCTTGGTCGTCACGCCGGCGCCGGCGCCCGTCGCGCCGGAGGCGCGCGCGTCGCTCGACGAGCTCGAGGGCGAGCTGCGTGCCCTCGCCCCGGCGGACCGCACGCCCGGCCAGCTCGCCGACTACAGCCACCGCCTCCTCCGCCTGCACCGGCAGGTCGAGGCGCTGGCTGCCCGTCATGTCGCCGGGGCCGGCGTCGTCGACGGCCTGCGCACGGTGCTCCGCTACTTCGACGCCGCGGAGGTCGCGTGGGCTGCGGACGAGTCGCTGCGCGAGCGCGAGCGCCGGCCCCGCCACGTGCCGTCGAGCGAGGCGGAGCCGGCGCCGTTCTTCGCCGACTCCGAGGCCGCCGCCACTATCGAGGAATTCCCGTTCCTGCGCGACGCGGTGTCGCGCGACCCCCGCCCGGGGCTGATCGGCGAGTCGAGCGGCCTCTGGCGCCCCCTGCAGGCGCGCGCGCTGCTCTGGGCGCACGGGCGCGAGGAGCTCGAGCGGCTCACGTCGTGGCTCGGGCGAGCGGGTCGGTAGCCGGCCTCATTGGGGCCGGCTGCGGCAGATCCTGCTCAGGACCCCGCCCTCGAAGCGGAACGTCACGGACTCCGTCTCCCTGCGGCGCCGGTCCTCGGTGCGGTAGACGAGTGAGCCGTCCGGGGGCCGCTCGTCGGCAGCGCCGAAGACGCGCTCGACATCGGCGGGTGTGGACTGTCCGAAGCTCATCTGCTCGAGCACGCGTCCACGGATGGGGGGGCGAGTCGCCCGTCTCTCGGCCTGCTCACCGCAGGCGGCGAGGACGGTCACGAACGCCAAGACCGCTGCGAGGCGACCCGTAAGCAACCCGGGTGGAGGTTAGCCTCCCGGCCGGGAGTGTCAATCCGGCTTTCGGCCGACCTACGCCGTCTTCGCGCGCTGGCGGCGGCGCTCGCGCGCCTGGTCGCGGCGTCGCTGCTTCAGCCGCTCGCGGCGGCGCTTGCGCCGGCGCCGCAGCTCGCGTCGTCGTTCGGTCGCCATGCGCGGCATGTATAATGCGGCGCCTGGCGCGGCAAGGCGTGGCGTCGCCGATGGAAGCCCCTCTCGCACAGGCCGGCGCGCCGGCCGCGGATGCTCGGCTGCTCACGCCGCGCTTCGTACGCGTCACGGCGGCGAACTTCTTCTTCTTCCTGACGTTCGCCTCCTTCTTCCTCCTGCCGCTGCACGTGCGGGCGCTCGGCGGCTCGGAGCGGACGATCGGGCTCGTGATGGGGACGAGCGGTGTCGCGGGCCTGGCGGCCGTCCTCGTCATCGCCGCCGTGCTCGACCGCGTCGGGCGCCGGCGCTTCCTGCTCGGCGGCGTGGCGACCATGGCCGTCGCGTCGGGGGCCTTCCTCTTCGTGCACGCCATCGGTCCCGCGCTCTACGCGCTGCGCATCCTGCAAGGCGTCGCCTTCGCCGCCGCCTTCAACGCGGCCTCGACGCTGGCCGTCGCCTTCGCGCCGGCCACGCGCCGGGCCGCCGCGCTGGGCCTGTTCGGCGTCTCGACGCTCACCACGCACGCGCTCGCCCCGGCGCTCGGCGAGCTGCTGATCGACGTGGCCGGCTTTCCGGCGCTGTTCGCGCTCGCAGCGGGCTTCTCGGTGATCGCCTTCGCCATCGCGTGGACCGTGCCGGAGGCGTCGCCGCCGGAGGCGTCGCAGGCCGGCGCACGGCTCGCGCCGACCCGCGAGGTGCTGTCGGCGCTCGGCACCGTGTGCGGCTGCGGGGTGGCGTTCGGCGCCGTGGTCACGTACGTGCCGACCTTCACGCGCGACGCGCGGCTCGGGCCGGTGGCGCTGTTCTTCCTCGTCTACACCGCCGCGGCGGTGATGAGCCGCGTGCTCGGCGGCGGGCTCGGCGACACGCGCGGGCATCGGCCGGTGATCGTCGCCGCGCTCGCGCTCTTCGCCGTGTCGGTCATCGCCCTGGCGGCTGCGCGGTCGCCGGCCGGCCTCGCCGGCGCGGGGCTGCTGTTCGGCGTGGCCCAGGGGATCGCCTACCCGACGCTCAACGCGTTCACGGTCGACCGGGCCCACGCCGACGAGCTCGGCCGCGCCCAGGCATTCTTCAACGGCGCCTTCAACCTCGGCACCACGACCGGCTCCCTCGCGCTCGGGCATGTGGCCGAGGCCTTCGGTCACCGGACGATGTTCGTCACCGCCGCGGCCGTCGTGGCGGCGGCGTTCATGGTGTTCAGCGCGGGGACACGAGGGCGATCTCGCACCCCGCACCGCGTCTAAACCGCCGTCTGGGCGTCGTCTGGGCGGCGGTTGGCGCCAGGGGGCCGGCTGCGTAAGATTGCGCCCCCGAAGCGGACGGGAATGCCGGAGAGCTTCCTTACTACCCCGCGAGCGTCGGCCGCCGTGCGGCTGGGCGCGATCGCGATCGGCCTCGCGGCGATCGTCCTCGCCACCCGGACGACGATCACGAGCAGCGCCTGGGTGGGCCGCGTGTTCCCCGGCTTCGTCCTCCTCGACAACCGCGTGATCGCCTCCGTCGGCCTGGCCAACTGGTCGGGCACCTCGGTCCCCGGGCTCTACCAGAGCCAGGTGGTCGCCGTGAACGGTGTCGCGGTGGGCTCGGCGGCGGAGGCCTACGCGCGGGTGGCCGCGCTGGCGCCGGGGACGCCCGTGCGCTATCGGCTCGCCCGCCGCGGCGTCGAGCGCGAGGTGACCGTCGCGGCCGAGCGCTTCACGCTGCGCGACTGGATGCTGCTCTTCGGCGCCTTCCTGCTGAACGGCGCCATGTACCTCGCCTCGGGCCTGGTGGCGTGGGTGCTCCGGCCGCGGGCGCCGGTCGTGCGGGCGTTCCTCATGGTCGGGGTGGCGATGAGCCTCTTCCTGCTCACCGCCATGGACCTCTACGGTCCCGCGTCGTTCTTCCGGCTCCACGTCGTCGGGGAGACGTTCTTCCCGGCCGCGGTGTTGCAGTTCGCGCTCCTCTTCCCGCAGACACATCGCTTCGCCCGCTGGAGGCACGCGGGGTACGGGCTCTCGCTCGCGATCCTCGTGCTGTACGAGGCGTTTCTCTACCGGCCCTCGACGTACTCCAGCCTCCTCGCGGCCAACATGATCTACCTCGGCGTGGCGGGCCTGTTCCTGACCGCTCGCCTCGTCTGGGTCTACTGGCGCGGGGGCTCGCAGCTCGCCCGGCAGCGCGTGCGGGTGGTCACGCTCGGCGTGCTCTTCGGGCTCGGCATTCCCGGATCGATCGTGGTGATCTCGGCGCTGCTCGGCGGCGGGGTCGCCATGAACACCGCCGCCTTCACGCCCTTTCTCTTCGCGCTCTCCGTCGCCTACGCGATCGTGCAGCACGATCTCCTCGAGATCGACGCGATGGTGAAGCGCGGCGCCTACTACCTCGTGCTCACGGGGGCCGTCGGCTCCGCGTACGTCGCGGCCGTCGTGGTGCTCAACCTGATCCTGCGGGCGGGGGCGGTGACGGAGTCGCCTGCCTTCCCGGTGGTCTTCACGCTCGCCGTGCTGCTCCTCTTCAACCCGCTGCGCACCCGGCTGCAGGCGCTCGTCGACCGCGTCTTCTTCGGCACCCGCTACGACGGCCCGCGCGTGCTCGCCGCGCTCGGGGCCCAGCTCGCGGCGACCCTGCAGCGCGACCGCATCGCGGCGCTCGTCCGGGACTGCGTCGACGAGACGATCCCGAACACCGGCGCGCGCCTCTTCGTCGCGCACGGCGGGCGGCTCGCCGAGGTGGGCGGCGGGGCGACGATTCCACCCTCGCTCGCCCGACATCTGGGCGCCGGGCGCGTGCTCACCAGCCTCGATCCGGCCGAGCTCTACCCGGCCCCGGAGGCCCACGACGCGGCGCGGGCGGCGATGGCGGCGCTCGGGGCCGAGGTCGCCGTGCCGCTCCGGCGGCGCGAGGAGGTGGTCGGCGTGCTCACGGCCGGGTCCAAGCGCTCGGGTCTCTTCTACACCGCGGCCGACGCCGAGTTCCTGCGGGCGCTCGCCAACTCCACCGCGATCGCGCTCGAGAACGCCAGCTCCTACGAGGCGGTCGCCGAGCTGAACCTCCGGCTCGAGGACCGCGTGCGCGAGCGGACGGCGCAGCTCCAGGACGCGAACCGCGAGCTGGCCGACGCCTATACCGAGCTCAAGAACGCCGAGACGAAGCTCGTCCATTCCGAGAAGATGGCGTCGCTCGGCCGGCTCGTGGCCGGCGTCGCGCACGAGATCAACAACCCCGTGAGCTTCATCGCCACCAGCGTGGCGCCGCTCCGCCGCCGGCTCGCACAGGCGGCCGCGGGCGCACCGCCCGAGGTGGCGTCGATGCTGCGCGAGGCGGAGGACATCGCGGACATCATGGCGCGCGGCGCGGAGCGGACGGTGGCGATCGTCAAGGACCTGCGGAGCTTCTCCCGGCTCGACGAGGGGACGCGCAAGCTCGTCGACCTGCACGAGGGGCTCGAGGTGACGCTCCGGCTCCTCGAGCCGCGCTGGCGCGACCGCATCACGATCCACCGCGACTACGGCACGCTGCCGCTCGTCGAGTGCGACCCAGGCCAGGTGAACCAGGTCTTCATGAACGTGCTCGCCAACGCCTGCGATGCGATCGAGGGAGCGGGGAACGTCTGGATCGGGACGCGGCACGACAGCGACGTCGTGACCGTGACCGTCCGTGACGACGGCCATGGCATCGCGGCCGACGTGCTCGGGCGGATCTTCGACCCGTTCTTCACCACCAAGGACGTCGGCGGTGGCACCGGGCTCGGGCTCGCGATCGCGCACGGCATCGTCGCCGCGCACGGCGGGCGGATCGAGGTGGAGAGCGCGCCGCGCGCCGGCGCTACGTTCCGCATCGTGCTGCCGACCGAGGCGTCCGCCGTTTCCCTTGACAGGGCGGCGAGCGGCAACGGATAGGGGACCGGTGGAGTTCGATTACCGGCGCTTTCCGGTGGTCGTGGTCGACGACGAGCCGGACATCCTCCGCGCCTTCACGTTCAACTACGGCGACGAGTTCGCGGTGCTGACGGCCGAGAGCGGCGCCGGCGGGCTCCAGCTGCTCCAGGCGCACGACCCGGCCGTCATCGTCGCCGACCAGCGCATGCCGGTGATGACCGGCGTCGAGTTCCTCGCCCGCTCCATGGAGATCCGGCCCGACGCCAACCGCATCGTGCTCACCGGCTACACCGACGTCGACGCGATCGTGCGGGCGATCAACACGAGCCGCATCTATCGGTACGTCACCAAGCCGTGGGAGAGCGAGGAGCTCAGGCTCACGCTCCGCCGGGCCATCGAGGCGTTCCACCTGGCGCGCGAGAACGTGCGTCTGGTCCAGGAGCTCAGCCGCGCCAACCAGCGCCTCGCCGCCGAGAACACCTATCTCAAGGAGACGGCGGCGCCGGACGAGATCGTCGGCGAGAGCGCGGCGATCCGCGACGTGCTCGCGCTGGTGGCGCGGGTGGCGCCGTCGCCCACCACCGTCCTGATCGAGGGCGAGACCGGCACCGGCAAGGAGCTGGTCGCGCGCGCCATCCACGCCGCGAGCGATCGGCGGGACCGCCTCTTCGTGGCGGTCAACTGCGCGTCCTTCTCGGAGGGCATCCTCGAGAGCGAGCTCTTCGGCCACCGGCGCGGCGCGTTCACCGGCGCCGTCGCCGATCGGAAGGGG
>Ga0066678_10001009_pt1 | contig 10577 bp, 6 predicted proteins | sample GraSoiAngelo_127_FD_62300 | JGI IMG/M metagenome (GOLD analysis project Ga0066678, IMG submission 62300) | Grasslands soil microbial communities from the Angelo Coastal Reserve, California, USA - 14_0927_09_40cm | ecosystem: Environmental > Terrestrial > Soil > Grasslands | place: USA...
GTTGCGCACGCGGCCGCGACGCAGAATCCTGGACGTTGATCTCGAAGGTTCGAAGCAAGGGCGCCAGGTCAATCACGTCGTTCGCGGCCGATCGCAATGTGTTCCCAAGATTTGCCGCGACCGAAGCCACTTCCACCCGGATCCCGTGTCGCCGCAATTTGATGGCGAGATATGCGAAATCGGCGTCACCGGTCACGAGGATAACAAGATCGGGTCGCATCTCGACGGAAAGCTCGATTGCGTCTATCGCCATCATCACATCTACGTTCGCCTTGTAATGCCCTTCTTCGGCGGGCGACCCATCTTTGGTCACGACCATGAATCCATTGGAGCGGAGCCAGTGCACGAACTTGTTTTTCTTATCGCGTTCCTCCTGCCATGCTGGAGTCGCCGGCGGCAAACCGGCATAAACCACCATCTCGATTAAGTCGCGGTCAGTGGCCGGCCCGGCCAGGAAATCGCGCAACTTGATCCAATCAAGGCCGCGGCCCGCTGTTCTTACCGAACTGCCGACGTTCGATTCATCCACCAAAATCAGCACTCTGGAGCGGTGCGAACCATCTGAATTTTTCTTTGGCACGACTGGAATGAACTATGTCCGTGCAATAGTAGCGAGAACTACTTTTGAAGGAGTGTCGGTCCCCCGAACCGCCGACGCTGTTAGGTGGCTGTTCTGTTTTGCCCTCTCCGCCAACCGAGCTTGGGTCATGCGTTCGCGCAGGCGCCCTCTTCGACAACAGATTTCTCCAGTTTGCGGATAAGATGATCGAGCAGGTAGTTAGTTTGGTAAACGAGGCAAATCAGGATATTTGCGGCCACCATAGGACATATTCCTCGTTGAGTTGCCCACTTTGCGGAAATCAAAGCAACCTTTTCATTAACGCCATTCGCATTTTACATTCGGCGATGATTCCGCTCCGAATTGTCTTTGCCATGCTGATTGCCACCACAATTTCCGCCCAGGCTGATGAAGGGATGTGGCTGTTCAACAATCCGCCGCTTAGGCAACTCAAGGAAAATTATCAATTCGAACCCACTCCGCAGTGGCTTGAGCATCTGCAAAAAGCGAGCGTGCGTTTCAATTCTGGCGGCAGCGGTTCGTTTGTTTCCGCTGACGGACTCTGCATTACCAATCATCACGTCGGCGCGGATGCGCTGCAAAAAGCGTCGAGCGAGCAGCACAATTATTTGAAGGAAGGTTTCTATGCGAAGGCGAACGCGGAAGAAATCAAATGCGCCGATCTCGAACTTAACGTGCTGATCTCAATCGAAGACGTAACCGCGCGGGTAAACGCTCCGGTAAAAATCGGCATGTCTCCCGACGCCGCCAGCAAGGCGCGCGAGAACGCGATTGCGCAGATCGAAAAAGAAAGCAAAGACAAAACCAGTCTGCGCTCTGACGTCGTCACGCTTTATCAAGGCGGCGCGTATCATCTTTATCGTTACAAACGTTACGACGACGTCCGGATTGTTTTCGCGCCCGAGCAGCAGATGGCTTTTTACGGCGGCGATCCGGACAATTTCGAATATCCCCGCTTCGATCTCGATATCTGCATTTTCCGGGCTTATGAAAACGGGCAGCCCGCCAAGATCGAGCACTACTTAAAATGGAATTCGGGTGGACCGAGCGATGGCGAACTAACTTTCGTTAGCGGAAGTCCCGGGCGAACCGACCGTCAACTTACTGTCGATGAGCTGGCCGATCGCCGCGATCGCGAAGTGCCGACCTGGCTCCAGATGTTTAACCGGCGCGAAGTATTGCTGAATGCCTGGGGACAACGCTCGTTTGAAAATGCGAGACGAGCGCGAGACGATTTCTATGGCGATCAAAATAATCGCAAACGCTACTATGGTTATGTTGCAGCTCTGTTTGATCCGGAGATCTGGAGCGCAATTGAAGCGCGCGAAAAGAAATTGCGCGACGCGATTTCGCGCGACCAGAAGTTGAAATCGACAACCGGGGCATACAATCGCATCAAGAAGGCGCAGGCGGAATTAGTCAAGATTGCGCTCCGTTATGATTATCTGGAACAGGAGCGCCCCGGCACCGTTGGTTATCGCGGCCCGCGCGCGTTCTACGGCACGCTGTTCAAATACGCACGCTTACTGACCCGTGCGATCGACGAGCGCGCCAAATCAAACGGCGAACGGATCGCGGCATTTCGCGATAGCGCGAAAGAGTCGCTCGAGTTGGAGCTTTTCTCCAGCGAACCGGTCTACGATGATTACGAGATTCTTCGACTCACAGATTCGCTCATCGATTTTGCCGAGAGATTTGGTGGTAACGATCCGTTGGTGAAGCATGTCCTCGCCGGCAAATCGCCGCAGGCACGCGCGATAGAATTGATCAGCGGAACAAAATTGAAAGGTGTCGACTTTCGAAAAAATCTTTACGCGAAAAACCCGGCGGCGTTAGAGGCGGCCCACGACCCAATGCTTGATCTTGCGCGAACGATCGATGCACCGGCTCGGGAAGCACGCAGAGCCCACGACGCGCAGGAGGAAATCAAGCGGCAAGCCTACGCCGAAATCGCGAAGGCGCGTTTCGCGGTGGAAGGGATGAGCAATTATCCGGATGCAACGTTCACGTTGCGCTTATCCTATGGAAAAGTCGTCGGCTATGAAGAAGATGACAAACAAATTCCGCCTTTTACGGACTTCGCCGGACTCTATCAGCGCTCCGCCGAGCATGATAATCGGCCGCCCTTCGACCTCCCCCAGCGCTGGATCGAGCGCAAAGCGCAATTGAATCTGACAACCAGGTTTAATTTCGTTTCCGACGCGGATATCATCGGCGGCAACAGCGGCAGTCCGGTCGTCAACAAAATGAACGAATTCGTCGGCATCATTTTCGACGGCAACATTCAATCACTCGTGCTTGATTGCATTTTCTCCGACAAACAAGCGCGCGCCGTCAGCGTTGATTCCGCCGCCATCAGCGAAGCGTTGCGAAAGGTTTACGACGCAGGTGCGTTGGTGGACCAATTGGAAGGCAAAAAATAACCTAAGACCTGCGCAATGAGAATCTGTTTAGTGAGGCAGATAATTGAGCAATTTAAGGATGTCGGAAAATACACCCATTGCGGTAACATCGGCCCCTGCTCCAGGCCCCTGAACCACAAGCGGCGTGCGCGCATAACGCTTCGTCGTGAAAGCGATGATGTTGTCGCTCGCCTTGGTCGCGGCGATTGGATGATCGCGAGGAAATTCCTTGATCCCAGCGCGAGCGAAAGAGCCTTCAAGCGTGCCTACGTATCGCAGTACGGCGTTGTGCGATTGCGCACGCTTCAATCGTTCCGCCATTTTCGAATCGTGCTTAGCCAATAAGGTGAAAGATCGCTGTGAAAATGATCCGTTCGTCAAATTCTGCGGAACCAGACTTTGGACGCGAACGTCCGCTATTTCCATTTTCGATCCGGTCTGGCGCGCGAGAATGAGTAGTTTTCGAGCGACGTCCTGACCGGACAGATCCTCGCGCGGATCCGGTTCGGTCAGACCATCCTGGTAGGCCGCTCGCACAAGTGAACTAAAGGGAATGGTTCCATCAAAACTATTGAAGAGAAAGCTGAGCGTCCCGGAAAAGACACCCTCGACCTTCCTGATTACATCCCCGCTAGCGATCAGGTCGCGAATGGTGGACATGATTGGTAGCCCGGCGCCAACGTTCGCTTCATCGAAGAAGTAGACTTGCTGCTTTTGTAGAAGATTCATGAGAGATAGGTACTGGCCCCACGGCAGGACGTTGGCCCGTTTATTTGGTGTGATAATGTGCAGATTCGCTCGGACAAAGTCCGGATACGCCTGCACGATCGCGTCGGCGGCCGTGCAATCGACAACCGCAGCATCGGTCAACTGCAGCTTTGCAATCTCGCGCGCGAGAACACGTGGATCTATTCGTCGTCGCGACGCGGCCAGCTTCTCGCGCCAGCGCCCAAGATTGATTCCACCGGCATCGAGCACAAATCGTTTACTATTTGCCAGGCCAATCACCGAGACATCGAATCCGCGTGAAACCAAATATGGCCGTTGCTCATGCAGTTGACGGAGAAGCGTTCCACCAATGTTCCCGGTGCCGATGACGAAAAGACTCAGCCGTTTACGCCTTTCGAAGAAAGCCCCGTGAATAATGTTCAGAGCGCGCGTCTGCTGCGCGGTATCGATAACGCAAGAGATGTTGCGCTCGGACGCGCCCTGCGCGATCGCACTAATATTTATGTTGTGCCGGCCAAGCGCCCCGAACATTTTGCCCGAAACACCGGGGTGTCCTCTCATCCCGTCACCGACAACCGCGATAATGGTCTGATTGGGTTTTTCGTCTAGCGCGGTCAACTTGTGATGGAGCTCCAATCGAAATTCCTCTCGCACCGCCGCAGTCGCCGCAGTTGCGTCCGTTTCACGCACGGCAAAACAGATTGTGTGCTCGGAGGAGGCTTGGGAGATCAGGATAACGTTGACGCCGCGAGATGCCAGAGCGCGAAATAGTCGCGCGGCATTTCCGGGGACACCAACCATGCTCAGACCGCGAAGGGTCAAAAGAGTCAGCCCCGAAATGGAGCTAATTCCCTTCGCCAGTCGATCGCCGTTTCCGCCATTGCGAGAAATAAGGGTGCCCGGTGCCTCCGGCCGGAAAGTATTCTTGACCAGCAGCGGGATCCCGCTCGCGACAGCGGGAGCAATTGCGGCAGGGTGAAGCACTTTGGCGCCGAAATACGACAACTCCATCGCTTCTTCGTAGGTGATATCGGGCAATACGAACGCTGCCGAAACTTCATTCGGATCAGCGCTCAACACACCATCAACGTCGGTCCAGATCTCGATTGCGGAGGCGCCAAGCGCCGCGCCCAGAATGGCCGCGGTGTAATCAGAGCCATTCCGACCAATCGTCGTCGTTTGACCGTCGCTGGTCGCTCCGATAAACCCAGTCACAACCGGAATTGGCCGACGTCCACTAGATCTTAACGATTCGGCAAAATATTGTCGAGCTATGCGATTGGTCTTTCCGAAAATCACGTTCGCGTTCGTAAATTGGTCGTCCGTAACTACGAATTGCCGGGCATCAACAAACCGGGCGAGCTGAAACCGGTTAAGATGTGCCGCCACGATCAGCGCGCACAGTCGTTCTCCGAAACTTGCCACAAGATCGAGAGCTCGTGGTGGACCATGACCCAGAAGCTGAATGCCATGAAGAATCTCATGTAACTCACCGACCAATGTGTCGACTTGCGATCGGAGACGAACACCACCTCGTTGGCCAAGCAGATCATCGATGGCGGAACGGTGACGATGAACAATTTTCTTCCACGCTGCCTCGGAACGCCGATTAGCCTTTGCTGCAAAACGCGCACACTCAAGAAGCTGATTAGTCACGCCTTGAAAGGCAGAAACCACTACAATGACTGGTCCCCGCCGTGCTTCGTCCAAGACAATTTTGGCAACGCCTCGGATGCAATCTGTTGTGGCAAGCGAAGAGCCACCAAATTTCAGGATTTTCATTGGTTGTGACGTGGCGCCTGCAATCCGTTCATAAACATCAAACTTCAACCGCCTGGCGCTCAACTCCCAGCATTAAACGGGCGAGACTTGTCGAAGTGGCATATTTGCGCCTGGCTGGGTAGTGGCATCGGCTTCCAGCCGATGTCCTGAAGAATTCGTGGGCAAGATGCCGATGCCACTTCGCCCTTGCGAAACTACTTGCCCAGCGGTGTGGAAATCTCGGTGCCAGGTGGAGGCGTGAACTCAAACTGGCTGGCCGGGATTGCAGCATGGTTCGGGTTCTGGTAGGTCGTCACAATCTGGTCGCCGTTTGGCTGGAGCATGTCCGTGCGCTCGGCAAAGAGATCGTCGCTCAAGTGCAACAACAACTTTTGGAAAATACGTTTCATCGATGGATTGCGCGGCGTCAGCTCGAGGTCGTAACCCTTTTCCCCTTTGGCGGCGATAATGTGAAAGGTGTGTTCGACATTCTCCAAGTTAAGCGCGGTCGTGATTGCGGAAATCGCGGCATCAAGCGGCGAGCGTTTGGCCAATGAATAATGCTCGGCTGATTTGAAGTTTGGGTAATAAATCCAAAGCTGTTGCCCGTCACTCACGGTAATGCTTGGGGCGTTGCCCTTGCGTTCGACGCGGAATTTGTTTGGGGCTTGAAACCAAATTTTTCCACTGCTGTTAATCGGCTCGTCCAACAAGTGAACCTTTCGTTGTTCCTGGAAATCGGCCTGCATACTTGGAGCTGCGGCGCGCTTCTCGCGAATACGTTCGAGCAAGCTCTTGATGTCAGCAGGCGATAGCGGCTCGGCTTTCACGCCAATGACGAACGACGCCACCAGAAAAATGACGGTAATTATTTTACGCATGTTCCAGTTCCGCTTCAGTGAAATGTTCCCGCGGCAGCTTTGGTTTAACTGCAACTGCCGCCGGCAAAGTGAAGAAGATGGTCGCGGCCAGGCTCCAGAACAAGCCGATGGCGCAGGCAATCCCCAGCCCGCTCAAGGTCGGATTATGCGCCCAGCCGAGCGAACCGAATCCGGCGATGGCGGTCAATCCCGCGAGCACGACTGGTTTAACTACACCGGTAAGATCGCGCGCGACATCGTGGCTTCGCTGCCAAACTAACAAGACGTAGATTCCATAATCAACCCCGATAGCAAGAACGAGGCGGAAGGCGAGCACATTTAATAAATTCAGCGGCACGCTGAGCAGTTTCATCGAAGCGATCATGGCCGCGACCGCAAGCGCAAGCGTTGTCACTTGCACGAGCCAGAGACGCAAGTCACGATAAAGAATCGCCAGAAGCGAGGCATCGAATATCGCCATCAACGCACTGATCAGGAGCAACTGCCGATGCGACCACGGCACCAGATCGGTCAAGGTATAACTCCAGCCCGAGAGAGTGATTGGGATTCCTGTAACTGGCAGTTCGCGCGCGAGTACGTTCTTTTGTTCCTGCGTCGCCACCGGGGCGTTGGTGGTGACGAAGCCGGTTGTGGTCAGTGAATCCTGCGCGAAATAGCGTTCGACCAAAAACCACCAGGCTGAGCCCGGCGGCAATTGCGTGCGCCAGGACGGGATTTTGTAATCAGGGGCAGCCGCCGCTTGGAGCTGGTTGAGTAACTCGAAGGCGGAAGCGAAGGCGTCGGGGTTAAATCGATTTTGAGTAAGCGCGTTCTGCAAGGCGGTTCGGGCCGCGTCAAAGTTAATCGAAGCCAGCTTTCGCCGATTGTGTTGCATTTCGCGCGGTGAAAGGGCGAGCGCGTTGGGAATGGAGAAGCTCTTAATTTTGCCGGCGCGTTGCAGCTCGGCCCAGTGCTGCGCAATCGCATTCCAGAAATCGTGCAACTGTTGTTCGGTTGAGGCACGGACGATTCCAAGGACTGGTTCCCAGCGCACCGGCATTTTCTGCATGATCAAACTGAGCGCGGTGCCGGCGCGACTGTTCTTCGGCTCCAGCGATCGCGCGTTTGCCTCAAAGGTGAGCGGAATTTGCGGAGCGATCGCAATAATCAGCAGCGCGATCAGAATGGGAGCGCTAATTGCGAGAATGGACCGCGGGCGGCTCTGCATGCGACGCACATAATTTCTCACTGCCCCTAAAATCCAATCGCTGCGCAACGGAACATTTCCTCGCGGCACGAACAGAAAAAAAACCGTCGTCATTAATAGGCCGGCAGCGGAAATTCCGATGGCGATAAGGACGCCGAGCTGAATAAATCCCGAAGAGTTGCTTAGGACGAGGGCTAGGAAACCGATTGCGGTGGTTAAGGCGCCGAAGAAAACGGCGCGGCCAAGACTGTGAATGGCGTCGGCAACGGCGACGCGATGTCCGTCGCCTTCGTTTCGCGCTTGCTGATAGCGGCCGTAAATCAGAATGGCGAAATCAACGCCGAGCCCAACCAGAATCGCGCAAAAGCCGACCGTCACCATGTTGAGGCGGTGAAAAATCAAGAGGCCAGCGGCGAGTCCAATCAGACAACAAAGCAGAAGGGCGAAGCCCATTCCAAGCAACGGGAGCCACCGCCGAAATCCGATAAAAAAAACGGCACCGACCAGCGCGATTGAACTCAACACCGTGGCAACGATGTCATGGCGCATGCTCAGCGAAATTTCCGCCACATAAGCGGAACGCCCAGTGATGAATACTTCAAGTTTGCCGCCATCCCAGCCTTCCAGCGCGGGTGTGCGAAATGCATTCACCTGCTTCATTAGTTTCTGGCAATCAAACGCGCTGATACTTGGCTGATTCGTGACCATCGGAAAAACGCGCATGGTGGAATCGGGCGAAGTCAGGGGCTGATCTGTTTCCATCGCGGCGTTGCCGGCAAACGGCTTGAGCGACGGCGTGATTAGGCCGAGTGGATCGAGCGTCAGCTCTATTTCCGGCCGCGGCGAACCGCTTTCGATTTCCCGACGCAATTGCGCGAGGCGTTCCTGAATTTTCTGGGGTTGAAGCAAAGAAATCGCGCGATCAAAATCCTCCGGCTCGAGATTGAGCAGAAGCGGGAGGGCGATTCGTTGCAGATCGCGCACTCCATCCGGCGTTTCCATGGGCGAACCCGCCAGCACGCGAACGCACCATGGTTGCGCGCGCAGTCTCTCGACGAATTTCGGCGCGAATTCTTCCAGCTTATCCACGTCCTCGGGCTGACAAAGAAGGGCGAAGGTCAGTTCGCGCGTCTGCGCAAACTCACTGTTGTAGGTCTTCAGGCCTTCGACCGAATCAAATCCCTGCGGTAACAAATTGAGGACTTCGGTATCGAGCCGTAAAAACGCCATCAGAATGCCGACACTGATGAGCGCGATCAGTAAGACCACGCTCCACATCAGGCCACGGCGTTCCGTAACAAGAAAGGCAACCTTTTCGCTGAATCGCATCACAGAAAAGCCGGCCTAGAAGCGGAGCACGAAAGTCTCCGATCCTTCACTCACCTGCACAATTCGCTTTTGCGGATTGCGCAGAATTTCCTGGCGCAAGGCGAGCCAACCGCTGGCCCGCGCCGGCGGCTGCTGAAGCGGCCCTGACCAGGGAATGCGTGCGAGCGGGCCTTGCACGCGAGCGAAAGCGGGATCTGTACGCATTACTAACAAAGTGACGCCCGGGCCCTTGCTGAAAGTCAATTCGAAATCGCCGCGATTGGAGTAGCGCACGAATACCTCGCCAATGAGCGATGTTTTTTTGCCGTGATAAGAAAGCTGGCCGTTGCGAGCAGTCCATGTCCGGCTCGGCGGCGCGAATTGATGGATGGCGCAGCTGCTCAGAATTAGGGCGACAGCCAGGGTCGACGCGATTCGCCCCATACTATATAGAGGCGGGCTTGAGTGGCTCTGTTTGGCCGTTCGTTTTGGGCACAAGCGAAAGTCGCGGGCAAAGGGTCCAGCGTTTTTGCAAACGCACGATCAGATAAAAAAGTTCCATTCGCCAGCGGATGGCAAAGCGGTTGCCAATGTTACCGCCGAGCACGGCATTCACCGCCGGTGGAATCTGCAAAAGCTCGGTCGGCGTTAGAAAAACCTCGATGAATTCCTTGCCGGCATACCACGATTCAACGAAGCGCAGATAAACGTCCATGGCGCGATTGACCAGCCGTTCGTAATGCCGGAACAGACGCCGGGCGCGTTTTGGGTGCTCAAGCACCTCATGTAAAACATCCGCCGCTTGTTCGCCGGCGAGGACGGCGAGAAAAACGCCGCTACTGAAAACGGGATCGATGAAACCGGCGGCATCACCCGCAAGCAACCAGCGATCGCCGGTGAGCCTCTCGCTCCGATAGGAAAAGTCCGCCGCGGTGTAAACCTGCGAAACGCGACGGCCCGCGCCGATGCGATTGCGCACGAGCGGCTGCTCGGCAATAGCGCGCTCGAAAAATTCTTCGGCGGAAAGTCCAGAGCTTTTGAAGTCCGCAGCCTCCAATACAATGCCGATACTGGTGCGGTCATTTTCCAGCGGGATAATCCAGAACCAGCTTTGCAAGGTGCGAACCATGCGGGTGAGCGTGCCATCGATGCCCTCCTCGCGTTCCAACCCTTCGTAGTGCGCAAAGAGCGAAAGCTTCTGCAAATGCTGATAACTTTTCTTTAGCTTGAACTTATTTCCGATCACGGAATTCCGCCCGCTCGCGTCGATCAGATATTTAGCCCGAAGTTCGCGAGCGAATTTTCTGTGGCCGGGGTCGCTGACCCCGGCGGGGTCATCGGTGCTGAGACGCAGTCGCACACCATCTTGATCGAAATCGACGTTCTCGACCACGGTCTCCTCGCGCACTTCCGCACCCGATTCCGCCGCGTGATCCAACAACATCTTGTCGAATTTCGATCGTGTCACCTGATACGAACGATCGGTGCGAGAGCCAAAACCATCTTTGAAGTAAAACTTCGCTGCTTTTTCGCCACCGGCTTCCGCAATCTCGCCTCCAAATTTTTCGACAAAACCGGCACGCAATTTTTCCTGAATCCCCAGTCGGGTAAATGTTTCCATGCTAAAAGGCAGAAGCGACTCGCCGATGTGGAAACGCGGAAACTTGTCTCGTTCGAGCACGATCACGCGTCGCCCTGCTTTGCTGAGCAAGGTCGCCGCGGTGCTGCCG
>Ga0066678_10001015_pt1 | contig 10561 bp, 4 predicted proteins | sample GraSoiAngelo_127_FD_62300 | JGI IMG/M metagenome (GOLD analysis project Ga0066678, IMG submission 62300) | Grasslands soil microbial communities from the Angelo Coastal Reserve, California, USA - 14_0927_09_40cm | ecosystem: Environmental > Terrestrial > Soil > Grasslands | place: USA...
CTGATTGTCGATCGCGGCTTGCTTGACGGACCGCTGATGGGACGACTCAAGAAGCAGGACCGCATCGACACCATTGTTCCCGTGCGTACCAACATGGACCTGTATGCCGACGTCATCGGCCTGACGCGCTCGCGTGACTTCCGCTGGGAGCCGTATGTTTCTTCACCGCCACCGGCACGGCCACTGACCACCCCACACCAGCCCCTCGGCATTCAGAAGCGGGAGGCTAAACGGCAACAAACCTTGGCTGAGCGCAAGGCTCAGGCGGCGGTACACCAGACAGCCCCGGCGGGAATTCCGCATACCCTGCTGGGGATCGAACGTGATTTGCGGAGCTGGAGCGACTGCCCGATTCCCTTGACGGCGGTGGTCAGTCGCGAAGTGAACGAGCACGGAGAATGCAAAGATTGGGTGATCGTCACCACCTCCTCGTCCCTCACGGCCACGCAGATCCGTTCCACCTATGAATTGCGCACCGCCATCGAAGAGCGGCATCGGCAGTACAAGTGTTTTTGGGATCTCACGCACATGCATTCGCGGGCCTTCTCCTTGGTGATCAATCAGGCTTTGTTTGTACTGTTGGCCTACACCTTGCTCCAGGCCCATCTCCGGTTGCGCAAGCGCCAGGAACTGAACCGCCGCACTTGCACCAGCGTCTTCGGTTTGCTCACTCCCACTTTACAAGTGGTCGCCGTCTATTATCGGCAGCGCTTCTGTTTGTTTTCCATTGCAGAATTCGCCGCGATCTTGCTCACCATTGCCGATCCAGCTCGCAGCAAACTGCTCGAGAAAATCAACCGCCTAGAGAAAAATCTTTACTCGCTGTTGGAAAACGCCCGGTCGCCGTAGGGCGCCCAAGCACCTCGGGGCTATCTCGAAGCAGTCCTTTCCGGCGAGCCGGAAAACTACGCTCTGTTTTTGGTTTATTCGAGGAACAGCCGGACCTATTTAGGTCACACACCACCACACCCCGAACAACTTTTACGTCCTCACTCCAATCCACTCACCACGGTTATCTTCATCCTCTCTTCCAGCTCGCACGGGGTTTCGGCCCCTCCCCACTGTCTGAAGTGCAGCATAGTGGAGAAAGTGCTTGACATGCGCTGCCTTTCGTGATACGCGGGTCCGCATAAGTAGTATTTTTGTACTATTCGCCCTGTGGCTAAGGTGAGCCGGAACATTTTGATTGCAAGCGTAACGCGCGTGCAGTTTTGTAAGATCGAGCAGTTCGCGAGTAATTTTGATCGTCCGGTCAGCCCGCCTTGATGTTCCCAGTCGTTATGTCAATTTGGCTTGGGTGAAAGTACAAAGAGGGAGGTTTCATTATGGCTCGCAAGAGTAGCAATGTGGTGGCTTTCGCGGCCTGGGTGCTCTCGTTTTGCCTCATCATTCAACCCATGCCGGCTCCGGCTCAGGTCTTGTACGGCTCAATTGCCGGTACTCTGTCGGACCAGAGCGGCGCGGCCTTGGCCAACGCCCACGTAATCGTGACCAATCCGCTTACAGGCTTGAAACGCGAAGTCGACGGGAACGCGACAGGTCAATACACAGTGCTAAACCTTCCCGATGGCACTTACGATATTGTCATCACGGCCTCGGGATTCCGGGAATTCAAGCAAACGGGAGTTGTCGTTCACGCTGGTCTGATTACGCGCGCTGACGCGACGTTGCGGATCGGTCCGACAGCGGAAAAGGTGACTGTGGAGGCGGCTGCCACAGTGCTGAAGACCGAGAACACGGACGTCAGCACAGAACTTGGCGCGGTGGCGGTAGAGAACTTACCGACCAACTTCTATCGGAATTTCCAAGCTCTCCTATTGTTGGCTCCGGGAGCTGTGGGCGACTACGGGTTCACTGGGGCGGCAGCGGACACGCCGGAGCGGGCCATTGCGATCCCCGTGAATGGCTTGGATCCATCGTCGAACTCCACGCGCATTGATGGCGCGCAAAGCATCTTCCTCTGGAAGCCCGGAGGAGGAACGCTGTATGTTCCGCCGATTGAAGCCATCCAGGAAGTAAAAATCACAACGAATAGCTTTGAACCCGAGAAGGGAATGGCCGGCGCAGCCTCAGTGGACGTGATCACAAAATCAGGCACTAACGAGATCCACGGCGTGGCTTTCGGTTATCACAATGACCAGCACCTCAATGCTTGCGATGCGTTCGACATGATCTGCAAGGGACTCGATCCCAGCCATCCAAAGAACAAGCTATTGGACCTCGTCAATGACGTGGGAGGAAACATAGGAGGCCCCATTAAGAAGGGTAAACTCTTTTACTTCGCGAACTGGGACGGCGTCTTTCAGCATTCGTCGATTGTTGACTCCTCCACTCTTAACCGCTACTCCGTTCCCACCAGCGACATGCGTAGCGGAGACTTTACGGCTTACCTCAGGAATCCCATTTCCCTGTGCTTGGTAGCACTTGATGGCAACGGAAATTGCCCCCAGGGGCAAACAGGCCCTCCGATCCTTGTACCCGAATCGGACGGCCATGGAAATCTCCTCGGCCCCGCGGTATGCGCCGCACCTGGGCCGGGATGCGTGCAATTGCAGCAAGGAATGATATTCGACCCGTTGACAGGGAATCCGGACGGGACAGGGCGCGCCGTGTACGCAGCGGGGGGTGTGGTTAATGTGATGCCGTCGGACCTCATTAACCCAACGGCACAAACGATTATGGGCTTGTGGCCTTTGCCAAATATTAGTGGGACTGCTGATTCGCAGGGGGTCTTGACGAAGAACTACTTCCTGAGTCCCCCGCAGATCTTTCACCGCAACAACTACGATTTCCGAGTGGATTGGAACCGGACCGACAAGCACTCCATATGGGTCAAGTACAGCCGAATGAATGCCAACACGACCGTACACTGCGGGTATGGTCCCGTGATCGGCGGGCCGTGCCCCGACGGGAGCGACGGGAATACTCATGTCGCAGTACACACGGCTAGCTTGGGTCACACCTGGACGCTCAGTCCCCACTTCCTTCTCGACGGAAGCTTGGGTTTCTCGCGTATGGATCAGCTTGGCTTGCCTCCAGACTTCGGGAAGAACAACGGTCAGGATCTGCTAGGTATCCCGGGCACGAACGATCCCAACGACGTGCGTTACAGCGGTACTCCGGAGATCACCATAGCTGGCTTTGACCAGTTGGGGAGTTCATACACCTGGCTACCTTTGTACCGCAACGACTGGAGTGTGACTCTTGCACAAAATGCGACTTGGACACGCGGCACACACAGTCTTCGCTTTGGCGTGGACATTGTCCATAATCACCTGAATCACTGGCAGCCGGAAAACGGCTTCGGACCGCGCGGCGGCATCAATTTCAATAACGGAAACTATACTGCGCTGCACCTTCAAATCCCTATCAACTCAGCAACAGGGGATCCCTATCAGACGGACTATCCGTACTTCGCCTTCCGCGACAATCAATTTGCGAATTTCTTGCTCGGCGTATACGACGAGGCGGGGCGCACCGTACAGTACCAGAAGGCCAATGGCAAAGACACCTGGTATGGGTTGCACATTCTGGATCATTGGAAGCTCAGTAAGAAGGTGACCCTCAATCTAGGTGCGCGCTATGAATACTTCCCACTGATGACTCGCGACTCCCTGGGCAAAGGCTTGGAGCAATACGATCCAGCAACAAATACCGTTTTGCTCGGGGGGCTGGGTGGCAACTCGAAGAGTGTCGGAACTCGAACACAAAAGAATATGCTCGAGCCGCGCGTTGGGATAGCTTATCAATGGAACGACAAGACGGTGTTCCGCGCTGGTTTCGGGACTACCTTCGACACATTCCCCATCTTGCGTGCGACGCGAGGAGCCTATCCTGCCACGATTTCGACCGATACGAAGTATAACTCCACCGACCCAACCTTCGACACGGCAGCAGCCTGCACCAACGGACGGAGTGTGCTGTGTGACTACCAGGGTTTGGGGACTTTCTCAGGGGGTATCGCGCCAGTTCCCCTTCCGGACGTCAGTACCGGAGTGATTCCCATTCCTACCGACGTTGAGATAAGGTTCTTAGGCAAGGGATTACTCAAACGTGGCCGGATTGAGACCTGGAACATCACGGCAGAGCGCACGCTGCCTGGTAATATGCTTCTCGGTGTTGGCTACGTTGGCAACTCGCAGACGAACGGTTGGGGCATTAAGGACCTTAATGCCTCCGATATCGATCAACAGGCGCCTTTAAGCGCCCTGTATGGTCGAACCGCGGGCACCCTCCAGCTTCAGGGCTTCCTCGATTCTCACTACAACGCCTTGCAAGTAACGCTCGACCGGAATTTCAGCAAGGGTTTGTACTTCAAGGGCGCGTATACCTATTCCAAGGCTATAAACGAGTCCTATGACACTGACGCCTGGAGTGGCGGTTTCTGGCAGCCTCCGCTCTTTTCCGGGCCCAGCTATTTGGGCAAAAACCGCGGCATGGCCGACATCGACCGTCGGCAAATCTTCCGCATGGGTTACGTCTGGGAAATACCAGTAGGAGCAGGCCATAAACTAAGCGGCCACAATGCCATTGGCAGGGCAGTCCTCGGTGGATGGCAGCTCAATGGAGTTTGGAGCACGGTTACGGGAGCGCCCACCACCGTCTTTGGGAGCCCAGATTTCCGGTCGTCGGGTAACCACCAAACTGTCGACTTGGTTGGCCCCATCAAGAAACTTGGATGCCTAGGACCCGGAGATAATTGTCATTGGTACGATCCGACTTCCTTCGCTCCCGTCCCTACGTTCGTCGACCCAGCCGTCGACCTAGATGGAGTCGCACGGCAGCACCGTTTCGGCAATACGGGCCGCAACATCGCCGTCTATGGGCCAGGGCACTCCAACCTGGATCTCGGCCTGTTCAAGCATTTCAAGCTCACCGAGCGCTTTGATATGCAGTTCCGGGCGGAGGGGCTTAACTTCCTGAACCATCCGACTTGGACATGGACGACCGATGAGTGGGGCGCGTCCAACTTCTGTTGGGGGGGAGGTCCAACAGGCAATCCGTGCGGAGGGTCAGGCAGCACTTTCATGCAGTCTCCGGGTGCTTCCGGCCACCGCGTCATTCGCCTCGGATTGCGTTTGGCCTTCTAAACAAGGTCATTTTGTCGAATCTCTTCTGGCGGGCATGGGTTCACCCATGCCCGCTTTTTCTTTCCAAGCTCCAATGCCGCCTCGCCTTGTAAAGAAGACTTCCTGAGAGTTAAATAGCGCTCATGGGATTTGCAATCCGCCTTGCTGTAAGCCTGCTACCCGTACTGTCGCTTGCCTACGGTCAGACCGATGATCTAGCGCTGAAATCCAAGCGCGGCAAGGACCTGATGGCGGCCGGTAGGTTCGAGGAGGCCATCCCGGTTTACCGGGAATTAGTGAAAGACTTGCCCGACAACCCTGGACCCCTAATGAATCTAGGGATGGCGTTGCACATGGCGGGTCACGAGCGGGAAGCAGTCAAAGAGTTTCAGGAAGTCCTGAGACTGGAGGCCGCTCATATGCCGGCGCGGCTGTTTCTCGGCGCGGCTTACTTGGCTTTGAAGCAACCAGGTAAGGCCGTAGAGCCGCTCCAAACTGTCGTTCAAGGTCAGCCCGACAATCGCGAAGCCCGCCTGTTGCTGGGCGAAGGGCTCTTGGCACTCGAGCGCTACAATGGGGCCCTGCAACAATACCAAGAGCTATCCAAGTTAGATCCGGAGAATCCAAAGGCCTGGAGTGGGCTTGGAGAGAGCTTCGAAGGACTGGCGAGCCGAAGCTTCGAGGAAGTGGAGAAACTTGCGCCGGAATCTCCTTACTGGCTCGTTTTGGTGGCAGAGACGAGGGCCATGGCCGAGCACTATGCTCCCGCCTTCTATCTTTATCGTGAAGCTTTCGCCAGGATGCCCACCTTGCGCGGCGTCCACGCCTCCATAGCCGACATCTACAGAAAATCAGGCCATGGAGATTGGGCGATGGTTGAGGAAGAAAAGGAACGTCAGCTGCCCCCGCTCAACTGTGGCGCTTGCCAAGGTCTGGGAGATGAGCGAGCTAATTCGGCAGCATTCGCCCATGCTTATCGCAACAACAGCGCCACCGAGATGGAATGTGACTTCCATGCTGGCCAGTACGCCAAAATTGTTGCCGGGAGTGCTCAGACCGCAGAAGAGTATTACTGGCAAACGCGTGCATACAATGAGTTAGCCCGACAGGCTTTCTCCCACCTCGCCGACTTGCCACCTTCCGCCGAGGTGCACGAACTGCTAGCGAAGATTCACTTTTCCCAGAAGAGCTATGCTTCCGCAGCCAAAGATTGGGGAGAAGCTTTGAAGTACTCGCCCGGGAATTTCTATTATGAACAAGGGCTCGCCATATCAATCAGCGCTGGCGGCAACTACGAAGCTGCTCGACCCCTCTTGGAGAAGGCTATGAGGCAGTTACCTGACTCGATGGAGCTCAACTACTGGCTTGGCTTCACATTATTGGGTCTAGAGAAGGCAGAGGATGCTGTTCCGTACTTGGAGAGAGCAGTGAGAGGGGATCCGACAGTGCTGCAGCCCCATAGAGATCTTGCGCGCGCTTATTTGCGAGTCGGGCAAGTGGAAAAGGCTATCCCGCATCTGAAGACCGCACTTCCTCTCGACGATGATGGAACCCTTTATTACCAGTTAGCCCAAGCCTATCGGAAAGCCGGGCAGAAAGAATTGGAAAGGGAGATACTCGCGAAGTTCCGAAAGATTCAGAGTTCTGTAAATATCGAAAAAAAGAATCTCGAAAAGAGCCTGGAAATCACTCCGCCTTAACCGGCGCGCCCTCGCCCTCGGTAAGGACGATGTATTGGTCGATCGGGAGATTCGTAAAGCGCTCGACTTTGCCGCTTGGCAAGGGCCACTTGACTTCGACCCAATCGAGTTTAGTCTTCGTACCAATCCCCAGCACGACGCGCGGATCATGAGACGCAAGGTAGCTCCCACCTCCCGCCTTGTAGAGGTGCCGTTTCAAATCGCCGGCCTGCCAACGGATGAGCGCACCAATGGCGTCAGGATTGGCCTTCTTGCTCACTAACTTCACGCCCAGCCAGTGACTCTGCTTCGCCGCGTTGTTGCGCAGCAGGAGAGGCGCGTCGTTGTTACGCGCCACCAAAACGTCCACGGCGCCATCATTGTTGAAGTCACCGATGGCCAATCCGCGGGCCGCCATTTGATCTGCAAAAATTTCTCCGCTTCTCGCGCTAACGTTCTCAAACGCTTTGCCGTTATTGTGGAACAGCAGCAGCGGTTCCTTATATTTCACATCGCTGAATCGCTCTTCGATTTTATCGTCAGGGTGACCATTGGCGATGAACAGATCAATGTTGCCGTCATTGTCGTAATCGAAAAACTTAACTCCCCAGCCGCTCATCAGTCGAGTGACCATGCCAATATGCGTGGGAACCGCGACATCGTCGAACGTCTCGTCATGGTTGTTGTGATAAAACGAGTACATTTCTTGGTCGACGTTCGTCACGAACAAGTCGATCCATCCGTCCTGGTCGTAATCCGCAGCGTCTACGCCCATGCCCGAGCGCGCCCGGCCGTCGGTGCTATAGCCCACACCGGCCTGCAGCGCAATTTCTTCGAACTTCCCCTTGCCACGGTTGGCAAACAAAAAGTTCGGCACCGTGTCGTTGGCCACCCACAAATCCATCCAGCCGTCATTATTAATGTCAGCCGCCACAACCCCCCATGCCTTGCCCATGGACTTTCCAATGTCCGACAAGTGTCCCACTTCGGTGAACGTGCCGTCGCCATTGTTGTGAAACAGCCAGCTCGCTGCCGGGTCGTAAACGCGCGGAATGCAATAGTAGCGGTCGCCCGTTTTGGCGTCCCCGCAGAATTTGTTTTTGGATTTGTCGAAGTCGACGAAGCGGCATACAAAAAGGTCGAGTCGGCCGTCGTTATCGTAGTCAAACCAGACGGCGCTGGAAGCCCAGCCCGGGGCTGCGACCCCCGCCTTCTCGATCACATCCGTAAATGTCCCGTTGCCGTTGTTTCGATAGAGAATACTGCGGCCATACTGCGTTACGTAGAGGTCGGGGAAGCCGTCTCCGTTGTAATCGCCGACTGCCACACCCATCCCGTAGCCGCCTCCCGCGACCCCCGCCTTTTCGGTGACGTCCGTGAACGTGCCATTGCGATTGTTGTGATAGAGAGCATTGCGAAGCGGCGGACGCGGATCATAAAAATCGCACTTGCCGCTGTTCACCAGATAGATGTCCATCCATCCGTCGTTGTCGTAATCGAAGAAGGCACAGCCGGCTCCAGTAGTTTCCGGCAAAAACATCTCCGCCGACCGCCCGTTACGGTGCACCCAAGTGATCCCACTGACCGATGGCGGTATTTGTTCGAACGCTTGCGGAGATCCCGTGCGTGCGCCTCGTTGCGCGAACGTAAGATCCGACCATGCGAAGATGCCTGCGGCGCCGGCGAGTGACGCGCCTCCAAAGCCAATCAAGCCCAGCCCTTTCGCAAAGTCTCGGCGAGACAAGCGTGCCTGTAAACTTAGATTTTTCGACATTTTCCAGCCCGTTTGGCGATTCGTGGCCCTTCAATATTTGTTGTGGTAATTGACAACATTCCAGCGCGTTGCGAGTTCGGCGGTGCGCACCATTTACGGCGGTTAAGTAGAGTTTTTCAGTGCCTCACGCAGTTTTTCGAGTGTCAAGCGTGTCGCCATCGGTTGTCACTGGTTGTGGACGCCTCCGCTCAACGGTTTGGAAGACGGCATAAAAAGCCGCGCTGAGATCAGTCTGGGCCCCCATCAGGCGCAGCATGAATTATGCCACACCGCACAGTCTCCGAGTTGACTCCCGCCTCTCTGACAGATCCCGCTTCCAAGTCGTTTAAGGTTGGCCCCTGTACGCTTCATTGGTTCAAGCCCTTGCACTCGCAATCATTCGCGTGGCCACCACGCATCAATTTGTCCTCTTTTGACATGAGAGGCCAATCCCAAACAATATGGGAACACCAAGCTTTTTGCATTTCATCGCTGCCCAATAGTTTTATAATGCGCACGAAAGGGGTTCGAAGCTTCGTCCTCCCGGTGGCAGTGCAAGCGCAGCAATCTCTTTGGATGAGAAAGCTTAGTGCTTCATCGGACGCACGTTTGGTTCAGTAGTTTGGCCCTCCGATTTGGAGGCATGGGTATTCTACTTGAGTGCTTCTGTACGGCGGAGCGTGTGTTTGCGCCTTACGCCAATGCCTGGCCGGGTGTCGGCCGAAAAAACCGTCACTTGGGAGTGTGTGAGTATTCGGCGCGATCCTAAAGACTCATGGCGTGATCGCAAGCCGTTTTGACTCCGAACATCTCGGGGTCGCTGGACTCAGTTCCTTCCTGGTGTTGGCATGGCGCTAATCCAACAGTCTGTATTAGAATGAAAACAAATATGTTGTGCGGTTCCCCGGTAGCTCAACGGTAGAGCATTCGGCTGTTAACAGAGAACTCAAAATCCAATAACTCGTTTCTCTGGCGTCAGTTAACAGCTTCCGGACCATCCCCAAACACCTATTTCTTGTCCCCAGGATGTCCCCAACATTACTTCCGTCCGTCTTCCACGCCACGACATACTCCACGTAGCCGATCGGAACTAATCGGAGACCCGTCTCCGGTTCAGCTCCGATTAGGAGAACAACCCGCGGCCTCTGCCGTGACAGTGCGGCAGCCAGAAGTAACTGATTGTAATTTAATTTAACGGCACCGAGCGCCACCCTTGGCGCCTTAAGTAATTGTCGGGAACTCTTATCGCACCCGAACCAGAGCTGATACGCAGTTTCGGGTCTAGAGGTGTCAGAAATTCTCCAATTCCGATTACTTCCTGTTTGCCCATTATTACCGGAATCGGCTCAACATACCGCGCCTACGCGTTTGAGGCTATACTCGCGGCTACGAATGACCATAGCTCCGGGCACAACTCTAGGGCCATACGAGATCGGCACAACCCTCGGTGCTGGCGGGATGGGAGAGGTGTATCGCGCGCGAGACACGAGATTAGGGCGCGACGTGGCAATCAAGATTTTGCCGAAAGAGATGTCCGCGGATCCGATACGGAAGCAGCGATTTGATCGGGAAGCAAAGACGATTTCCAGCTTGAACCATCCGCATATTTGCGTACTTCACGACGTGGGTAGTCAGGATGGCGTCGATTACCTGGTGATGGAGTGCATGGAAGGGGAGACACTTGAGAAGCGGCTAGAGAAAGGGCCGCTCGTGCTGGAGCAGGTGCTGAAGTATGGGGCGCAGATTGCGGATGCGCTGGATAAAGCACATCGCAGCGGCGTGGTGCACAGGGACCTGAAGCCAGCAAACATCATGCTGACGCCGACAGGAGCGAAGCTGCTGGATTTTGGTTTGGCGAAGCCCGCGGTGCAGCTTGGGAGTGGGGCGACACTCACGGCGGCGACACAAACGAATCCTGTGACGCAGGAAGGGACGATTGTCGGGACGTTTCAGTACATGTCGCCCGAACAAGTCGAAGGAAAAGAGCTTGATTGGCGGAGCGATATATTTTCGTTTGGGGCAGTGCTCTATGAAATGGTAACAGGCAAACGGGCGTTTGA
>Ga0066678_10001023_pt1 | contig 10526 bp, 7 predicted proteins | sample GraSoiAngelo_127_FD_62300 | JGI IMG/M metagenome (GOLD analysis project Ga0066678, IMG submission 62300) | Grasslands soil microbial communities from the Angelo Coastal Reserve, California, USA - 14_0927_09_40cm | ecosystem: Environmental > Terrestrial > Soil > Grasslands | place: USA...
ACGATGCGCTGCCGCGATGCGCGCAGATCGGCTGCCTGCGTCGAGATTTGCTGCAAGCGCGCTTGCAGGTCGGCGGTGAGCCTGACGTTTCGCAGGACCTGTCCGGCCTGAGCGGCGAGGTCAGCAAGCAGTTTCTCCTCAACCGGGGTGACCGGCTCGCCAGGACGTTTCTTGACGGCCAACGTCCCCAGTTCCTCACCCTGGTGTCGGACGGTCGCTGCCCGGTCGGCCCGTTCCGGCGCAACCGCTTGAGCCTCGGCGGGCCAGGTCGCGGCGGCTACCCGCTGGCCGTCGCCGCGGATCCAGACGCTGGCCGATGCCGCGCCCATGCCTTCGCCAAGGACGCGGGCGAGGCGGGGTAGCACCTCTTCGTTCGCGTAAGCGCCCGCGACACGGTGGGAGAACTGGGCCAGAACCTCGTAGGGTGTCGCGCGCTGCCCATAGACGAGCCGATTGGCCACGCGCTCGATCCGCTCGCGCACGGGCTGGAAGGCGACGGCGACCACGGCCGTCGCCGCGATCGACAACCCCAGGTTGGGTTGGCCGCGAGAGCCGATCAGCGTCCCAATGCCGACCACGATGCCGACATACACCGCGCTGATGAATGCGGCCAGCGCCCCATAGACCAATGCGCGGTTGAGCACGACGTCGATCTCGTAGAGGCGGTAACGCAGGATGGCCACGGCCATCGCGCCCGGGATACCGAACGCGAAACCCAAAAGCAGGAGGGACCCGAAAATCCAGCTAACCCACAAGGGGATCGATATGCCACTCTGGACCGCGACATAAGGCACCAGCACAAGCGCGATCAACAGACAGACGGCGGCCAGCCAGTTGAGCTGCTGGCGTTCGTCACCGCGGGATCGGCGCCATCGATCCGCGACCGACAGCAGCGCGAGCGCGAACGGAATCAGCAGCGCGGGGGATTGCACCAAGTAGTTGAGGTCGGAACCGAACGGTATGCCGATGGGGTTGCTCACGTGGAGGCTTACGCTTTGCCGAACAGCCGCGGTCAAGGTCCCAGGAAGCAGGAAGAACGATGGGCCATACAGGAGAGCGAGGGCGACGGACGCCCAGACCGCCGACCACCATCGCCTCGACGCAGGCCGGCCGGTGGGATAGAGCGTGAGGAGCAGTGGGATGAAGGCCGGCCACACGACGGCCGCCAGAGACGGCAGGATCACGTCGACCTCCACGGCCAACGGAAGGGACCCCGGCGCGACGACCAGGCCGCGGATCGAGTACTCGTCCGCGAAGACCAGCAGGGCGCTGGCGAGGGCGACGGCCTGGAAGAGCCAGCCGATCGGGTTGCCCGAACGCCGCGACGCCAGGAAGACCCCGAAGCTGCCGTAGCCGATCGCGAAACAGAACTGGGCGATGAACCAGGGGCGATCCTCGGTCGCGACCGGGATCCGGTCGACAAGTAGGAGGCCGAACGCAGCGGCCGTCAGCACCAGGGTAAGGCCGAAGATGCCGAGCGCCAGGGCAGCGGGACGGGTCATCCAACCTCCGCCAGGGCCCGCGTTGGGATCCAACCGTGCAAACGATCCGACCCCTCCGCCTCGAGCCCGCCGCCCAGCGCCTCAACTCGATCGCGAAGTCCCTGGAGTCGCCCACCGAGAGCAGCGGCACCGTCGACGGCAAAGGTGAGTGCGCCGTCCTGGGCGGAGAGGTGGACGGTGGCGGGCGCGGCGGCGCCGCGGAGAGCCTCCACGCAGCAGAAGTAGACCGCCGCCTCGACGCCGGGATCGAACCGGGCGCCGACCACGCTGGAATCCACCAGGATCGACGCGGGAATTATGGCTTTTCGTGTCTGCGCCTCGAGGGCAGGCCCAATACCTCGATCGGCCAGGAGCGGCGGAAAGATGCCGCGGGCCAGCTCACGCAAGCTGTCAAGCGTCTGCTGGGTCTCGCCGGTGAGCGCCTCGAGTCGCGCCGCGGCGGCGGTGGCGTCGTCAACTAAGAGGCGCTCTACGTCGTCGAGCTGGGCGGAGGTGGCCTCCAGCTCACGCTGTACGCCGGCGCGGATCTCTCCACCCAGCCGCCGGCGTTCGCTATCCTGCGCGGTCAGGATGCGCTGCCGCGATGCGCGGAGCTCGGCGGCCTGTGCCGATAGATCGGCCAACCGCGCCTGCAACTCGGCCGTGAGACGCACGTTGTGCAGCACCAGCCCCGCCTGCGCTGCGAGGTCCGCGAGCAGCCGACCCTCCCCCGGGGTGATCGGCTGACCCGGGCCCTCGCGAACCGCGATCTCGCCAACCGGCTCATCGCGATACGAGACCGGCAGGGTGCGCGCGAACTGATCACCGCTCGAATTCGGCGGCCAGACCGTCGAACGTTTGGTACCACCCGGCAGGATCAGCGTCACCCGTGCCGCCTGGGCGCCGACCCCCCGGGCCGCCGCTTCGGCCATCTGGGGCAAAACCTCGTCGGCCGACAGCGTGCCCGCCATCCGATCGGCGAAGCCGGCCATCACCTCGTACGGCGTGGCGCGCTCGCCGTAGACGAGCCGGTTGGCAAACCGTTGCACGCTCTCGCGAACCGGCTGGAAGGCCACGGCGACGATGGCGGTCGCGACGATCGACAGCGCCAGGTTGGGTCGGCTCCCCGATCCCACCAGTGTCCCGATCCCAACCACGACCCCAACGTAGACCGCGGTGATGAAGGCGGCAAGTGCGCCATAGACGAGCGTCCGGTTGATGACGACGTCGATGTCATAGAGCCGGTAACGGAGGACCGCGATCGCGATGCTGATCGGCAGGAGCGGAACGAGCACGACCACGAGTAGGTCATCAACCACCGCGGGGATGGCGCCGTTCAAGATGAACGGGACCGCAGCGACCACCACGGCGAACAGGAACCAGCGAAGTTGTCGCCGCTGGAGACTTCCCGCCCGGCGATACCGAATGATCACCGACGCCAGCGAACCGCCCAGAGCAACGAGGCCGAATGGCACAGCGAAGTCGACAAGGTTCCGAAGGAAGGGCTGCCAGGCCGGAATGGTGATCGGGTTGGTCAACTCGGGATAGGTAGTGCTGACCGGCCCTGGGCTGAACGCATTGCCGAGGAAGGCGAACGCCGCGAAGATAAGCCCGCTGAAGAGCGCGACCACCCAGCGAGATGAGAGCAGCCGGCCATCCGGAAAGAACATCGGAATGAGCAGGAGGATCATGAGGACAAACGGAATCCAGCCCCACCCACTGATCCACGCAACGGCTTCGCCAAACGGAATCGAGCCAGGATGCCGCAGCGCAAACTCAGCGTAGTCCGCGCTGCCGAAGATGACATAAACGTTCACGCCCACTGCCAGGAGGAGCCAGCCAATCAGGTGCCGCCGGTCCCGATGCAGGATGAGGAGTCCCATTGCCGGGAAGGACAAGAAGCCGATGATGCCAATCGCCGCCGTGGGGTCGAGCCTGCCGGTGTTCGCCGCACTGATGGCCGAACCGCCGATCGCTTCGGCCAGCGTCACGACAATCATCGCGATCGCGAGTGCGGGCACCGGAAGTCGCCGCCTCATGGGGCTACTCCGGGCACTGCACCCCAGCTCAGCCAGCGTCCCGGCCTCAAGCTCATGCCCTGATCGTGGCGCATCCGGCGACCGTCGTCGAGGGGGGTGCCATCAGGAGCCGGAGTTCGCTTTTCCACACTCAGAAGGTGGTAAACGCAGCTCGAACTCGGTCGTGGTGACCGGTGTCTAGGAGGGCGAGGGCGTCGGAGAATCGGTCGGGCTGGGAGTTGGCGTCGGGATATCAGTCGGACTTGGAGTTGGCGTGGGGATATCGGTCGGGCTGGGGGTCGGGGTTGCCGTGTCGGTCGGAATGGCCGAGGGCGTCGGCGAGACGCCCCCGCCGGTCGGGCTCGTGGTCGGCGAAACCGGAGACGGCGTGACGCCCGGCCCGCGGCGATGGGTGGCCGCCAGCGCGGCGCGAATGACCGTGCCAAGCCCGTTGTCTGTCGCCCGGCTCGCCAGCGGGCTGCGATCGGCGGATGGGCTCGGGCTGACCTGATCAGGAGCCGGGCTGGTTTCGCTCACCACCGCGGGCGACGAATGGGTCGCCGCGCTCGGGCGATGCCGGGCGCCGAAGTACACTAGCGCGAACACCATGACCAGGACGATGAGGGCGAGGCTGGTCGCTACTTCGGTCGGCGCAAATATGGATTTGATCGCGAGCCATAGGCCCTTCCTGCGGATGGCTCCCGTCCCTCCTTGCGAGCCGAACTCGCCGCGCCATTCTATCCATATGGCGACCGACAAAGGTAGTGAGGAATGACGGGAAAAGACGTCCTCCAGATGCAGCTAAACGGCTCTTTCAATGTGTTGCAGGAGCGACTTGTGACGGTAAGTGCTCAAGAATGGATCGCTCGTGAGATTCTTGGAGCCTGGGCGGGTTCACCTTCTGGCACGCCGCCCGCAGGCATTGCGGCCTAACGAGAGGCCCGGATGGTCCGGGCCTCCCCTACTGACCGGTTAGCTGGCCTTGTTAGCGAATTCGTTCGTATAGGTCTCGCTGAGATTCGCGGTCTTACCCTTGAAGGACGAGACGTAGTTCTGCAGAATGCCGAGCACGGTTTGCGGGCCGGCCGCCGGCATCTTGCAGTCGGTGCCGAAGATTGACAGCTGGTTCTTGAGCGCCGCCACGTAGAGGTCCTTGCTCGGAACCAGGTAGTCGGCCGGCATCTTGTCGGCGATCTCGGCCGCGGTGTGGGCCTTCATCCACTTCAGCGTCTTGACGTAGACGTTCACCAGCCGCTGGGCCACATCCTTGTGGCTGTTGACCCAGTCGTTCTTGGCGAAGATGCCAATGAACGGGTAGTCGCCGCCGAGCGCGGCCTTGGTGCTGGTGGGTGTCATCAGGTCAACTAGGACCTTGGCGTCCCCGCTCTGGAGCAGGCGCGTAATGGTCGGCTCGGTCGTCATGCCCGCATCGATCGTCCCGTTCTTGATGGCTGCGATGAAGGTGTTGCCGGCGCCGACCGCCACGAAGTGGGCGTCGGACCCCTTGTAACCCGCCTTACCGAGCAGGGCCAAGGTGATTGTGTGGGTGCCCGACCCGATGTCGGTGACGCCCAGGTTCTTCCCTTTCAGGTCGGACGGCGACTTGATCGAGTCCGCTTTCTTGGTTGCCACCATCTCCGCTTCGCCCGGCGCGATGCCGAACTGACAAATCGTCTCGATCTTCTTGCCCAGGGCGTTGAGCTCGACCGGGTGACTGTAGGCACCCGATCCGGCGTCGACGTTGCCCGCGACGACTTCGAGCTCGGTCCCCTGCCCGGAACCCTCGTCGACCAAGGTGATATTGATCTTCTCGGCGTCGAAATAGCCGAGCTGCTTGGCAAGCATGTTCGGCAGATAGATCTGCTTGTTGAGACCGCCGACCATGAGCTTGAGATCGACCGGCTGCATCGCCGCAGGCGAGCTGCCTGAACCGGCGTTGTTGGAAGTCCCACCGCACGCAGCCAGGGCAATGGCTAGTGCCACGGTCCCTCCTACCGCAACGAACGCGCGACGTCTAGATCCGTCCATCAATCGTTTCTCCTCCCTAAATCGGTATTTCGCCGCTGACTCGACTGGGTCGCCATTTGATGAGCCGGTTTTCGAGTGCGCTGATCAGCCCCTCTGCAATGAGGGCGAGGACGGCGAGCACGAACATTCCGGCGAATACCCCGTTCACGTCAAAGGTGTGGCCGGCGTTGTAGATGAGTTGTCCGAGGCCCGCTGTCGCGCCGAAGAGCTCCCCGACGACGGCGCCAACGATGGCCAGGCCGAAGCTGATGTGCAGGCTGGCCAGAATCCACGACATCGCCGACGGGATGATGATCTCGGTTGTCAGGCGGCGGTTGTCGGCCCCGAGGATGCGTGCATTCGCGACCAGGTTACGGTCGACCTCGCGAACGCCCTGGAACGCATTGAAGAAGACGACGAAGAAGACGAGCACCACGGCGGTCGACGCCTTGCCCCAGACGGATAGACCGAACATGATGGCGAAGAGCGAGCCCAGCACGACCCTCGGGATCGCGTTCGCGCCTTTGATGAATGGCGAGAGGACTTCAGCGATCAGCTCGACGCGTCCAAGCAGAATCCCAAGCACGATGCCCAGCGCCGAGCCGATGACGAAGCCCAGCACGGCCTCCTCCATCGTGACCGCGGCCTGCAACCACAGCGGGCCCAGCGCCGTGCCATCGGTGATCCAGGTCCAGAGCCGCACCACGACGCCCGATGGTTGCCCAACGAAGAAAGGGTCGACGATGTTCAGGCGAGTCGTGAGTTCCCAGCTGCCGAGCCAGACCACGGCAAACACAAGGCGAAGCACATAGATCGTCAAGCGCCGGCGGCGCGCGGCGCGTGAGCGGCGCGCCACGAGGTCGGCGTCGATCCCCGCGCTTTCCGCCTTGGCATCCAATGGACCGGGCGGTGCCCCATCCTGGCGGCGGGTATCCGCGCTGGAGAACGGCGGCACGCCGCCATGCGCGGACACGCTAGACGGCGGCACCGTGCTTCTGACGCTCATAGCTCACCAGCACCTCATCTCGTAGCTGACTCCAAATCGCCTCGTAGATCTGCGCGAAGCGGGGCTGAAACCGGATCTCGGCGACGTTCCGCGGCCGCGGCAGATCCACCTCGTAGGTGCCTTTGACGGTCCCTGGCCCAGCGGTGAGGACGACCACCCGATCGGCGAGTGCGATCGCTTCCTCGAGGTCATGCGTGACAAAGACAACCGAGGCGGAGGTTGACGCCCACAAGGCGAGCAACTCGTCCTCCATCAGCGTTCGCGTCTGCACGTCGAGAGCAGAGAAGGGCTCGTCCATCAGCAGGATCCGTGGACCGTTGATCAGGCTCTGGGCCAGGCCGACTCGCTTGCGCATGCCACCCGACAGCTGGTGCGGATAACGGTCCTCGAAGCCGGCCAGTCCTACCCGGGCAATCCAATCCTTCGCCCGAGCATGGGCATCGCGGCCCGGCGCGCCGTGGTAGCGAGGACCCGCCGCCACGTTGTCGAGCACCGTCTTCCAGGGGAAGACGGCGTCGGTCTGGAAGACGTAGCCGATGCCGTCGGCGATGCCCTTGACCGGGCGGCCCTCCACTCGTACCTCGCCAGCGCTGGCGAGCTCCAGGCCGGAAATCAGCGCCAGGGTCGTCGATTTCCCGCAGCCGGTCGGCCCGACGACGGCACAGAACTCGCCGGGTGCGACGTCCATCGTGAGATCGCGCAGGGCGGTGTAGATGCCGCCCTTAGGGGTGGCGAACCGCTTGGTGACGCCGCGCAGCTCGATCGACGGGCTGGCCATCGCCGTCACCGTAAATGGGCCGGATGGCTGCTGAAAAGGCTTCCGGAGTTTGCGACCGTTTTGGTCGTTGTGGTCGCTTCCTCCGCTCGTGATGACGGGCTACGATGAACGCGATGCATCGCCCGCGCTTCAGCCTGGCGTCGCGGATTCTTGCGTTCCAGCTCGCCATCGTCCTGGGAGCGCTGCTCGTCGGCGCGATCGTCTCCATCATCGTCGAGCGACAGCGGCTCGACGCGCAGTACGAGCAGCGAGCTCTGACCGTCGCTCAGTCGGTCGCTGGCATGCCGTCGGTGCGCGATGCGCTCAACGACTCGGATCCCTCGCGCACCCTGCAGCCGCTCGCCGAGGGAATGCGCAGAGCCTCCGGCGCCAGCTTCGTCGTCATCGCCGGCGCCAACGGCATCCGCTACTCCCACCCCAACTCGTCCATGATCGGCAAGCCGATCGACGAAGACCCGAGCGCGATCCTGGCAGGACACACGTTCGTCGGCATCCAGCAGGGCACGCTCGGCGTCTCGGCCCGCGGCAAGGCGCCCATCTTCGACGGCAGCGGGCGCGTCATTGGCATCGCCTCGGTTGGTTTCCTGGAACAGGAGCTGTCTCGCCAGCTGGCGAGCAACCTCCCGCTATTGGCTCTCTACCTGCTGGTGGCGGTGGCCCTTGGCGTTATCGGCTCACTGCTGCTGGCCCGCCACCTCAAGCGTCAGACTTTTGGGCTCGAACCCGAGGAGATCGCGACGCTGCTCGAGCAGCGCGAGGCGAGCCTGCACGGGATCCGAGAAGGGACGATAGCCACCGATGTCGACGGGAAGGTCACGCTGATCAACGATGAGGCCCGCCGGCTGCTACGACTGTCCGGCGACAGCCTGGGACGGCCGCTCACGGAGGTCCTGCCTCCAGGCCGAGTTCGCGATCTGCTGATCGGGCAGGTCACCGGTGCCGACGAGGTGGTGCTGGCCGCCGATCGAGTCCTCGTGGTTAGCCGGATGCCGGTCGTGGTCCGCGGCCGCACCATCGGACACGTCGCCACCTTCCGCGATCGCACCGAGCTGGAGAGCCTGCTGCGCGAGCTCGACAATGCCCGCAGCGTCACGGAAGCCTTGCGCGCGCAGGCGCACGACTTCTCGAACCGACTGCACACGATCGCTGGAATGATCGAGTTGGGGCGTCACGAGGAGGCGATCCAGATGACGACCGAGTCATCCAACGTGTCGCAGGAGCTCACAGAATCGCTGCTCGAGCGCGTCGGCGACCCGGTCCTGGGCGCATTGCTGCTCGGCAAATCGGCGGTGGCCGCGGAGCGCGGCATCCAATTTCGCTTGTCGCCCGACAGCCGCCTCGATGGTGACGCCGGTCACCCGCGTGACTTGATCACCGTGGTCGGCAACTTGATCGACAATGCGCTGGACGCCGCGGCGACCTCGTCGAACGGCGGGCCTCGATGGGTGGAGGTTTCGATCCATAAAGCCGACGGCGATGTCGTCATCCAGGTCCACGATTCCGGCCCGGGAATCGGCGCGGGCGAGCTGGAGCGGATCTTCTCCGAGGGCTACACCACCAAGCTGGCCGGTCCGGGTTCGCGACGCGGGCTCGGCCTCGCCCTCGTGCAACAGGTGGCGACCCGTCGGGGCGGCGCGGTCACCGTGGTGAACCAGGGTGGCGCCTTGTTCACGGTCCGGCTGCCATTCACCGCCAAGCCGGTACCGGCCGCAACCGCATGATTCGCACCCTGATCGTCGACGACGATTTCCGGGTCGCTGCGCTCCACCGCGCCTACGTCGAAAAAGTACCGGGCTTCACCGTCGTCGGCGAGGCCGGGACCGGTGCCGATGCGCTCCGGCTGATCGCGCAAGCCAAACCCGACCTCGTCCTGCTCGACATCTATCTGCCGGATATCTCGGGGTTGGAGGTCATGCGCACCATCCGCGAAGCCGGCGCCGCTCGGGTGGACGTGATCGCCATTACCGCGGCGCGCGACATGGAGAGTCTCCGGTCGGCGATGCACGGCGGTGTCGTCCATTACCTGATCAAGCCGTTTCGATTCGCCGCACTCGAAGAGAAACTACAGAGCTACGCGGCGATGCATCGGCGCCTCAAGCAACTCTCCGAGGCGGACCAGCACGCGGTCGACACCCTCTACCACATCCTCAGGCACGGCGGCGGCGAGACGCTACCCAAGGGCCTCTCTCGGCCGACCCTCGAGCTGGTCACGCGCATCCTGCAGGAGGCCGCGCACGATCTCGCCGCGGCCGAGGTCGCCGACCTCGCCAGCCTCAGCCGCGTCACCGCCCGCCGCTATCTCGACCACCTCGTCCAGGCTGGCCGCGTTGAGGTCGTGATGCGGTACGGATCGCCAGGCCGGCCCGAGCATCGCTATCACCTGGTCGCGGCCGGCTCACTGGCACCGCCCGGCGCATAAACCAGGCGCAATCGATCCGTTTAGCGCGAAGCCAGCATCATTGCCGCAGCGGTTCGGCTGCGGACACCCAGCTTGTCGTAGAGATGTTCGAGATGCTTCTGTACCGTACGAGGGCTGAGGGTAAGGCGCTCGGCGATCTGTCGATTCGTCTTGCCGTCCGCCACCAGCACGAGGACATCGTGCTCTCGCCTCGTCAATGACGCGAGGGCGGCGGCCGGCGACGACCTGAGCGCCCGCTCGGCCGCATCCGCGCGTTCACCAAGCGTCGTTCTGTCGGCGGCATTCCGGTAAGCCTGCGCCAAGTGAGGGCGGATGGTCTCGAGGACTGAGCGATCACGCTCAGAGAAATCGCGTCGAGACCGGTTCAACGCGATCCCAATCACGAGCTGCGGAGCCGACGGGATGGTCACAGCCATCTGGTAGTTGATCGAGAGCGGGCGGAAGAACTCGTTGTGCAGGCCGAGGCCTTGGAACTCGGACAGGCTGAGGAAGTCCGAGATCTTCCGCGGCTGGCTCTCCCGGGTTCGCGCATAGTGCGCGATCAGAGGATGCTGGTGCGCGTAATGCTCGAAGGTCGCCACCTGTGAGGCATTGATGAAGCCAGCGGGCTCTTTGATCATGTGAGCGCGGTGTCGGCGCGGATCGATCTCGTTATAGGTCAGGATCTCGCTCTCGATCAGCCGGCTTAGGCCCACTAGCGCGCTTCGTGGGAAGGCCTCCAGACGCTCAACCGCATAGAGCTGGCGCAGGAAACCGAGCACCGCCTCGTAGTCGGACGGTCCAAGCCCTTCCAAGCCCCTCTTCCCAGGAGGAGCAT
>Ga0066678_10001028_pt1 | contig 10509 bp, 17 predicted proteins | sample GraSoiAngelo_127_FD_62300 | JGI IMG/M metagenome (GOLD analysis project Ga0066678, IMG submission 62300) | Grasslands soil microbial communities from the Angelo Coastal Reserve, California, USA - 14_0927_09_40cm | ecosystem: Environmental > Terrestrial > Soil > Grasslands | place: USA...
CCGGCCGAGACTCAGCACCACGTGAATCAGCGTGAACGTCGCGAGGCCGCCGATCATGGGACGTCCTTTCGAGACGAGGAGACCGCTACCGCCCGCCGATCATATCAGCCGGCGCGTGCCCGTACCAGGCGCCCGGCCCACACGCTGAGCCCCGCAGTCACGGCGAGGACGAGGATGTCGCTTGCGAAGATGCGTTGCCGGTCGACGACTTCCCAGATATGGGCGACGAAGATGACGGCGAACAGAATGCCGGTGACCACCAGGTAGGCTTTCATCGGGTTCTCCCTCGAGTCAGAGGAGCTGCCGTGCCTCGAACGGCCAGGTGCCTCCCTTCCACGACCAGGCGACGAAACACACGACGCCCAGCACCAGCGCGCCCAGCCCAAACGCGATCACCGCGGGTGGGGTCGTGGCGAAGATGAAGATCCATCCCAGCAGCGCGACGAGGCTCGGCAGCGGATAGAGCCACATCCGATACGGCCGCGGCATGTCCGGCGCCCGCCGCCGCAGCAGGGTCACGGCCCCGATCTGCCCGATGAACTGGACGAGAATCCGCGTCGTGATCAATGCATCGATCACCATGCCCAGCGATACAAATCCGGCGACGATCGAGAGCACGCCCAGCACGATAAGCGAAACGTGGGGGAATCCGTGCGACGGATGGAGGCGCGCGAACACCTTGAAGAAATAGCCGTCCTTTGCCGCCGCATACGGCACGCGCGAATAACCGAGCAACAGGGCGAACACCGAGCCGAACGCCGTCCAGAGGATCATCGCCGTGAAGATCGTCGCGACGCCCGGGCCGTACACCCGTTCCATGAAGATCGAGACGACGAAGTTGGACTGCGGGTGCGACGCGGCCGGGACGAAGTCGCGCCACGGGACGACGCCGATCATCGAGAGATTGACCGCGAGGTAGATCAGCGCCACCAGGACGGTGCTGATGAGAATCGACCGCGGGATCACCCGGCCGGGGTTCTCGACCTCGTCGCCGATGTAGCAGACATCGTAGTAGCCGAGGTAGTCGTACACGCCGATCCGCGACGCGGCCCCGAGGCCCAGCAGAAAGCCCAGGGAAAACCTGAAGGCGCCGGCGGGAAAGTCGAAGGCGACCCTGGGGTTGAAGTGCACCGCACCGGTCCCGATGACCACGACGACGGTGACGATCGTTCCAATCCAGAGCGCCACGGTGATGGTCGCGATCGACGTGATCCGCCGGTAGAGGAGCGCCAGGTTCGCGAGCCCGATGATCGTCACGACGAGCATGGTCTGGCCCGCCGTGATCCCCTTCCAGATGTAGCCGAGGTACTGCGAGAAGCCGATGTAGCCGGACGCGATCTCGAGGGGACCGCTGAGCACGAACTGCCACACGAAGAGAAAACCCATCAGGCGGCCGACCGTGTCCGCGCCGTAGCCGTGACGCAAATACCCGAACGAGCCGCCCGATCCCGGCAACGCCGCCCCCAGCTCGCTCCAGACCATGCCGTCGCACACGACGATCACCAGTGCGACGGCCCAGCCGAGCATCGCCTGCGGACCGCCCAGCGCGGACATGAGCAGCGGGATCGTGATGAACGGCCCGATGCCGATCATGTTCGTCATGTTGAGCGCCGTGGCGTGCAGCAGGCCAAAGCGACGCAGCATCGGGGACGACCCGACCGACTGGGTCAGAGCGCCGCCTGGGCGCGTTCCGGCATCCTCCAGAGGTCGATCGGCTTGGCGATCCCGTGCGGGCGGAACGGCAACATGATCTTGCGACCCAGTCCGGCCGACGCGTAGGCCGCATACAGCACCTCTTGCACCACGCGTCCGGTCTCGCCGTCGGAGACCGGCGCCTCCTTGCCTCTCACGCACCGGGCGAAGTGGCGCATCTCCTGCGGGAAGCCGTAGTTCCAGTGCTCCTCGAACACCGGATACGTCCAGCCTCTGGTCGTGGCGGCCTTTTCGACCGCATAGCCGAACCCCGCCTCCGAGTACGTCGGCAGCGCGTTGCCCATGAGAAGGTCGGCGTACGTCTGGCCCTTGTCGCCGAATACCTCGACGCAGTCGTCCATGCCGCCCGGCCGGTTCCAGCTGCTCTCCACCATCCCGGCGGCGCCGGTCTCGAATTCAATGATCGTGACCGCTTCGTCCTCACCCTGGGTGCGCGCGCGATGCACCTGCGTCGCCATCTGCGAGTACACGCTCTTGATCTTCGGCTTACCGAGGAACCACCAGCAGAACGCGATCCCGTGGCACCCCAGGTCCATGACCGCCCCGCCGCCCGACTGCTCCACGTCCCAGAACCACTCCGAGTGCGGCCCCGAGTGCTTCTCGCCCTGCTTCACCAGGTGGACGCGGCCGAAGGCTCCCTCGTCGGCGAGCTGCTTCGCCTTCACGTATTTCGGCGCGAAGAACAGCTCTTCGCCGTACAGCAGCAGCACACCCGCCCGGCGGCACGCGTCGATCATCGCGTCGGCTTCCTCGAGCGTGAGGCACAGCGGCTTCTCGCACACCACGTGCTTCCCGGCCTTGGCGGCGTCGATCGTGATCTGCGCGTGCAGGCGGTTGGGCGCCGTGATCGACACCATCTCGACGTCGGGATCGCGCAGCAGCTCGCGGTAGTCGCTGTACCACCGCGCGATGGCGTGCCGCTGTGCGAAGCTTGCGGCATGTCCGTGCGTCGGCGAGGCGACGGCGACGACCTCGGCTTCTTCCGGCACGGCGTGTACGGCCGCGGCGATGCAGTCTGCCTGAAAGCGCGAGCCGACGATCCCGACTTTCACTCTCGGCATGAAGCCCCGCCTGTCACCCTTTGACGTACGAGAACTTCTCGGCGACCTGCCCGTCTCGTACCCGAAACACGTCTACACCCCGAACATGCCCGCGCTTCCCGTCCTTGACCCAGGAATACACCCAACGCACGACGCACCGATCGCCGGCTGCGAATATCTCCTCGGTGTCGAAATGGGCGTGCGGTGAGCGGGCGAAGAACTGCTCCCACGCGGCTCTCACCCGGGCGTGCCCCTCGACGCGTTCGCCGTCCGGCGCTGGGCGCGTATTCTCGAACACGCAGTCGGGGCTCATGAACGCCATGACGCCGTCGACGTCGTGGCGATTGAAGGCGTCGTTGAACCGCTGCACGACGTCGACGACGCTGCCGGGTTGGGTCACTGCTCCAGGCGGATGAAGTACCCCGACACCCTCCACCCCCGCTTCCCGTCGAGGGTCGGCACCACCGTCTCCACCACATGCCGACCACCGGAGACGTCGGTCTGGTATTGCAGCAGGACATACTGACCGGGTGGCGCGTTGGGAGGATCCGTCGTGTAGCGCGCCATGATCTGATGACGTGCGCCGAAGGGCTCGAACGGCGCGCGCGCGCTGCGCACGAGCTGCTCCCACTTGGTCTCCCTGACGCCGAGCTGCAACACGAGCGCACCCTCATCCCAGCTCTTGGCGATCTCGCCTGTGTCCACCAGCGCGAGCCACGTATGGGCGGCCGTGTCGGCAGTGCGGAGCGTCGCCGCCGTGTCCACGCTTGCTTGACCGGCGAGCGACGCTGCGAGCAGCGCCACGGGAAGCGAGGTCACGAACGCGATGCGCGACGGTGCGGTCATCCGAATCCTCCGAGGCAGGAAGCTGCCATTTCACCGAGCCGGCCTAAGCTACGCTACAGCGTCTTCTCGAACCAGTGATGCGCGTATGGCTCGTCGTTGAAGGCCGGCACTTCGCGGAAGCCGTGGCGTCGGTACAGCGATTGCGCCTCAGTCAGGGCTTTGTTGGTTTCCAGCCGGAGTAACGGAAGCCCCCGTTGCCGCGCGAGGTCTTCCAGGTGGAGCAGGATCCGGGTCCCAAGGCCGAGACCCCGGGCGGAGGTCGCGACCCACATCCGCTTGATCTCGCCGTAGGCGGCGTGACACTTCAGGGCGCCGCACCCGACCGGCTCTCCGTTCAGGGTGGCCAGGACGAAGTAGCCCCGTGGCGGCGTAAGCTCCGCCGGCGTAGCGGGTATGCCGAGCGCGGGATCGTAGCCGGCTTCGAACCGGGCCGCGAGTTCCGCGAAGTAGCGCTCGAGACAATAGCGGGCGGCAGGGCTGTCGGGCTGGGCCACGGAGAGGCGGACGGCACTGCCGCTCTCACTGTGTGTCACGCGCTACCGGCGTCGTGCCGGGACGAGGTAATCGTGCGCGGCCACGATCTGCCATCCCCCGCCCCGCCTGACCCACGTGTCCGTGAAGCGGTAGCGGCGGTCGAATGGCCCATTCGGCCCTCGGCCGCCGACCACCAACCAGCCCGTCACGACGGCTGTCGCCCCGAAGCGGTGGACGCGCATATCCTCGTTGTGCGCCGTCTGGACCGTATCCGGTCCGGCGACCACGTCCCGCAACACGTCGTCCCGGCTCATCGTGCGGTCGTCCTCGGTATAGATGAACCCCTCCGCCAGGAGTCGCCCAAACACCGCGGCATCACGATGGATCAGGGCGAGCGCCCATTCATCCTCCAGGCGTAACAGAACCCGCGGCTCGGTGTCCCGCGGTGCCGCGGTGGCGAGCAGCACGGCGGCGAAAACGAAGGTCATGGCAAGGGGCCCCGCTCCCACCGCCACACGGGTCCATCGTCCGGGTCGACCACGGTGCCGGTATGACGGAACCCGCACTTCGCCAGGACCCGCGTGGATGCGTTCGCGACCGGCAACGTGTGGGCGCGCACGACCCGGACGCGCTCGCTCGCGAACGCAAAGCGGACGAGCGCAGCGGCGGCCTCGGTGGCGTAGCCGCGACCCTCGAAGCCCGGCACGATGCCGTAGGCGATCTCGACCGTCCCGTCGGAGTCGGGCGGACCCTTGAACCCGGCGCTGCCGATCACGGATGGGGTCTCACGCGGGACTACGAAAAAGCCATGGCGCCATGGATCCGGCTGCGACGCGCTGCGCAGCGCGTTGAGCCAATCTTGGGATACATCAGCCGACACGTAGAAGCCATGCAGGCCGTCGGCCAGGGGCAGCCCCACCAGCCGCTCGAACTCCTCCGGTCGGTCGATCAGGGCGAGCAGGTGCTCTGGGGAGCACGGCAGCAGGGTGAGGCGCGGGGTAGCGAGCATCTCGCCGATCGCCATGCCTATGGGCCTGCGAAACCGACGGGGACTCCCCCGGGGGCGCGCACGATTGCGATGGTCACGCCCGGCATCACCCGCGTGGGCGGGAGCATCTCCTCGGCTCCCTCGCGCAGGGCCGTGTCGAAGGCGGCGCGCGCGTCCGCGACGTGGACCGAGAAGCTGCTGCCCGGCGTCTCTGCCGGGTTGGTCTTGCGAATCCCGCCGCCTCCCTGGTCGGAGTAGGCAAACAGGTGGTACTCGCCGCCGCCGGGCATGGGAAAACTCGGCTTGAACGTCCAGCCCAGCACTTTGGCGCACCACGTCTTGGTCGCCGCCGGGTCGGCGCTGGCCAGCTCGGTATGCGTGATCCATCCGTACAGGCCGCGCGTGGGCACGTGCTTCGGCGCAGACGACCGCCCCTGCCGTGATCGTTTCGGGGGCCGGCGTGTCTTCTTGGTCATCGTCGTTCCGGTGTATGGCTCGCGGGCAAAGTTGTCACATTGTGGCGTCCCCGCCAGGGCCTATGGACGTGATGTCATGAGGCGTCGCAGCAACCGGCCTGTCAGGGCCAGGCCGAGGGTGATCAGCGTCCACACGAGAGCGGACACCCCGACCATCGTCGCCTGGTAGCCGAACCCTCCGAGAGCTCGGTGGGTCTCGAACAGCCACGCCTGGACCAGGTAGCCGGGGGCGATCACGATGAACGCCGGGAGACTATTCATGTGCGTAACGGCCACGGCGGCCGCGACGGCGAAGAGAACGAACAGCGCCCCTCTGACCGCGATGGACCGCATGGTCGCTCCAATCTTTTCCCTAATCCTGAACGTCGCGCAACGCCTCTTTCGCCTGCGGCTCGTCCCGGCGCTCGACTTGAATCTGTACCGGACCCGTCGCGAGGTTGAAGCCGCCAAACAGGCGACCGAGACCGATCAGGTCTTGGATCCCTTCCCCCTTGGTCAGAAAGCGAATGTCGGCGGCCTCGAGCGCCAGCTTGGCGGTCGCGATCAGCACCGGGTTTCCGCTTGCGAAGACCGTCACGAGGTCGAGGGGATCGGGGTCCGGCATTGTCCTCTCGCTTTGGACCCTAGCGTTGGGGGCCCACTCGGGGCGTCTCGCGTGCCTGCGCCAGCAGCCGTTCCACGAAGTCCAGGCGCTCCTGCGTCTCGCTCAGCTCCTGCCGTAGCCGGCTCATTTCGGCCTCGAGCGCTGCGAACTTAGCCTGAACGCCTTCCCGCGCCTCGGACCGAGGCTCGCGCTCGCCCCCGCCGGGACCCGGCCGCAGGCGTTGGGCCCAGAGCCCGAACCCGATGGCGAGCACCACGTGTACCGCGGCATGCGTCGGCTCGGCTGCCCTGGCCGCGAACCAGGCTCCGACGGCGTTGATGCCGGTGAGCACGAGGGCGATCGGGTACCACGTCGCGGGCTTGAAGGTCATGTCGTGCTTAAGCTGCGGGCGACGCGCCCGCCGGCGCAAGACGGCTGGCCACCGCCGCCGGGTGAGCCATATTCCTGACGACGTCATTGGCTTGCACACGAGACTCAACGACACGGGTTCCCAATGGGCGAGCGAGACATCACGCGTCGCGGCTTTGTACGACGGTCGCTGTCGGCCGCCGGCCCGGCGGTGGTCGCTGCGAACACCCTGCCGTTCCTGTCCGCGCCGGCCGAGTCGGGCGCCGCGCGTGTGACAGTCGTTTGTGTCGGCGGGCATCCGGACGATCCGGAGTCGGGGTGCGGCGGGACGCTGGCGCAGTACGCGGCCCTCGGGCACCCGGTGACGGTCGTGTATCTCACGCGCGGCGAGCGCGGCATCTCCGGCAAGTCGTTGGACGAGGCCGCGGCGATTCGGTCCGCCGAATGCCAAGCCGCCTGCCGGATCATGGGTGCGAAGCCGCTGTTCTTCGGCCAGATCGACGGCGCGACCGAGGTCACCCGAACGCACGTGGACGCAATGAGGCGACTGCTCGACGCCGCGCATCCCGACCTGGTGTTCACACACTGGCCGGTGGACACGCACATGGATCATCAGGTCGCGAGCGTGCTCACGGTCCGCGCGTGGATGGAAGGGGGCCTCCGGGCGTCGCGCCTCTACTTCTTTGAAGTCAACAGCGGTAGTCAAACGGAAGGGTTCCTGCCCAACACCTACGTGGACATCTCGTCAGTGGTCGAGCAGAAAAAGGCGGCCCTGTTCGCGCACGCCAGCCAGGACGGCCAGGGAATCTGGCGCGAGCATCACGAGATCATGGCGCAGTGGCGCGGACGTGAGGCCGGTGTGCCCGCGGCTGAAGCATTCGTTCATCTGAACCGCGATGATCACACCCATCACCTGCCGGGCTTGTAATCGGTCGCTCCTCACGCGCGCTACCGTCGATCGAGACCGCGAAGCTCGCCTCCGTCGACTAGACCCGGCGTGAGAAGCGAGCCAGCACGGCCGCCACGGCGAGTGCTCCCAGAAACGCCGGCACAGCAGTGACCACCGGCCACACGGGCAGTGCAAGGAGCGGCGGGTGTTGGCCGGGGCTGCCGGCAAACAGCCAGTGCCCGTTGGCCGCGACCGCGAGTCCGAAGGCCCCCAGACCGACCGCCCCGGCGGCATGCAGCGCCACCGGACGCGGCGACTCGCGCAATCGATAATGCTCGTAGATGATGTGCGCTGCGGCCACCGCGGCGCTGGCGAGCCATGCCGCCAGCCGCCACAGGCGTACCTGCCCGGCGTCGGCCGACTTGGCGAGCGCGGCAAAGCCGATGCCGATGACGACGTAGGTCACGGCAACAAGCATCATCGCACGGACCCACGAGCGGCGATCCGATGCGTCCACCTAGCTAGTTCCCCCGAAGCGGGTGCGCACGAAAGAACGCCCACATCTCACTCGTGGCATCGACGCTGCGGCTCGTGGGCCCGACCCACCACTGCGGCAGCGGCTTGCCGCCGGGCCAGGAGTGCCCTCCTCCCCGAATGGTATAGAGCACCACAGCCGCGTCTTGAGCACAGTGCGTGTACTCGATACGGCTGACATCTGCAGCGACCGCTGATTCGACGGGGTTCGTTCCGCACCGGTTTCTCCGAGCCCAACTCGCTACCCAATCCCGCACGGCTGGAAACATCACGGTCGCGGGGTTGAAGGGATCGCGCAACGGCCCTCCCCCGTAGGGCACAATGGGATCGGCGGCCCCGTGAAACTCGATCATCGGCACCGGTCGAGGGTCCGTACACCAGCTCGCCGCCAATGATTGAGCGGCCGACACCATCCCGACCGCCGCGATCCGATCGGACAGCGTGCAGGACAGCACGAACGCCATGCCGCCGCCAATGGACATGCCGTTGGCGTAGATCCTCGTCCGATCGATGTTGTAGGCCGCCTCCAGTGTGTCGATCAATGCCGAGATGAACGTGACATCGTGCATGAGACCGCCCCCACGGTCCACGTGCCAGACCTTGGGCACATCGCTTCCTGACGGGTAGACGACGATGAACCCTTGGGTCTCGGCCAACCGGTTCCAACGGCTCAGGTTCATTTGCTGGGCCGGCCATCCCGCCGCGCCGTGCAGACTGATGACGAGCGGCGTCGGCTTGGCGCGGTCGTAGCTCGGCGGGACATAGAGGAGGTAAGAGCGCGGCCGGCCCGACGAGACGATGGTGCCGTTGCTCCGATCGAGGACGGCGACGGACACGACAACGGTGAGGATCAGTGCCACAGGCAGGCCGACGATGACCAGCATTGCGCCGACGACGAGCTTCTTGACGTTCATGCCCCGCCCGAATTGCCCGGGTGCCACTTGAACGAGTCCCGCGCCTTGTACAGGATCTCTCCGCTCCCGGTGCGAACCGTCACGACCGCAGCCAAGACCGCGGTGTCGAGGCGGTCGGTCGCCAATCGCGTGAGGAACTTACCGTCGACGGTGATCGTGCCTATCTGCGGATCGTCACAGCGGAGGTGGACCGTGTCCGCTCTGATCAGGGTCTCCAGGCAGGCCACCGGCTGCGCCGTACCAGTGGTGATCTCGGCAAAGGTGACAAGAGCATCGGGGCGGAGGCTGAAACCGGTGAATCGGAAGCGGTTCACCGTGAATTCATAGCCTGGGACATAGTCCCCTTCGGCGTCGGTCTGCAGGGCCGGCCTGCGCGGCTCCACGGCCGCCGCGGCCGGACGTGGTTCAGGAGCGATGGACGGGGGCGTACGCGTGCGTAGCACGACGACAACGCTGGCCGCGAGGCCCACCACGAGAACGAGCAGTAATCGATTTCGGCGCACGAGCCCCAATCGTAGATGGAGGCGAAGTGAGGAGCTGCCGAACGGATTGCGCCTCCCTAGCTGCCAATCCGCCGCTCTTCCCGTGCCTTGCTCAGTAACCGCTCTGCGAAATCGACACGCTCCTGCGTGTCTGCCAGCTCCTTTTGGAGGTCTTGGACACCACGTTCCACTGCCTCGAGCCGCGCCGTAACGTCGGCCGAGGGTGACTGTGAACGAGCGGCGCGCAGACGGGCGAGCTTGATCACTGTGAAAGCCGGGATCCCCACGAAGATCAGGAGTGCGGCAAGAAACACAATAGGGTCCAAGTGCCCTTCCTCAGATGAGGTCTCAGCGTCAGGCGCGCGCTAGGCGCCGCGACCATCCCGCGGATGAGTCGACGAAGGCAGAGGGGCGGAATTCGGAGGGCTCGCTATTTGTGCTGCAAGCGCGTCCATCTGGCGCCCGCGCAGACGCGCCCACCCTGGTAACCGAAGGGCGCCGCTCACAATCATGGCGACACCCGTGGCGAGCAGCAGCACGATTCCTGGCATGGCGTCGCCCAGGTGGCCAGCGATTGCGGTCGCAACCGCGACCGTCGCTGTCACCCCAAGGGCCGCCAACCCGGCTCCAATGGACGCGCGCGCCGCGCCGTGCAGGGTCCTGAAACGCAGCCGGTGGCCGGTTTCGGTCGGTTCGAGTAGAACCTGCAAGTTGCCGTTCGTCCACTGCCGCAAGGAGCCGTCCGAGCGCGTGGTGCCGCGCGCGTTGAAGACGTCTCGCAACTGGACGACCAGCTGCTCCCACTCTTGATCGGTGAGCCGGCGATTGAGGTTCACCGTGCGCGCCACGCCGATCGGAAGTCCCAAGAACGTCCGCGCTGCAGCCCCGTGACGGATATCGAGGGCCTGGGCGGCCTGCGCCACCGCGGCCGGCGAGATGCCGACTTCACGGCCGATTGCCTGCAGATCGGTGAGCGTCAAGCCCTCCTCCGGTGGCACTTCCCGCTGGGGGCTTAGCGGCCCTTCCGCCGCCGCGCGAAAGATCGCCGCCATCTCCTTGTCGCTGTATCGTCGCTCGGCCATGTCAACCAAGTATCGCTGGAGCAGTAATCCGAGGCAAATACGTGGCGGTAGGAGGCGGGCGGGATGCCGGTCCACTAGAGGTCCGATGCTGCCGACAAACGCTTGGGAGCCCGGTTCCG
>Ga0066678_10001029_pt1 | contig 10509 bp, 6 predicted proteins | sample GraSoiAngelo_127_FD_62300 | JGI IMG/M metagenome (GOLD analysis project Ga0066678, IMG submission 62300) | Grasslands soil microbial communities from the Angelo Coastal Reserve, California, USA - 14_0927_09_40cm | ecosystem: Environmental > Terrestrial > Soil > Grasslands | place: USA...
GGCGTCTCGTCCAGCGCGGCGATCTGGCGCGCCCGCTCGAGCACCGCGCGGATGGCCGGCGACGCACCCACGAGCCCCGCGAAGCCGACGTCCCGCGTGGCGCGACTGCGGTAATAGGACAACTCTTGCCTCAGCAGCCTGTTCTCGCGCGCGCGGTCGGCCAGGAGCTTCAGCTCCTCCAGGTCGACGGGCTTCTTGACGTAGTCGAATGCGCCGAGCTTCACGGCTTCCACCGCGCCCTCGATCGAGCCGTAGGCGGTGAGCATGATGACCGGGATCCCCGGATCGGACTCGCGGATCCGCCTGAGGAGGTCGAGCCCGCTCATCCCCGGCAGCCGGACGTCGGCGAAGACGACGTCCGGTTGCAGGCTCGCGAGCAGCTCCAGCGCCTGCTCCGCGGTGCCCGCCACCTCGGTCTCATAGCCGTGGTCGGCGAGGAAGGCCTTGGCGGACCGGGCCAGGGAGTGCTCATCGTCGACGATCAGCACCGTCGCGCCGCTCATGCGAGGTTCCGCGCGCGCGCGGGCATCGCAGCGGGTGGGCCGGGGGCGACGGCCGGGGGGGCGGGGGGCGCGGCATCGCCGCTCGGCACGGGCAGCCAGAGGCGCACGGTCGTGCCGCGGCCGACCACGCTGGTGATCTCCAGACGGCCGCCCGCTTCCTCGACGTAGCGTTTCGCAGTCGCGAGCCCGAGACCCGTGCCCTCGGGGCGGGTCGTGAAGAAGGGCTCGCACACGTTCGCCAAGATCTCGGCCGGAATCCCGCGACCTGAATCGGTGATCTCGAGAGCGACTCCGGCCCCGCCGGACTCCGCGCTCTCGGACCGCGCCTGGATCTCGAGCCGCCCGCCGTCCGGCATGGCGTCGAGCGCGTTGGAAAAGATCTCGGTCAACGCCTGTTCCAGCCGCATCGGGTCGACGCGCACCTCGGGGAGCGCCGCCGCGAAGCTCAGCGTTGGCTCGACCCGGTGCTGGCGCAGCAACTCGGAGAAGCCGCCGAGCGCACCCTCGACCAGCGCCCGCACGCTCTCCCGCAGCGGGCGGAATGGAGCAGGCCGGGAGAACGCGAGCAGGTGCGCAATCCTGAGATCGAGACGATCGACCTGCTCGATGATGGCCTGCAACTGCTCGCGCGCGGCGGGGGGGGGGGCCTCGACCCGGCGCTGGGCAAGCTGGGCGGCCGCGCGCAGACTCGCCAGCGGGTTCCGGAGCCCGTGGGCCACGGCGGCCGCCATCTGCCCGATCGAGGCCAGCTTCTCGGACTGCACCAGCTGCGCGCGGGACTGGCGCAACTGCTCCGTCATCCGGGCGAAGGCCCGCGCAAGCTCGCCGATTTCGTCGCGTGAGGAGGGCTCGACCGCGTGATCGAGGTCGCCCGCGCCCACGACGGCCATCGCCTGCCGCAGCTCGTTGAGCGGGCGGACCAGGCTTCTGGAGATGAGCCACGAGCCCGCGAGGCCCGTCACCAGGGCGAGGAAGATCACCGACCAGAGCACGCGTCGCTGCGCCTCGACGACCCGCTCCGTCTGGGCCAGGGCTCGCTGGACGCTGAACTGGCGGGCCTGGCGATAGATCTCGCGGTTCACCGCGGTCAGGGCCGGCTGCAGGCGCTCCACGAGCTCGTGCCGCGCGGTGAGGTATGCCGCCTGGCGCTGCCCGGCGTCGTAGAGTTTGAACACGTGAGCCGCGACGGTACGGATGTCCCCTTCGATCTGGCGCACGCCATCCGCGAGCTGCGTTTCTTCAGGAGGAAGGCCCGCCGCCCACCGTTCGAGCCAGTAGCCCACCACCTGCTCGGTGAGCGGGAACTCCTCCTTGGCGGCGGGATCTCCGCTCAGGTAGCGCCAGACCACCTGGGTCTGGTTGAACATGGCGTCTTCCACTTCCGCGTACGTCCGCGAGTGGGCCAGGCGCTCACCGAGCGCCTCGAGCGTGCCGCGCTCCAGCGCGTTACTGCGAATCGCCTGGACCCCGACGAGCAGCGTGGGGACCACCATGAGCGCGAACCCGAGCAGCAGCTTGCGCTGGAGGGTCACGACGGACTCGCGGCGCCGCGGGCACGCCGCGGCGGGACGGTTCCCGGCATCTCCCACATGACTTGAATTCTAGTGCCGTTCCAACCTGTTGTCCCGCATCTCGACTAGGGACGAGGGCGACCGTGGGCTCGGGCGTCGCACAACGTAGAAGCGTGCGGTGTTTGGTAGGGGCGGAGCATGCTGCGCCCCTACACCGCCCATTCCGGGGTTCAGATCGGTCGGAAGAGGTCCTTCAGGTCGAGCGTGAACTGAAAAAGATTCGTTGAGGGGTTGCGACCGGTGATCGCACGGGCTGAAGCCCGGCCTCGGCTGCGGGGTCCGTCCTGAAGGACGGCAGCGCACCAGCGTCCTTCAGGACGCGCTCGGGCCGAGGGCGCCCTTCAGGGCGTCCAACAATCGAAGCGGTGGCTCTTCGGGCGAAGTGGGGACTCTTTGGGGGATTTTTCGCCACCCTGCTAAGGGCGCACCCCGCGGAGCCGTCTCTTCGGTAGGGGCGCAGCATGCTGCGCCCCTACACGGCGCATCCCGCGGGATTCAGATCGGTGGAAGAGATCCTTCAGTCCCCTGGCTGAGAGCCCGGGCTCCGCGCGATGTGCGCCCTCTGACAGGATACGGAATAAATGGTGCCCGCGACGTGTGGTCCCACTCAAGACGCCTGCCCGGTTGTTCGCGGCTGAAGCCGCGGCTCGGCCTCTGGCCGGTAAAACCGGCCGGGGGGCGTTCACCCCCCGCTTCAGCGGGGAGGGGCCGAGCCGCGAGTTCACTCGCGCCCCCACCGCGGCACGCATGCTCTTCAACAGGCCGCTATTTCTCAGCCATCTCTCCAAGCACCTCCGCGAGGAGGTCGAGCGTTCGGTCGATGCTGCTCTCCTCGTGCGCCAGCGACACGAAGTTGTACGCCGTCCGCTTGAAGAGCAGCCCTCGTTTGGCGCAGCCCCGCGCCACGTCGCGCGAGATCTCCTCGCTCGCGAAGTGGAGGAAGCACATCTCGGCCACCCCGGCCACGCCGGTGACGAGCTCGGCGTGCTCTCTCTGCAGCCGGTGCAACCCGTGCAACAGCCGCGTACCCATGGCGTGCAGGTGGGCGCATACGTTCTCCCGCTCCATCAGGTCGAGCACCGCCTTCGCGGCGGCGAGCGACACGCTCTCGGTGGCGAGCGTGGACGAGATCCAGGTGCGGGACGCCGCCGCCATCAGATCGGCGCGCCCGCCCACGGCCGCGAGCGGGAAACCGTTCGCGAGCGCCTTGCCGAGCACGACGAGATCGGGCCTCACGCCGTACCGCTCGGCGGCGCCGCCCACCGCCAGCCGGAACGCGGTCTTGATCTCGTCGAAAACCAGCACCGCGCCCACCCGCGTGGTCTCGGTCCGCAGCACCTCGAGCCACTCGCGCGTCGGCTCCACCACGATGAGCGGCTCCACGACCACGACGGCAAGCTTGCTCCCCGCCTCGCGGATGAGGCGGCGCGAACCCTCGGCGTCGTTGAACGGCAGCTCGGTGTAGAGCGCCCGGGTCGCGGCCGGCACACCTTCCGCTCCCTGGCACCAGTCGAGCCAGCCGTGATAGCCGCAGCCCAGTGCCCGCTCGCGTCCCGTGGCCACGCGGGCGAGCCGCACCGCCGCAGCCACCGCCTCCGCCCCGGTCTTCAAGAACCGAACGCGCTCGATCCACGGGATCAGGCGGCACAGCTCCTCGGCAAGCTCCTCCTCGAGCACCGGCGGGAGCGGCCCCACGACCCCCGCGGCGATCGCCTCCTCGGCGGCGCGGTTCACCGCCGGGTGCCCGTAGCCCAGCGCCACGGCGCCGAGGGCCATGACGTAGTCCAAGTACTCGCGGCCCTCCGCGTCCCAGACCCGGCACCCGGACGCACGCAACAGTCGCGCGGGGAGCCCGGCGTCCTCGCCCGGGGGCGACGCGCCGAACAGGGCGTCCGGCCGCAAACTAGCGGTCGACGTGAATCCCGGAACGCGCGAGTCGCTCACCGTACTTCACCACCTCGATCGCCATCGCGCGCAGCAGCTTCACTTCCCGCTCATCGAGCGGCGTGCGGTGGATCACCTCGCGCAGCGTGCGCATCACGCCGGCCATCTGGCGTGTCTTGAAGAAGTCGATCGCGCGCAACGCCCCTTCCACGTCCGCGAACAGCCGCTCCAGGTCCTCGACCTTCGCGGGCGGGCCCTCCCGGCGCGGCGGCTTGAAGGGCCGGACCTCGTCGCCACGGGCGAGCGCCAGCTCGTACAGCATCAGCACCACGGCATGCGCGAGGTTGAGGGACGGATAGGCCGGATTCGTGGAGACCGTGACCACCCGGTGGCACAGGTCCAGCGCCTCGTTCGGGAGCCCCTTGTCCTCACGGCCGAACAGCAGCGCGACCGCCCCGGCCTCCCCCCCCGACTGCGCCAGGATCTCCCCCGCCGCCGCGCGGGGACGCTGCATGTTGCGCTTGGCGCTGCGCTCGCGGGCGGTGAATCCCACCACGTGCGTGCAATCGGAGAGCGCATCCTCGAGCCGCTCGAAGCGCCGAACGCGCGCCAGCACGTCCTCGGTCTGATGCGCGATCCCCTCGATCCGGTGGGCGTCGTACTCGCGGGGATTCACGAGTCGCAGGTCGCGCCAGCCGAAGTTCTTCAGGGCCCGGACCACGTGAGCGATGTTGACGAGGTCTTGGGGCTCGTGCAGGACGATAACGACACTCATGAGACCGACCAATCAAATACGGAGTGGGGAATGCGGAGTGCGGAATTGCAGGAGAGGTCGTTCGCCCTGCGACGCCCACCGTTACATTCCGCATTCCGCATTCCGCACTCCGCATTCGATTCATTCCGCATTCCGCACTCCGCATTCCGCACTGGTATCATCCCACCAGCTCCAGCACTCCCATCCGCTCCGGATCCTGCCGGTCGCCGCGCAAGTAAACCCACCCGTCGCCGCCGCTCCAGACGAGCTGCCCCGCCCGGCGCAAGCGGCCCGGCAACATTTCGTTGACGATGAGGTCGAAGCCGATCTGCCCGCCGACGTGGGGGCGCTGCCACTCCGGCCAGGCGAGCGCGAGCGTGACGCAATACCCCTGCGGCGTGCGGCGCCACGCGCCCCGGATCGCTTCGGGAGAGCCGGGGAAGTCTCCTGCGCCGTGCACCCGCAACCCGCCGCGGTCCTGGCCCTCGGGGACCACGAGGAATCCCTCCATCGCTCCGGTCTCCGTGTCTCGGGAGTAGAGCTGCAGCCCGTCCGAGTGGATGTCGTCCGGCTCGTTGTCGAGCCCGAGCGGCGGGGCGTCGGGCGTGCGGAAGCAAAGCTCGAGCTTGGTCACATCCACCGCGAGATACAGGGCCGCGTCGTCCCAAGCCGCGTACGCCACCGCGGAGAGATCGTCGGGCCCGCCATATGGCTCCTCGCTGCGGCGATACTGGTCCTCGAGCTCGAGCCGCAGGGGCTCGCTCTGGTCGAAGCCGTCCGGCGTGCCGTCGAGGGGCGGGGAGTCCCCGACCCGCAACGCCGCCCCGAGAGCGGGAGTCGGCCGGTCGAGCTCGAGCAGGGGCTGAAAGGGCGGCACCGGTGCGCGCGCCCCCGCCAGCCGCACGCGGGTCGACCCGCTCGTCACCTGCCAGCCGCCGGCATCCGCCGTGTGGAGGGTGACGCCGCTCGCCGTCTCCACCTCGATCACGCCTCCCCGCACCCGCAGGCCGCGTACGACTCCGCCCTCGACCGAATCGAGCACGGTGATGACGCGGACGCTCCGGCCGCGCGCGCGGACGACGTAGAACGTGTCCCGGCTCCCCGTCCCCGGCCTGCCGGGCCCCTCGGCTCGCAGCAGCTCGCCCTCGAACAGGACGAGGGCGTTCAGCGATCGGCCTGCGGCGCTCACGTCCACGAAGACGGGACCGCCGCGATCCGGAACGAGCCGCTCAACCCGGCTGACGAAGCGGTCCTTCCCCTCCCCTCCGAGCTCCGCAGGCTCCCACACGCCGCTCCTCGCATCCGCGCGCCCCTGGAAATGCCAGGGCAGCTCGAGGAGATGCTCCTCGCGGCTCGAAAGTTCGACCACGTCCAGCGCGTAGGCCGCCCCGGAGACCACGGTGCGGGTTACATCCCCGTAGCGGCCGCGGGCCCAAGCCCACTCGCCCTGCACGTCGAACATCTCGCAGGTGGCGTCGCCGGGTGGCTGTGAGACCCCGTCGAGCCGGGGTGCGTTGTGCGCGAGCGTCGAGCGATACCAGAAGAGATCGCGCGAGACGTACGAGCCGGTGCCGAAATCGGGGAGCCAGTGCACCCCGTCCGCATGCAGCGTGAGGTGCAGCCGATCCAGGTGCCCGTGGCCGCCGCCGAGGTGCCCGCACTCGAGGCTGGCATAACGCCTCCCTTCCTGCGAGCGCAGCACGGCGAGTCCCTGTGTCTCGAGCAGCGCGCTCTCCGGCGCCCAGCCGGGCGCGTCGGCGGGAAGCTCGGGGAGCATCTCGAGCAGAGGCCACCACGACAACGTGGAACGGGAAACGGGAAACGGGAAGCGGTCCACCGGTGCGGCGTGCAAATAGGACTCGAACGGCTCCGGTTTCGGCGCAGGCGCCCGGTACAAGGCGGTGAGCCAGCTTTCGATCTCCCGTTTCCCGTTTCCCGTTTCCCGTTTCCCGAGATTTCCCAGCCCAACTTCCCACAGCTCGACGTACATCGGCTGTGCCAGGGAGACACCGAACCGCGAGTCCTTGCGCGCCGGAAACGTGAAATCGGGAAGCGCGGTGCGGGCAGGCGCGAGGAGCGCGGCCTGGAGGCGCTGCCTGAGATTGGGGTCCTCGTACAAGTCGACGCCCGCCTGGCGGGCCCACGCCGCGCCGGTGAGGAGTCCGCGCAGGGCGAACAGGTGGTAGTTCTCGCCCTCGTACCACATCCCGTCCCGGCCGAACCCCCGCAGCAGGTGCGCGAGCAGCCCCGTCGGCCCCTCGATCGCCCGCTGTGCCAGGGCCTCGTCCTCGAACCACGCCGCGATGGCCGCGAGGGCGGTGTTGTTCCAGGTCTGGCGGTTCGAGAACGACTCGTCGAACTCGCCGATCAGGTTCGCCGCCTCGTCCGCCACCTGTCCGACTCCGCGCGCCGTCTCGTCGTCGAGGCGCCCCGACTCGCGCAGCAGGATGGCGGCGGCCAGGTAGTTGCCGATCCAGATCGACTCCAGGTAGGTCGAGAAAAACAACCGGCTCGGGCCCAGCACGTTGTCCCGGTTCGGGTATTGCCAATACGTGTGCGCGTACGCCTGGAGCAGCTCGGCGGCGCGGCTTGCGGCCGCATCGTGGTCCGCGAGCGCGCCGAGCGCCGCCAGGTGCGCCGCCCGCTCGGCGAGCCAGAGATGCTGGTAGCGCGCCCAGTTCCGGTCGTGTCGCTCGCCCCCGAACGTCCGGCCGCAGCGGGGGCAGCGGTGCGCGTCCGGGCTCCACGGATCGAACGCGAGCGGCGCCCCGTCCTCCGGACAGACCCCGCCGTCGCTCGAGAGCAGCGCCTTCTCCCGAGGGATGGGCGGCATCCGCTCGAGAACCGGGGCCGCCTGCTCGGTCAGGTGCGCGACCAGGGCCATCAGATCGCGCGAGCGCGCGATCTCTTGTTTCCGCGCCGCCAGTTGTTCCGCCGTCACCATGCCCGCGCTCCCTCACGCGCCCAGCGTACCGGCAACACGGTCGCGCCCGCAGCCCGGGCCGCCTCCGCGGCGGGTCCCGGATTGTCGCGCGTCACGAAGAACATGCAGCCGCCCGCCCCCGAGCCCGCCGCCTTGCCGCCGAGCACGCCGGCATCCGCGAGCGCGCGCTCGAGCCGCGCCATCTCGTCCGTGCGCATCTCGGGATCGAGACGCTGCTGCTGCTCCCAGTTTGCCGCGAGCAGCGCGCCCACGCGAGCGAGGTCGGCCGCCCGCAGCGCCTCGGCCATGGGATCCACGATGTCCTTCAGCGCCCGCAGGGTCCCCACGACCTGCCGGTCGCCCCGTTCGTAGGCGGTCATCACCCGCGCGATCGTCGCGCCCGAGATGCGCGAGCGACCGGTGTAGCAGAGCAGCGCCTGCCGCTCGAGCGCCGTGGCGAAGGCATCGTCCAACGTCAGCGGCTCGATCCCCACGTCCGGATCGCGAAAGCTCAATCGGTGAAACCCGCCCAGCGCCGCAGCGAACTGGTCTTGCTTACCGCCGGGGATGTTCGCCTCCACCGCCTCGAGATGCCAGGCCTGCTCGGCGAGCTCCCGCTCGGGGAGCCGCTCGCCGCGCGCGAGCGTCAGCGCCGCGACGAGCGCCACGTCGAGCGCGCCCGAGCTGCCGAGTCCGGAGCCCGCCGGCGCGTCGCAGCGCGTCGTGAGCGTAAAGGCGTGCTGGACCGGGAACATCCGCAGCGCCGCCTTGAGCAAGTCCAGCCGGCCGTCGAGCACGAGCCCCAGGGCGTTGGCGCACTCGAGCTCCTGTCCGAGGTCCTCGGAGACCAACCGGATCAGCCTGCCGCCGAGCTTCAGCTCCGCGTGCGCCACGAGACGAACGGCGGCGTTGACGACGAGCCCACCCTCCCGCGCGGAGAATGGCGGCACGTCCGTCCAGCCGCCGGCGAAGTCGAGCCGCACGGGCGCGGCGGCGTGGTATAGCGTCGGCAGGACGCGCCGACTCACGGGCCGACCCACCAGCGCCCGATGGTGGGGAGCTCGCCCCGCTCGTCCATGCGCACGCCCCGCACCCGCCGATTCATCCCCTGCACGCCGCGGGAGTGATAGAGGAAGGCGACGGGCAGCGCATCCCGGAAGCGTTGCTGCGCCGCCGCCGGATCCGCCGGGACGCGCACACCTGCGAGGTCGGCGAGGCCGGCGAGAAACCCCAGTCCCGGATCGCCCGGGGTGCCGACCACGGCGGCCTCGAAGTCGTGGCGCCGGGGGCTCACGCGGTCGAGGAACGCGGTCAGCTCGAGCTGGCGGATCGAGACGTCGAATCCCACGGCCGCGAGCCGCGCCTGGATCATCTGCTCCAGCGCCGCCTCGCCGCTGCCGACGGTGAGCAGCTCGAACGCGACGTGGCGTCCGGCGACGAGCCGGCGCGCCGAGTCGGGATCCGTCGGGATGGGCGGCACGGGGAGGTACCCCGGAACGTCCGGCGGCACGGGGCCGTCCGCGGCGGCGCCGAAACCGTAGAGGTACCCCTCGACGATCTCGCGCCGGTCGAGGGCGAGCGCGACCGCCAGCCGCAGGCGGGGGTCGTCGAACGGCGGCCGGCGGGTATTGAACACGATGCCGACCGGGAAGATCTCTGGATAGTCGAGGAGGGCCAGGTCGGGGTTCTTGCGCACGAACGCGGCGTGGGCGGGCTGGATCCCGGCGAAGTCGATCTCGCCCGCAGTGAGGGCGGCGAGCTTCGTGGTGGGCTCGTCCACCACCACCACGACGAAGCGCTCGAGCCGCGGCACGCCGCCGAGCGCCGGCGGAAAGTCCGGATTCGCCACGAACACCCAGCGCCGGTTCGATTCGTGCGTCGTGAACCGGAACGGGCCGTTCCCGACCGGGCTCGCGTTCCACGACGCCTGCCGCAGCCGCGCCCGCGGCACCGAGTCGAGGAGGTGCGCCGGGGCGATCGCGAGGTCCGCGAACACGTCCGGCAGGCGGGGCTCGGGGCGGGGCCGGCTGAACCGCACGACGACGGTCGAATCGTCGGTGTCGTTGACGAACACGACGTCGGCGAGATCGTTGGAGCGCGGATAGCCTGTGGCGGGATCGCGGGCCGCGTTCAAGGTCCAGGCCACGTCGCGGGCCGTGGTCGGCACGCCGTCGTGCCAGCGCACGCCCGCCTGGAGGCGGAAGACGAGGGCCGTGCGATCGCCCGACCAGGTCCAGGTGCGCGCCAGATACGGCTGCGGCGTGAGCGTCGTGTCGTAGCGGACCAGCGTCGTGAGCAGCACGTAGCGCTCGATCTGCTTCGCGAGCGGATGGATGGTGAGCAGCGGATTGAGGGTCTGCAGCTCCGCGCCCGAGGCGTACACCACGGTCCGCCCGCGGCGCGCGGAGCTCATGCCGCAGGCAGTGGACACCGTTCCCGCAAGCGCCACCCACACGATCCGTCGCAGCACGCCCGGATTCTAGCGGAGGTCGTTTGGTCGCGCGAGATTCCGCCCATGCTGGCCGCGCTGGCCCGCCGCGCCGTGACCGGCCTCGCCCTGGTGGCAGGCGTCGTCACGCTCACGTTCTTCCTGCTGCAGCTCGCCCCGGGCGATCCGGTGGAGCGGTTGCTCGGCCCCGCGGCGACGCCCGAGCAGGTGCTGGCGCAGCGCCGTGCCTTCGAGCTCGACCGCCCGCTCATGGTGCAGTACGTGGCGTGGCTCGGCCGGTTCGCCCGGGGCGACTGGGGGCGGAGCATCACCACCGGCCGCCCCGTGCTCGGGCTGCTCGCGGAAGCGGTGCCCGCAACCGTCGAGCTCGTAGGACTGTCGCTCGTCGTGAGCTACCTCGTGGGGATCCTCGTCGGAGCGATCCA
>Ga0066678_10001033_pt1 | contig 10497 bp, 9 predicted proteins | sample GraSoiAngelo_127_FD_62300 | JGI IMG/M metagenome (GOLD analysis project Ga0066678, IMG submission 62300) | Grasslands soil microbial communities from the Angelo Coastal Reserve, California, USA - 14_0927_09_40cm | ecosystem: Environmental > Terrestrial > Soil > Grasslands | place: USA...
TAGTGAACGAAGGCCTTGTTCGCCTCCGCCATCTTGTGAGTGTCGTCCCGCTTCTTGATCGCTGAACCCTGCTCCCTATAAGCGTCAACCAGTTCGGCCGCCAGGCGCTCTGACATCGGCCGGCCGACGCGTGACCGCGCGGCGCCGAGCAGCCAGCGCATGGCGAGCGAGATCTGGCGTGCCGGGCGGACCTCCAGCGGAATCTGGTAGGTCGCACCACCTACTCGCCTGGGCCGCACTTCGAGCACCGGCATGACGTTGCGCATCGCCTTCTCGAAGACGGCGCGCGGGTCTTCCTTGGTCCGCTCTCCGATATCGTCGAGTGCGTGGTAGACGATGCGTTCGGCGACGCCCTTCTTGCCGTTCTTCATTATTTTGTTGATCATCGTCTGCACCCACACGCTGTTGTACTTTGCGTCGGGCGGCGTTCGATGACGAATTACCTTACCGCGTCGCGGCATGAAATGCTCCTCGGGACTAGCGGCCTTCGGCCTTGCGGGTCCCGTACTTGCTACGCTGCTGGTTACGTCCCTGGACGCCGACAGCGTCCAGAGCGCCGCGAATGATGTGATAGCGGACGCCCGGCAGGTCCCGCACTCGCCCACCTCGAATAAGAACGACCGAGTGCTCCTGAAGGGTATGTCCTTCGCCGGGGATGTAGGCGGTGACCTCGATGCCGTTCGTCAGTCGCACACGAGCGACCTTGCGAAGCGCGGAGTTCGGCTTCTTGGGTGTCTGCGTACGTACGTTTGTGCAGACCCCGCGCTTCTGGGGGTTGCCCTCGCCGCGGGCCATGCGGTTCTTCAGCGCGTTGAAGCGGAAACGCAGAGCCGGCGCCTTCGTCTTGCGGGCGAAGGGCTTGCGTCCCTTTCGTACGAGCTGGTTTGTCGTTGGCACTTGCGTTCCTGTTTAGTTCCTCTTATGCGCCTGGCTCAGGCGGCGCTTGCAAACAAAAGGCCGAAAGTCCTCGTCCTCGCTATCGAAGACCGGGTCTTCCGACCACAGAGATTAACGCACGACCGGCATGCCGCGCGCCAAATGGTAACAATAGCAGCGGTTTGGGGTGGTGTCAACTGCACGGACGAGTAGTGGCCTTGCTATACCCCGGCGTACGAGTGCAGGCCTGAAACCCAGAGGTTCACGGCAAAGTAGGTGAACATCACAGCGCCGAACCCCGCGATCAGCACGACCGCCGACCGCGTGCCGGACGAGTTACGCAGGCCGCGCATGTGCAAGTAGATGCCGTAGATGAGCCAAGTGACGAGGGCGGACGTCTCTTTCGGGTCCCAGCCCCAGTAGCGGCCCCAGGCAGAGTTCGCCCAGTAGGCGCCGAGGGCGATGCCGATCGCGAGCAGCGGGAAGCCCAGCATGACGGAGCGGTAGGCGATGTCGTCCAGCGTTTGACCGTCGGGTAGACGCGCAAATCGGTTGCCCTTCCCCTGTGCCAGGTACAGGACGGCGGCGGCGAATGAAACGCTGAGCGCGCTGTAGGCGAGGATCATAGCGGCTACGTGGACCGCCAAGAGGTCCGCATTCTGAAGCGCCGGCACGAGAGGTCGGACTTCCGAAGGGAAGAATGCGGCCGTGAGCACGAGCATCGTGAAGACCACCGGCAGGGTAAGAGCGCCGAGGACCCTGGCAGACTGCGCGTGGTCATCATCTTGGTAAAACCGCTCGAACCCGGCGTAGAAGACCGTTATGCCGGCAGTAAACGCGATCGTGAACTCGTACATGTTCGACCAGGGGGCGTGGTGTACGGCCAGCCAGCGGGCGATTAGCGAGACGACAAACGCCCCCAGCGCTGTCCAGACCGCGAATCGAGCATAGAGAGAGAGCGAGGCGGGGAATCTGGAAGCGCCGCCGTTCCGTTCGAGCGTGGCGACGACTGGACCCTCTCCGGTCTCCGTGCTTAGGCGTCTCATCACGAGCCGCACGCCGAGAAGATGCGCCCAAAAGCAGAGGGATGCTACCCCAGTCGCCGCGATCGCCATCAAGAAGGCGACGCGCGAGACCTCTTCCATCAGCCCAAGCTTATGCGGCGAAACGCCTCGGCAAGCTTGTAGCCGGGCTCTTTGCCGACCTCTGCCATGCGAGCCCGAAGCCGCTTCTGAAGCTCCTTGGGCGGCGCCTGGCCGATCTGGCTTTTGTGCTCTCTCAACGCCTCGATCTTCTTGCCGAGGAATTTGCTCACGTCCACGTAGTAGTCAGGCTGGTCTGTACCTGCGAGAAGCACCTCGTTCACGCGATGCACCTCCAAGCCCTCTTCAAGGTGCTCAGGAAAGCCCAGTGGGTTGCGCGCGAGCGGGTAGACGGCGTCGAGCGCCGCCTGGCCGGTGAGGCGGTGATCCCGGTGGTTGAAGCCGCGCCGGAAGGGATCCCAAGTGACGACGAGGTCGGGCTTGATACGGCGGATTTCTCGCACCAGCTTTCCTCGCAGCTCGACCGTGTCTTCAACGTAGCCATCCGGGATGCGGAGGAATGTGCAATCGCGTACACCGAGAGCTTTGGCGGCGGCACGTTGCTCCTTCTCGCGAATGGCGAGCAGCTTCTTCCGGGTCATGCCTTCTTCCTTGCTGCCCATGTCGCCGCTGGTCGTGAGCACGTAGTCGACGGTCCAGCCTTCACTGCACCAGCGTGCGACGGTGCCACCGCAAAGGAATTCGGCGTCGTCGGGATGGGCGACGATGACGAGAGCGTGGCGCGGGCCGTCCGCACCGTCCTTCGACTGCGGATCGGATCGCTTTCGCTTCGGCTTCTTGTCGGCGCGTGGGCTCACAATTCGCGATTATAGCAGCGGGCGGGGGTAAGGTAATGCGCCGCATGGGCGAGGCAATTACGACGGCGAACATCGGGGCCAGTTCGAGGCGTCTTCCGAAGAGCAAGCAAATCGCTGAAAAGGTGGTTGCCTCGCCCCTACAGTTGGGCACATCGGCCGCTGCGGAGGATCTCAGGCGACGTGGGCGGTGACCGGCACGCCGCGGTACCGCGAGACGAGGTCGTGGTAAACGTCCTCGACGCGGGCGGCGACGTCGGACCAGCGGAAGCGCTCGGCGGCGGCGCGGGCTTCCCGGCCGAGATTGCGGCGGAGCGGCTCGTTATTCAGCAGCAACTCGAGCCGCTCAGCGAACGGCTCGGGGCAGAGCCACGGCACGAGGTATCCCGTCTGCCCATCCTGAACCGTCTCCCGCAGGCCGCCGACGCGCGACGCGATAACGGGCACGCCGCAGGCCATGGCCTCCACTGCAACGAGCCCGAAGCTCTCGTAGTACGAGGGCACCACACAGACGTCAGCGGCGTTGTAGTAGAGCGGCAGATCTCTGTGCGGGACCGCATCCAGGAACGTCGCCTTATCGGCGATGTGCAATTCTGTAGCGAGCGCTGACAGTTCGCTCTTTCGCGCAAGGTCTTTGCCGTCGCCGCCGATGACAAGCACCCGGAACTCTCCGTCAAGGTGTGAGACCGCTCGCAAGAGAACATCAATGCCCTTCAGCGGCTCGATCCTGCCGACGAAGAGCACGACGCGTTCCTTGGGCGGAATGCCAAGCCGCCGGCGGACGCGCAAGCGACCGAGCGGGCGGAAGCGTTCGATGTCGACGCCACATGGCACAACACTGACGAGCGGGGCAGGTACTCCATATAGGCTTTGGAGCATGTCTTGCTCACCCTGGCTTGCGCATATGACACGGTCGACGCCCTGCGCGATAAGACGCTCGCCGTCTATGCGGTACTCGGGCTCCGGCTGATCGAGGTGATGGCGGTTCTTCACCTCGCCCAAGGTGTGGAACATGATGACGTGCGGCACCTGCCATTTCGTTTTTAGCGCCTGCCCCACCCAGCCGGAGAGCCAGTAGTGGCTATGAACGAGGTCGTATGAACGGCCTTCGCGTCGCTGGAAAGCGAGCACTCCGTCCCTGAACTCGGGGAGGAAGCGCCGCAGCGAATCCTTGCCTGCGCCGAGCGGCCCTGCCTTGATCTGAATCACGCGGGTGCGCTCGTCGATGATGGTAATCTCGGGGGGATCTGGATCGGTCCGCCGGGTGAAGATGTCCATGGTATGGGCCCGGCGCCCCATCTCGTGGCTGAGCTGGCGGATGTATACGTTCATACCGCCGCTGTCCCGAGTGCCGGGGCGGGCGAGGGGCGAAGTGTGGACGGAGACGACCGCTATGTTGCACATAGGTCAATCAATAATATTACGTCCGTCAAGGGGTTGCCGATCATACGCGGCAAACCTTCATTTCCCCTGCACGAGCGCCATGAATTCGGCGCGGGTAACGCCGCGACGCCGAAAGCCTCCGCGGATGGCTGATGTGATCATCACGGTGCCAGGCTTCTGGGCGCCGCGCATCGTCAGGCAGAGGTGTTCCGCCTCGATGACGACTGCGGCGCCATCGGGCGAAAGTCCCTTCATGAGAGTATCCGCGATCTGGCTGGTCAATCGCTCCTGCATCTGCGGGCGGCGGGCGAGGATATCGACGGCGCGCGCGATCTTGCTCACCCCGACGATGCGCCCCTCCGGCACGTAGCCGACGTGCGCCTGGCCGTGGAAGGGCAGGAAATGATGCTCGCAAAGACTGTAGAACGGGATGTTCTTGAGAACGACCATCTCTTTGTGCGACTCCTCGAACCCAGTGGAAAGGACCTCCAGCGGGTCCTCGAAGAGCCCGGAGAACAGCTCCCCGTACATTTCGGCGATGCGCTCGGGAGTGCGGAGGAGCCCTTCGCGCACCTGATCTTCGCCGATGGCGTCAATGATCTCGCGTACGGCGCCGACGATGCGTTGCTGGTCCATTCCGGCGGTTGTGGCTCTCATCTCTGGCTAACGGTCCTCCCAGGGGCGTGCCCGTATTGTAGCAGGCAAAATGAGTGCTCAGTGATCGGTGCAGGATAGCAAGTGGAGCGCGAACGCGGTCCTGCGTCGCCGGCGTTAAGGGGATGCTGCCTCGGCCTCTCGCTCGACCTTCTCTTCGGTCGCCGGAAGGCCGATGCTCTCGCCGCGTTCGGGGTCGAACGTATGCAGGCGCTCAAAGTCCATCGCCACGCGGATGGTTTGCCCAGGCCGAGCATCCGTGCGCGGATCGACTCGGGCGAGGAACTGCTTGCCGTCGCGGGACAGATAGAGGATCTCTTCGTTGCCGAGCGACTCGGTGACTTCGACTTCCCCCTCCACGATTTCGCTGCGGATGCCCATCGGAGTGAAGTCGGCGGAGTGAATGTTCTCGGGACGGATGCCAAGCGTCACTTTTCCCCCCAGATAAGCCGACAGTTGCTTCTCTTTCTCCTTGGCGACAGGCAGTTTGAAGCTACCCGTGTCAATGGCGAGCGCACCCTCCTCCTGGACGACCGTCCCGTCGAAGAAGTTCATAGCCGGGCTACCGATAAACCCCGCAACGAAGAGATTACGCGGACGGTCATAAAGCTCCTGAGGAGTACCCACCTGCTGGATCGTACCCTGGTTCATTACGACGATCCGGGTGGCCATCGTCATTGCCTCGACTTGATCGTGGGTGACGTAGATGAACGTCGTCCCGAGCCGAAGGTGCAGCTTGCTGATCTCGGCCCGCGTTTGCACGCGGAGCTTCGCGTCGAGATTCGAAAGCGGCTCGTCGAACAAGAAGACGGCTGGATCACGCACGATTGCGCGGCCGAGGGCCACGCGCTGACGCTGGCCGCCGGAGAGCGCCCTCGGCTTGCGCTTGAGGAAGCCTTCGATCCCCAGAATGCGGGCGGCTTCGTCCACCCGCCTGCGAATTTCCTCCTTCGGCAGCTTGCGCAACGTAAGACCAAAGGCCATGTTGTCGTAGACAGTCATGTGCGGATAAAGGGCGTAGGACTGGAAGACCATCGCGATGTCACGGTCCTTGGGCGGAATGTTATTAACCAGCCGGTCGCCAATGAAGATGCGACCTTCGGTTATCTCCTCAAGGCCGGCCAGGAGCCTCAACGCGGTCGATTTTCCCGACCCGGACGGGCCGACGAGCACGAGGAACTCCTTGTCCGGGACGACGAGATTGAAGTCGTTGACGGCGGGCAGCCCGCTGTCGAATCGTTTGGTCACTTTATCGAACGTGACGCTGGCCATTCGACGCTTAGCCCTTCACTGAGCCGGCCAAGATGCCCTGCACGAAGTACCGCTGGAGGGCGAAGAAGACGACGAGGGGCAGCGCCATCGAAATGAACGCAGCCGCGGTCAGCAACTGGTAGGACGTGCCAAATGAGCTCACCAGGTTTGTGATCGTCAAAGTCATCGGCGCGCGGTCGGGATCGCCCAGGAAGATCAAGGCAACTAGGAGGTCATTCCAGACCCAGAGAAACTGGAATATGGCGAGGGCAGCGATGGCGGGCATCGAGAGCGGCAGGACGATTCGGCGAAACACTTTGAAGTCGGAGGCACCATCGAGGTAGGCCGACTCGAAAAGATCCCTCGGCAGCCCCCCGAAGAAGTTCCTCAGAAGGTATACAGCAAAAGGCAGACCGTATGCCGTGTGCGCTACCCAGATGCCTGCATAGCTATTGGTTCCAAACCACCTGCCGCCAAGCAGCGGTACATCGTGACCCAGGAAGCCGAACCATTCGTTGAGGCTTACATAGAGCTTCAAGACCGGTATCAGAGTCATTTGCAGAGGCACTACCAGCAGCCCGACCATTACCAGGAACAGAAAATTGCGAAGAGGGAACTTCATCCAGGCGAAGGCGTAGGCAGCGAACGCCGCCACGAGTATCGTGAGCAGGGTGCTGGGTATCGTGATGATCAGGCTGTTAAGGAATGAGCGCGCCATGCCGTTCTGGTCCAGCACGGTCTCATAGTTATCGAGCGTGAAGCTGAACGGGTCCTTGATGGCATTCCACCAGCCCGATGTGACGACCAGGCCGGGATCCCTAAAGGAGCTGACCAGCAGGGCGATGGTAGGGATACTCCAGAGGGCCGCCAGGCCGATGACGCTAAGGTGCAGCGGCAAGCGGCCGGCCACCCTCCGTACGGTCGCGCCAAACTGAAGGCCAACCGGCCGTGCTCTGACCGCAGTTTCGCCGGAAGCTGTCGGGTTGGGCCGCGCCATCAGCGCGTCTCCTCCTGGAACTGAAAGCGCCGGATGCTGATCACCATGATCGGAACGACCCAGAGAAGCAAGACGACCGCCACGGCAGCTCCAATCTCCGGGTTATTGAAGAGGAATGCTTCCTTGTAGAAGAGCGTGGCGACGACGTCCGTTTTGAACTTTCCCGCAGTCATCACCCAGACAAGATCGAATTTCTTGAGGGCCTGGATGACAAGCGTGGTGGCGACGACGGCAATGGTGGGAGACAGGTTTGGGATTATGATCCGCCGGAAGATCTGCCACTCGTTGGCTCCATCGACACGAGCCGCCTCGAGAATGTCCGTAGAAATTCCCTTGAGACCCGCGGAGAGAACGACCATGGCAAATCCGGTCCACATCCACACGCCTACGAAGACGAGCGCGAAGTTATTGATCTGGATCGGGTGGGGTAGGCTATCAGGCCCGGCGTGTGTGAAAGGCGTTTGCGGAGCGCCCGTGTCCTGGAGCCAGCGTGTCGGTTCGCCGCCGACCTCCTTCAGAACGGCGTTTATCGTGCCGATGTCGGGGTTGAATTCGTACATGAACCGCCAGATCACCGACGCTGCCACAAAGGAGATCGCCATCGGGATAAAGATCGCTGACTTGGCGACCGCCTCGTAGCGGACGCGCGCGGCCAGCACCGCGATTACCAGACCGAGGGCGACCGTGATGGTGGTAAAGACCGTGAGCCACATCAGGTTGTTGAGCAGCGCCGAATGCGTGTCGGCGACGAGTGGCTGCGGATTGTCGACGATGAACCGGTAGTTATCGAGCGTAAAGCCGATGAAAGCGTCGGAGCCTTTGGGGAGGAAGCTCCGTCGAATGGTATCGATGGTTGGATAGAGGAGGAAAATCCCGGAGAGCAGCAGGGCAGGCGACAGCCAAAGCCAGGGCACCCACCATTTGCGGCCGACCAATCTAACCAACCATGGGCAAGACAGCCGATAACGGAGCCGCTAGCCGGCCCGTCGCGTCTTCCGTTCTCACGGTCGCCCTGCTACGGACTTGCCCCCGCGGGGAAGGCAGCGTCGATTCCGCTCAAGATCTCATCCAGGTCGCCACCGCTCAGATAGCTGAGAACGCCGGTGAAAACTGCGCCGTTATCGCCGCCGACCCCCGACGGCATGGCGTCATCGGCGTCGAATCGGAAGGTCGTGCTGGGGTCGGTGAGCTGTTGGGCAATCCGGCGGTCCAGGTCGGTGGGGTACGCGGCGAGGTTGAGTTTCTTGTTCAGCGAGGTAAAGCCTCCGCGCTTAACCCAGACCTCCTGAGACTGAGGGCCGGCCATCCATTCGGCGAATGAACAGGTCGCCGGATCGCTGTTGAACAGCATCATGACGTTGGCGTCACCCGTCGCACCACCACCGGGGAACGGGAAGAAGTCGAAGTCGGTCCCAGCCTTGAGGCCCGGCGGAAACCCGAGCGTAGTGTCCGTGATGAAACCAGAGTTGAAGCTTCCGAGGTAATGCATGGCGGCCTGCGGAGGCTGGGAAACCATAGGAATGGAGCCTTCCGAGAACTTCGTTGTCAGCGCGCGCTGGACACCACCAAGGACGTAACGCGGCTCGAGCACGATCTTCCCGAAGTTCTCCCAGGCCTCCTTGATCTTCGGGTCGTTGTACGGAATCTTGTGGGCGACCCAGTCGTCGTAAACATCGGGCCCGGATTCACCCAGCACGATCTGTTGGATCCAGTCGGAACCGGGGAACCCGCTGCCTCCGCCGGCCTCCTCGGCATCTGACCACGGGAAGACGTCATGCTTGCCGGCGTCCTTATCAGCCGCAATCTGTTCGGTAAGAGTGAGTAGGTCCTGGAAGGTGCTGTCAGCCGTCAGCGGCTTGTAGCCGTTCTCCTGGAAGAATTTGGGGTTGTACCAGATGGTGCCCTTGTTCCCCGCCTTCATCAAGACGCCGTAGAGCTTGCCATCGACAGTCCCCAGGTCGACAATTTGCTGGGCGTATTCGGCCTTTACCTTGTCTTCCAGGCCGGGACACCCGGACAGCGGCGTCAGCTTGCCTTCCCGCGCGAGGTCCTGAAATACTCCGAGCGAGGCTGGAAGAGCTACGTTCGGGGGGTTACCCCCGGCCACACGCGTCGTCAAAATCGAATTGATGTCACGCGAGCCGGTGAACTTCACGTCGGCGCCGGTGTCGGTCTTCCACTGCTGGATCATCGCTTCGAAGTCGGCCTGCTCCTCGGAGCCCCAGATGCCAAGCACATCGACGGACTTGCCGGACAGATTGGCCGAACCGCCACTGGGAGTGGTGGTGGTGCCGGTCTTTTCATCGTCGCCACCGCAGGCGGCGGCGATCAGTAATGACAGCGCGGCACCGATGCAGAGAAATACGAAGCGGGTGCGGACGAGAGCGAACATACACTACCTCCTCAAGGTCTAGACCTTGACGCCCCGCGGGTGTGCACCCGCGCCTAATATACCACTAGCAAGACTGCTTAGTGGTGTTGGCGAGTGATCTAGAGGCCCATTGCCTGTTCGATAGCCTCGATGCGCGGCTCCACTTCGCGGGTTTCGCTCTCGATGCCGAGGGCGGTCTCGGGGTCCTTAAGACCGTGGCCGGTGATAACGCAGACGATGGTCGACTCTGCTAAGGACCGACCGCCGCTTGGCCCTACAGGCTGACGAGCGTATTTGAGGAGTCCGGCGACGCAGGCGGCAGAGGCTGGCTCGCAGAAGATGCCTTCCTCCCGCGCGAGAAGGCGGTAGGCTTCGAGGATCTCGTCGTCGCTGACCGACTTGATCTCGCCGCTGGATTCATCGCGGGCGGCTTCGGCGAGGCGCCAGCTGGCCGGGTTGCCAATGCGGATAGCCGAGGCGACGCTCTGCGGGTCGGCTACAGGCTTACCCTCAACGATGGGCGCAGCCCCTTCGGCTTGCCAGCCCATCATGCGCGGCTTTTTCGTGGCAATTTCGGCGCGATAGTATTCGACGAAGCCGCGCCAGTAGGCGGTAATGTTGCCGGCGTTGCCAATGGGGATGAACAGCAGATCGGGTGCATCGCCGATGCTATCGACAATCTCGAAAGCGGCGGTTTTCTGACCTTCGAGGCGATATGGGTTCACGGAGTTGACGAGTGCGACCGGATGTTGTTCGCAGATTAGGCGCGCGAGGCGGAGGGCGTCGTCGAAATTGCCCTGCACGTCGAGGATGCGCGCACCATGGGCCACAGCCTGAGCGAGCTTTCCCTGCGCTATGTTGCCGTGAGGGACGAGGACGTAAGCATCGAGCCCGCAGCGGGCGGCGTAGGCGGCGGCCGAGGCACTCGTGTTGCCGGTGGAGGCGCAGAGGACGGCTTTCGATTCGGATTCAAGCGCCTTCGCTACGGCGACGACCATGCCGCGGTCTTTGAAGGAGCCGGTGGGATTGCACATCTCCAGCTTGAAATACAGCTCCCGGCAGCCGACG
>Ga0066678_10001035_pt1 | contig 10489 bp, 10 predicted proteins | sample GraSoiAngelo_127_FD_62300 | JGI IMG/M metagenome (GOLD analysis project Ga0066678, IMG submission 62300) | Grasslands soil microbial communities from the Angelo Coastal Reserve, California, USA - 14_0927_09_40cm | ecosystem: Environmental > Terrestrial > Soil > Grasslands | place: USA...
GCCCCAGAACCATGCGCCCGTCGTGATCGCCGGGCCCGACCCCCAGACCGTCCTGATCGGTGCGCTCTTTCAGTTGAGCGGTGCCTCGTTCAGCGATCAGGACCACGATGGTCCGTGGACGGTCACGATCGACTGGGGCGATGGTGGGTCGGACACGTTCCCGATGACGACCGAGGGCGCGATCAGCGGCTCACACTCGTATCACGATCTCCTGCTGGCGACCCATACCCTCACCATTACTGTGGTGGACGCGCACAGTGCCAGCGGCACGGCCTCTAAGACCGTCAACGTCGTCGCCTCCCTCCCCTGAAGCTCGCCGCCGGGCCCCCCTCCACGACCTCCACAAGCTCCAAAACCTCCAGAACCAGTGGTGGGAGGGGGGGAGCGGGAGTGGCACCGCTCTTGCGTTAGTACCAGCCGGAGACGCCCTCATTAAGACCTCGCGCCCGAGTTCGGAGGAGCAGTGCCGCAGAGTAGTCCGCTCCGCGCGCACATGGTGCGTGCCGGCCTCGTGGCGACCAGCATTGTCGCGGTGCTGGCGATCCGTCCCGGGCTGGTGCAGCCCTTGGAGCGGGGCGGCGCGCTCATGGCCCCCCCGATCCGCGCGAGCAGCGGCCGGGCGGCGGCCGCCGCTTCCATCCCGGTGCACGCGCTCATCCTGTCCGAGCAGGCACGCCGCTATCTCGAGCTGCAGTACCGGTCCTATCCCACGGAATTCATGGGCTGTATGATCGGCACGATCGAGCGGGGCGCTGTGCTAGTGCAGCGGATCGCTCCGGCCGACGTCGAGCCTTCCCGCTCCACGCGCACGCGCGTCCTGCCCACCCAGAGCTGCGAAGCCGCGGGGTGGTCGGGCACGGTCGGGGTGGTCCACAGCCATCCCGACGGCCAAAACTGCTGGTATCACTTCCCGGGCACGTTCGTCGGTACCTCCGACGCCGCCTCGTTCGGCATGCAGCCCTACGCCGTGGATGCGATCATGTGCGGCGACCACGTCGTGTGGATCGGTCGCGACATGGCGGAGCAGCAACTGACTCTGCTCGAACCCCGCAGCACGGACGCCTCGGTCCCTTCGGGTCGGTGAGTGGCAGGCACCCGCGGAGTTCCGTATGGCCGACCCCCGCTGCGACTTTTACGACTGGGCTACACGCAAGAGCTGTCGCCGGCCGGCGCGGTGGGTGACGCATCAGCGGTCAGAGCGCACCGTCCGTCCGGAGCGCTATTATTGCGACGCGCATCGACCACCACGCGCCCACCCGATCACGGGGCCGACGGCCGCGCCGCCACCCGGTTCCGACCGCTGAGCCTGGGGTGGCGCTGACCGGGGCCAGGAGGGGAAGGTGACTCCCAGACGCTTTTGGGCCCGGCTGCGAGCCGAGTCCGATTATCCGCTGCGCCGGGGTGCCTGGTACCACGTGAAGAAGCTGGGCCCGCGCGAGGCGATCGTGGACGTGGTGGGCGAGCGGGTGGGCATACCGCGCGCCGACTTGGAGATCATGAGCCAGCCGCCACGCCGCTGGTCGGTGGTGCCGCGCCCGAAGAACCCGTCCCGCTTCCCCGGCGTCTCCGAGTACGGGGTCTGCCCCAACTGCCGCGAGCGCGTGCCGCTGCCCGAGCGCCTGACCGTGCTGCGCTGCACCCGCTGCAACGGCGCGTTCGACGTCGCGTGGGAAGAGCAGTACCTCGTGGAGAACTAGCCGCTCGCCTCCTGTGTTGCAACGCCGCGACAGGCGGCGCCGTCGGGCACACGACACGCCCTGCTCGTGCCGCGTTGGATTCGTGCAGCAGCCCATCCTGTGACCCACCTCACAACGGTCTTGGCCTCCGACTTGCTGAACATGCTGAGCGGTCGCGACGTGCGGACTTGAGCGTGTGGCGGTGTTGCCCCACCTAAGGTAGAAAGGCGGGCCGATGCGAGCAGTCCCCATCCAGGCGGCTTTCCTAAAGCAAATCGGCGTTCCCGAGCTCGCTCCCGCAACGAGCCCGTTCGACCCCGGATACGATCCCGCGACGCTCGAGAGTCACCTCGAGCAAAGCGGGCATCTCATGTCCCGCCTCAAGCTCTCGATGGCCTGCTGGCTCATCGCCGACGAAGCCGCCGTGCGGCGCAAGCTGGCGGCGGCGCGTCGCCAGGGCGTGCCGACCGTCACGGGAGGCGGGCCGTTCGAGATCGCCGCCGCGCGCGGCCAGCTGCCTGCCTACTTCGAGCTGTGCGCGGCGCTGGGCGTCGACCGGGTGGAGTGCGGGGCGGGGTTCACCGACGTGGTGCTCGACCCGCGCGCCATCGTCACGCTGGCGCGTGGCCACGGGCTCTCGGTCCAATTCGAGCTCGGGAAAAAGGCCGGCGGGACCTTCGGACACGACACGGTGGACGCGCTGATCGACCAGGGCCGGCGCTGGCTCGAGGCGGGGGCCGCCCAGCTCGTGGTCGAGGCGCGCGAGAGCGCGGCCGGCATCGGCCTGTTCGACGCGAGCGGCAGGTTGAGTGTGACGTTCGCCGAGCGGTTCGTCGAGGCGTTCGGGATCGACGCGGTCGCGTTCGAGGCGCCCACCAAGCCGAGTCAGTTCGCTCTGCTCGATCACTTCGGGCACGCGGTGCAGCTCTGCAACGTGCGGCTCGAGGAGCTGTTGCGGGTCGAGATCTACCGCCGCGGCCTCCATGCCGACGCGTTCGCGAAGCCCCGCCTCCAGCTCCCCGCCGCCGGATGAGCGCCGGCAGCGTGGTGATCGGGTGCTTCCGCGACCCGGCCGGAGGCGTGCTCGTGGCCGGGGACGTGATCGTCGTGGTGGACGTGGTGCGCGCCACTACCACGGCCGTGACGGCGGTGGCGCAGGGACGCCGCTGCTTCACGGCGCCCAGCGTCGCGGCGGCGCTCCGCCGCGCCGCCCGGCTCGACCGGCCGCTCCTGGCCGGCGAGATCGACGGCGCCATACCGGCGGGGTTCGAGCTGAACAACAGCCCGGCCGCGATCGCCGACCGTACCGACGTGGAGCGACCGCTGGTACTGGTGTCGTCGTCCGGCACGCCGCTGATCCACGCCGCGGCGCTCTCCCGCACGGTGTATCTCGGGTCGCTGCGCAACGCCCGCTACCTCGGCCTGTGGCTCGCCGGGCGAGAGCCCCGAGTCGCGATCGTCGCCGCCGCCAGCCGCGAGGCGTTCCGCGAAGAAGATCGCATGTGCTGCGCCCTGGTCGCGGGCGAGCTGCTGGACGCTGGGTACGCACCCGAGGACGACGCGACCGCCGCCCTGGTGCACCGCTGGCGCGCCGCCTCCCCCGACGCCTGGCTCGTGAGCGACAGCGTCCGCTACCTGCGCGCGACCGGCCAGGTCGCCGACCTGGATTTCATCCTGGCGCACCAGGAGGACCTGCCCGATGTGTTCCAGCTGCACGACGGCGAAGTGATCACCGTCCCGGCGGGCGTCGCGCTGCCGGCATGAGTCACCTGCGGATCAACCCCTCGCTCCCGGTCGTGGTGCTGGGGTTCGGCCACGGAGGCCTGGGCGTCGCGCGCAGCCTGGGTCGCCTGGGCGTGCGCGTGCACGCGGTGGATCCGGACCCCGCCGCGGCGGGCCTCGCGTCGCGCTACGTCGAGAGCGCCCACGCGTGGGACTGCGCGGGGGCGAGCGTGAGCGATTCGCTGGGCTTCCTCGACGATCTGGGGCGCCGCCTGGGACCCGCGCTGCTGCTCCCCACCACGGACGCGACGGCCGTGCTCGTCGCCGAGCACTCGGAGGAGCTCGCGCCGCGGTTCCTGTTCCCGCGGCCGCCCCGCGCGCTGGTCCGCCGACTCACCGACAAGCGTGAGGTGTTCCGGCTCGCCAATGAGTTCGGCGTGCCCACTCCCCTGACCGTGTTCCCCCGCTCGCGCGACGACGTGGAGCGCTTCCTGGCGGACGCCCGCTTCCCGATGGTCTTGAAGCCCATCGACCCGACGCGCTTCGAGCGCCGCACCGGCCGGCGGTTGGCGATCGTGGCGACGCCCGACGCGCTCCTCTCGCGCTACCTCGAGTGGGAGGACCGCGCCGCGCCCAACCTGATGCTGCAGGAGCACATCCCGGGCGGCGACGACGCGGTGTGGATGTTCAACGGGGTGTTCAATGAATGGTCGGAGTGCGTGGCCGCCTTCACGGGCCGCAAGCTGCGCCAGCACCCGGTGTACGGGGGCGCGACCAGTTTGGGGGTGTGCGAGCGCAACGACCACGTCGAGCGCCTCACCAGCGACTTCATGTGGGCCCTGGGCTATCAGGGCGTGCTCGACGTGGGATATCGCTACGACGCGCGCGACGGTCTCTACAAGCTGCTCGACCCCAACCCCCGTATCGGCGCCACGTTCCGGTTGTTCCTGGACGCGCAGGGGCTGGACGTGGTGCGCGTGCTGTACTGCGATCTCACGCGGCAGCCGGTCTGGCCTACGCGGGTGCGCGAGGGGCGCAAGTGGCTGGTGGAGGACCGGGACCTGGAATCGAGCCTGGCCCAAATCCGCGCCGGCACGCTCACGCCGCGGCGCTGGCTAGCCTCGTTCGCGGGCGTCGAAGAAGCGGCGTGGTTCGCGCGCGACGACCTGCGACCGTTCCTGCGGGTGGCGGGCCGGCTGCTGGCGCAAGCCGCGCGCGCCGTTGGGCGCCGTCTCGGCGCGGCGCTTCGCGCCGCGGCGTCGCTCCCTGGGGTCGCCCGCGTTTTCACGCCTCGCACGCTGGCGCTCGCTCCGCCTTCGGATTGGAACGCCGAGCTGTGGCGCCACATGATCCCGCCGGACTACGGCTGGCTCCTGTGCGGAGTCACGGCCCCGGGGTACGTTTGGTCCGCCGGGGGGCTCGATGCCGAGCACGGCTCGACCAATCCTGAAGACGTGGCCGTGCCGATCGCATTTTACGGCGCGAGCATCGCGGCGCAGCGCGTCGCGCGTCCCGTGAGCACGGTGGACATCGCGCCCACGCTCGCCGCCCTGCTGGGTGTGCCGCCGACCGAACCCCTGGACGGGCATGTGCTACCGGAAGTGCTGAGCCACCCGAACCGCGAAGGGACCGATCCGTGAACCGAGTCTCGCGCCTCTTGTCGTGCGGTGCTCTGCTCCTGGTGCTCGCCGCGCCACCAGCCGGCGCGCAGTCCTACCACGTCGCTAAGACCATCAAGCTCGGGGGCGACGGCGGCTGGGACTACGTGGCGCTCGACACCGCGGGCCATCGGCTGTTCATCGCCCGCCAGAACCGCGTCATGGTGGTGGACCAGGAGAGCGGCCGCCTGCTCGCGGAGATCCCCGGGCTCGATCGCGCCCACGGCATCGCCTTCGCGTACCAAGCCGGCCGCGGCTTCGCGACGTCCGGCCGTGACAGCGCGGTGACGATGTTCGACCTGAAGACGCTCAAGGTGCTGGGCCATACGACCGTGGCGCCCGACGACGACGCGATCCTGTTCGACCTTGCCTCGCAGCACGTCTTCACGTTCAACGGCGACGCCCACTCCGCGAGCGTGCTCGACCCCGCCTCCGGAGCGCGCGTCGGCACGATCGATCTCGGGACCGGTCCCGAATTCGGGGTGTCGGCAGGGGACGGCTCGTTGTACGTGAACCTCGAGGACGAGGGAGCGGTGGCGCAGCTCGACGCGGCGGCGCTGCGTGTCACGCGCCGCTGGTCGCTCGCGCCGTGCCAGTCGCCCAGCGGCCTGGCGATCGATCGGGCGCACCACCGGCTGTTCAGCGTCTGTCGCAACAAAGTGATGGCGATTTCGGATGCGACGGCGGGCAAGCTGATCACGACGCTGCCGATCGGCGGGGGCGTGGACGCCGCCGCGTTCGATCCCGGCACCGGGCTCGCGTTCGCGTCCAACGGCGACGGCACGTTGACGGTCGTGCACGAGGATGGGCCAGACGCGTTCCACGTGGTCGCGAACGTCCCGACGCGGCGGGGGGCGCGCACCATGGCGCTGGACGAGCGCAGCCACCGCGTCTATCTCGTGACCGCGGAGTTCGGGCCCACCCCTGCAGCCGCCGCCGGTCAGCCGCGGCCGCGTCCCCCGATCGTCCCGGGCACGTTCGCCCTCATGGTGCTCGAGCCGTAATGCCCTGGCGCAGCCACTTCCCCTCGGCCCGCGCCATCTCCAGCGCCCGCGCGGCGCGCCCCAGTAGCCGGCGCGGCTCGATGGGCTCCGTACGCAGCTGGCGCAGCGCGTCGTAGCCGGCTCGCAGCCCGACCGCCACCTCGCCCGCTTTCCCCGCTTCCTGGCCGCCGTTGCCGCTCGCGTGCGCCGCGCCCTGCAGCCGCTGCGCCAGCCGGCGCGCCCCGACGCGGTTCGCCCCGGGCGCGACCACGGCGAACTCGCTGAGCCCCACGCGCCCCACCGCGTCCGAGTGGCGCGCGGTCGCCCGCACCAGCCGGGCGACGTCGCGCAGCACCCCCGCATCCGGCTCGCCCCGCACCTCGGGCGCGACGACTACGCACGCCACCGACGTGTTGTGGTGCGCGGTCTGGAGAATCAGCTCCGAGGCGCGGTGCGCCAGCCCGCGACGCGTGTACAAGCCCGTCAGCTCGTCGACCAGGCTGCGCTTGGGCGCCCGCTCAATCTCGAGCTTGGCGGCGAGGTAGGACTCGAGCTTGCCGAGCAGCGCGCCCGTGTCCACCGGCTGGCGCAGCAGCTCCCACACGCCGGCGCGCAGCGCGCTGAGATGGTCCTCCCGCGTGGGGCGGTCGTGCACCAGCAGCAGGATCGGGGTGCTCGCGCCGATCAGGGGATCGGCGCGCAGCAGGCGGCTCAGGTCGAGGCTCTCCGAGTCGGCGAGCTTGGCGTCCAGCAGAATCACGTCGGGACACGCCGCGCGCGCGCGCGCCACCACGGCGGTGCCGGCGAACACGCGCAGCACCGAGTATCCCTGTCGCCCGAGCGTGCCCTGGACGTCCCAGAGGGCGTGATTCTGATCGCTGGCGATGAGGACGCGTGGCGGGCGCGTGAGGCGCGGCCGAGTGCTCATGCGGCTTCGGAGGTCAAGTTCAACAACGTAACAGGATACCCCGGTGCAACGGTACGGTTGCAGCGTCGCCCTGGCGGCACGCCGCGTGCACGGAACTCCGGTACGCCCTCGGCGGTAGGACCCGTTTCAACAGGAGGTGGCTTATGGAAGCCCGCATCACAGCGCAGTCGCAGTCGTTCCGCCTGCGCGAGCGACTGGAGGAAGCCAAGGTCTCGCACGGCGAGGAAGCCCGGGTGGACCTGCCCGGCGTGAGGGTCGCGGTGCTCGCGGCCACGGGCGAGGCACAGCTCATGTTCTGCAACATGGGCTCGATCCGTGTGCGACAGCTGATGCAGCGGGGCGACGAGCGCCCGCTCGCCAGCGACGTCACGCTGGAGGGTCTGCAGGTCCCCGCGGTGGGGATCTACGATGTCGTGAATGCACACATCTCGGTGAACGGCAGCATCCACGTGCGCGTGGACGCCGAGACCCAGGTGCTGGCCGCGCCCGACCTGATTCAGAAGGGATAGTTCAGAAGGGATAGCCGAGGTCGAGCTCGACGATCGGCGTCGAGCCACCAGCGCCGGACACGCTCAGGCTGACGCGGCCGGCGACCGTCCTGGCGCCCAGCTCGACGCCGACGCCGTTCACCCAGCCAGCGGGCTCGAAGGTCCAGCGGTCGAGCACCGTGCCCGCGTTCCAGCGCACGCGGGCGAACAGGTCGGGAGCGACGGAGACCTGCCACTGGGCGCCGAGCTCCGCCTTCTGCACGTGGCGGCCGCGCCGCTCCTGCACGTGCAGTCCCGCGAAGGCGATGGCACGGTCAGGAAAGAGGTAATAGCCGTTGGCGCCGCCCAGAAAAAACAGGTAGTGGGGCGGCGGCGTGCCGCCCGAGGCGCCGAGCGTCGCGCCCGCCCAGAGCGAGAGCCGGCGCCCGAGCGGCAAGTACCCCCGCGCGTCGCCGAGCTGGTGCGAGAACGCGCCGCTCCACTCCGACACCGCCCGCAGGCGCACCCCCCGGCTGGGAAACACACCGCTGTCGTAGGTATCCACGTCTGCCACGCCCGTCACCGTGACGAACGTGCGATTGATCGGCGCGGAGTCCACTGCCGCGACTTCCTCCGCCCAACGCGCGTGTTCGGCCTTCACCCGCAGCGCGGCGCCCGCCATCCTGCCCAGTCGACGATACACCGACGCGCTGATCGCGCCCAGATCCACCCGCGCTTCGGCCACGCGGCGACCGTCCTCGAACAGGTCCACCGGCTCGTGCGCGTACGCGAGGCGCGCGCCGAGTGAGACGCTCTGCGCGTCCCCCAGGGCCTGCGCGGCGCCGAGCCCCACGCGGATCTGTTGGCCCAGCCGGGCGTCCAGCTCCACCCCACCGCGCGCGCCTGTGAGCAGCACCGAGGCCTTGTAGCGGCTGTCGTAGCGCAGCCCCAGCCCGAAGCGGCCGGCGGAGCGCTCGGTGATCAACAGCGTCAGCTCGCCCTGCTCGAGCCGGTAGCGCACGTTGGCGAACAGCCCGGTGGCGTAGAGCCGCTCGATGCGCGCGCCCAGTTCCCGCAGCGAAACCCAGGCGGGCGGGTGCAGCCCGAACGCGTGGGCCAGAAACGCTGGCGCCGGGGTCCCTGCTCCGGAGATGTCGAATCGCACCGCCGTCACAAGGACGGAGTCGGGTGCCCCGGGGGCCGGGGCCCGAGGCTCCACCCTGCGGCGCCCCACCTTGGCCTCGATCTCGGGCAGCGCGGCCAGCGCCGCCGCCTCGCCCCGGGCCATCAGCTCCGCGGCGCGCCCGAACCCGAAGCTCGTGAACGCCCGCACGTCCGGCACGATGAGCACGTCGCACGCGCCGCGCTCGGCGCGCTCCGAGTCCCACACGCGGAACGACACCGCCTGCGCCAGCACATCCACCAACGACACGATCGAGTCGCGCGGCTCGAGCGGGTCGGTCACGTCGCTGCAGATCAGCACGTCCGCGCCCAGGGCGCGCGCGTCCTGCGCCGGCAGGTTGCGCACCACACCGCCGTCGATCAATACGGCACCCCCCAGCTCGACGGGAGCGAACACGCTCGGCAGCGCCATGCTGGCGCGGATCGCGTCCGGCAGAAAGCCGTGGTCGAGCACCACCGCCCGGCCGGTCTCCAGGTCGGTGGCGACGGCCGCGAACGGGATAGGAAGCCGCCGGAAATCGTGGACGCCATGCGCCGACCAGGTGAGCCGGGTCAAGAGCTCCCAGATGCGCTGGCCCGGCACGACGCTCTTCGGGAGCTGGACGCCACCCCGATAGATCGGCAGCGTGAGCATGAGGCGATCCGCGGCGACTTTGCGATCGATGGGCAGGTCGCGCCGGTCCACGGGATCAGTGAGCAGGCGAAACCAGTCCTGCCCGCGCACGATCGTGTCGAGTTGGGCCGCGCTGTAGCCCACGGCGTACAGGCCGCCCACCACGCTCCCCATGCTCGTACCAGCGATCACATCCACGGGAATGCCCGCCCGCTCGAGCACTTTCAACACGCCGATGTGCGCGAGGCCCCGCGCCGCGCCCCCACTCAGGGCAAGGCCGATCCTTTGGGGTCCGGGGGTTTGGGCATGCCCGGCAGCGGGAAAGAGCGCCAGGCAGAGCCTGAGCACGAGATGAGGCGGTCGCATGACGCACTCAATCGTAGCACGGCCCGGCGGCTGGTGCAGCGGTTCGCGGCCGACTGGTTGTGTCTACGAGTCGAGAACTGTTGCGGCCCCGCGCCACTTCGTGGTCATTCGTGATCACTGGCGGGCGACCACGCCGCATGAGACGGGGAGCACACGATTTGCAAACGTCCAGAGACGATTTCGTAACTGCGAGGAACCATTCCCGTTATGCAGCGTCGGCGTCTCGTCGACCGGCGGCAAAGCCTCGGTCGGCGCATGGTGCGGGAGCGTCGCCGTGATGCGGTCTCGGTTGCGGTCGATCGGCGCAGCGGTATCGAGCGCCGAACGAACGTGTCGCGGCGTTCCGGAGGGGACCGCCGCGGGAGCCCGGAGCGCCGCCGGCGCTCATCCTCCAGTCACCGCCTCAGCGCTTCGGACTGACCGCCGTTATTTCCCGCGACATCTCGAACGCACACCACCCGGAGTCCTCCCAGGCGACGGGGAACAGCCCGTTGCAGCGCGGGCACGAGACCTTGAGCGCGTGCTGGCCCAGGGACGCCCGCGCGCTGCACTGCGGGCAGACGCCGTAGCTCGCTCCCCACGAGAGGGGCGGCTGCGGCGCGTTGGGGACGCGCGGGACCACGGACCAGAGCTGCGGGCGAAACGGGAGGATCTGCAGGAAGCTGCGCGGGACGGTGACCTGACGGCGGTTCACTTCCAGCACGCCCTCGACGGGGGTCGCGCGCGTCACGCGGTACCACGCGCCGCGCCTCAGGTCGCGGCAGGCGCGGACCCGGGTGCGGGCCCATTGTTCGCTCTGCGGCATGGTCGCCCTCCAGGGCGGACGGTAACAGCGAGGCGGCAAACCCTGCGGGGCGCTCGCTCAGTGTGGTGCGGGGCGCGGGATCCGGGCTG
>Ga0066678_10001037_pt1 | contig 10472 bp, 8 predicted proteins | sample GraSoiAngelo_127_FD_62300 | JGI IMG/M metagenome (GOLD analysis project Ga0066678, IMG submission 62300) | Grasslands soil microbial communities from the Angelo Coastal Reserve, California, USA - 14_0927_09_40cm | ecosystem: Environmental > Terrestrial > Soil > Grasslands | place: USA...
CGTGAGCCTGCTACTGGGGCGAGCCATCGAGGCGGAGTTGTCGCGTGGTGTGAAACCCTATGATCCGGTCACCCTAGCGGGCACGACCTTGTTATTCGTGGGAACCGGTGCATTGGCGTGCTGGATTCCGGCGAGAAGAGCAGCGCGAGTGGACCCCATGGTGGCCCTCCGTTATGAATAGTGGGCAGACCTTGGAGAGCCAAGATCCATGTGGTAAGGGCGGAGCGCTATCCTCTCCGCCATACCGTGCTACCTAAGTCGGGGCTGGTTTGAGGCCAGTTCGGAGCCGCGCAGAATGAAGAGCAATACGGAGCTTGGCAAGACCCTTGAGGTATCCGGTTTATGGCATGCCCCGGGAGCCGTATTGGTTGCCATCTCTACGTTCCTTTCCGCGAACGCACAGGTCCTTCGCACCCCGGAGCCAACCGCACAGGCGGCGCGGAGCTTGGCCCTGACCGATCTGAACGGCCTGATCGTGACCGGCGGGAAGGCAGAGACAGTCGAATACCAAGGACGCCAAGCGGTTCGTCTGACCACACAATCGAAGGAAGACGTCTTCGCCTTTCTCAAGGGAATCCAGATTCAGGACGGAACGATCGAGGCCGATGTCGCCATGAAGGTCACTACGCCTCCGGGCGTACGCATGCCCGGCTTTATTGGGATCGCCTTCCGGGCCAGGACGGACGCATCGCACTACGAATTGTTTTACCTTCGGCCTGGGAATTCCCATTCTGAAGATCAGGCCATGCGGAACCACTCGGTGCAATACGTCGCTGCGCCAGGATTCGATTGGTACAAGCTGCGCAGAGAATGGCCGTGGATTTACGAATCCTATGCAGATGTGCAACCTGAAAAATGGACCAAAGTGAAAATCGAAGGGCACGGAAGGACTGCGAAGTTGTATGTCAACGGATCGGAGAATCCGAGCTTGACCGTGAATGGCTTGAAAGGCGAGGACCTGCAGGGCAGTGTTGCCTTATGGGGTTATTCCGGGGAGGAAGCATATTTCTCCGACCTGAAAGTCATTTCTGCCAAAGCGGAAGCCGTAATCAATGACGGCGAAGCCTCCGGAACATGGGAAGTAAAATTCGCCAGCGACTACGGCAGTTACGAAGGATCGATGAACCTCCATCGCGACGGTAGCGCCGTGCAAGGCACATGGTCCGGTGCGTTTGGCCAGGATCAGCAGATCAGCGGCACGTGGCACAACGGCTATGTCGAGCTTACGTTTAACGGAACGTGGCCGAGTGAAAAGCCGGCGCCCGTGACCGCGACCCTGGCCGGGTGGATTGATGGAGATACGGCGAAGGGGCGAATGAAAGTGGAGGGCCGAGCCGATGGACAATGGGCCGCTCTAGGGAAGAAGTGAGCATTTTCGAGCAAATCAACCCCGCCGAATCCACCCCGCTTCTTTCTTCGCCGCGGGAATGACATTTGCGAAGGATGTGGAAGCGGTGAACCAATACGCCGCTGTGAGGTAACTGCCCACGGCAAAGGGTTGGAACGGGAACGAGAGCATCCCCAAATCACACATAGAAGCCCGAAAGTTGCGGTGAACTCGCTGACGAATTGGGCGGGTCCGCTGCGCATGTGGTGGGAATCCCCCGCCTTTAGGCGTGGGGAGTCTTCAAGCAGATTTGGCTTCACTGGATTTGCCGATCCTGTCGATTTCCTTCTGAATGGCCAGTTTGTCGAGGCTGGAAAGGGGAAGGCACAGAAACAGTGAGATTGGCTGTTCGAGAATCATGTAGGCATCGAGGAAAGCACGTTCAATTTGTTGAGGTGTTCCGGCCAGCGCCGCAGGATCGGGAACGCCCCAATGTGCGGTCATAGGCTGACCGGGCCAGACGGGGCAGACTTCTTTCGCGGAGTTATCGCAAACAGTGAATACAAAATCAAGGTGTGGTGCTCCGGGCTTGGCAAATTCATCCCAATCTTTGCTTCGCAGATTGTCCGTTGGTAGTCCTGCTTTCTGTACGAGTTTGATTGCCTCCGGCCGGACCTTCCCGGTTGCCTGGCTTCCCGCGCTGTACGCGGTGAAGTTGGGCCTGCCCTTATGGTTCATGATTGCTTCGGCCATGATCGAGCGCGCCGAATTGCCGGTGCAGAGGAATAAAACGTTGTAGCGGCCCTGCATGGGTCACTCCTTTGGGCGCGGATTCGCGGGCTCCCAGAACGGCGGACATCCGCCTTGCCCGCCGCAGCAATTCTCCATGAGGAACCCCGTCAGGCGGTTGACGCTGTCCAGGTTCGCGGAATAAGCGATGGACCGTCCGTTCTTATCTGCCCGAACGAGCCCCGCTGCGGCCAGCACGTTCAGGTGAAAGGAAAGCGTTGGGCCGGGCAACCGGAGGCGGCGCGCGATTGTTCCTGCCGGAAGTCCGCTGGGCGCGTGCCGCACGAGCAAGCGAAAAATATTGAGACGCGTTTCTTGTGCCAGAGCAGCCAACGAATCGACGGCAAATGATGTCTTCATATTTCCAAAACAATGGAAATATAGGATAATCCCGCGCACGAGTCAAATGCTTGGAGCGCGAACGCACTGGTGGCACGCTGCGTGCGACCGAACCACGGATGTGCTTCCTTTCCCGACGGAACGGCGATGGCCTGGGATCGGCTCTCACTTGGCCTAGCACAAATGTTTGGCGCCGTGTTCTGGAGCGATGCTGCTCGATTCTGCATCTTCGCAAGAAGATCGAACGCTAACAGGGAGCGCCAACCCATATTAGAAGTGTGCGGGGACGGGCCGACATCCCTTCGAAACATACGTGACCTGCAGACCCGGCAGCTTCGGGAATTCGAGCAGGTGCCGCGGTTCGTCTACATCGTTGCGCCTGAGTCCACGCACTTTAATGCGATCGTCATACGGCCGCAATAAGCCGCTACCAGGCTGCGACCCTTGAATCGGCGCCGATCCCCGCGCCAGAAGGTCGACAACCCTCGTCGATAGAAAGGTCATTGGAATGACAAAAAAGGTCGCAGTTCTATGCCTGTCGGTGATCCTGCTGGTGAGCACGACGCCACTTCGTGCTCAGGAAGGTCAGATTCCGCGTGGCATACCGCATCTCGATCACGTCTTCGTCATCATGATGGAGAACCACAGCTACAGTCAGATCATCAATAATCCCAATGCGCCGTTCGCCAATCATTACGCGAAATCCGCGAACGCGGCCAACAATTACTTCGCGATCGCCCATCCCAGCTTAACGAATTACCTAGAAGTCGTCGGCGGATCGAACTTTGGAGTCCTGACGGACAACTCTCCTGACTGGCACAATACCAACTGCATCACCAACCTGGCCTCCGGGAAGGCCGCGACGGACGTGCCGGCAAGCCCCGATGTTTGCCCGATTGGGGGAGAGGGGACTGACGCCGCTACCCCACTCATCGACACCACGAACGAAACTAGCCCTCCAGCGGTCACTGCCGTGGTCGACATCGATGGCCAGCTGGAGATTCCAGCAGCCACGAATACGAGTGGTAAGAGTATCGGCGATCAGTTAGTTGAATGGGGCAAAAGCTGGGAGAGCTACCAGGAAAACCTGCCTCCCGGCGGAGCCGACGGAGTCAACAATAGCGATGGCTTCTTTACCAGCAACGCGGAAATCGCCAACGCGATGCCGGGCGAACAACAAACGCTCATAAATTTGTATGCGGTAAAGCATAACCCGTTCGCGTATTTCCGCAGCGTGCAAGAAGGCACGAATTCCCGCAACAGCTTGAGCAACGTTGTGGGTTTTCAGGGCGCGCATGGTCTGCTTGAGGACCTCGGCTCGGGTCACGTCCCCACGTTATCGTTCATTGCTCCAAATCAATGCAATGACCAGCATGGACGCGACAACGCCGGCCCTTCCTGTGACTTCGATCCGCACGACAATGGCACACAGGTTGGACTAAACCCAGCATTGATTTATCAGGGCGATGTTGCCTTGCGAACCATCGTGAACGCTATCCATGACTCTTCTGTCTGGCGCGAGGGCCGCAACGCCATCATCGTGCTGTGGGACGAAAATGATTACAGCGCCGTACCCAATACGAATCAGGTGTTGCTCGTCGTGGACACCAACTACGGCGTTCACGGTGTTCAGAGCGGCGAGTTCTACACCCATTTTTCGCTCCTGAAATCACTCGAGGCGAGCTTGGGCCTTCCGTGCCTCAATCATGCCTGTGATTCGAGCGTGCACGTGATGTCGGACCTGTTTGCCGGAGACCGCGGCGAGTAACGGACACATACGGCGCTATATCGGCCCCCGCGGAACGGCCGTGGTTGGCTTGCACGTGTGGGTTTTCCTGGTCACTTCGCTGTTGCAGCAAGTAGGACTGCAGAGCGGCAACGGGTTTGGTCGCGCGCACCAAGGCGCTTGAGAATTTGCCGACCTTTACTTGATGCGTAATCAAATCCGCATTAATTCCTGCGCGAAGAAATTCGCAGGCGTCGAGACGGGCTTCCACAACCAAGTCACACAAATACAACCTGATCATCATCGAACCGCAATACGCAGGGACTAAGCTGCCGCGCGCGATTACCCCCGCAGGTAGTCCAGAAAGGGTGAAATCCACCATGAGCAGAGACCGTCGCGACTTCCTTAAGCTTTTGACGACAGCTGCGGCCTACACCGCTTTTCCTCCAAGCATCAGCCGCGCGTTGGCGATTCCGGCGGACAGCCGCAGCGGGACTATCCATGACGTAGAGCACATCGTCTTCATGATGCAGGAGAACCGTTCATTCGATCACTATTTCGGAAAGCTGCGTGGTGTGCGCGGCTTCGGAGACCCACGAGCCGTCAAGCTGCCTTCGGGTAAGAGCGTCTTTCATCAGCCGGACCCGAACAATCCCGACGGCTACGTGCTGCCCTTCCACCCTGGTGCCTCCAATCTGGGTCTAGAGTTCCTGGAGGACACGCCGCACGACTGGAACGGGACGCATGCGGCGTGGAATGGCGGAGCCTACGACCAGTGGGTCCCGCAGAAGGGCACCAGCGCCATGGCGCACCTTACTCGCCAAGATATCCCATTCCACTATGCGCTTGCCGATGCGTTCACGGTCTGCGACGCATATCACTGCTCGTTGCTGGGACCGACCGACCCGAACCGCTATCACCTGTGGACCGGATGGGTGGGCAATGACGGAAGCGGCGACGGTCCGGTGATTGACAACGCCGAAGCCGGTTATGGGTGGCCGACTTACCCTGAGCTGCTCGAGCAAGCAGGGATCTCCTGGAAGGTCTATCAAGATGTTGGCGACGGACTCGATGCTGCCGACTTTTGGGGCTGGACTGGCAACGCCTACATTGGCAATTACGGAGACAATTCATTGCTGTACTTCCATCAATATCAAAACGCTCCAGACAGCAGTCCACTCGCGCAGAAAGCGAGAACCGGGACCAACATTTTGAAGAGCGGAACGCTGTTCGACATCTTCCGCGATGACGTTCTCGCGAATCGGTTGCCGCAAGTGTCCTGGATCGTGGCGCCCGAGGCGTATACCGAGCACGGGAACTGGCCCTCGAACTACGGCGCGTGGTACGTCTCACAGATGCTCGATGCGCTGACCGCCAACGCCAAGGTTTGGAGCAAGACTGTCTTTTTCTTAATGTTCGACAAGAACGACGGCTTCTTCGATCACATGGTGCCGCCGACACCGCCGCCGTCGCGAGCGGCAGGCATTTCGACGGTGGGCACAACGAATGAACTGTTTACCGGCAGCCCTTCCTACCCGGCGTCTACATACACCCCCGGACCGTACGGGCTTGGCGTCCGTGTCCCTATGATCGTTATCTCGCCTTGGAGCAAGGGTGGGTGGGTCAACTCCGAGGTGTTTGATCACACCTCGCTGATCCGCTTCCTCGAGCGCCGCTTCGGGATCTTCGAGCCGAACATCACCGCATGGCGCCGCGCGGTTGCCGGCGACTTGACTTCGGCGTTCAACTTCGCGTCGCCAAACGACGCAATCGTTGCCCTGCCCAACACCGCCTCCTATGCTCCGCCCAACCAAAACCGTTATCCCGATTACGTGCCCACTCCGCCGGCCAACCAGGAACTGCCGGAGCAAGAGTCCGGCACGTGTCCGGCACGCGCGCTGCCGTATGAGCTGCATCTCGAAGGAGAAGTAAAGGCTTCCCACGGAGGCGTCCAGCTTTTCTTCCGGAACACCGGCAAGGCCGGAGCGGTCTTTCAGGTGCGCTCCGGCGACGGCCAGACCGGGCCATGGACCTACACCGTGGGCGCAGGGGACGAAACTTCGGACAGTTTCGGAACCAGCGGCGCTACTTCGTACAATTTCTCCGTCTTCGGTCCGAACGGCTTCCTGCGCACTTTCGCTGGTGGCCTCGGAGCGGGCAGCGCCAACTTCACCGTGAATGCAATTTACGACCAGGAATCGGAGGCCGTCGCGCTTGTGATTCGCAACCACAGCTCAAGCGCAGAAAAAGTGAGTATCTTTGACGCGTACTCCGGCAAAACGCGCACGCACCTGCTGCACCCGCACGACATTGTTACGTATGTTAGCCAGTTGCATGAATCTTTCGGCTGGTACGACTTGACCGTACGCGTCGATTCCGATGCCAGCTTTCAGCGGCAGCTGGCAGGACACGTGGAAACCGGAAAATCCAGCGTGACCGATCCCGCCATCGCCGCACCTGTGCCGCAAGCTACTTCCGCGACCTGAAGGTCATGATTCTTTGTCACCTTTTCAATGACGGAAAGAAGTGCGTTTTTTTTCCGTTCGGGGAACCGCTCGTCACTTCCGAGACCCACGATCAAGAACGCCGGTGTCGGAAAAAGGGCGGGCTAAGTCTGGCTTGATCTGTGCCGGTCTGTCAAATGCCGCCACAACAGTGCGGCCACAAACACCCTCCAGTGTTTTAGTTAGGAGAGGCGATGAACTCGCGTTGGTCGGCAAGGACGTGTTCTGCCTGCAAAGTGGCGCTATCCAGGATGAGGTCTGTCACCCTAAGGCCAGTCGTCTCAGTTGATCGCCGCTCGATGCTTCTGGATATACGTCCCGATTTCCCTGACGGTTCCGAGCCAAACGCTGTTGGCCGGGTCATTGGCATAGTCGCACAATGCCTCCAGCGCTTTGGTGTCGGTCACCTGATAACCTCGCTCACCGATCTCGTGGCCCACAAAAATCAGCCAGCGCCCTTGCTTCGCCGCTTCCTCGATCGGTTTGATCATTTGTTCAAAGCTCATGTCGTCAAAAGGCGTGCCCAGTGTCTGCGCGAGATCACAGAACGCGGGATCGTTCGCGGCTTCGTCGAGATAACCGCGGCCGACCAAAAAACGCTTCGCAATCAAGGGTACGTAGCTTTTCGCGTTCCTTCCCCTTCCAACAAACTTCTGTCCGCAAGGGTAGGCAAAAGTTTCTGGCTTTATTCCCAGCAGACGGCTAATTTGTGCATTCGCCGAGTCGAGCTGTTTCTCTATCATCGAGAGCGAGTAATCCTCAAGAGCGTTGTGGCGGCTAAACTCATAGTTTCCAGTGCACGGATGTGTCAGGGAGTGATTGCCGATCTCATGTCCGTCGGCTACCGCCTGGCGCCAGCCCTCCAGGCGCTTTTCGATCCGGTTCCCTAGAAGGAAAAACGTAACCCTTACACCGCGGTTACGGAGCAACGCCAAACCTGTGTCGACTTGACTGAGACGTCCGTCGTCAAAGCTTAGGCTGAGGGCCATCCGTTTTCCGTTTGGCCACTGAAAGGAGCGGGTAGCTTGCTCGTTTGCCGGATTCGCGTTCCGGCCAGGTAGGAACGCGCTCCTGAAACCCATAGCGGAGAGAAAAACCGCGAGTACCAAAAACAGCATCGTTTTTCGCATTGGGGACTAGACCACTCCATCGCCCCACTAGCTTGGGGCGATCACCGAAATTACCGGACTGCTTTTAAAAACGTCAGCAGGTCCGCCATTTGGCTAGTGCTGATCTGTTTCTCCAGGCCTTCCGGCATCATAGAGACCTTGCTGACACGCATGGTTTTGATGTCCTGGCGAGCAATGACCATCTCCCTCCCGCGCTCCTGCCTGAGCGTGATGGTTGCGGAAGTCTGGGCGCTCATGATGCCATCCATCAGGTCGCCGGAAGCCACCTCAACCACATAGGTCTCATAACCGTGTTCGATGGATTTGCTGGGCAGAATGATGTCCACCAATAGCTCCGATGCGGGATGATTTCGCACCGTCCCCAGGTTGGGTCCGACGGCTACGCCCACGCCGTCGAGCGCATGACATTTCGAGCAGACGCGCGTGAAGGTTTCTCTGCCTCGCGCCACATCGCCGGGGATGTTCAAGGCAGCCTGGTATTCTTTCAGAACTTGCTCGCGCTGGGCCGCACTCTGCTCGAAGAGCGCCCTTGCTAACTGACGAACGGCAGGATCAGGATCCATGAAAAGGCGCGGCTTGTACGGGTCAAGCTGCCAGGTCTGGACGTCTCCGTTCTTCACCCCCTCAAGGAGCAGAAGGACCCGATCTGAACCTCCGCCGAGCAGCGTATTCGTCGCCTCCGCCCTCACCGGTGCGCTCATGCCACTCCACTTGGCAAGCAGCAACGGGCCGACTTTTTGAGCTCGGACGGAGCTAAGCGCCCTCACGGCTGCGATCTGCACGATGTCAGGCTCTTGCGGATCGAGAAGGCTCTCCACTAGACCTGCCTCCCGATCAGAATCTGCGAGTGCCAGCAGATCCAATGCGTCGGCTCGCACCGAGGCGTCGGCCTGGCGATTTGCGGCTAACATTTCGGCGCGCCTTAGCGCTTGGGCGGCAGCGACGTCGTTCGGAAGACGGAGGACGGCCAGCAGATGAACCGCGGCGTGCCCCACGGGACCCGGCCGCCGCTCGAACATTCCTAACAAGAGATCCCGGTCTTCCTTCAGATTCGCTTTGGCACCGGCACCCTTTGCGCGAACGCCCTCAGCCATGCCGTCGAGCGTTGCGCCTCCCCACCAGTCCGAATTACGAGGAGAGCCATCTGCCACGGTTGTCAGAAGCCGTCGCATTTCTTTGGCGTCCGCTTTGACGCCGACCACAGCGCCCACTTGGTGAAAGAAATTACGGCGCGCGTTCGTGTCGCTGTCGGCGAAGCGAGAAACTGCCAGCTCAAAGTACGGCAGCGCGCGGCCGGGAGACGCACTTAAGGCGGCCACCTGCATCCAGGGGTCTTCCACGCCATCGGCCAGGAGTTTATTCTCGGCGGCGGTGGCTTCAGGAGAGTCAAGGAAACCGAGAGTGCAAAGGAGTTGGAATCGAACCTTGGGGTCAGGGTCGGCGGCCATCTGCGTGAGCTTGCGGGCCAGTTCGGGAGCTTTCGCCAAGTAGGGCTCAGCCAGGCGAATTGCATTTTCGCGGACACCTGGAACGGGATCATCAAGCGCCCTTGCGACGAGGCTCGGGTCAAGTTTCTCCAAGCCATCGAGCGTCCACAAAGCGTGCACGCGCCCCAGAGGAGACGGACTCTGCTCGAGGAGTTGACGTAGAGACGGTACTGCATCGGTGTGACGGCGTTCTAAGAGCAGGCGCTGGGCTGTCCGGCGCCACCAGATGTTCGAGCTGGACAACTGTTGGACAAGTTCGGCGTCGGGCGCTTGGTCGAGTCGAATTTTCTTAGGCAAGGGCAGAGGCGTCTGTGTATCCGGAACTATTCGATAGATTCGACCGCGATCCTGTCCGTTGTAAAGATATCCGGCGTGATAGGTATCCGCAGCCATCCACTCGGGGTGCTCGATGGTGTTGCGATAATAATCGATGAGGTAGAGAGCCCCGTCAGGTCCGATGTACATATTGACGGGCCTGAACCAAGCATCTGTCGAGGCAACGAACTCGACCTTCTCTTCGAGGCGCCGCGCGCTGTAAGTTGCGCCCAAATCTGACCACATATCGCAATGCACCAAATTGTGCGCAGATTCGGCCAGGCAGGCGACGCGTTCAAATGAAGAGGGAAACGCGCCACCCAGATAAGGGAGGGTGATGCTGCAAGAGGAAGTGAGCGTGCCAACATCCGTCAGGATTTCGAATCGTGGATTGTGAGTGATAGGAAAGACGTTGTTGTTGTCGGCCGTAGAAACATCTTGTTGGACGGTAGGCAATAAGAGAGCGGGATTCCGCTGCAAGTAGCGCGCAGCGATGACGTCGTGCCGTCCATTGCTGTCATTGGTGATGGCGAAGTGGCGACCCCACTCGTCAAAGGCCTGCCCATATTGCGACCAACTGGACAAGAACTCGAGCTGATGCGTTTCTGGTCTGAAGCGCACGCTACGCGGTGCCATTTTTAGCTGCGGTCCTTGCCCATCGGCAAACCGAATATCACTGCCGCGATCTCCAAAATCATCCTGGAATACCACGGTGTGAACCGGCCCCTGATGGGCCAGGTAAATCCAGTTATCTGGACCGTAGAGCGGGCCGTTAACCATGTGCTGCGGATTTGTAAACGCGAAACCGGTAAGGATTTTTTCGCGGACATCAGCATGGCCGCTTCCTGTCGTATC
>Ga0066678_10001039_pt1 | contig 10468 bp, 9 predicted proteins | sample GraSoiAngelo_127_FD_62300 | JGI IMG/M metagenome (GOLD analysis project Ga0066678, IMG submission 62300) | Grasslands soil microbial communities from the Angelo Coastal Reserve, California, USA - 14_0927_09_40cm | ecosystem: Environmental > Terrestrial > Soil > Grasslands | place: USA...
GGCTCGAGCACGATCAACACGGCGCGCGCCGATTCGTCCGACCGGAGCACGACCGGCGAGCGTGTCCCGCCCGGCGTCTCGATCTCGCGCAGGTTCCAGCTTTGCATCGCCGCAGATCTTAAGGGCCTGAGAGGGGCCGCCGTTAGACTCAAACGCCTCGTGACCCTTGCAGTGAACAGGTTTGAGCTCGGCCCAATCGGTACGAATTGCTACGTCGCGCGGGCCGACGACTCCGCGGCGGAAGCGGTCGTCGTCGATCCCGGGGCGGACGCCGCCCGGGTCGTCGACGAGCTCGGCGCTCTGGGTGCGCGCTGCGCCGCGATTCTGATCACGCACGGTCATTGGGACCACCTGGGGGCGGTCGCGGATCTCGCCGATGCGACCGGCGCTCCGGTGCACATGGCCGAGGAGGAGCGTGTTCTACTCGAGGGCCTCGACAGCTTCGCCCCCCCCGGCCTCGACCTCCGGTCGTACACCCCGGACGTGCTCCTGCAGGGGGACGAGACGCTCGAGCTCGCCGGCATGTCGTTCCAGACGCTGCGTGTGCCCGGACATTCCCCGGCCCACCTCGCCTACTACACCAACGGTGCTCTCTTCTCCGGTGACGTCGTCTTCGCGGGCTCAGTGGGCCGGACGGATCTTCCGGGTGCGGATTGGGACACCCTGGTCGAGTCGATCCGCATGCTCGCGGACCGTTTTCCGCCCGAAACCGTCATCTACTCGGGCCATGGCCCGAACACGACGCTCGGGGCGGAGCTCGCCCGGAATCCGTTTCTCGCGGAGCTTCGCGCGTGACGCGCATCGAAGCGCCGCGCGGCACGCACGACATCCTTCCATCCGAGCAGCCGCTCTGGCACTGGATCCAGGGCGAGATGGAGGATCTCAGCGGGCTCTACGGATACCGGCGGATCGACACGCCCGCTTTCGAGGACACCGAGCTGATCGTCCGAACCTCCGGTGGCGGGTCCGACGTCGTGCAGAAGGAGACGTACACGTTCACCGATCGCGGCGGGCGCTCCTTGACCCTGCGGCCGGAAGCGACGGCGCCGATCTGCCGCGCCTACGTCCAGCATGGGCTCCACCGCGAGGCGCAACCGCAGAAGCTCTACACGATCGGTCCGATGTGGAGGTACGACAGGCCGCAGCGCGGCCGTTACCGCGAGCACTGGCAGCTCTCGGTCGAGGCAATCGGTACCGACGATCCTGCGATCGACGCCGAGGTGATCCAGCTCTACGCAGAGCTCTTGCGCCGCGTCGGCGTGACCGACTACGTGCTCGAGATCAACTCGATCGGCGACGCCAACTGCCGTCCTGCATACGTCGAGCGACTTGCCGGGTGGCTCGACGAGCACGACAGCGAGCTCGACGCGGAAGCACGCGCCAAGCGCGCGACCTCGCCCCTCAGGGTCTTCGACGTCAAGAGCGAGCGGGTCCAGGCCCTGCTGACGGGCGCGCCGAAAATCGGCGAATCGCTCTGCGAAGAGTGCCGCGAGCACTTCGCCCTCGTGCGCCAGTACCTGGATGCCTACGGCGTGAGCTACGAGCTGGCTCCGACGCTCGTTCGCGGCCTCGACTACTACACCCGGACGACCTTCGAGTTCAAGGACGAGGCGATCGGCGCCAAGGACACGATCTGCGGAGGAGGCAGGTACGACGGACTCATCGAGGCGATCGGCGGACCGCCGACGCCGGGCATCGGGTTCGGCGCCGGCATCGAGCGGCTCCTGCTCTCGATCGGGGCCGATCGAGTGGAGCCGCCACACATCGACGTGTTCTTCGTGTGCGACCGGGAAAGCGATCGCGTCCATGTCCTGCCGCTCGTTGCCGAACTGCGCCGCCGCGGTCTACGTGCCGACATGGATTACGCGGGACGCTCGACCAAGGGCCAGCTCACTCAAGCCGCTCGACTCGGTGCGGGCTGGACCGTCCTCGTTGACGGCGAACGAGCGACCATACGGCAACAAGGCCGCGAAGACCTCACCGCACAGCTAGACGAAGTGGTCGACAGGATCACCGGATGAACCACTGGCGCGATCTCTCTTGCGGCGAGTTCGGCCCCGGCCGCGTCGGGGACACGGTTTCGGTCGCAGGCTGGGTCGCTCGCCGCCGCGATCACGGTGGACTGATCTTCATCGACTTACGCGACCACACGGGGATCGTCCAGCTCGTGGTCAACCCAGACCGCGCACGGAACGCTGCTGAAACCGCGCACGACATCCGCTCTGAATTCGTCGTTCACGCGCGGGGCGAAGTGGTCCGCCGCGCGCCCGGGGCGGTCAACCCGAACATCCCCACGGGCGAAGTCGAGATCCAGGTCGACCAGCTCGAGATCGTCGCCCGCTCAGAGCCGCTTCCCTTCCAGCTCGACGACGAGGGAGTCGAGGAGCCGACACGGCTTCGCTATCGGTACCTCGACTTGCGGCGCGACCGCATGCAGCGCAACCTGCGTCTCTCCGCGACGGCGATCGCCGCCATCCGCAATTCGATGGAGGAGCAAGGGTTCATCGACGTCTGGACACCGTCGATGACACTCGGCACCCCTGAAGGCGCGCGCGATTTCCTCGTGCCCGTGCGTCTGCAGCCCGGCAAGTTCTTCGCGCTCGCCCAGTCGCCGCAGCTCTTCAAGCAGACCTTCATGATCGGCGGGCTCGACCGCTACTACCAGATCGCGACCTGCTGGCGAGACGAGGACCTTCGCGCCGACAGGCAGTTCGAGTTCAGGCAACTCGATCTCGAGCTCGCTTTCCCGACCCGGGAGGAAGTCCTCGAGGTGCTCGAACAGGTCGTGGTCGCGTCGTTCGAAGCACTCGGCCGCACGGCGCCGCCACGACCGTTCCCGCGCATGTCGTATGGCGACGCGATGCTGCGCTACGGCTCCGACAAGCCAGACGTGCGCTTCGGCCTCGAGATTCAGGAAGCAACCGACGTCACGCGTGGTTCCGAGTTCGGAGTCTTCGCGGGCGCCGAGACGGTCCGCTACATCGTCGCGCCGCAGACGTTCTCGCGCGGCGAGCTGCAGAAGCTCGAGGAGTTCGCAAAGGAGTGGGGCGCGAAAGGGCTCGCGTACATCGTCTTCGACGAGTCGGGCGAGGTGCGCTCGCCGATCGCGAAGTTTCTCTCGGACGAGGAGGTCGAGGCCTTTCTCACTCCACCGGGATCGACTCTGCTCTTCGTCGCCGACAGCACGCCGATGGTGGAGCGGGTCCTCGGCGCCCTCCGGCTCCACCTCGGCCAGGAGCTCGAGCTCATCGACGAAACGCGCGACGAGCATCTTTGGATCCTCGACTTCCCACTGTTCCTCGAGGACGAGGCCACCGGCCGGTGGACGTTCGTGCATCACCCGTTCACGAGTCCGGTCGAGGGGCACGAGGACCTGATCGACACCGACCCGGGCGCTGCTCTCAGCCAGCACTACGACCTGATCTGGAACGGCTGGGAGCTCGGGTCGGGCTCGATCAGGATCCACCGCCAGGAAATCCAGGAGCGCATCTTCCGCGCGATGGGGATGACCGATGAGGAGGCGAACGCAAAGTTCGGTTGGTTCCTCGAAGCGCTGCGAATGGGCGCACCGCCCCATGGAGGATTCGCCCTCGGGATCGAGCGCTTCGTCGCCTTGCTCGCCGGTGAGTCCAACATTCGCGAGGTGATCGCGTTCCCGAAGACGGCGAGCGGCTCCGACCCGCTGACGGGAGCACCTGCACCGACTACAAAGGAACGGCTCGACGAGCTTGGAATCAGTCTGAAGACACCGAAGGCTTAAGTCTCGGGGTCTGGCCGACCGATGAAACCTGCATACTTTCGTCAGAAGGGTTAGCCGCAGATGGCCGCACAGGAACCAGGACAACAAACGTTGCTCACGGCGCTCCCGCGCCTCGAAGACCTGCCGAAGAGCGGGGACGGTTACGACCCCGACAAGGTGCGCGAGGCATTCGAGGCTTTTCGACGACATTCCGCCCAGCTGCAGGCGCAACTACGGGTGCTGCAGGCGGCTAGCCGAAGTGGCCAATCCGTCGAGCCCACCGGGCACGCGGTGCGCATGGACGCGCTGCATCTCATTCGGACCGCGTCGGAGTTCGCGGACACGGTCGAGGCCGATGCACAGAAGGCATCCGAGGCGCAGCTGGCCAAGACCGAGGAAGAGGTGCGCCGTCGCAGGCGCGAGCAGCAGGATCGCGAGTCCGAGATCGAGCGCTACCGCCAGGAGAGCGAGCGTCAGCGCGCGGAGATGCTCAATGCGGCGCGGAACGAAGCACGTGAGCTGCTCGCAAACGCCAACCGCGATGCGACGCAGGAGCTACGCGAGGCCGAGGCGAAAGGCAACCGTTTGCTCGAGCAGTCGCGTCACCAGGCGACTGAACTGACGAATTCGGCCCGTGCCGAGGTCGAGCAGACGCTCGAGTGGGCTCGTGCGCAAGCTTCGGCGATCCTCAGTCGAGCTCAGACCGGGGCCGAGCAGTTGCTCGCAGCGGCGGGGCTCGGAGAGAGCGAGATCAAAGGCGTCGGGCAAGCGATCGTCGACGCCGTGCAGCAAGCAACCGAGGCGGCGCGTACTCCGCCGGCCCAGACCCGGCCCGCCCCGGCGTTGGCGGCACCGCCGGTATCACCGCCTGCGACACCAAAGCTCGAGGAGACCAAGACAGACAAGCCTGCGCCGGAGGCTTCCGGCGAGCAAGAGGCTCAGTCCGAAGGTTCGGCGCCGTCGGGCGAGTCGCAGGACGACCAACAGCCGTAGGATCCCCTCGTGCCTGTCGTCGGCTCCCGGTTCCTGATCGAGGCCGGATTCATCATCGCTGTGGCGGTGATCGCCGGAATCGAACAGCTCAGCACCTGGTGGATCATCGCGGTGGTCGCAGGCGCATGGATCATCGTCGCGATCGTCGAGATCGTCGTGTGGGCGAGGCAGGTGGCCGGCCGCCGGCCGGGCACGGTCCTGCCGGCGCCCGAGGCGGCGTCCCCGGTCGCGGCGCCCCCGCCGTTGAGTGTTCGCGTCCAGCCGGCAGTCGAATCGCGGCCCGAGCCGGAGCCCAGTCCCGCCCCGAGCCCGGAGCCGCCACGCATCGTCGCAGCGCCGCCCCTGCCCCCCGAGCCGGAGCGGGGCGAGGAGCAGGCTCCGGAGCCAGAGCCGGAGGCGACGCGCGTCGTCGCGTTCGTCTCCGCGAGTGACGGCCCGCGGGAGTGGAATCTCTGGGAACTGGAGCGCGCGGCACGCGATCACGCCACCGACGACGTCGCACGGAACGAGGAGCGCTCGTATCTCCTGATGTACCTACGTGAGTTCGCGGGCCCCGATGGGGTCCTGCCAACGGACTTCGACGGACTCGTGCGGGACGCCTTCGGCGACGTGCTGCACACTGTCGGCGCGTGAATCCGACGCTCGTCCAGCGTGCGGTCTGGCTCGCCGGAATCACACTGATCGCGGCCATCGTCGCGCTTGCCATCACCCGGCGTGATGCCGGCAGCAACCGCAACCTTCCCGGGGCCATCGCGGTTCCCGGAACGGAGAACGGTTATTACACCGCGAAAGCAGCTCCTTACGGGCCGACGCCTGCCCATCGCCGAACTGCGTGCGGCAAGCCCTTCCTGCCGACGACCGAAGGCGTGGCTCATCCCGTCCTACCCTGCGGAGTTCGGCTCTATATCCGCTTTCAGGGACGAGAAGTTCTCACGCAAGTCGTGGACCGCGGCCCGAACGTGCCCGGGCGTGACCTCGACATCACGAAGGCTCTCGCAAATCGTCTGGATCTCCACGGAACCCAGACGATTCAGTGGCGCTTCGCCAAGTAGCCGCTACGCTGCGACTGGCCGACCCTGCTCGTGGCCTGCGCATTCAATGTAGAACCAACAACGACGCTAAGGGAGCCTGCGTCCGGCGATGGCTTCGGCCGGAAGTCGGCAGGGCACCCACCTGGCTATCCAGGTTCACAGCGGGCGCAGATCACGGCAGGGCCAGGCCGTGAAGTCGGCCGCGCCTACGGCGCGGCATGATGACTTCACGGCCGAGAAGCGGGCTCGGTTCTCGGCCTCTGGTGGCGAGCGCCGGCTGAGCCGGCACTCGCGGTCATTGCCGCTAGCCTGAGTTTGTGCTTGAGCTTATTGGCGATTCTGCGCGTGGACCTGACTTCGCCCTTGTGCGAGTCGTGTTTGATGGGGAACGCATTGTCGAGGCTGATGCTTCGGAGCTCGATCGTTCGCTTGTTGGTTTGACCTTGCTCGAGGCTGCTTCGGTTGGCGGCGAGACGCTTGCGGTCGACGCCTTGGCGAATGCGATCGGGCCTGTGTTTCGAGCGCCTCGTTCTCCTGGTCGCATTGCCGTTGCCATGAGCGGTGGCGTCGACAGCGCGGTGGCTCTGCTCAAGTCCTTGCCGAATGCGATCGGCGTCACCCTTCGGCTTTGGCTCGATCCCGACGGGCCCGATTCGGAGCGCGCGTGTTGCTCTCCCGAAGCGGTTCTCGCTGCCCGCGCAACGTGTCACTCGCTGGGCGTCCCGCACGTGACGCTCGACCTCCGCGAAGAGTTTCGCCGTGCCGTCGTCGACCCGTTCGTACGCGGCTACGAAGCTGGGGAGACACCCAATCCGTGCATCACCTGCAATGGCGGCTTTCGCTTCGCGCGGCTGCTCGCGTTCGCCCATCGCGCCGGGGCGGACACGCTCGCAACGGGTCACTACGCCCGGATCGTCGGGCATCGCGGCAGGCTCCTGCTCGCGCGTGGGCTTGATTCGGGCAAGGACCAGTCGTACATGCTGGCCCGCCTCGATCCGGCCAAGCTCGACCGGATTTCGTTCCCGCTCGGCACGCAGACGAAGGCTGAGACGCGCGCCGAGGCCAACCACGCGGGTCTCTCGGCCGCGGGACGCGAAGAGAGCCAGGAGGCGTGCTTCCTTGCGGGTGACGACTACCGCTCGTTCCTCGAGCGGCGCGGGCTCGAGACGCAGGAGGGCTCGATCGTCGACGAAGACGGACAGGAGATCGGCAAGCACGGCGGGTACTGGCGATTCACGCCGGGCCAACGGAAGGGGCTCGGCGTTTCGGCGCAGGCGCCGCTTTACGCGATCCGCTCCGATGCAACAACGAACACCGTTGTCGTCGGCCGCCTCGAGGCGCTCGCCCGCACGACGATCGAGGCCGCAGGGGACCTCTACGTGCCTGTGCACCGAGCGCAGGCGAAGCTCCGTTACAGATCGGACGTCGTTCCGACGAGCATCCACGAGCACGACGGCGGTTTTCGCCTCGAGCTCGATCGACCCGCGTACGGCGTCGCCCCAGGACAGGCAGCAGTCCTTTACGAAGACGACGTGGTCGTCGGGGCCGGGCTCATTCGAGCCTGATCCGTAGTATCCGAGCAGGGTGGATGTTCGTGTGCTCACCTGCGAAACCGGTGGCGCCGGTCGTGCGTTCTACCCAGTGGATCGGACTGGAGGGAGACGTGATCGCTGACGAGATCCGCCTGACGCTGCCCGCAGACGACGCCTTCCACAGCGTCGCCCATCTCGTGCTGGGCGGGCTCGCCGCGCGCCTCAACCTGACCTTCGAGAACCTCGAGGATCTCGAGCTTGCGCTCGACTCGCTGCTCGAGCGCCCGAGCGACGGCAGGGAAGTGACCCTACGCGTGCTCCTCGAGGACGGCGCGCTCCGGATGATCGTCGGCCCGTTCAGCGCAGTTCGCGCAGAGTTCGAGGAAGGCGGGGCGGATTCGCTGAACCTCCGCCGGATCCTCGCCGCCGTCTGCGACTCCGTCGAGATCGAGGATCGCGACGGCTCGCAGTGGGTCGAGCTCACGAAGCGAATCGACGTCCTGAAAGGGGGTAGCGGGTGAGCGAAGCCGACAAGGCCCTCCTTCGTCGCTACCACGAGGACGGCGATCTGCAGGCGCGGGAGCAGCTCATCGAGCAGTACATGTCGCTGGTCCGCTCGCTCGCACGACGGTACTCATATCGCGGCGAGCAGCTCGAAGACCTCGTCCAGATCGGCGCGATCGGACTGATCAAGGCGATCGACCGCTTCGACATCGACCGTGGCGTCGAGCTGACCACGTACGCGACGCCAAACATCATCGGGGAGATCAAGCGCCATTTCCGCGACAAGGGCTGGTCCGTTCGCGTCCCGCGCGGTCTCCAGGAGCTCAATGTGCAACTGTCGAAGCTCGTGGAGCAGCTGACGGTGCAACTCGGCCGCTCGCCGACGATCGCCGAGCTCGCCAAGGGGGCGGGAGTGGAAGAGGAAGAGGTTCTCGAAGCGCTCGAGTCCGGCCGGGCCTATTCGTCTCTGTCGCTCTCTTCGGGGGGTGGGAGCGACGACGGGGAGGAGCTGGATCCGCTCGAGTCGATCGGCACCGAAGAGCATCAGTACGACATATCGGAGGACCGCGCCGTCCTCGCACCCGGGTTCCGCGTCCTCGACGAACGGGAGCGGAGGATCCTCCATCTCCGCTTCTTCGAAGGCTTGACGCAGTCACAGATCGCACAGCAGGTGGGCATCTCGCAGATGCACGTGTCGCGGCTGATCCGCCGGTCGCTCGAAAAGATCCGCCACGAGATCGCGGCGGAGGAAGGCGCTGAGCCGAAAGTCGCGCGAGGTTGACGCAGCGGATCGACGAGGCTGGGTTCGTCCGGGCGCAGTACGAGAGCGAGGACAATCTCAGAGCGCGAAAGGCGGCCTACGTCAACGCCGAGGGCGACGATCCGCGCGAGTTCGCCTTCGAAGCGGTTGCGGAGGTGGCGCCGCAGCGCGTGCTCGAGGTCGGAGGCGGCGAGGGAGAGCTCGCCGAGCGGATTCGCGGCGAGCTCGGTGCAGAGGTGATCGCCATGGACCAGTCGGAGCGAATGGTCGAGATCCAGCGCTCGAAGGGAATCGACGCGCGCGTCGGCGACGTTCAGACGCTTCCGTTCGCCGACGGCGAGTTCGACGTCGTCTTGGCTGCATGGATGCTCTACCACGTGCCGGATTTGGATCGTGGTCTTGCCGAGATCGCACGCGTCCTGAAGCCGAGCGGCCGCCTCGTCGCCGTCACGAACGCTATCGACCATCTGCAGGAGCTCTGGGACCTCGCCGGACGTGTGACGGCGCTCCAGAAGTTCACGTTTCGCAGCGAGAACGGCGAAGAATCTCTCCGGCGTCACTTTGCATCCGTCACCCGGCGCGAGGCACACGGCTGGGCGACGATGGACGAGGAGGCCGTTCGCAGATTTGGCGCCAGCTGGGCAGACCTGGCGTCTCTCGTGACGGCAGGCCCCTTCGCCGAGCCGCTCCGAGTCCGGCGGCACAGCACGATCTTCGTCGCCGAGACCGCCTGACCGCGCCCCTACAATCGAGGCATGCGTACGTCAGCCGAGTTGCGCGCCGGGTACCGCGCCTTCTTCGAGTCCAAGGGCCACGTCTTCAGGCCCTCGGCGCCGCTGCTTCCGCGCGCGGACGACCGCTCGACGCTGCTGACGACCGCGGGAATGCAGCCGCTGATGCCCTATTTCCTCGGGCGCGAGCCGCCGCCGGCGCCGTTGCTCACGACAGTGCAGAAGTGCTTCCGCACGCCGGACATCGACGAGGTCGGGCTCGACGGCTCGCACCTGACGTTCTTCGAGATGCTTGGCAACTTCTCGTTCGGCCAGTACTTCAAGGAAGGTGCAATCGAGCTCGCATGGGAGTTCGTCTTCGAGCACCTGAAGATCGATCCGGAGCGCTTCTGGGTCAGCGTGTTCGCCGGCGATCCGGAGCTTTCACTCGGCGAGGACACGGTCGCGTACGACCATTGGGTGAAGGTGGGGCAGCCGACCGAGCGCATCGTCTTCCTGCCGAGGTCTGAGAACTTCTGGTCCGTCGGCGGCCCGGGCCCCTGCGGTCCAGACACCGAGATGTACTACGACTGGGGCGAGGAGCACGGTTGCGGCGAGCCGGACTGCAAGCCGAGCTGCACGCGCTGCGAACGATTCCTCGAATTCTGGAATCTCGTCTTCATGGAGTTCGAGCTGCACGTCGACGGCAAGCTCACACCCCTTCCGAACCAGAACGTCGACACCGGGATGGGCGCCGAGCGAACGGCGGCGATCCTGCAAAACGTCATGACGGTCTACGAGACGGACGTCTACCAGGCGATCATGCGGTGGATCGCAGCGGAGAGCGGCGTTGCGTACGGCGACTCCAGCGAGGCGACGAAAGCCCACCGCGTGCTGGCCGACCATGGTCGCGGGATGACGTTCCTGGCCGCCGACGGTATCGCGCCGTCGAACGAGGGCCGGGGCTACGTGATGCGGCGGATCATCCGTCGCGCCGTGCAACAGGCGGCACGTGTCGGTCTCGAGCCGCCCTACCTCTCGCGGCTTTCGGACGTCGTGATCGAGCAGATGAAGGACGGTTATCCGGAGCTCGAAGAGCACCGCGAAGAAATCCATCGCATCCTCACCGCCGAGGAGGAGCGCTTCGGGAAGACACTCGAGCGCGGACTGCGCCTCTTCGAGGAGGTTGCGGAGAAGGA
>Ga0066678_10001044_pt1 | contig 10450 bp, 10 predicted proteins | sample GraSoiAngelo_127_FD_62300 | JGI IMG/M metagenome (GOLD analysis project Ga0066678, IMG submission 62300) | Grasslands soil microbial communities from the Angelo Coastal Reserve, California, USA - 14_0927_09_40cm | ecosystem: Environmental > Terrestrial > Soil > Grasslands | place: USA...
GGTCGCTCGGTGAGGATAATCAGCATCGGCACGATTGTCGCGCGCGCCCATGAGGCGAAGTCGTAGATATTCAGCGGGAACCAGCGCGGCAGGAACATGAGCTCCGGCGGCAAGGCGGGAACGCCGCGCCAGTCCCATTGACCGAACAGGGCCAGCCAGATCTTCGTGAAAACTCGCACACGCGGGATGCCTCCGGCCGAGAGCACGAATTCGCGGGCGCGACGCATGTACGGGTCGTCGGGCGAAGCGCCCGCCAACTTGAGCGCGAAGTACGCCTCGACCGTGGCATTCAGGTCCGGCGGGCCGCCGAAGTAAATCGTCCAAGTGCCGTCGGCTGACTGCCGGCCCTTGAGATAGGTGACGACCTTCCGCCAGCGTTCATCGTCTGCAATCCCGAGAAAGTGAGTCAGGAGCAGGTATTCCGCCGCCATGCAGACGTTCGTTTCTAGCTCGCCGACCCAGTAGCCATCCGCACGCTGCGTGCGCAGGAAGTAGTCCTGGGTACGGCGGATCGCCTCGTCGAGCGCGGGCCGCATACTCGTCGAGGCGCCAAAAGCCGTTGGCTGCATCAGCGGACGCCGCTTTGGAAGTGCTGGATGAGCGGCGCGAGGAAGGCGGCGAGGAAGACGGTTAGGTTGCTCAACGCCAGCCGGCCCGCCTCGTATTGTCTGGCGACGTGCGATGCAACTTCGGGGTGTTCATGTACGTAGTCCAGGAGAGCCTGCTGGTCGAAGTTCCCGTCCGGCTTCATCGCCCCTGTCATGACTAACGGCTCGGCCGCGTCATCGGAGATCGCGCGTACGGCAAGGAACGGAAGCCCTCGCTTCGCCGCCACCTCGCCGACCCAGAAGCTCTCCATCTCGACAATGTCGTGGCCCTTCCAGGCATGGTGCGCCGACTTCTCGTCGGCGCCAGCGGCTAACTCGTCGACCGTGATGGATGAGCCGGTCGAGACCGAAAGGCGCATCCCACGAGCAGCCGCCAAGGCCGCCTCGACGAGTCCGGCATGCGAGAGCACAATCGCGTCGAAGCCAGAGTGGCGATGTGATTCGTGATCGACGCGCTCGCAGATGACCAGCTCCCCGGCGCGTAGCTTCGGCGACAAGCCACCCGCGACACCGACGGACAGGGCGACAGCGGGCTCGTAGCAGGCGAGCGTAGCTTCCGAGGCGTCCCGCGCACGGATGCCGATGCCTGTCTGGCAAATCACGGCGCCTTCGGTCTCGTACACGGGAAAGCCTTGTAATTCAGTCTGGCGGATGTTGCTGGTCCAGGTGAGGCAGGCCTTCACCTCGATCTCCATCGCCGCGAAAACCGCTATCACCTGGCAGAAACGTTCTTGCGGCCCACCCCGGGACGGACCGATCGCCAGGCAAGCTCTGCCAGCGCGGCAGGCTTCGCCATCGCCTCGTGTACGGCCGAACCCTCGTAGCCGCAATGCATCATGCAGGTGTCGCAGCGAGGATCTCGACCAAAGCCATACGCTTTCCAATCGGTCGTTTCCATCAATTGCTGGAAAGAGGAGGTATGCTCGTCGGCGATGAGATAGCACGGCTTTCGCCAACCGGCTGGTGTATACGTCGGCGTGGACCACTGACTGCATTCGTATTCGCGCTTGCCCATGAGAAAGTCGAGATAGAGCGGGTTGTTGTAGAAGCGAAGCCCCGCGCGGCAGCCGTCGAACACGCGGCGGAAAAAGGAGTGCGCCTCCCCTCGCTGCATAAAGATATCGTGGTGCGCCACTTCCTTGTACTGAAACCCCGGGGCCACCATCATTCCTTCGACGCCCATGTCGTGCAGCATGGCGAACAGGCGGTGGTACTCCTCCGGCTTGTTGCCACTGAACAGCGTAGTGTTCGTGCATACGCGATACCCGGCCTTGCGGAACTCCTTGATCGCTCTAATGGCGACGTCATAGACGCCTTCTCGCTCAACGGCGATGTCGTGGGTCTCTCGGAGGCCATCGAGGTGCACCACGAAAGCGAAGTACGGCGAAGGACGGATGATCTTGAGCGCTTTTCTGTACAGCAGCGCATTCGTGCATAGGTAAACGAACCTCCTCTGCGCAACGATGGCAGAAACGATCTCGCCAATCTGATCGTGCATCAGAGGCTCGCCGCCGGCGATCGAGACGACGGGGGCGTCGCATTCCTCGACCGCGCTCAAGCACTGCTCGACAGATAACCTTCGCTCGAGGATCGGTTCGTATTCGCGGATGCGCCCACATCCAGTACAAGTGAGGTTGCAGGACTCGAGCGGCTCGAGGATCATCGTCAAAGGAAAGCGCTCGTTGCCGCGGAGCTTCTGGCGAAGGAGGTACCACCCCAGCTTAAGCGAAAGCATGAACGGCCTTCCCGACATGCCAACGATTCTACAATGAACGACGACCCCAGCTGCACGCCGATCTACTCACAAAGGCGCAACAATAGGAGTTGGGCATTGCAAACACATTCGACAGGCGGCAGCGCGGGTAAATCAGCGAAGGGCGATGCTCGAGGAGGTCGCCGTGCTGGTCCGCCAACGGGTACTGCAGGTCGTGAGTTCGACTCTAACGGTTGGTGCCAGCGTTCGTAGCTGGCCCCTTCTGTTGCCGAGGCAATCACGCTTGGAGAACCAGACTTATATTGGACCGCGTGTCCTTCGCCGGCAGAGCGAAACTACGACAAAGCCAAGCATGAAAGCGACTACGCCGATTCCGAAAAGTCCTTCCCACGAGTTGTCGTACGCAGAAGGACCGCCAGATCGAGGGAACATTACCGTGTTTGAGCCAAGCGGCCTCCAGTCGGCGCCGCCATTTACTAGTTCTTTCGAGTTAGTAAGGTTTTGTCTCTTCACCCGAATCCACGGTCAGCACGTGGATGTCACCTGACAGCTCTCCCCGGCTGAACGTGATTCTTTCTCCATCCGGTGACCATCTCAGTCCCTCGTAGGGCTCCGACCCGGCAGTTAGCCTCACCGCGCTCGTGCCGGGAACATCCAACGAATAAAGGGCGCTGTCACCGGGACCCGCCGTCCATGAGACAGCGATCGACTTGCTGTCGGGTGCCCAGGTGGGAGGACCAACGCCGCCCGGCCCAGATCTCCCGATCAACTCAGTTCCGTCCGAATTCATGAGATAGACGACACCAAGGCCGCCTTCATTGCGCAAAAACGCTATTTTCGTGCCGTCAGGAGACCAAACGGCGCAGCAATCGTCCGTTGGACCAGTTAGAACGGGAGTTAAATCTGCGCCATCTGAATTAACAACGTATACGTCGTTGTTGGCAGTGGTATCGAGATAAGGAGTCAGTGCCGTGAAGGCAATTCTCCTACCATCGGGCAACCATTCCGGATGAAAAAGCTCAGACGAGGGCGGCGATGAGATTGGAAGCGCCGACGCGTTACCTCCGTTCGCATCCATGATATGGATAGTAGTCTCACTAGACCCGGGCGTTGATACCTGGAACGCGATCTTCTGACCGTCGGGCGACCAGGCGGGCGAGCTTTCATTCAAGGAATCGCTCGTGAGCTGGGCAAGGATGGTCCCGCTACCGTCCATCATGTATATGTCCTGACTGCCAGTTTCGGGATTGTACCGGTGGAAGGCGATGGTATCGCTGGAGGCCTCTGACTGCGCTCGCGGTAGGCCAACGGTGGCGGTAATCAGAAGGATAATGCCGAAACGCTTCCTATTCATTCTGGCAAACCGATGCAATTCTAGGCGAAAGGAAACCGATCGACAAGAAAGGGCTTATGGTGGGAACTGTTTCAGCGCTGCACACGTCTTTTACATTAGGTGCCGATATGAGCCGGACCCTTCTGGTAGCGTTCGCCGCTATTGCCCTGCTGGCCGCCTGCCATGACGGAGATGACGTATCGTCTCCAACCGAGACGACGGCCACGACGACAACCGCGACGGCTGGGGCGACCTCGGGAATAGAGGGGCAGGTGCTTCTCGGGCCGACTTGTCCCGTCGAGCGGGAAGGAGTGTCGTGCGAGGAACCATATGAGGCGACGATCGTCGTGTGGGATGCGGCGCGGACGCAGCGGGTGTTCACCTTCGATTCCGACGATGACGGGCGTTTTCACGTGGGCCTCTCGCCCGGCGAGTACTACATCGAACCGCAGGGCGATGAGCAGGGACTGCCGCGCCCGGAGCCCCAGACCGTGACGGTGCCTGCAAACACCTTCGTTTCGGTCACTCTTCACTACGACACGGGCATTCGCTAGGGGCGCGCTTCATCGCATCTTTATCAAGCGGCGTTACTATTGGTGACGTGTGAGCGGGTTTGAGGTGCAGATGGCACAAGCGAGTTTAGCGGTCGACGGGATTTCGAAGGCGTTCGGCGAAACGCGGGCTGTGCGAGGGCTCTCGCTCGATGCGGCGCCGGGAGAGGTGATCGGGCTACTTGGGCCGAACGGGGCGGGCAAGACGACGGCGATCCGCATTTTAACCACGATCTACGCGCCGGACAGCGGAAGCTTTGCCGTGGATGGGATACCGTATACGAAGCCGAGCGCCATACGGCAGCGGATCGGCGTGCTGCCGGAAAGCGCGGGCTATCCGCTCCACCAGTCCGGAGAGGAGTTCGTCCAGTACTTCGCGCGTTTGTTCGGGCAATCGCGGAAAAGCGCGCGCGAAACGGCGAAGACGCTGCTGGCGGAAGTCGGTCTCGCCGAGCGGGCCGCATCACCGATCTCCATGTACAGTCGGGGGATGAGGCAGCGCCTCGGTGTGGCGAGGGCGCTGGTGAACCGGCCGAGGGTACTCTTCCTGGACGAGCCGACGCTCGGTCTGGACCCGGCCGGGCAGCGGCAGATACTCGCGCTGATCAGCGAGGCGGCGACGGAGCGTGGCGCGACTGTCATCCTTAGCACCCACTTCCTGGATGAGGTTGAGGAGGTGTGCTCTCGAGTGATCATTCTTAATCGCGGCGAAGTCATTGCTGAGGGGCCGGTCGCGGACATCAAGCGGCGGGCGGCGCCGCGGACGGCACGGGTGCGCGTTCCGGAGGAGAACCACGAGAGCGCACTATCGGCGCTGAAGCGGGCACCGGGGGTTGGCGACGCCCAGGCCGTTAACGGCGGCCGGGGGTTGATCAGTGCGACGCTTGACTGTCCGGACACGAACGCGCCCATCCGCGCGCTGCTCGGGGCGGGCATCCCGATCCTGTCTTTCGAAGTCGAAGGCGGAAAGCTGAGTGACGCGTTCCTGGCGCTAACGGGCGAGGCGGGAGAATGACGACGCTCACCCCGGACGTTCGCCGAGAGGCGGCATCGCAACTTACAGCCGGGGCGGGCGGCAGCTGGCTGGTCATCGCCGGGCAGGAGCTGCGCGACATCTGGCTATCCGCGCGCGGGCCCGCGATCGTCATTGGCACGAGCCTGCTGCTCAGCCTCCTCACGTACCTGGCAGCCTCGAATGAAGAACTGAACATCATCGATCAGCGCGACACGGTGAACCTGCTGGCGCAGATAACAATGGCCCTCGCGGTCGGGGTGAGCCTGCTGTTCACGGCCGATTGTGTGAGCGGTGAGCGCGAGCGGGAGACGCTGGAAAGCCTGCTCGTCACGCCGGTGCCACGCGGGCAGGTCGCGCTCGGCAAGTATCTCGCTGCCGTCTCGATGTGGCCGGTGCTGCTGATTGTCGCGATCCCCTACATCTGGGTGCTCAGGGAGGGCGAGGGGGTGTTCGCGGACGCGATGCTCGGAGCGCTCGTGGTGGGAACGCTGCTGGTGATCGGATTCGTCTCGCTCGGGCTACTTGTCAGCATATTTTCCGGTTCGAACCGCCTGAGCCTCGCGGTTGCCTTCTTCATCTTCGTCCTGCTGCTGGCGCCGACTCAGTTGCCCCTCGGCGGCTGGTTCGGAGATCTGATCACGCAGACGAACCCGATGACCGCGGGCTCGACTTTCCTGCACCGGGCAATTGTGAAGCAGCATGGTTGGGGCGAGGACCTCGACCTGTTGATCGCGCCGGCGGTTTGGGCAATCGCGATGACTGGCGTGGCGTTCATCGCGGCGGGCCGGCTGCGTCTGCAGGGAAGCTTCGGCAGATGATCCGCCGAGGCGGCCTTGTCGCGCTGGTTGCCACGGTCGCGTTGTTTGCCATCGCGCTCGGAGCGCGCAGGCACGCGGCAGCCGAAATGAACGGCGCACCAATTGCCGTCGGCGAGCTAACAGTCGTGGTCAGCAAGTCAAACGTCTCGGCAGTGACCGGCGATAGCTTCACATTCACCTCGGAGATCAGGAACTCGGGCTCCGAGGCAACCCCGGCACTGATCGCGAATCTCGCTTTCGTGGCGGTTGACGGAGGAACGTACGTGGACCCCGAGGACTGGTCGTCAGAGCGGACGCAAGCCGTAGCGCCGATCGCTACGGGGGCGACAGCGAGCCAGATGTGGACGGTCAAGACGGTGCTAGCGGGCGACGTAGCCTCGTACGTAGTCGTCCTGCCGGCTCCGCCTGCGCTCGTGGCCAACAGCCCGCTCGCGGTTAGCCCGGCGATTCAAATGCACGTCGAAAAGCACCGCGCACTGAACCCGGGCGGGGTGCTGCCGACGGTGCTCATCGTCCCCGTGGTACTTGTAATGGCGTTCGGCGGGATGCGGGTCGTCCGCCGCTTCGTCTAATGCTCGTGGCGTTCGGCTTCGTGCTGCCGTAAGAGGGCCTCGAACACGGCGGCTACGCTCGGGACAAAGTCCGAGCCGTCCTCCCCGGTGGCTTTCACGATCGAGATGGCCGCTAGGAGGAGGTCGTCTTCGGTAAGGCGTTTAAGCTGGGCTTCGTGCATGGTATTGGAGTCGTCTCTATGCTAGCGGGCCAAGGTCAAAAGGCCGGTGAACGCGCCGCAGCGGTGGGTTAAGAAGGGGTGAATTAAGTCCGCGCGCGGTATTCCAACTATTTTCTGAGACATTTCCTATGCTGCGACCCGACGAGGCCGCTAATCTAAGGGCGCGACTGGGCCGCCGCCGGATTACGATACGTGGGCAGCCGAGTCAAAGCGCCGAGACAACCCAGAGAGTGGATTTCCGATGATTCCCAGATATGGATCGGCAACGGCACCCTCGATCACCGATGAAGAACTGCTGCATCTGGCGCTTGCGTATGTAAAGCGCGTGCACGGGCAGGACCCAGACCTTCCCGCTCGCGTGGCTTTTCTTCTGGAAGCGCTGAGAGAAGGCAGGGGCGAGTGGGAGCGGGGCGAAGCAACAAGCGCCGTCTGGCCGGGGAAGGGAACCGTCTGACGCGGGCGTATACCCACTGAACCGCGTCTGCAGTCAACCCTGTTAACCCGATAGACCGAGGGCCGCCTCAAATAATGAAAAAACGCGCCCGCGCCACGCTTCCATTATGGCGAGCTGTTCGTTGTCATAATGGAGATCGTCGTGAATCGGCGCAGCTACTGGCTCGCAGTCATCGGCGTGCTCATCTTGGCCGCGGCCGGCTGCGGCAGTCGAACGGGCGCGTCGCTCTCCGCCAGTCCCTCACGCTCGCCGTCGCCGTCCATGACGATTTCGGCGAAACCGATCCCGCCCACGCCCGCCGTCACGCCGACTCCCTCGCCGCAGGCCGCCCCGACGCCTCTACCGCTGACTACGCCGGCACCGACAATGACTCTTCCGCCCGAGGGCACCCCGGCGCTCGTGATACGCAAGGGCGACGCGAGCCGGAAGATCGTCGCCTTCAGCTTCGACGCGGGAGCGGACGCCGGGTTCGCCTCGCAGATTCTCGATGCCCTTGCGGCGAACGGCATACACGCGAGCTTCGGAATGACGGGCCGTTGGGCGGAGCGGAACCCGGAGCTTCTGCAGCGGATGGTGAGGGACGGCCACCACCTGATCAACCACACATACGACCACGCGTCGATGACCGGTGCCGCGACTAAGACAACGCCGCTGACGCGGGAGCAGCGCTGGGAGGAGCTGGACCGGACAGAGGCGATCGTAGGGCAACTGACGGGAGCGACAACGAAGCCCTACTTTCGTCCACCTTATGGCGCCTTCGATGCTTCTGTGAACGAGGACGTGGGCGCGCGCGGCTACGCCTACAACGTCTTATGGACGGTTGACTCGCGCGGCTGGATGGGATGGTCCGCGGGCGCGATCATCCAGCGCTGCTTAGAGCAGGCGGAGCCGGGGGCGATCTACGTCTTCCATGTGGGCTCGGCATCGCAGGACGGGCCGGCGCTACAGGCGATCATCGACGGGCTGCGCGCGCAGGGCTATTTCATTGGGTCCGTGCCGGACGTGTTGCCGCGCTGAGCCCTCGTTAGAAGCCGGAGCCGCCGTTCATTTGAAGGCGCGGCTGTTCAGTGCTGCGCGCGGCCTCCTGAACGCGAGGCGAGACGGCCACGGGGACTCGCCCGGAGATCGGCTGGAGATGGGTGATGCGGCAGGATGGGTCCTCGGCGCAGCTGCGCTCGAACCAGCGGCGGGTGGCTTCGTCTTTGGTGAAGAGCAGGATCTGCAGATTGCGCTCGTGGACGAGGTCCAGGAGAAGGTCGAGGACGTTGTCGATGCGGAGGTCGTCGAGATCCACGAGGGGATCATCGAGCAGGAGCGGGACCGGTTCGGACATCGAGCTCATGTGCTGAGCGAGGCCCACGCGGAGGAGCAGGTAGGCGGCCGCCTGCGTGCCCTGGCTCAGGACGTCGACGTCGACGAGACGGCCCGTTTCGGGAACTTCGGTGGTCACGCGGAAGGTGGCAGGGTCGAGCATGGCCTTCTGGTAACGGCCGCCGGTTACGCGCGATAGGCCATCGCTGAGGAAGCGGCCGACGCTGGGCGCGAAGTCCCGATGGGCCTCAGTCATCGCCTTGTCTATGACCTCTCGGGCGATAGTCAGCGCACGGCCGAACTCCTCGAGCGCGGCGACTTCGTTCGTGTGCTGCTGGACCTCCTCCTCGACCTCGGCGCGAGAGCGGAGGCCGCTAAGGCGGGTGCTACTGCGCGTGCTAAGGCTCTCGATTCGAAGATCGAGGTTCCTTAGCTCGCGCTCTTCACGTGCGAGCGTTTCCTTAAGGGCTTCCGCGCGAGCGTTGGAGCGCGCTCCCTCAAGCGAGGGGTTACCCGCAATGCAGGCGGCGACTTCCTCCTGGCGCCGGGCGATCATCTCTTCAAGTTCGGCGGGCGATCTGCCTTCGAGGACAATGCCGCGAGTATTCTCGATCTCGCGCAGGGAGCGAACGGCTTCCACATGAAGGCGGTGCTGTCCGCAGGCGGCCTCGAAGCTGGAGAAGAGGTCTTCGAGCGTTCCGCCCCGCCCGAGGAGGGCCGTCAGGCGCTGGGTGAGCTTGCTCTCTTGTCTGCGCAAACGGTCTCCATCAGCAATGAAGCGGCTTACCGTGTCGCGCAGCGACTCGCTTTCCGCCTCGAGCGCTTCGAGCTGGCTGGAGATCACATCGAGCTGCTTACGGGATGCGGCGCGAGCAGAGAACTGCGAGCAGGCGGACTCCAAATCTGTCAGGTCGTCCGCGAGGCCTTCCAGGGCGTGGCGGAGTTGGGCGGCTGCGGCGTCGCGATCGATAGTGCCCCGCTGGGCAGCCGCCTGCTCGGCCTCGGCCTTTTGAACGACGGGAGCGACCTCGAGGTAGCGGAGATGGGCCTGCAAGAGGCGGCTCGCTTCAGCCGGGGAAATCGAGGCGAGCGGAGAGATGGTGGGCAGCGCGGATGAGGCGCTGCTTGAAGGATGGGGCCGGCGCAAGACAAAGCGCACGGCGGAGAGGGCCGCGCGACCGAGTACGCGAGCGAGCGCAAGGGGTGCAGAGAGCAGTGCGCGAAGAAGTGCGGGGTTTGGCCGGGCTGGCGAACGCAGGCGCTCGGTCACGGTGCGGATGTCTTCGGCTGAAAGGGCGCCGACTTGGAGGGCAAGGCCGGCATGCTCCTCGCGAAGAGGGGCTGCATCACGCGTCGCAGTCTCGGAACGAGCTTGTGCTTCGCGGTAGATCGTCTCGGCGCCGCGCCAATGCTGAACAAGCGCGTCGATGTCCGGCTGCCGCTCGGCGGGGTAGCGGCGAAGGCGCGCCAGCTCGGTCTCCTGCCGAGTGAGCGATTGCCGGCGTTCGGTCAGCTCATCGAGGCGGCGGCGCTGTTTCTCCGTCTCGGGCTGCTCGCTCACGAGGCGCTCGCGCAGCTCCCGTAATGAATCCCAGAATCGGACGAGCTCGTCGCGCTCATTCGCCGGGAAGTCGGCGAACCTACTCGCGGACTCGAGCTGCCCTTGAAAGTGCCGTGACTGTTCATCGAGACGGGCGAGGCGATTCTTCCGGCCCTCCAGCTCGCCAAGCTCGGTCATGCAGAGCAGGTAGCGGTTGCGGCCGATGGACTCTTCGAGGGCACGCGCCTGCTCTTTCGTCCGTTCGAGGTCTTCGGCGTCGGCGGCGACCTCTTGGCGGACGCGGTCGATCTCTTCGAGTTCTCGTTTCGCAGCGACAAGGCCGTTCCGGGCAACCGGGAGCGGAGTCGCCCGC
>Ga0066678_10001054_pt1 | contig 10409 bp, 8 predicted proteins | sample GraSoiAngelo_127_FD_62300 | JGI IMG/M metagenome (GOLD analysis project Ga0066678, IMG submission 62300) | Grasslands soil microbial communities from the Angelo Coastal Reserve, California, USA - 14_0927_09_40cm | ecosystem: Environmental > Terrestrial > Soil > Grasslands | place: USA...
GTTTCTAGACTGATAACCGACGAGAGTAGGGCCCGTGTGTAAGGATGAATTGGTCTATGGAATATATCTCGGACGGGTCCGAGTTCCGCAAGTTTCCCTGCGTATAAGACAGCGACTCTGTCACAGACTTCCGCGACAATGCCTAGGTTGTGCGTTATCAGCAGGAGTGACATCTTATAGACCCGTCTAAGATCCTGAAGAATTTCCAGAATCTGCGATTCGACTATGACATCCAAGGACGTTGTGGGCTCGTCAGCGACTAAAAGGAACGGCTTGAGGACTAGGGCTAGGGCAATCATTATCCGCTGCCGCATGCCCCCTGAAAATTCGTGAGGATAATTCCTGATCCGAGACTCATGAATCCCCATAGAGACTAGTGCTTCACGCGCTCGAGAACGAGCTTCTTCCACGGAGATGGATTCGTGGGCTTGGATTTCCTCAAGAAAGTGATCCTCAATCGTCATGAGAGGGTTGAGCCGAGTCATTGGGTCTTGGAAGATCAGCGCAATCTCCTTCCCCCTGATTCTGCGAAGCGTGTCATCGTTCAAATGAGTAAGGTCACTACCGTGATAGATGATCTGGCCACTAGCCGTTGCGTTTGGTGGGAGAACTCCTAGAACGGCTTTCGCCAGCGTCGATTTTCCTGAACCGGTCTCCCCCACCACTCCGAGCGTTTCTCCCTGAGCTATTTCGAGGCTAATTTCGTCTAAGGCGTGCGCCTCTCCCCGTCTGGTCTTGTAGTGCACCGTGAAGTCGTGAGCTTTTAGGAGGAACGAGTCCGTGTTAGTCTGGATCAACTCCTCTCTTTCCTCAGGATTGGATTGATTATGTCGTTGAGTCCTTCTCCCAGGAAGCTCAACCCGACCGTAAGTATGACTATCATGAGGCCTGGGAAAACGGACATCCACCAGATTCCAACCCCAATGAATGACTGGGCATCGCTTAAGTCGCGTCCCCAGTCACCAGGAGTGTCGACTTCTAGACCGAGCCCCAGATAGCTGAGCCCCGCCGCGGTAAGTATCGCATCTGCAGAACTCAATGAAAAAATCACTGGTATGGCGATGATCGCGCTGTGCGCGATATAGGAAAACATCACGGTGTGAGATTTAGCGCCTAGAGCCCGAGCCGCTTCCACATACGGCTCCTCTCTCACGGAGAGAGTCTGGCTCCGCGTCACCCGGAAATAGAGCGGAATGTAGATGACAGTTATCGCTATTCCAATGTTGAACACTCCCCTTCCTATCACGGCCGCTATCAGCGCGGCCAACAACAGCCCGGGAAACGCGTAGATCGAGTCCATGATTAGCACAAGCAAGCGATCTATTTTTCCGCCTACATAGCCTGACAATAGCCCCACTGGGAAGCCAACAGCAAGAGCGATGAGCACCCCGATCGCCATTATCTCCAATGAGGTCCGCGCTCCCCAAATCACGCGGCTCAGTACATCCCGGCCCACGTTATCGGTACCCATCAGATGCTGAAGACTGGGGGCTTGCAGAACTGGACTTGCGAAAGGTTGAGTCTGGCTGAACGGGACAAGCAACGGAGCGAAGACTGCAATGAATATGAAAAAGAACAGAATACCTAGGCCCATCCAGCTCAGGGCTCCAGCGAGACTACGTCTTTCACGGATGAGGGGATGGATTAGCCGACCCAAGAATGGGAGGGGAATCTCGGGGAGAGATGATGCCCGCTTAGGATCCGAGTGCTTTGCCTTCAATATCTCACTCTTGGATCGATAAGCCCGTTGATTATGTCAACGATCACGGAGATCACTACGATGATGAATGCGTAGACAACTATCGTTCCTTGAATCATCGGATAGTCGGCCGTGTTAATGGACAGGAGAAGCAGGGAGCCCATTCCGGGCCAGGAAAAAGTCCGTTCTGTTAGAACGGCCCCTGCGAACAAGATGGCGAATTGAAGGCCTAAAACGGTAACGACGGGTATGAGGGCGTTTTTCAAGGCATAGCGCGTGATGATCCTGCCACGGGGTATCCCTCTAGCCTTTGCTGCTTCCACATAATCCGAACTAATGGTGCGGAGAAGATTGGCCCTAACCGTCTTGGTGAAGAAGCCGCTCAAAACCAGTCCCAATGTTAGACAAGGCAGAACGAGGTGCTGCAGAGCGATGAAGAACTTGTCGATTCTGCCCGCCAGTAACGAGTCGATAGTGTAGAAGCCTGTGACAGTAGCTGGAGGATCGAGGCCCGAGAATCGGCCTTGAGCTGGAAGCAGGCCTAGGTTGACAGCAAAAACAATCTGGAGAATCTCACCCAGCCAGAATATGGGGATGACGAAGATTATCGTTCCATAGAGACGAACTATGAGATCGACTGGTTTGTCTCTATTCACGCCCGCGATAAGACCGGTGCCAACACCGATGATGCTGGCTACAAGCATTGCACCGATAGTCAGTTCCGCGGTTGCGGGTAGCCTTTGTAGGATTACTGCCAGGACGCTTTGACCCTTGAAGTATTGACCGATAGAGATACCTAGGTTCCCAGTGAAAATCTGAGCCAGATACACGAGGTATTGTTCCCAGTAGGGCCGGTCGAGACCCAGCGAATGCCGAACCGCCTCCACGATGTATGGAGGGGTCCCTTCTGCCAGCAGAGCCGCAATGGGATCGCCAGGGATTACCCTGAGAACAAAGAACACTACGGTCAGAAGTATGAAGAGCATAGGCAGAGAGAGTATGAGACGGGTCACCGCATAGGTGATCAAGGAACCGGTCTTGGGCAAAGGACTCCGTTATGCTGAATTCTCATTTTCGAACTAAAAAAGGGGTTGGAGAGCAGCCAGGTTTTATGGACTGGACCTTGAGCGCGTTATGCGCTTCTTGGGTAGACTCTGCCTATCAGGAGCCGTATTGTCGAGATAGTGCTGTCACGTCTTGGGGGTTTAAGGTGCGGTAGGCCATGTCAATCTGTCCGCTTAGTAGAGCGTTCTTCAGTCCTAATGCGTCGCTGGAAAATGAAATGACGATCTTGGTTAGGACTGGAATCGATGGAATTCCGTAGCTACTGTAGACGCCTGCGTTGTAGTAACTCGGATTGTTGGTTAGCGTGATGAATTGACCGGGAGTGTACGAGGAGACAAGGTATGGGCCTGTGCCTACTATCTTGCTAGTCGGAGCGTCAGGCTGACCGGATGTCTTGCTGTAGGCGGACATCGAGACCGGCGCTGATACCGAAAATGCCATCAAGTCGTTGAAGAAGGACACGCGACTGCTTAGGTGGAACCTTATTGTGTAGGGATCGATGATTATTATCCGGTCATTAGTCTGGGTGGTCCAGGTGTTATTTCCGAGTTTACCGACATCGAACATTAGAAAGGCCGCGCTTGTGCCGTACTTAGCGGCGTCATAGTTCGGGCTGAAAGAGTCCCCTAGGGCGATCACTCGTTCAATTGACCATTTCATTACGGTCGCGTTGAATGGGGTTCCATCGGTGAATTTCACGCCTTGCCGCAGGTGGTATGTGTAGTTCATCTCGTCGGTTGATATACCTCCGTTGGCCACTGTTGGCACTTGAGAAGCGAGACCCGGTAGAAGAGTGGTCGAATTGGGAGCGTACACCAGAAGCGTGTCGAACACTTGGTTGATCACTTCTATCGAGAAGTAGTCATACGCGCATGCTGGATCAAGGCAGACGACCGAGTCGGTTGTGCCCACATTTAGCTGCGTCGACCCGGGTCTGCTCATCGTGAAATATTTGAAGACGACCGGGTGAAGATAGACCCCGTTGATATCCGATCTGTAGCCTATGTTGGCGCTTCCTTGCCAGAGAGGCACGTAAGGCACACTCGATGCCACTGCATTCTGAATCTGACCGAACAAGTTGCCTCGGACAGTATCATCTACAGTGGACTCTTCTTGGTTGATCCAGCCGGCCACGGTGGCGTTGTTGTAGAAGGAGCCTAACGATTTCGCGCCGCTAGCGGTGAGAAACGGCGAGACGTAATCGTCTGAGTCGAAATAGTCGGGGTACCAGCCAAGCATGAATAACGGGAATGTCCCCGCCTTTCTATCGGGTACAAATTGAGCCCAGGTCTCGGATTTCAAGTTGACAATTACCATACCGGTCTTTTCGATCGAAGTCTTGAGAACTAGCGCGGCTGTAGGTTCTGTATCGCCGTAGTGGCCGTCACTGTTGTACCAGAGGTCTATGGTAAGCTTTCCCGTTGTTGAGTTGTACCCTGCTTGAGTTAAGAGAGCCTTAGCCTTTGCAAGATTGGGAGAACTTCCGTAAGTGGTTTGGAATACGGGTTGGGAGTATGGCATAGACGGAGGCACCATGCTGTACAGTGGTTGAGTTTGGTTGTAGAAGACATTCGAATTGATCGCTCCCCGATCAACAGCATAAGCGATAGCCTGACGAACCCTAACATCCGTGACTTTGTTCAGGTTGAACACAAGATATCTGATCTGAGCGCTCGTTCCAGTAACAATCTTGTAGGCTGAACCAGCCTTTGGTAGGCTCAGGAAATACGCCGCCGTCACGCCTGACGCGATGATAATTATTATCAACGCGATCGCAATGACGTACTTCGGCTGTCTAAGTTTGCTGGAAAGTGAGCTGGATGCGGGTGCAGTTGGTTGAGTCATATTATTCGAATCTTCAATACAAAACGTGCTTATGAGTATTGCTCAAATCTGATGCATATCGTCAAGCCGGGCCACCATAGCTTCCGAGAAGAAACCGAACTCCTTGTTTTCGTTCGAATGCCTCTCTTAGCCGCCGCGGAGGGGTGTAATATGGGGCAGAATCTCATACTGCTGTTAGAAGTGTCGGAAAGCCCGTTCTCCAGTCATGATCATAGCGATTCCACGGCGATCACATGCTCTGACCAGCTCTTGGTCTTCGACTGATCCCCCGGGTTGAACAATCGCCGCCACGCCCTCCTTTGCAACCGCCTCTACATTGTCCATCTTCGGCAAGAATCCATCCGAGGCCATCACACTACCCTTGAGGTCGTGACCGAACTTGTGGGCCTTCTCGATACACGACTCAATAGCGCCGATTCTGTCCTGTTGTCCGGTCCCGATTGCCAGAGACGTATCGTTCTTCCAGAAAACCACAGCGTTGGATCGGACCTCGCAAGCTACCCACCAGGAATGCAGTAGAGCAATACACTCGGTTTCTGATGGCGAGCGTTTCGTAGCTACAGGCAGCTGCTTAAGCTGTTCCAAGGATTGTATTCTCGTCGTGTAGGCATCCTCAAGTATCAGCGACCCATCATCGAGTACGACAATGTCGGGAGGATTCGAATCACGAGCCCGGCCTGGGACTTTTCCAAGCCGAATATCTTTTTTCGCCTGGAAAATTGTGATCGCCGATTTCTCGTAGTCAGGCGCGTAGACCACCTCGACAAAGGTCTCCGACAATTCTTCCGCCGTAGACTTGTCAACTCTACGGTTGAGAACTACAACGCTACCGAATGAGGCTCTCGGATCCGCATCCCTAGCCCTCGCATAGACAGAAGACAACGACTCACCTTTGCGTCCAATGGCAACTCCTGAAGGGTTTAGATGCTTCATCACTGCCACCGCCGGCTCGTCGAAGTATCTGACAATTCGAAGTCCATGACTTCCATCCTCGATATTCGTGGCCGATGGTCCGTCTTTTCCCCATTTGACCCAATCCACGCTCCCTATCCCTGCCTCAGAGGGAGCGGCCTTGTACAATGCGGCCTTCTGGTGCGGGTTCGTCCCATATCGTAATCCACGATCCTCACCATCGACCCTCCAGTGAACCTTGGAATACTCGAGCATCTTTCCTCCGAGCTCTAGTCTCAGAACTTGTGGAAAGTCCTCCTTCAGAGCGGTCCGGTAGATTCTCCGAATCTCCTGCTTGCTCATCGAGTCTGACCCATCAAGTAGTCCCGTATTGCCCGGTCATAATCTGCTGTTAGAACAAACGCTTCACGAGCGAGGCGCTGCCGCAGTTCGTTCCCGACACAGCCTTTTCTCTCCAGCTCTGCAACCACACTCTCATACTGCGTCGGACTGGTCACAGGAACCACACGATGGTTCAAGAATGCTCCCTTGCCCGCAGCCCGAATTAGCGCCACACCGCCAATGTCAATATTGTCAACAGCTTTTCGAAGATTCGCGGAATCAGCCTTCACAACCTCTTGGAAGGGATAGAGATTCACTACCACGAAATCTAGGGGCTCGATTCCATTGGCCTCCAGATACTTCTGCTGTGCAGGGTCGTTCCAGTCTCCCAGAATCCCGCCGTGAATCCTCGGATGCAACGTCTTCACCAGTCCTCCAGGCATCTCCGAGACTTGAGTATACTCCGAAACCTCGACGACATGAAAGCCGAGCTTCCGAACAGCTTCAGCAGTCCCTCCGGACCCAAGCATCTTGATCTGGAGCTTCGAGAATATCCAGGCCAGCCGGTCGAGCCCTGTTTTGTCGTAGACCGTTAGTAGGGCGTTACCGGGCATATCCGCTCCCCGTTAACATGTTCGCCGTGATATTTAGTCTCGGGCCATGCTCAGACTTGTTCGAGAGCCTGGGTAATCTCTAGCCGAGACGCTCGTATCGCGGGGTACAGACTACCGATCAGTACTGCGACCAGCGCGAGGATCAAGGCCTGAACGATGGCACCGTACGGTACGATGAAAGGAACATAGAAACCGGCTAGGCTAGTGCTGTTGGTAGCTCCTTTCAGCAACAGCAACCCACCGGGAACGGCCAGTACAAATCCGAAGAGACCCAGAAGCATTCCCTCGCCAAGAAATAGCCCAGTAATCTGCAGCCTGCTCATACCCTGCGACCGTAAGAGTCCTATCTCCCTCCTTCTGTCTGAGACGTTCATGATCATGGTTGCACCGATGCCGAGACTCGCTATCAACAAAGCGAAATAGAGAATCAGCAATATCAACGCAAAAATCCTGTTTATCGTATCGTTCACAAGCGATAGGAGTTCGCCGAGCGTTAGTGAGTTCTCGCCGAAATCGTACCGGGGAAATCTGGTCGCGATGTCTTGGGCGACGCCTGTAGCCTGAGACTTGTACTGCGGCTTAAGGTCAACTAGGAAGAGGGGGGCCGTGTCTCTCCCCGCAAAATATTCCCGCTGGGAGGCTAACGATACCACGATCGAATCACTAGCAAAGTGTTCACCGAACTGAATGTATTGCAGCACTGGACCAGTAAATACTCCTGCAACTGTAAAGGGCACAATAGAGCTGTCGTTGTTTATTGTGGGTTTTCTTGTAAGAATCGAGAGCTGGTCTCCAGCGGCGACCCCAAGCTTAGATGCAAGTGAATCAGGTATCAAGAGCGACTGATTGTCCGAGGCCAGTCGCGGGTATATCTGGGACCCTGGTTGTGAATTGACAAAGGTGTAGGAGATGATCGTCGGAAATATTGACGGGTCTACAGCCACGATTCCGATACTGCTACTCGCGCTTTTTCCAAAAGCCTTGGCAGGGGAGGGACTCGGGGACAAAGGCGTTGCACTAGCAACTTGTTGTAGCCTTGTCAGGTTCTCTGTGAAACTGACTGGGACAGACTGGTTTGCGACTAGAATAATGTCTGCCCCTATTGCCTCCTGCACTCCCTGCTGGAGCGCGCCTCGGACCCCGCTCTGAATCCCACCTATCATTATTGCAAAGCTGAGAGTTATCGTTATCATCCCGAAACAGACAGTGCTACGCAACAGCCTCCTCCTGCCACTCCTTGAGGAAACGTATCTAGCAGCGCTCGAGAGCAGCAACATGGGGAGAGTCAGGGCCCGCCCAGCTTTTCCGAAGAGCGCGGAGCCGAGCAGGACCAGGCCGATTGGTACAAGGACCACGTCTAGGTAATTGACATGGAACGGGGTAATTCGGAGGGACTCTCCGAATCCAAGCCCGAGCATGAGAACGCCGGCTAGGGCGATAAATGGTAGAGGAATTTGCATCTTCGAATTCCTTGCGGAGGGTCTTATCGCTTGTATGATGTTAATCCGGCTCGCAGATAGTGCAGGGTAGAGAGACCCTCCCAACACTGTCGCAAAGCCTGCTCCAAGACCTGCCAGTGTGATACCGGGGGTTAGCTGGGCTACGGGAAGGTTTGAAACAGAGAAGGTCATCTCAAACACGAATGTAAACAATCGGGCAAGGCCCAATCCTCCCAGTATTCCAGCTACCGTTCCAAAGGTTCCGATGAGAGCGCCTTCGGCAAAAAATATCCTGAATATCTGGGCCCGAGAACTTCCGATTGCTCGTATTATTCCGATCTCGTACGTTCTCTCGCTGACCGTCATATAGAGAGTGTTGAATACTATGAACGAGCAAACGACGAGGGATACGCCAATCATTACGTTGAGTCCTATCTGGAAGCCCGCAGTTTGTCCTTGGATGCGCTGGACCGCTTCTGCCTTCGGAGCGCTGACATCATAGGTTGGTAGAAGCGTCTGCAGTTGGTTTACTGCTTGTATCGCCTTGGTGGGGTCGTAGAGGCTGGCGTAGATGTGAGTGATTTCTCCTCCGAGTCCAACCTTAGATTGTAATTCAGGGAGGGAGACGTAGATTGTCGAGCCTAGATTGCGGAGTGGATTGTTGATTCCCACGATCTGAAGCAGCATCCATTCTGGCTGCAGTTGAGAAGTCAAGGTTGTTACGTTAAGAGTGGACCCTATGCCTGTTCCGAGTTTCTCAGCGATGACCCTGTCCACTACTACTTCGCCCTGCAAAAGCTGGCGTGTGCCTGTAATGTTGAAGGTAGCATAGTCGAAGTCATCTTTCGGGTTGACTCCTGTCAGGAAGAAAGTGACGTTAGATGTGGTGGTTCCAATTGCTCCTCCCCACACAAGTCTCTCTGCAGTCTGATGGACCAGACTATTGTTCCCTACTGTATAGAGTATCTGATTTGAGAATGGGAGTCCGTTGCCAGATGTTACGACGACGTCGGTCGCTCCCCAGAACTTGTTGATGTAATTGTTGAACTCGCCAAGAGCGCTGGCTGTGGCCATGTTGATCCCCACGAGAAGAGCAACACCTAGGAAAACAGCCGTAATAGTCAGAATGGTACGGGCCCTGCGTTTTGGGAGACTTCGAGAGGCAATTTTCGCGGAGAGCATTGTCCTACCCGATTGCCCTAGTTGGGCTGGGATAACGAGCGTCCAGGTTCAGGCGGCAGAGGTTCTACGGCTCTAATGGTACGCCTCTGTCCCATAAGAGGCTCGCCGGCCTTCTCCGTAATTCTCCCGTCCCTCATCTCGACAAGACGATCCGCTCTCTCAGCCACAACCGGATCGTGAGTTACCACCACTACGGAAGAACCCTCCTGCTTAGCCATACTGTGCATTAGCTGAACTACTTCGGCGCCAGTCTGGGTGTCGAGATCACCAGTCGGCTCATCTGCAAGAACAAGCCGTGGATGATTGGCGAGTGCTCTCGCGATAGCGACTCGTTGCTGTTCTCCCCCGCTCAGCTCGTCTGGAAGATGACCAGTCCGGTCTTGAAGCCTCACTCGGACCAGCAGTTCCATTGCTCTATTTCTGGAAGCTTTTCGTTTGACTCCTGACGTTATGAGTGGAAGCTCAACATTCTCCAAGGCTGTTAGAACTGGAATGAGATTATGGAACTGGAATACGAAGCCTATCTTGTGCCGTCTCAGCTTCGTCAATTGGCCATCATTCATCCTGGTGATATCCTCACCGTCCACGAGGGCTCGACCGGAACTGGGCTTGTCCAAGGTTCCGATTATGTTGAGGAGAGTCGTCTTACCGGACCCTGAAGGGCCCATAATCACCATGAACTCACCCTGCTGAAGTTTCAGTGTGACGCCACGGAGCGCATTTACCGTGACCTTTCCCAGCCGGTAGCTCTTCTCTAGATTTTCTAGCTCTACAACGGCTGGGATCTGCAAAACGTGGTCTCCGAATAGGCCGCTAGCTGGCGATTCTGGGCTATGAAACCTGCGTTCGACGAACTTGGACGAAGCGCTTTAGACCAGGCCCGAATCGTCGAGTTATATGGCGCCGAGAATCGTTATTCTTGACATTGAGACTTCTTCCCTAGAAGCCGATGCCGGCATAGTGGTGGGAGCAGGGCTATTGCCAGAGACTGGGAAGAGCGAATACTTCGAGGCCAAGAGGACTGACCAAGAGAAAGGTCTGCTAGTCAAAGTTCTCAAGCGACTGGAGGCCTATGATGTGATCGTGACTTGGAGTGGTCGAGGCTTCGACATTCCCTTTCTCACAACTCGTCTCTTGAAGCATGGCCTCGACCCTCTCCCACTATCGGGGAGAATACATCTGGACCTGAACGAGGTCGTAAGGTCTCGCCTCCGCCTAACATTCACCTACCTGGACCATGTCTGCGACTTTTTCGGGATAAACCGAGAGAAAGGGCCCATGGGATTAGAGGTCCCTCAGTTGTTTGTCAAGGCATTGGAGGGAGATGAGACG
>Ga0066678_10001078_pt1 | contig 10336 bp, 7 predicted proteins | sample GraSoiAngelo_127_FD_62300 | JGI IMG/M metagenome (GOLD analysis project Ga0066678, IMG submission 62300) | Grasslands soil microbial communities from the Angelo Coastal Reserve, California, USA - 14_0927_09_40cm | ecosystem: Environmental > Terrestrial > Soil > Grasslands | place: USA...
CTGGTTGATCAACTAGGTCTGAAGAAGTTCCCTCTGATGACCCTCGGAGGGTTCGCGGCACCAATCGCCATCGGCTACGCGGCGCGGCACCCTGAACGAGTGGAACGTCTCGTGATGCATAGCAGCTATGCGAAGGGCACGCTGCTCGGCGATCCCGAGCAGAGGAGAGTTGTCGCGGATTACACGCTTAATTTCGGCTTCCCCATCTTCAAGTTCGTCGACCACCCGGGAGTTGATATCGAGCAGCAACGCGCAATGTACAACCTGCACGAGCGGGCTGCTTCCCACGCCGTGCAGGCGGCGGTCTACCAGATGATGTACGACGTCGATCTAACTGATGCGGCGGCTTCCCTGAAGACGCCGACCCTTCTGCTCGACGCGAGGGGCGACCAGCTGGTGCCGTGGGCGGCTGGCCGCCACCTGGCCGGCGTCATACCGGGCGCTCAGTTCGTCTCGTTTGCCGGCTCGAGTGTCGCGCCGTGGGCGCACCAAGGCGTCTTGATCCCGGAGATCCACCGCTTCCTCGGGCAACCGGCGCGCTCGGGACAGGCTCCGGCCGGTATCTCGCCGAGGGAAGCCGATGTCTTGCGCTTGATCGCCGCGGGCATGAGCAATCGCCAGATCTCGGAGGAGCTAAAGATTAGCGTGCACACGGCCGACCGGCACGTAAGCAACATCCTGACCAAGATCGGCGCCGCCAACCGCGCGGAAGCCGCCTCCTTCGCCGTACGCCACGGGCTTGCCCACTAACAGGTTTCCGCCATCCCCAGCGACCGCGAGGAAGTTTTCCGCCTCTCGACGCGCCCGAAAATCCCCCGTTTCCGCGATGAGGCGCCTCCTCTACTGCCAATAGGCTGATGGTTAGAAAGGAGGTGTCTGATGCCACTATTCATGGACACCCCTGGTGGGGGAAAGATGGAAAGGGGCGAACGGCCATCTGACGCAAAGCTGTTGGGCGCGAGAATAGGGCGCTTCGCGCTTCTTTCGATGACGGCGTTCCTCGCGCTGCTGGGAACCCCTACCGGGCTCACACAGGGAACGGAGCCAGCTGGAGCAGTGGGGCTCAGCGAAGGGATGCAACTGGAAGGTCCTGCGCGCGTCGTCGTCCGGGCGCTTCCGGCTGCGACGCAAACGGCGGGACAACCGCAGGAGATAGTAAGACGGCCCCGGCCAGCGCCGCAAGCACCTCAGGAAGCGCAGGGAGCAGCGCCCGATGCTAACGCCGGCGACGGCTCGTTCGCGGCGCAAACGGCTCTCGCGCCTGCGCTTTCGGGAACAGGCTTTGAGGGACTCGATGACGGGAACGATAGTGCCCTTGCCGGGTTCACCCTGACGCCGCCGGATCCTCAGGTAGCGGTAGGACCGAACCACGTGTTCGAGATGGTGAACGTGATCGGGCGCATCTATACGCGGTCGGGGGCACCTGTGCAGACGTTTACGCTGGGAAGCTTCTTCGGGGTGCCGGCCGGCTTCTCCGACAGCGACCCGCGGGTATTCTACGACGCGCTCAGCGGGCGCTGGTTCGCGTCGTTTGTGTCGTTCGTCGACCTCTCCGGTTCACAAACCGACAAGGCGCGGCTGCACCTGGCGATCTCGCAGACGGACGATCCAACGGGTGCGTGGAATGTGTACTTTGTAAGCTTCGACCAGGTATTTCCGGACTACGAGGCGATAGGAGTCACGACCGACAAATTCACGGTCTCGTCCAACATATTCGACATAGACAGCCCGTCCTACTTCGGCGTGGAGACTCTAGTTCTAGAGAAGGGAGACGTGCTGGCCGGACTTCCCGGGGCGAGCGTCCACCTTTTTGCCTTCCCGCGAAGGACCGATCGCTTTACGGTCCGGCCGGCGCAGTCTCTTTCAGTGGGGACCGACCAGTTCCTCGTGACACGGGACCGCAACGTGGCCACGACGCTGACAGTAATCAAGGTCACAGGAACGCCGGCCGCCGGGAACGTGACGGAGGCTTTTGCCGCGAATAAAATGATCATCGCCCAGAACGCGCCCCCCGCTTCAGTTGCACTGGGCGGGAACATCGATTCGGGGGACCAGCGACTGCTCGATGCCATGTGGCGAAACGGGCGGCTGTGGACGTCAGCGTCGGCAGCGTGCGTGCCGGCTGGAGACGGGACGACAAGATCGTGCGCGCACCTGATCGAGGTCGAAACTGGGCCGACGCCGCCTAACGTGCTGGAGGACATCATGTTCGGGGAGGTGGCACAATACTACGCCTGGCCGGCGTTGCGGACGGACGCATCGGGCGATCTGTATGTCTCGCTGACACACACAAACTCATTGATCTTTCCGGAGGCAAGGGCGACGGGGCGACTAGCGGGTGACCCGCCGAACACGCTGAACGGCACGACTCTTCTGAGAGCCGGCGACATCGCACACAATTCGACGCGATGGGGGGACTATCTGGCGGTGGCTGTGGACCCGCTGTTCACCGAGTGCGTCTGGCTGGTCGGCGAGTACTCGAAGAACACTCCCGGCGCGCATTGGGGCACGTTCATCGCGAGGTCGAGCCAACGCACTGGTTGTGACGGGGACAGCGACGGTTGGAGCGATGCCGCGGAGGTAATAATCGGCACGAATCCCGCACTGGCGTGTGGTACCAGAGCCTGGCCCCCTGACATCAACGACGATCACTCCGTCGACATCTCAGACGTCGTCGTTCTGACCGGGAACTTCGGGAGGCGGGTGCCGCCGACGCCCGCGCGCCCCAACATCGCGCCGGACCCGCCCGATGGGTTCATCGATGTGATCGACATAGCACGGATGACCGGACTGTTCGGGCAGCGGTGTTCGTAAGGTGCCCAAGTGTCACATTTGACTGTTGTTACTCGCCTCCTTCCAATCCAGCGTTGATCAGGCGATTGCGGGTGGAGCACAGGTTGTAGCAGGGTCGCACCCGAGATGTGAAGGCGGCCGCCGCGGTCGGCGGCTGCCTTCGGTTTGACAAATACTATGAGCCCCCGGGCGCACTGTCGGAGCCAACGGCGTTCGGCCCGAACCAGTCCGAGCGGGTGTAAACTTGGCGCCGTGGGGCCCCGAATTCAGTATGCACGTAGTTCTGACGGCGTGAGCATCGCCTACTGGACGCTCGGTTCCGGCGCGCCGTTGCTCCACCTGCCGTGGGGGACGCTGAGCCACTGCCAGGGCGAATGGCGACTCGAGGGCTGCCGCCTCTGGTACGAGCGACTTGCCCAGCGCAATACCGTTATCCGCTACGATCCCCGCGGCTTTGGCATGTCAGATCCGATGAGCGGCCCCGTATCCATTGACGATCTCGTGAAGGACGTTGAGGCAGTGGTGGATTCGCTGGGCCTGAATCAGGTGGCTTTGCTGGCTGCGGGCGAATCAGGCAACACCGCTCTCGCCTACGCGGCGAAGCGCCCGGACCGGCTCTGCCGCCTGGTCCTCTGGTGCTGCTACGCGCGTCCGAGCGACCGGGAAAAGAGTCCGGGCTACCAGGCCACCACGGCCCTGGTCGACCAGGACCCGGTCATCTTCTCCGAGACCGTCTCTCGCATCGTCCTCGGCTGGTCGGCTGGAGAGGAAGCGCGAGCGCTAGCGGCAGCTATACGAGCCGTAGACCTGGTTTCTCTGAGGCTGCTTTTGGATACGTTTCACAGTTTCGACGCTTCGCGTATGTTGCCGATGATTACTGCGCCCACTCTCGTTATGCACCGCCGGGGCTGGCGGAATCCCGGCCTGGATGCCGCCAGGGTCCTCGCGGCCGGAATCCCGAACGCACGGATGCTCGTCCTCGAAGGCAAGTCCGGCTTGCCTTACGCCGGCGACATGGAGGCGGCGGCCGCCGCTGTGGAAGCTTACCTGGGCGACCCATGTGCCGCCGGACTTCCAGCGGGGTTGAGCGAGCGCGAAGCCGAAGTCCTGCGCTTGGTAGCTGCCGGGCGCAGTAACCGTGAGATTGGGGAAGAGCTCTCCATCAGCCTGAACACCGTTGACAGGCATGTGAGCAACATCCTGACGAAGATCGGCGCCGCAAACCGCGCCGAAGCCGCCGCCTTCGCCGTACGCCAAGGGCTGGCCCACTAACAGGTTTCCGCCATTCCCGGCGCTCGCACCTGCGTTTCCCGCCCCTAAACGCGCTTAGAATATCCCCGTTTTCCGCGATGAGGCGCCTCCCTACTGCCGATAGCCTGATGGTTAGAAAGGAGGTGTCAAATGCCACGATTCATGGACACCCACAAGAAGGTTGATGGTCTCACCGCCGAGGCCGTCACCGGGGCCCACGCGATGGACCTTGCCGTGCAGGAGAAGCACGGTGTCAAGTACCTGCAGTACTGGTTCAACGCGGATGAGGGCCGCGTGCACTGTCTCATCGATGCGCCGTCTGCTGAGGCCGCTCAGCAGGTGCACCGGGAGGCGCACGGACTCCTGGCGGACGAGATCGTCGAGGTAAGCGAAGGGCACTAAGCCTTTCGTCAGCCTGGACCGGGTGTGGCGGCGGCATACATAGCGCCGCTCCACACTCAGTTTCGACAAAGAACTCAGAAAAGGAGGAATAACTTGAATATCGCTCTTGTGAACCCCCGTCTGACGGCCCCGGTAACGGTGCTGGCTATCGTCGCAGCGGCAGCCCTCCTCGTTACCCCCGGAGGTATCGCTCAGGTCGCGGCGTCGCAGACTGTCGACGCCAGGATCGCCGGCCATGTCCTCAAGGTGAAAGGTACCAAGGACGACGACAAACTCGCGCTCCGCTTGAATGCGCGCAACGCCAACATCCTTGAGGTCGATGTGGGCGACGACGGGACCGCCGACTTCAGTTTTGACCGGGCCTTGTTTACCGAGATCAAGGTTAACGCTCGGCAAGGCGACGACCTCATACGGGTTGACGAAGCGAACGGGCCCATCGTCGAGCCGACTTCGATCTTTGGCGGGAAGGGAAACGACACGATACTGGGCGGGTCCGGCATCGACACGATCGACGGCGGCCCCGGCGACGACTTCATCGACGGTAACGGAGCCAACGATATCGCCTTCATGGGAGAGGGCAACGACACGTTCAGGTGGGACCCGGGCGACGGCAGCGATGTCGTCGAAGGGCAGGACGGCAGCGACACGCTGCTCTTCAACGGCTCCAACGGCGGCGAGACCGTCGACCTCTCGGCCAACGGCGACCGGTTCATCTTCTTCCGCCAGCCGGGCAGCGTCACGATGGACGTGAACGAAGTGGAGACGTCCGTGTTCAACGCGCTTGGCGGCCCGGACACGATCACCGTCAGCGACCTCACGGGGACCGACGTGACCCGGGTCGACCTCAACCTCGACGCTGGGCTGGGGAGCGGGGTCGGCGACGGCCTGCAGGACCAGGTGACCGTCAACGGCACCGCCGGCAACGATGCCATCGTCGTCACGGGCAGCGCCGGCACCATAAACGTCACGGGACTATCGGCTACGGTTGCGATCAGCGCTGCCGAGGCCGCCAACGACCTTGTGACGGTCAACGCGCTCGGCGGCGACGATACGGTTGATGCCTCGGCGCTCCAGGTGGACGCCATTAAGCAGCTGACGGTCGACGGCGGCGATGGCGACGACCTGATCCTGGGCGGGCTCGGCGCCGACTCTCTGACCGGCGGCGACGGCGACGACTTCATCGACGGCAACCAGGCCAACGATGTTCCGTTTCTGGGCGCCGGCGACGACACCTTCCGCTGGGACCCTGGCGACGGCAGTGATGTCGTCGAGGGCGGAGAAGGGAGCGACACGCTGCTCTTCAACGGTGCCAACGTCAGCGAGAACGTTGACCTCTCTGCCAACAACAAGCGGTTCAGGTTCCTCCGCCAGCCGGGCAACATCACGATGGACGTGAACGAGGTTGAGACATCCGTTTTCAACGCGCTGGGCGGCGCGGACATCGTCACGGTCAATGATCTCACGGGGATCGAGCCGACCCAAGTCAACATCAATCTCGAGAATCCCCTTGGGAGTGGCGGTGGCGACGGCCAGACGGACCAGGTGATTGTCAACGGCACGGACGGCGACGACAGCGTCGCAGTCACGGGCAGGGGCGGCAGCGTCAGTGTGACGGGCCTCGCGGCGGCGGTCGCGATCAGCCATGTCGACGCCCCCATCGACCGGCTCGACGTCAACACGCTCGCCGGCAAGGACACCGTCGACACTAGCGGGCTGGCACCCGGAGTCATTCAGCTCTTCGTGGATGGCGTGCCCGTGGACGACCCTCCAAACACGCCGTCACCGGCGCCGACGGCATCCCCGTCACCGACGCCAACAGGCACTATCTCACCTACAGCGACAGACACGCCATCGCCCACGGCCGTCGCGCCAACCGCAGTACCCACGGCGGCGCCCGCACGGCCGACCGCAGCCGTGCTGGCGGGCCCGCTGTCCTTCCCGAACGCCGGAGGCAGTGCCGGTTCGCACGGGAGCGGATTGGCACTCTTCCTGGCCAGTGTCCCCATCGGAATCATCGTTTCCGCCGGCGGGTGGGTGCTAGGGCAAGCAGCCGCTAGGCGTCGCGGTCCGCGCTCATGAGCGCACCGCGGATGACATTGCGGGACCTCGAATAGTCGGCGGAAAGTACAGAGGACACCGAGTGGGCAAAACAAATCTATGCCCCTCTGTGTCCTCTGTGGCTAAACTGAGTGCGATCCGTACCTAATAGAATGAGGGCATGCAGTTAAACGAAGCACCCGCAGGCGTACTCCGCCCCGCCGCCCGGGAGTCGACGAACGTGCTGCCGGTCGAGCTGTTCTTCGACCTCGTTTACGTCCTTGCGATCACGCAGCTCACGCGTCACCTGCTCGACCACCTGACGCTTCGCGGCGCGGGCGAGACGCTGGTACTCTTCCTTGCCGTGTGGCTCGGCTGGATCCAGGTCACCTGGATCACGAATTACTTTGACCTGCACGCGCGGGCCGTCCGGCTTGTGCTGATTGGCCTGGCGCTGGCGAGCCTGATCATGTCCGCCTCCCTGCTGGAATCATTTAACGGGCGCGGCGTAGCGTTTGGTTGTGGCTTCGCCGCGGTCCTGACGGGAGGCGCGGTGTTCGGGCTGGCAGCGGTTGGCCGGCGCCATCACGTAGGCATGGCGCTGGAGCGCGTGCTGATCTGGACGTCGGCAACGGGTCTGCTCTTCGTCGCCGGGGGATTTGCCGATGGAGACGCCCGTATCTCGATATGGCTCGGCACCATAGTCGGTACTTATTTCGTGATCTGGCTCGGCTTTCCGCTGCCGGTTCTCGGCCACTCACACACGAACGACTACACGATTTCGGGCGGGCACCTTGCCGAGCGCTGCCTGCTGTTTGTGACGATTGCTCTTGGCGAGTCGATCGTCATTACAGGCTCGAACTTCGGCGAGCTGCCGACATCTACGGAGAGGTGGGTTGCGTTCGTAGTCGCGTTTATCGGCAGCGCGGCGATCTGGTGGATCTACTTCGATAGGGGAGCGGACGCGGCCAGGGAGGTGATCTCTGCGGCGGAAGATCCCGGCCGGGTCGGCCTTATCGGCTACGCCTACTGCCATATCCCAATTGTCTTCGGGATCATCGTAGCCGCAGCTGGGGATGAGATAGCGATCGCACATCCCGGGAACGACGTGACGACGGCGGAGGCGGCGCTGATCCTAGGTGGGCCGGCGCTCTATCTGCTCGGTCACAATCTGTTCAAGCTGGCGATCTGGGGGCACCTATCCCCGTCCCGGCTAGCGGGACTGTGCGCGCTCGGTGCGCTTGCGCCGTTGGCAATGGTCTCGTCCGCGCTTTTGCTCATCGCTGCGGCAACGTTGGTGCTGGTAGGCGTTGTGGCGTTCGATCTGGTGATCGAGCGGCGGCGGTTGGTGGCGGAGTCGCAAGCGATCGCGGCGGCAGTGGAGGCCTGATCTGCCCACCACCCTCGAGTGGCTAGGCACGGCTACGTTCCGGCTGACTATCGGCGAGCTGGTCGTGTTTCTCGATGCGTACATTGACCGCGTGCCGGCGGCGCCGCCGGTGGGGATGCGGGCGGCAGAGGTAACGCGGGCGGAGTTCGTGCTCGTCGGGCATTCGCACTTTGATCATTTGGCGGGGGCGGAAGTGATTGCGTTGAACACGGGCGCAACGATCATCGGGTCGAACGAGAGCTGCCGGGTGATGCACGAGCGGGGCGTGCCGAAGGGACAACTACTGCCTTCGCAGGGCGGCGAGCGGCACAGATTGGCCGACGGAGTGACGGCCTCTGTGTTTCCGAGCCTGCATGCATGCACGTGGATCCTCCGAGAGTCGAATTCGGGCGAAGAGGACCACGGGCATATGGGGCTGACGCAGGAAGAGCGGGCGGCGGTCCCGGGTGGGCTGGTCGAGCGCATACGGGGGGTGGCGTCCCGCGGAAGCGAGGAAGGGAGAACGATTCTCGAGCACATCCAGTCGTGCGCGGGGAGCTTGAGCGACGGGGGGCCGCTTGTGTATCTGGTCGAGACGCCGGCAGGGGCGATCTTCTACCAGGACACGTCGGGCTGCTGGACCGGCGTGCTCGCGAATATCCCAGCGGATGCTGCGATCCTCGCAGCCTCCGGACGCGCGAACGTTGACGGAGAGCCCGTGCAAGGCTCGATGGCGCAGTTTCTGACAATGGAAGCAAAGACATTGGGTGCAACGAAGGTGGTGCTCGGGCATCACGACAACTGGATGCCGCCGGTCACCCGGGGAGGCTTCGACGTGGCGCCGGTGAGGGAGGAGTTGGCGAGGTACGCGCCCCTCGCTTCGCTGATCGAGGCGAGCTACCTGGAGCCGATCGTTCTCTTCGAGTGACTCGATTCTCCGTGACGTCAGTCTCTCCCGTAGACGAGCTGGTTGCGCGAATCCGCTCGACGATCGAATCTGCCGCGACGCGACCGCCGACCCCGGACCGCAAGTTCAACAAGGATGACGAGTTCGTTGCGTACGGGCTCAACGTGCCAGCGTGGCGGAGAATCATGCGTGAATTCCGGCCGCCGCTGCGCGCGCTGCCGCTGAACGAGCGGCTGGACCTCGCGGAGGCGCTGTTCGCGGAAGGAGAAGGCTGGCTCGGTCACAGCGCAATCTACGTGCTAGCCCTGAGTGTCGGGGAACTTGGTTCTCAACACTTCGAGCGGCTCGACCGGATGGCGGGGCGCTTCACCGGCTGGTCGCACGTGGATGACGTTTGCATCGCGGTCATCCAGCCGCTGCTGAGAGCGCATCGCTCGGAGACCCTGGCGCTGCTCGAGCGCTGGAACGGCTCGGCGAACCGCTGGAAGCGGCGAGCGAGCGTCGTGGCGTTCGTGCGGAAAATTGGAGAGTCGGGCGAGTTCACGGAGGACGCGCTGCGGCTGTGTGAGAACCTGGCGTTCGACCGCCAGGACCTCGTGCGGAAGGGAGTCGGCTGGGCGCTAAAGGACCTAATGCGCGGAGACCGCGAGCGGGTGCTGGAGTACGTGAAGGAGCTCCGCAGGCGCGGCGTTTCATCGACCGTTACGCTGTATGCGATTCGCGATCTCGATGGGCGCGAGCGGCAGGAAGTGCTGGCGGTGAGGCCGAACCGGGACCGCGGTCTAGGGCCGACTTGATGCCTGGCGTTCTCCGGCGATGGCTGCGCGCAGAGCTGGGAGGACTTCGGATGCCACCCGCCGGCACTCTTCTTCGTGAGGGAAGCCGGAGAGGATGAACTCGTCGATGCCGAGACGCCAGTAGGCAAGCAATTCGCTCGCGACCTGCTCCGGGTCGCCGACGATGGCCGTCCCCAGGTTCACCCTTACCTTCGAGATGCCGTTCCAGAGCCGGGGCGCGCGCTCTCTCAACTGTTGACGCAACTGCGCCTGCTGCCCGACCATCGGCGTGCGCTCAAAAGCGGCGCGGCGTTGCGCGATGACGCGTTCATCGGCGCGAGACACGAGCTCCTCCGCCGCGTCCCAGGCCTCCCGTTCGCTGGGGCGCACGATCAGGTGAGTGCGCAACCCGAAGGCGGCGGGCCGGCCGGCGGAGTTGAACTCAGCTCGGACGCGCGCCAGCAGCTTCTCGGTTTCCTGCAGCGGCTGGATCCAGGCGAGATAGACGTCCGCACCGCGGGCGGCGAACTCTACCGCCCGCGGAGATGCGCCTCCTACGTAGAACCGCGGTCCCTGGCCGATCGGCCCTGGAGAGACGATCGCGCCCCGCAGGCGGATGGTGCTCCCTTCAAAGAATACGGGGTCGGGCTCGGCCCAGAGAGCGCGGAGGGCGGCGATGAACTCCTCCGCCCGATCGTAGCGGCGGTCGTGATCGATCTGCTCGCCGAGGCGCTCGAGGTCGCCCTGGATTCCGCCGGGCACGACGTTGAGGTCAATGCGGCCGCCGCTAATCTGATCGAG
>Ga0066678_10001085_pt1 | contig 10319 bp, 6 predicted proteins | sample GraSoiAngelo_127_FD_62300 | JGI IMG/M metagenome (GOLD analysis project Ga0066678, IMG submission 62300) | Grasslands soil microbial communities from the Angelo Coastal Reserve, California, USA - 14_0927_09_40cm | ecosystem: Environmental > Terrestrial > Soil > Grasslands | place: USA...
CAGCTCCAGATCGTGGCGGCGAACTCCAGGCTAAGGACTCCGGAGGCGGCAGCGTTGTTCTCTTTCTGGTCGCGCGCCTTTTCGCATGAAGCGGATGCCTGCACGATGATGACGCTCGGTTCGTACTCTGCTGTCTCCCCGCTGGTGCGCGCGGCGTGCGATTGTGTGGCGGCGCAGCGCTCTCTTCTGGCCGACGGCTTCAAGGAATACGAGAACTGGCTCGAGAATGCGGTGACACAGGACCGGGAGCACGCGGCAATGGCGATCGACCTCGGCCGCTTCCGGGCCGGGTCGGCTCTGGCGGAGGACGAGCGACTCGGCAGCGTCTACCGGCTGGTCAGCGACCTTTCGATGCCGCACCTCGGCGCTACGGCCCTTCAGGTCGCTCCCGATTCAAACCTCCAGAAAATGACGGTAGCCTTCGGCGAGACGCTGTTTCACCTCGGCTGGGCGGAGCTGATATCGGGCTGGCTGCTGTTGCTCGCGGACATTCAATTGACGATAGTGATCTCATCGGGCGTTTTCGCAGTCGACCACTCGATCCTTGCCGTCTACCAGAGCTACTCGCGCGAGGCCAACTCAATCTTGGCGAGCCGGCGGAGGTGTTATGTCGAAGAGGTCGACGGGCGTTACCTGTTCCACAACTACCGCCGGACAGCGTCAGGCTCGCCGAAGAAGATCCTACTCTAGCGCGACGCTCTCGCGAATGCTCCGGTAATATACTCGCGTGACCACTGTCGACGTCGTCGTACCCGTCTACAACGAGGAGCGAGCCTTGCCGCAATCGATCCCGGTCCTACGAGAGTTCCTCGCGAGCCCGGCCTTTCCTTTCGAATGGCGCATCGTGATAGCGGACAACGCGTCTATCGACAGCACTCCGGCAGTCGGCAAGGAACTGGCCGGCGTTAACAGCGGCAAAGTGGAGTATGTCCGGATCGAGCGCAAAGGGCGGGGCTTCGCGCTGAAGCAGACCTGGCTGGCCAGCCCGATGGATATCGTCAGTTATATGGACGTGGACCTCTCCACAGGCCTCGAAGCGTTCCCCCCGCTCATTGGCTCAATCGCGAACGACAGCTACGACGTGGCCATCGGTTCGCGGCTTGCCAGCCAGTCGGAGATCACGCGGTCGTTGAAGCGGCGGGTGCTCACGCGCGGCTACAATACGCTTATCAAGGCGATGTTCGGGATTCGATTCAGTGACGCCCAGTGTGGCTTCAAGGCGGTGAGCCGTGAGGCGGCGCAGCGGATCGTCCCGCTAATCGCGGACAACAACTGGTTCTTCGACACCGAGCTGCTGATCCTCGCCGAGAAGATGGGCTACCGGGTAAAGGACGTGCCGGTGAGGTGGGTGGAGGATACGGACACGCGAGTAAAGATCACCGCGACCGTAACGGAGGACCTGCGCGGGCTGCTGCGGCTGCGCACGGGCCAGCCGTGGCGTCGTGCTGACGGCAAACCGAAAAACGAATAGCAGCTTTCGGGCCGGTGGCGATGAAGGACGGCGCAGCTTCGGTCGCAGTCATTGGGGGCGGCGTTGCCGGTCTAGTGGCGACGTACCGGTTACTCCAGCAGGGACACCGCGTCCACCTGTTTGAGGCGGGCGCTTCCGTGGGCGGGCTTCTTCGTACGTTCGAGATCGGCGGCGAAAGGCTCGAATGCTTCTATCATCACCTCTTCACCTCTGACGGAGCCGCTGTCCGCTTGCTCGATGAACTGACGCTCCTAAAGACCGTAAAGTGGCACCCGACTACCGCAGGCATCTTCTACAACGGCAGGATCTATCCGTTCACGAGCACGGTTGACCTGCTCCGTTTCACACCGCTGGCCGGCATACGGGACCGGATTCGGCTGGGCCTCCTCGGCCTGCGCCTGCGTCGGGAGCGCGATGCTTCAAAGTTTGAAGGGGTGACGGCCATCGATTGGATGCGCCGCAACGCCGGCGAGCGAAGCCTGCGAGTCATTTGGGAACCGCTGCTGCGCGGCAAATTCGGCGACATGGCGGACGAGGTGCCAATGACGTGGCTGTGGAACCGCATTCGACTGCGCTTCTCGTCCCGGGATCTCCTCTCGCAAAAAGAGTTGCTCGGCTATCAGCTCGGCTCGTTCGGTGTTTGGGTTGACGCTCTCGTGAAGCTGATCGAGGCGCTTGGGGGGGAAGTGGAGATGAACGCGGCCGTCGATCGTATCGTAAGCGAAAACGCGAAGCTTAAAGTCGAGACGATTGGGGGCAGCGCCCATACATTCGACGCTGTGCTGGCAACGATCAGCAATAAGGCGCTGCTTCGAATCGCACCGCGGTTCGGCGAGGAATACACAGGCAGGCTGAAAAGCGTCGCCTACCAGGACGCCGTCTGCCTGGTCCTCAGCCTGAGGCGCCCGCTGACCGGACACTACTGGCTGAGCATCAACGACCGCTCGGTCCCTTTTCTCACCGTGGTCGAGCAGACGAATCTAGTCGCGCCTGAGCGGTACGGCGGGCGGCACGTCGTGTACATTCCAAACGACGTGACTCGCGGTTCGTCGTTGGGCCAGATGACAGGAGGCGAGCTGGCTGCGTCGTATCTGCCCCATCTCAGGCGGATGAACCCGCAGTTCGATGAGTCGTGGGTGGAGGGACGGTGGTTATTCCATGCCTCGGACGCGCAGCCGGTATTCACGCTCGGGGTAGGCTCTCGATTGGCTGGCCATCGAACCCCGGTGCGCGGTCTGTACCTGGCCAACATGGCCCAGATCTATCCGCAGGACCGGGGCCAGAACTACTCGATCCTCCTCGGCGAGAGGGCGGCTGCGATGATAGGCGAGGACCTATCGCCCCGCGACGAGATGCTGCCGCCAAGCGGCCTGGACCCAATACCGGCGCCGTTTCCGCCGGAATGAGCGAAAAAAGGGGCGCTCAATTCACGTCATTTTTACGCTTGTTTTACGTGAGCCGGCAGGCGCTCCGCTATAATGAAGGGCACGTCTTTTGCGGCGAGTAGTCATGCAACCGGAACTGGCGACCCAGGCGGACCAAGGGTTTATGGGTGCGGCGAGTGCCCTGGCCCATCGTCTCCATTTGCCCACCACGCTGCTGAAATTCCTGATCGTCGGCGGGGTGGCGTTTGTAATCTATCAGATCTTTTTGTACCTGATGTATGGGGAGCCACCGGCCTCGTTCCTTCCTGACCTCTCGGGTCTCTTCTGGTTTCTTCCAGAGCGGAATTCTGACGCCGACCTGTCGCACCCGGATATCCGCTTGTTGATTTCATCAATCGTGGCCGTCGAGGCGGCTGTCCTTTTTCAGTTCACTTCACATGAGAGATGGACGTTTCGCCACCGGGAGCTTCGCGGCTGGTTGGGCCTTCGATTCATCAAATTCAACGTCAGTTCCATCGTTAGTCCGATCATCATTGTGGTGACGACGATTGTTCTGCACTCCCTCAGTGTCAGTCCTTACCTTTCGAGCATGGTCGGCGTGTTGATCGGGTTTACATGGAACTGGACAATGACCTCGCTCGTAATCTGGCGTAAACACCGGACGACCGGTCTCTAGCGGCGATTACGGCGAATAGGCGGCCGCGCCTGGACACGATTTGTGGACGTCGTATTCGGCGAGTCCACCATTAGGAACATCGACAGTGACGGCGGGAACAAAGCCCTTAAATACCGCCTCATTTATGGCTAGGCCTTTGTTGCGTTCAGCCGGACCAAGCTGTACGTAGTCTATCCCATTGGCAACCAGCAACCGGCAAGCTTCATCCTTTGACGGAGCGCCGTAGATCGCTTTCGTGGCAGCCTCTCGGATCGGGACGTCATAACCGGCACTGGCGGCCCACGGCTGATAGCCGAGGAACAGTCGTCTGCCAGCCAGCGCCGGCGCGGTATACAGATCGCCGTAAGCGGTAAGAAAGAGTGAGTCCTTGTCCGTGTAGCGGTTGATTGCCTCAACGGTCGACTCCTTGTCGCCGAAGACATCAACTCGGAAGTCGTTCTTAATCACCATGAAGTCGATGATTCCGGAAAGCACGAGCAGAATGAAAACGGCACTGAGCAACGTCGCGGGCAAGGCCACGGCGAACCGCCGGGGAATGGTGATATCGCCTAGCTTGATCTCCTTCGCAAGGAGAGTCCAGATACGTATGAAGGCGAACGCGACGAAGACGTTCATGAGGACTTCCCACAAGTTAAAGATCTTGTGGTTGTGGCCGCCGAGGTCCCGGCTCGCCTGCACAAAGTTGCCGAAGATGAAGATCGCAACCACGGCGAGCATTAGCTTGCGATCCGCGCCTTTCGACAAGAACGCAGCGAGAATCATCAGCGGGAGGGCGAGGCCGAGATTCAGAGCCCAATACGCACTGAAGTCCCAGTAGGAGCCGAGATGGTCGAAGCGGAAATTATCTACCAGGTATCCAGTGTGTTCGCGCAGTCCGCCATCGTTGCTTAGTCCACCGTTCAGCCAGATCGCTTGGGGCAGTGCGAGGGCGCCTGCGGCGGCGAGGAACGGCAGTGACTGGCGGAGATCGCTGAGTAGGGCGAGGGCGCCAAGGCCAAACAGAAGAGCCAGGAAATAGAAGTGACCGTCAACGCTGTATCCCAAGAGCATCAAGGCGGCGAAAGGCGGCACCAGCATGGGCAGCGACCCGGCGCGAGGACCGTGGAGGAAAAAGAACGCCAGGAAGAATACCGTCGCGCCCATGAACAAAATGCCGTTCAGCCAGAAGGTGAGCCCCATTAAGACGCCGAGGGCAAGTGAGCGTGTGGTTGATAGATGTCCACTCTCGCGCAGCGGTCTGATGAGCGCATAGGAAACGAACATCACGGTGGCCATCGCGACAATCAAATGGGTCTGAGTGAGGAAGACGTTTAAGGTCCAGAAGATGGAAATCTTGTCGACCCTGCCCTCGACGAAGTAAGGGCCCACGGCCAAATAACGATCGGTAAACGGGGCGGGCTGCCTGTCCCACAGGTGAGAAACGGCTTTCGAAATACCGGCAAGATCAAAAACGCTGGAGACGTTGTAGAGCTGGAAATATCTGAGGAACGCAAACGAACTATTGGTGATCAGGAGCACGACCGCCATAAGGCCAACCGCAACGTTGCGAAAGAGCCAGCGAGCCAGCTCAAAAACCAACAGGATCAGGGCAGTGAAGCCGAGAGCGCCAGGCAGGTTGAAGGCGAGCCGGATTGGTAGCCCGGCGTCTTCCAGCGCGCCGGCGAAGAAGTCATAACCGAAGTGATAGCGAATGGGCTCGCCTCCGTAAAACGGGTATTCAGGGGGATAGTTGTGCCCTTCTGAAAAGGAGCGGGCCAGAGACACGTGAAGGCCGGTGTCTCCCCAAGTGTTCGAGGAGACGGTGAGCGGAGTGCCCGAAAGCCTTGCGTCCATCAGCCATGTCGAGAAAACCAGCGCGGCTGCGAGCAGGATCAACTCAAAGGCCAGAGCGCGCCTGTCATCGGTAAGTACCTGCCGCCTTAGGGCGAGGCTCACGGCTGCCGCAGCCAAGCCGACGAGTAGAATTAGCGGTATAGGGCTTTCCCACTGGTTCGGGACCGCTAAGCGAATTACCGCCCAGGCAGCGATGACTGCGGCGAACGGCGCCGCCTTCGGCGCGAGCCGGTCAAGTTCCGGCCAGAAGAATGCGATGACGCCGGCGTTTATCGCCGTCGCGAAGAAGATTCCGACCATTAGAGAGCTGTCGGTGGCCGGTGAAAACGCCAGCGCCGGCAGGAAGGTAGTCCAGGCGGTGAGCACAATGCCAGCGAGATAGCCGCCGCAGAGCCGCACGAGGCGGGGCAAGTGCGGAAGGAACTGCTGCACGAGCGCGAATCCGGCCAAGGCGGAGGTTACGACGTAAATGAGGGCGAGCATGGCCGTCGAGGGCGCCAGCGCGTAGGCGGCGAGAGCCAACGCAAAGATGAGCAGCGCAATTGCCAACCGGAGCGATTCCTCAGGTAGGTTCGCTTGCTCGCGCCACTTGAGCGTCCATTCGGAGAAAGGACCCGAAACTGTTTCGAGTCCCCCAATCGGCCGAGCGCTGGATGCCCCGCCGGTCACCAATCCGGCGCCGCATTCGACGCAGAACTTCGCGCCGCCAGCGTTGATGGACCGGCAGCGGGGACAAGTGACGGCTGGGCGGCCGTCAATCCTCGCCAGGGCGGCGCCGCATTCGACGCAAAACTTTGCGCCGGCGGCGTTCAGCGAATTGCAGACCGGGCACGAGGCCCCCTCGTCCCGGACGGCCATGCGTGTTCCGCATTCGACGCAGAACTTCGCGCCGGCGGCGTTCGGCGAATTACAGGCCGGGCACGCAACGCGGTCGTCACGGACGGCCATGCGTGTTCCACATTCGATGCAGAACTTCGTGGAGCCGGCGTTGAGGGCGCCGCAGTCATAACAGAGAACGCCGACCATCTATTCCCAGTTGAACAGGTCGTTGTCGAGCAAGTTGCCGCGGTCGAATGGGAAGTATAACTTGTCGAGCCAATTAGCGACGGGTATCGCGGTGAGATGCGGATAGAAGAAGGCGAAGGTAAGGGCGACGACGACCAGGAAGCCAGCGGCCGCATACCGACCCCACGGCTCCTCGCGGCGCCAGAGCGAGTCCACCGAAAACGCGAGGGCGAGTATGGCGAAGCCGAGGGCGGGGAGGTAGTGATAGATGAAGACCACGCGCGAGGTCAACCCCATCGGCAGCCATAAGGCAAGGTATGAGATCACCACGAATAGCAGCGCAGCATTCCGCTGTGGGAGGCTCCCCCACACGGAGAGGGTCCTGCCCGGCAGTAACCGCGCGCGAACGAAGGCTAGGCCCTGCCAGAGCGCGAAGGCCAGGGCCGGCAAGGACGCCCAGAAGACGGCGGGATTGCCCAGAGCATAGATTTTTGCGTTATGGTCTCCCGCGTAGAAGTAGACAGGGCGAGCCATGATCGGCCATGAGTCCCAGGTCGATGAGTAGGGGTGAGGGGACCGCAGGCTCTGATGGAAATCGTAGGCCATCCGGTTCTGGCGGACCACCTGTCCCAGTCCGGTCCAGCCGACATCGCCCATCGCCTGGGTGCTCGGGTGATTGAGCAACATTGGGACATAGGTGAGGAAGTAGACGAACCCCGGCAGGAGCATGAAGAAGACGCCGAAAGCCACCACGATCTCGAGCGAGAGTTTCCCCTGCGGCGAGAAGGTGAACGAGCGTTGCTCCCGGTATTCCGAAAGGAAAGCGACCAGGGCGGAGGCGATCGAGAGTATGCCGGTTATCAACAGAAGCCAGCCGGCGACGTCAAGAACGCCAAGGCCGTCAAAAAGGCCCGGCTTCTGGTCCGGATGCCGGCTAAGAAAGCCGACGATTACGAGCGCTATGCCGGCGTACAGGGAGACAAGGCCTGACGGAAGGGCGACCTCCGGCCACCTGACCTCGCCCTCCGAGCGCGCTTCCCGTAAGCGCATAATCAGCAACCACAGGAGGTACAGTACGATCGGGATGCCCGCAAGTGCGGCGATCCATTTGCAGGCGACCGCGGCGCCGAAGAAGACGCCTGCGAAAAGAAAGCGCTGCGTAACGAGGAAGTAGACGCAGCCGAGCACAAAGAAGAGCACGAAAGTGTCCGGCGTAGCAATCCGCGACTGGGCCAGGGCCAGTCCCTCGCAGGTAAGAAGAAAGGCGGCCGCAAGGCCGGCTATGTCGCTGTCGAAAAGGCGCCGGGCCAGCAGGTACATGAAGAGGACGGATCCCACACCCGCAAGAGCGCCGAAGAACCGCCAGCCGAAGGAGTTGTCGCCGAAGAAGAGCATGCCGCCGGCCATGAAGAGCTTGGAAAGCGGCGGGTGCGTATTCTCGTGCCCGTAGAACTCCCAGGCCCTTGGGTCGCCGTGCAGGATTTCCTCACCTGTCTTGGCGAAATACACCTCATCGAAATAGAAGTCCGTCGGTTGGTCGAGCCGACCGTGGACACCGAAACCTACGAACCGTGTGAGTACGGCAAGGAGCAGAATAAGAACCAGGATAACGTGGGCTACTTTGACTTGCGGGAGCGCAATGGCGAAAGGACTGGCCCTGACCTGGACACCGTCGGGCACTCTCAGGTCACTCCCGCCGGCTGGGCGCGGTTGGAAATCCGATAGGCGACGGCGATGAGGAACGGAAGCCCCACTACCATGAGAAGCGATAAGACTTGCACCGTCTCCAAACCCGTCCCAAGCAGGTTGGATTTTTCAAACCATTTATAGAACGCGTTCCAGCGCAGGTCATGCTGGTAATACACGTACACGTGATACAGGTTAAAGAAATGGATCATGCCCAGTGTGCCAAAGAGGGCGAGCAGCGTTCGACTGTGTAGAGCGACAGCAGCCGCGAGGAGAGGCAGGAAGGCGGCAAACACATATCGCTCGTGCATCCGTGTCATGAACATGTAGAAAACGTAGACAGATAACGCTGAGCCGAGGGCAAGCGCACCGGTGCCCCTGCTATTCCACATGACTCGTATGATTCCAACGATCGAGGTAGCAAACAGGGCAAACCCCCAGTAGCGGTAGTCGATACCGAGGAGGGTTCCCTGTCCAGGCTGAATGCCAGTAACATCGGGCTTGAATCCTTCGAACAGGCCGCCGATGTTCCAGAAGTTGTAGGCAAAGAACGACTTGACGCGATAGTTTTCGACATTCGTCGCGTCGTATAGCTGGGGGATCAAGTCCCACGGTTTGAAGGTGAAGAACGGGAATATGACGACGAGGAGAAGGGCGAGCGAAGCACCTGTGATCTGTAGCCAAACGCGGGGAGGGTTTCGTCGCATGATCCAGACCGCGAGAAACGGTAGCGTCGCGATGATCTGCGGCTTAGTGAGGAAGCCAAGCGTGAAGACGAGGGCGCCCGCCATCGGACGCTCGCGGTCTATGAAGTAGATGCTGAGGAGGAGCAGGAAGGCCAGCAGGCTGTCCACCTGGCCCCAAATGGGACCGATGATAAGCACGGCAGGGAACAGCAAGTAGATCGCAGCGGCCCCGACACGCCATTCCTGCTTTTGGTCCTTCAGGAGCAAATAGAGAACATAGGCGGACGCGAGGTCGGCAGCTATGGAAGGCAGCTTGAGGACGTACTCGAAAGTCTCCTGGTTGAAGTGGAAGAGTTGGTTCAGCTTGCCAATGAACCAGAGGACGTACATGTAGCCGGGAGCATAGTCCGTAAAGAAATCCGTCTTGTAGAAGTTCCACGGATTGTCCCGCGCCAGCGAGTCGCTCCAGGCGCGGAAGGTGCCCGTGTCAATCTGGAACGGCGGGATAAGGGCGAGTACGAGCCGCAGGAGCAGGCCGGCCGCAAGGACCGGCAGGATGCCGGGCATGCGAACCCGTTCCGGAAGGCGGACGAGGTCCTCCAGGCGAAACGTGAATGAAAAATCGAGTGATGTTTCCACAGGGGAGCTTTGTGCCTCGCGCAGGCCCGCCGCTCCCGCTTTTGCTTTGACCATTGAAAAACCGCGTCCCGGATCCCCCGGCTGGGCGAACAAATGCTAAACCGTCTTTGTGCAGTCTACTTTAGCCCCTTCGTACGGGCAATCGAACGGGCTGCTTAAGAGCGTGGATTGCAAGCGCGGGTTCCGTTATATTGCGGGCAATGGCCCCGGTGCGTGTAGCCGCTCCCATGGTTGCGTTCTTCACGCTCGTGTTGGCCTTCTCTGGGTGCGCGGGCGAGGAGCAGTTGCCTTTCGGGCTCCAATCACAGGAAGTTGTTAAGGCGGACCACGCCACTGTCATGGCCCCTGCGCCGGACGGGCGAATGTTCTTCGGGGAGCAGTTCAGCGGTCAGATCAAGATCATCGGCGTCGACGGAAAGCTGCAAGCGGACCCGTTCGCGCAAGTGGAGACGACGAGCTATCTCGGGCAGGACTGGGGGCTCACAGGATTAGCAATTGATCCCGCCTTCAAGGACGACCACTTCGTCTACGCCTTCTACACGCAACCAATCAGCCCCGCGGCGCCGGAAGCCTCGCCGCCGCTTGGGCCGGTGGCGCGGCCCACGCTCGTCCGCTTTACTGATGAAAACGGACGCGGCGTAAACCCAACTGTGATCAGCGACAACTTCCCGCTAACTTCCGCTGTTCACGCGGACTTCAACGCGAACGGGAACATTCATTTCGGCCCGGACGGCTACCTTTACTTGAGCATAGGCGACTACGATATCTTTTCCGACCAACCAGACGTCCTGAGGAAGCTTGACAATCCGATCGGCAAGATGCTGCGAATCGACGCCAAGGACGGATCAGCGGCACCAGGCAACCCGTTCGCCGCCGACCCCAGCGCCGACCCGCGCATATTCGCATATGGCTTTCGCGAGCCGTTCGATTTCGCCTTC
>Ga0066678_10001101_pt1 | contig 10256 bp, 9 predicted proteins | sample GraSoiAngelo_127_FD_62300 | JGI IMG/M metagenome (GOLD analysis project Ga0066678, IMG submission 62300) | Grasslands soil microbial communities from the Angelo Coastal Reserve, California, USA - 14_0927_09_40cm | ecosystem: Environmental > Terrestrial > Soil > Grasslands | place: USA...
GAAGCGCGCGCCGCGCGGCGGCACGCGCTCGACTGGACGCCTCTGCTCCGGCCGTTCCGCGGCACCCATCCGGAGGCTGCCCGGGATTGGATCGCGGCCCGGCGCGATGCGCGGGAGCGCGCGGTGGGCCCGCGCTCCTTCAGGCTCGGGCACCTGCGGCTGTACCTCTCCGACTGGATCGAGCGCCTGACCGGCGCGCGGGTCTTCGAGTACCGGAACTACGTTGACGTATGACGGCGCGACCCTTCGCGGGGCTGCGCGTCGTGCTCGTGGCGGCGTTCAACCCGCGCTACCACCGGAGCGGGCTCGCCCTCGCCGCCGCGCTCGAGGAGCTCGGCTGCGAAGTCCGTCGCTGCGAGGAGCGGCTCCGCGGCCTCAACGCGCTGCTGCGCCGCCCGCTCGCCAAGCGGCTGCGGGCCCTCCTCGCGCGTGGGCCGGCGTCGCTGGTGCTCGTTCTCAAGGGGACCAAACTCGAGCCCGCCGACGTCCTGGAGCTGAGAGCCGTCTCCCGGGCGCGCTGGGTGAACTGGTTTCCCGACGACCCGCACGAGCTGCACGTCTCCGCGCGCCTCGCCCCCGCGTACGACCGGTTCTTCACCCATGACTCCTCGAGCCTCGACACCTACGCCCGCGCCGGCGCCAGGGCCCACTATCTCGCCTTCGGCTGCGACCCTGCGTATCACCGGCCGATCGCGGCCGGGGCGCACTGGCGCTCGCCGCTCGTATTCGTTGGCTCGCGCCGCCCCGCGCGCGAGCGGGCGGTCCGGGCGCTGGCGGACTTGGGCATCAAGGTGTGGGGTCCCGGGTGGCCGGCCGGCCCGGTGTACGGGGAGGCTTTCGTGCGGGCGCTGTCGGGCGGCACCGTCGGCGTGAACGTCCACCAGCATTTCGAGGAGGGGGACGCACCGGCGCGCTATGGAACCGGCGCCAACATGCGGGTGTTCGAGCTGGCCGCGATCGGTACCCCGCAGCTCTCGGACGCGAAGGCGGACATCACGCGGCACTTCTCCGCCGACCGCGAGATCGTGCTGTACCGTAGCGTGCCGGAGCTCTGCGACTACGCCCGGGCCCTGCTCGGCGACGACGGGCTCCGGCGATCACTGGCGGCGCGGGCGCGGGAGCGCGCCCTGCGGGAGCACACCTGGCGGCACCGGTTGGAGGAGCTGCTCACGGTGACGCTGCGATAGCCATGTGCGGCGTCGCCCGCCCCGGCGGCACCTTCCCCGTCTCGAGCACGGAGCGGTAGACGCGCACGTACTCCTCCGCCATCACCACGTGCGTGAAGTGGCGCTCGGCGTGGGCGCGGCACGCTGCGGGGCTGCGTGTGTGGATCGTCTCCGCCGCGGCGATCATCTCCTCCATCGTATCGCACAGCGCGCCCACCTCGGGCGTGACCAGCTCGGGCAGCGCGCCGCGGCGCGTGCCGAGGACCGGCGTGCCCGACAGCAGCGCCTCGACGGTCACGAGACCGAACGGCTCGTCCCACTGCGCGGGATTCCACACGCAGCGCGCCCGCGCGAGCAACGCCGCCTTGCGCCTGCCGTCCACCTCGCCCACGTACCGCACCCCGCCCGTGAAGCTCGGCCGCCAACCGCCCGCCACCACGAGCTTGTGCCCGATCCCTTTCGCGGCTTCGACGGCCCAGTGGTACCCCTTCGTGCTGTGCAGGCGGCCGAGGAAGAGGTCGAACTGCTCCGGTCGCTTCGGGAACCGCCGGTAGACGTACTCTGCGGGGTCGAGCCCGTTGTAGACGAACGCTTCCGAGCCGTGCCTGCGCGCGTGGTCGAGCGACAGGAAGATGGTGTTGGGCCAGGGGTGAGTGCCCGGCTTGAGGTTGCGGTGGATGGTCTGGACGAACGCCAGCGAATCGGGCTCGCGCGCCAACGGAAAATGCGCGTGCAGGATCTCCGCGTCCTTCGGCAAGAACGGCGACAGGGCCGCCGGATCGTCGAGCTTCCGGGGCGGCACCTCGACCACCGTCGCCTCGCCGACCCGCGTGCCGGGCGGGGCGAGCAGCGTCACGCGGTGCCCCAGCGCGACGAGCCCGCGCACCAGGGCAATGATCACGCGCTCGGGACCGCCGTATCCCTTCGCCGGCAACAACTGACGGGAGGCTACGACGACGTGCATGCGCCGGATAGTATAACCAGGTTGGCAAACGCCAAGTGGTCACCGCCGCCCAAGCGTCAACACCGCGTAGGCCCAGTCTGGCCCTTCGTAAACCCGCTGTCGAAACTCCCGCTCCCCCCGCCACCGCCGTAGCGCTGCGATCTCGCTCTGGCGGGTGGCGTCGTCCAGCAGGACGACCGAGCCGGGCGGGAGCCGCGCCCCGACGAGCGGGAGCAGGCCGTAACGCCCGCCCTTCATATCGCCGGGTGGACCGTCACAGACGACGAGCCGGAACTCGGCCGGCCAGACGTCCTTGGGAACGTCGTACCAGACGAACGAGCCGCGGTCGAGCAGCGGGGCGAGATGCAGGCGAACGCCGGTGATACCGTACGTCCGCAGCACTTGGGCGACGCGGCGGTGCCACTCCGCGCTGTGCTCCACCGTGTGCACCACCACCCCGTGGCGAGCGGCAAGGACCCCGAGCAGGATCGTCGTGAGGCCGCTCCCGCACTCGAGGATGGGCCCCTCGGCAGCGGCCGCGTGTCTCGCGACTTCCTGGAGGTACGCGAGATTCGCGCTATACCCTTCGTCTCCCCAGGCGCGACGGAGTGCCCGCAGCAAGACGGGCGCCGGCGCGTGCCCTCTTGGCAGCTTCAGCAGGCGCTGGACCGCCATCCGCACGCGGTAACGTTGCACCGTCTCGCGTACGACGCGCTTGGTACTCTGGGGGAGCAGGCGACTCAGCGAACGAGGGACCATATTGCGTGGTCTCCTTTCTACTCCTCTCGCACGTTCTAGTCCTCTCGAAAACGTGATCGTCTTCTCGAAACGTGGCGGTCGACGGGCTGCGGTAAGGGAGTCCCGATGCCGGAGCGCCCCACCTGTCCGCCGGTCTTACCTACACCGGCCGGCGCCGTATGATCAGATCTTAACGCGCAGCCTTCGGACACGCCCGCCGTTACGATCTGCACTCGTTGCGGTCATGACGACTTAGCGCGAGCTCGCGGCACACCCCCTTGAGGCGTTTGGTGACGAAGCGTCAGTTCTTGGGGACACAAAAGACGTCGTAGACGTTCCACTGCATCAGATTCTCCGGAGTGACGAGCTCCCCCAGGAAGTTCTTGTTCCCCTCCATGCGGTGCACCACGTAACCGTGGCCGACCAGGAAATCGTACAGCTTGAGCCGATAGGCGGGCGCGGACTTCCGGAGGCTAAACATCTCCACCTGCAAATAGGGTCGCTGGCCGCGAATGAGGTCCTCGAGAGTCTCCAGGATGGGCAGGTCGAATCCTTCGGCGTCCACTTTGATGAAACGGAGCCGCGGGATCAGGCCGGCGTGCGTCCGCGTCAGGAAGGCCTGCAGGTTCCTCCCCTCGACCTGGACCCGGAATGCGCTCCCGTGCAGCCACTTGCTCATGCCCTCGTGAAAGCCCCCGTTGCAGTAGCCTTCTTCTCCGTACTGAAACTCGTAGTACCCGTCGGCCCGCATCGCCGCGAACATCAGCGGGACGATCTTGGTCTTGCCCGGGTTGAGGCTGGCGTTCCGCTCCAGCACCGGAAACACGTATGGGTTGGGCTCGAGCGCGAGCACGAGACCCGAGGCGCCCACTGCCAGCGCGATGGGGATCGCCGTGTCGCCGGTGTGGGCGCCGATGTCGATTGCCACGTCGCCGGCCCGCAGGAACCGGCGCAGCTGATCCACGTTGGCCTGGACCTCGGAGGGCGCGATCCGGTGGGCGCCGGGGTGCAGCCAGCGAGCGACCTCGATCCGGCCTTCTCTGGGGAGGTCGTGCGCCTCGATCACGAATCCGAAGGTCTTGGGCTTCGGCTTGAGCCCCAGAAGGTAAATGAACTCCTTGGCTTTCAGCGGCATGCCCTCGTGCTGGCCGGCCAATGGATAGAATGGGAGACTGAGCGGCTCCGCAAGACTATGGGACGGGCTCCCTTGGCGCCCCATGGTCCTTGCCGAAGGGTGATACGTAACTACCATTTCGCCCAATGCGTGACGCGCCCCTCACGATCCTCCAGCTGACCCACCAGGGCGGGCCTGCCGGCTCGACACAATCGATCTTCGATTTGAGCCAAGAGCTCGCGCGCCGCGGCCACCGCCTGCTCGTCGGGTGCCGCGGCGGCGTGCTGCTTGCCCGGCTGGCGCACGACGCCGGCCTGGCGGTCGAGCCGCTGCAATTTGCGCCGCTCAGCGAGGCCGCACGATCGCTTGCGGACCTGGTGGCGCGCGAGCGTGTGGACGTGGTGAACTCCCACGCCACGCTCGACCGCCGCGCGCTGACGTGGCTGCGCTGGCGCGGCAAGCTGCCGCCGGCGTTTGTCGTCACGCGCCGCACGATGCCACTGACCTCGGCGCTCGAGATCCTGGCGGTGGGGCTGACCGCGGATCGCACGATCGCGGTCAGCGGCGCGGTGGCGCGCGCGCTGCGGCGACGCTGGCAGCCGGGCGCCCGGCTCCGCGTCGTACCCAACGGCATTGCGGTCGAGCGCATCGACGCGCCCGTGCCTCCTCCGGATCTGGCAGCCGCCCGCGCGGCGCTCGGCGACCCCGGCGGGCGGCCGGTGGTGGCGATCGTGTCGCGGCTCAAGGATCAGCACGTCGTGCTCCAGGCGCTCTCGGGCGTCGAGCGCGGGGTCGTCCTCGCGTGCGTGGGGGTCGAGCCCGACGAACGGCTCCGCGCCCTTGGAGAAGCGGCCCCTGGCCGGCATCGGGTGGTGTTTGTTCCCCTCGCCGACCGTGCGCTGGCCTTCTATCACCTGGCCGCCGTGGCCGCCCTGCCGTCCCGCATGGAAGGACTGTCGCAGGCGCTGCTCGAAGCGATGACGTTTGGGCTGCCGGTGGTTGCGTCCGATGCAGGCGGGAGTCGCGACCTCATCACTCCCGGGGAGACGGGGGTGCTCGTCCCGCCGCTCGATCCCGCCGCGTGGGCGCGGGCGCTCGATCGGGTGCTCGGCGACGCGGATTTCGCCGGTCGGATCGCCCGGGCCGGCCGGGAGCTCGTCCGCCGCGAGTTCACGATCGAGCGCGCCGCCGAGCGGACTGAGGCGGTCTACCGCGAGGCGCTCGCTTCCCCTAGCATTCCCTGGGGCATGCCGACCCTTCCCTCCGGGAGCGCCCGCGATGACCAGCCTGCTACTCGCACAGGACTTCCCCCCGATGGGCGGCGGGATCGCCCGGCTGCACGGTGAGCTCCTCAAGCGCTATCCCAAAGGCAAACTGATCGTCTCAACGCCGCAGGACCCCGATGCAGCCGAGGTGGACGGACAGTTCAACGGGGCGGTGGACCGGCTGCCGGTGAGCCGGGGGCGGACCAAGACGCTCCCGGGGCTGCTGCTCTGGTCGCGTCGCGCCGCGAGCCTCGCCCGCCAGCACCACGTGGGCTTCGTGTATTGTGGCAACGTGAAGCCCGCAGGCTACCCGGCGCGGTGGGTGTTCGAGCGCACCCACACCCCCTATTGCATCTTCTTCTATGGCGCGGACTTGCTCTCCGAGCAGCACAAATACCACCACTCCGGCTTCAAGCGCCACTCGGCCCGCGCGATCATCGGCGGCGCCGCGGCGCTCGTGGCGGTCTCGAGCTGGACGCGCGACCTCGCGCTCACCGTCCTGGGGGAGCTCGGGCTCGACGGCCACGGCCAGCGCCTGCGCGTCGTGCACCTCGGGACCGATCCCGAACGCTTCCGGTCCGGGGTGGACGCCGGCGAGCTGCGGCGGCGTTTCGAGCTGCCGGACGGCGGGCGTTGGCTGCTCACGGTGGCGCGCCTCGTCGCGCACAAGGGAGTGGACACGGTGCTCGAGGCGCTGCCGGCGGTCGTCGCGCGCGCGGGCGAAGTGGGCTACATCGTCGCGGGGAACGGCCCCGAGCGGGAGCGGCTCGCCGGGCTCGCCGAGAAGCTGGGCGTGGCGGACCGCGTCCGGTTCCTCGGGGAGGTCGCCGACCGTGACCTCCCCGCGCTCTACAACCTCGCGTCGGTGTATGTCGGCGCCTCGCGCCGCGCAGAGCACATCGGCGTCGAGGGATTCGGGATCTCGCTGGTCGAGGCTTCGGCGTGCGCCCTGCCGGTGGTGGCGGGGGACTCGGGCGGCGTCGCCGACGCGGTGCGCGACGGGGAGACGGGCTTCCTCGTCCGACCGGAGGATCCGGCCGCCTTCGCCGACGCGATCTGCCGGCTGCTTCAGGACGCCGACCTGGCGAAGCGGATCGGATCGGGCGGGCGCCGCGCGGTCGAGACGTATTACAACTGGGACCGCGTCGTGCGGGACCTCCGCGCGATCGAAGCCGAGGTGACGTCGTAGGCACGACGCTCCTCTTTGCGTTCAACTTTCCGCCCCACGGCGGCGGCATCGCCCGCTGGATGGGGGAAATCGCCCGCCGCTACCCGCCACAGTCCCTCGTCGTCTCGACGGGGCGGTACGCGGGGAGTGAAACCAGCGACCGCGGGTTCCCGCAGCGCATCGACCGCGTCGGCATCCGCGCTACGCGTCTCCGCACGCTCAACGGGCTCGCGCTCTGGACCCGGCGGGCGAGCGACCTGGCGCGGCGCCTCCGGCCGGGGTTCGCCTGGTGCGGCGAGCTCAAGCCGGCGGGGTATCCCGCGCGCTGGACGCAGGCCCGCTACGGCCTCCCGTACGGCGTGATCCTTCACGGCACGGAGCTGTTGCTGCTCGACGCGAAGCGGCGCCGCTCCGCCTTCAAGCGTTGGACGGCGCGCCAGCTCCTGTGCCGGTGCGCCGTCGTCGTGGCCAACAGCCGCTGGACCGCGGACCTCGCCCGATCACTGCTCACGACGCTCGACTGCGCGGCGCTCGCCGCCGACGTGCGCGTCGTGCTCCCCGGCACGACGCCGTCCCACTTCCGGCCCGGCATCGATCCGCGCCCCGTCCGCCGCAAGTACGGGCTGGACGGCGGGCCGTGGCTCCTCACGGTCTCCCGGCTCGACCGGCACAAGGGAATCGATACGGTGATCCAGGCGCTGCCGGCGGTGCGCGCGGCTTTCCCCACGGCCCGCTACGCCGTGGCGGGCCTCGGCTCCGCCGGGCCGCACCTCCAGCGCCTCGCGGCGGGACTCGGGTTGGGCGACGCGGTGCGGTTCCTGGGCTTCGTGCCGGACGCCGAGCTCCCCGCGGTCTACAACGCCGCGGACCTCTATGTCGGCGTCTCGAGGCGGTACGATCTCCTTGCCGAGGGATTCGGGATCGCGATCGTGGAAGCGTCCGCGTGCGGGCTCGCGGTCGTGGGCGGGCGCTCGGGCGGCGTTCCCGACGCGGTGCGGGAGAACGAGACGGGAGTCCTGGCCGATCCCGATGATCCGGCGGCGGTGGCGGGCGCCATCACGCGGCTGCTCGCCGACGAGGCGCTGCGGCGGCGCATGGGGGCGGCGGGCCGCCACGCGGCGGAGACCTATTACAACTGGGACCGCGTCGTCGCCGACCTCATCCGGATTGACGGCGAGTTTCGGCGGCGGCCGGCGTCGGACGCGCGCTGATCGCGAAGGTCGGGCAGTGGCGGATGAACTCGCCGTCGATCGGGGACCACTCCTGATCCGGTCGCGTTACGACCGCCTTGCCCTGCGCATCCAGCACGAACATGCCCGGCGGGGCCTGCACGAGGCAGGCTCCACACCCGATGCAGCGCTCGCGTTGCACGCGCACGGAGACGCGGCGCCTGGGGTACACGCCGGGATCGCCCGGCGCCGGCCACTCCTGGGGGTGTTCGAGCGCCGCGACTGTGGCGCGGTACCCCTCTTCCACCAGCTCGCGGAGATGATCGAACGAGAAGGGCGAGATGTGCTCGACCCGCGGGTGCATGTAGTAGATCGGCGGCGTGCCCCATTCCCGGAGCCGGAGCTCGAGCAACGATTGCATGGCGATCTCGGTGGCTCGGGCGAAGACCGCGGCGAAGCCTTCCTCCTGCACGTCTTCGCGGAACGCGTTCGACGCCGATACGTCGACGGCGAGAATCAGGTCCGCCCCGAGGATCCGCGCGGTGCCGACGGGCAGATTGTCCACGGTCGCGCCGTCCACGTAGAAGCGCCCGCGGATCTCGCGCGGCGGCAGGTACCCCGGGAGGGCGCATGACGCGAACACCGCGTCCGTCACCGCGACCTCATCCAGCCCCTCCAGGCCCCAGAACACCTGCATTCCGGAGTTGATGTCCACGGTGTTCACCACCAGCGGCTGTTGCAGCTCCTGGAACGTGACGTCGCCCACGAGCCCGTGGATGAGCGCGTCCAGCGGCTCGCGGCGGAACAGGGCCGGGGAGCGCATGCGCTTGAACGCCATGTCGGTGTGGGCCACGGCGAACACGTCCCGGCGGCGCAGGTTCACCGCGATGTCTCGCAGTTCGGCGATGCTGCGTCCCGCCGACCACGCGGCGCCCACCAGCGCGCCGACGCTCGACCCGACGATGCGAGTCGGCACGAGGCCCCGCTCGGTCAGCGCCTGGATCACGCCGATGTGCGCGAGCCCCTTCATCCCACCGCCGCCGAGGACCAGAGTGAACCGTCTGTCGGGTTTCAAGAAACCGCCGCCGCTTGCCCGGAAGGTGAACTTCCGAGTAACGTAGTCGTGGCCCCTATGCCCGCGCTACTGATCCGCCGTCGCATCGCGCGCAGTCGCTGGACTGTGGCCGGTCTCGCGGTCGTCGTGCTGCTGGCGCTCGTTGCATTGGGCGCGCCGTGGCTGGCGCCGGGTGATCCCTACCGGGGCGACCTGTCGGCGGGCCTGCAGCCTCCGTCGTCGGCGTATCTGCTGGGCACGGACGCGCAGGGTCGCGACGTGCTGAGCCGGGTGCTCTACGGTGCCCGGCTGTCGCTCACCGTGGGGCTCGGGAGCCAGGCGGTCTCCCTCGCCGTGGGGCTCGCCCTCGGGCTCGTCGCCGGCTACTCCGGGCGCTGGGTCGACGCGACCGTCATGCGCGTCGCCGACGTGACCCTCGCCTTCCCGTCGCTGCTCCTGCTCATCGCCATCGCCGCCGCGGTCAAGCCGTCGCTCCCGGTCATCTGTCTCGTGATCGGACTCGTCGGCTGGGCGGGCATGGCGCGCCTGGTACGCGGCCAGGTGCTGGTGGTGCGCGCGCTCGATTACGTGCAGGCGGCGCGGGCGCTCGGCGCCTCCGATGCGCGACTCGTCACGCGCCACATCCTGCCGAACGTGCTGGCGCCGGTCATCGTCGCCACGACGCTCGGCATCGGCGGAGCGATCATGGCCGAAGCGGCACTGTCGTTCGTGGGGCTCGGGGCCCAACCGCCGACGCCGTCGTGGGGGGCGATGGTCGCGGAGGGACGGGATCTGCTCCGGGTCGCGCCCTGGGTGTCGCTGTTCCCGGGGCTCGCGATCGGAGTCGCGGTGCTCGGCCTGAACCTCTTGGGCGACGGGCTGCGGGACGCGCTGGACGTGCGCCGGGCGTCGTCATGACCGACGTCGCCTACCACCCGACCCGCCTGCGGGCGCTGCGCGACAGCCTCCGGGCCCTGCGCGCCGCGGAGTTTCCCTGGACGGCCGACACCGTCTACCTCAATAACGCGTCCATCGGCCCGATCCCCGAGCGCACCCGCCGCGCCCTCGACGCGTTCACCGCCAAACGCACGGCGCCGCACCTGCTGCCGGACGGCGAGCTCCGGGCCGTGCTCCAGGCGGCGCGGGAGGCGATCGCGGGGCTCCTCAACGCCGCGCCCAGCGAGGTCGCGCTCGCCACCAATACGAGCCACGGGCTCAACCTCGCCGCCCGCGCGCTGCCCCTGAAACCGGGCGACATGGTGCTGGTGTCCGACCGGGAGTTCCCGGCGAACGTCTACCCGTGGCTGCTGCTCCAGAAGCAGGGGATCGAAGTCGAGCTCGCGCCGTGCGGGGCCGAGGGGTGGCCCGACGAGGACTATCTCGTCGAGCGCCTGCACGATCCCCGCGTGCGCGTGCTCGCCGTGTCGTTCGTGCAGTTCGCCAACGGCTATCGCGCCGACCTCGATCGCCTCGGCGTCGCGTGCCGGGCGAACGGGACCTTCCTGGTCGTGGACGGAATCCAGGGCGTGGGGAACTCGGTGCTGGACGTGCGCGAGACGCCGGTGGACGTCCTTGCCTGCGGCGGGCAGAAGTGGCTGCTCTCGCCCTGGGGCTCGGGGTTCGTCTACGTGCGCAAAGA
>Ga0066678_10001102_pt1 | contig 10255 bp, 11 predicted proteins | sample GraSoiAngelo_127_FD_62300 | JGI IMG/M metagenome (GOLD analysis project Ga0066678, IMG submission 62300) | Grasslands soil microbial communities from the Angelo Coastal Reserve, California, USA - 14_0927_09_40cm | ecosystem: Environmental > Terrestrial > Soil > Grasslands | place: USA...
ATCGCCGAATTCGCGCAGATCCCGCAATACATGACCTGTCGACGATCATTCCTTTGGGCAATTCGATTTGAAAAGGCAGATACTAAGTTATCGGGGAATACGAGGTCCCCGCTGTCGCTTGCTCCGTCTTCGTCAGCTCGTACCCCAAGCTGAGCATAATCGGTCCGAAGGCGCTCTCGATCGCACCAACCGACTCCTGGGAGAGAGCAGATCGCCACTCGCCGGCACGACCGCTCCGGACAAATGTCTTGTCCTGGCGGGTGTTTTTGGTCTCCGCCCATTGTCGAGACTGCTCTTTCTCCAATTTCTTCATTCGGCCAATGGAACTCAGCTCCACGGCGCGGGCCCGCTTCTCTTCGCTTCCATCCACTCTTAGCAACGCGCTGATCTTACCTAATTCTCGCTGCGGGTCTTCGATCAAGTCTTCGTAGCGGATGAGTAGAAAACCTTCGCGCCCCCCGCGAGTGGATATCCAGCTTATGACGTGGTCCCCCCAAGGCCCCCAGGAGATGATCTTTTCCGAACCAGCCACAAATAGCTGCACAAACTCATCCATCGGATAGCCTTCCGGCAATCCACCTCGTTTGAGGTCGTAGTGATATAGGGAAACTGCCAAATCTCTCGGGTCCCGGACAATGTAGATGATTTTCTTGTATCGAGGATCAAAAGGCTCATGACTCTTCAAAGTACGGGGTCTGGGCAAGCGACGGAGGACGCGATCCGGGAACATGTAAATATCAGGAATGTGCGACTCAACATTGAGAAAGGTGACCGGCTCCTCAGCACTGACCAAGTTGCCGATCAGAAATCTCGCCCAGGTACTGCCTGATCTTCCGTAGGAAACCAGGAAAACATCGTCTGGAAAAACTGTCAGCCCTCGGCCTGCATTGACTCTGCCAGCGGCAACTCGCGCCACCTGCCTTAGATACTTAGTGACCCTGTTCAATTTTGTCCCCGAAAGACCAAGTTCACGCCGGACCCAGAGTTCTCGCGCATTGTGCGCTGTTCGGTCAGCAGCATCAGTCTAGCCTACAGTGACGGAGTCGGCAACAGTGCATGTCACACGGTAGTGGTGTGGTTTGCCCCTCATCGCATCTCTAACGACGGTTGCACATGTCAATCAACGCAAGTCACAGAAGTGGTCACCGTCAAGGGCCAGACGAAGACCACACCCAAGCGGCGGTACCGGACCGTCGAAGAGGAACGGCGGATTGTCGAAGAAACGTTGGTCGAAGGAGCGTCGGTGGCGCGAGTGGCGCGGGCGCACGGGGTCAACGCCAACCAGGTGTTTGCCTGGCGCAAGCTGTATCTGGCCGGACGGCTCAACGGTAACCGCGCGATCCAGTTGCTGCCGGTCCGCGTAAGCAAGAGTTCGCTATCGCTAGCGACAACATCCAGTCGTGAGTGCTCCCCCTCCGTAGATTTCGCGGAGTCCACGCCGGACACCATTCACCTTGAACTGCGCCACGCGCAGGTGCGCATCGAAGGCAGCGCCGATCCCGCGTTGCTGCGGGTTGTTGCTGGAGTATCTCGGGCGATGATCGGGCTCCCGGCCAACACGCGGATCTGGATCTCGGCGGGTGTGACCAATCTGCGGCGCGGTTTCACCGGGCTGAGTCGCTGGTGCAAACCGGGTTGGAGCAGAGAGTCCATTCTCGGGACACGTGTTCGTGTTTCGCGGGCGGCGTGGCGATCTGATTAAAGTTCTCTGGTACGACGACGATGGACTGTGTCTATTCGCTAAGCGGCTGTAGGCGGACGCTTCGTGTGGCCGCGAGCGACGAGCGGCACAGTAGCGCTGACGCGAGCGCAGTTGTCGATGCTGCTGGAAGGAATCGATTGGCGGCGGCCGGAGCGCACCTGGGACCCGCACGCGGAGGTTTAAACAGCAGATTCTTTTTCACAAATTTTTTCGCGCGAAGGCGATTGCGGGCGCGGAAGTTCATGCGATACTCCGCGCATGTTGGTAGCGATCCTTCCAGATCTGAACCTTCTTCCTCCGGATTTGCGAGCGCTGATCCTGGGCGCAGCACAATCAACTGGTCACCACCCACGAGCAACTGCTGTCGCAGGGGTCAAGCGGCATTTAGTGTGTAAACGGTGGACCATTGAGAAAGCGGATGAAAACTCCAACGGTACTCCATGGTTTGTGCTACATAGGCTAAACAGCGATAAGTTGAGATTTCTCCTCCGTCACTTCCATGGTATTGGCTCGGCGTTTGAATTCTTTGTTGAGTCGCTCGCTGGGATTGGTCGTGCGCAACATCGTCCAGTATGTAGGATCAAACTGGAAAAAAGTCAGCAAAGAATCTAAGTCTTTCTCGATGACCTGCACCGCCGAAGGAAACAGCCGCCCCCATTGCTGTTTCAGAGCGAAAAAGGCCGTCCGCGCCGCACTCTGGGTGGGAGCATAGAAAATGGCATTGAGATCCTTGGAGAACAGTTCACGTTCCTGTTTGCGAACCCGCCGGCAGGCGCTGGCCTTCGCATGCTTCTGGCAGCTCTGGGTCTGCGCTCGTGGGAATGAGCGCTGAAAGAACGGTTCCAGTCCAGGCAATCTATCCATTATGCCCAACTCGACCGCTTCCAGGTTCAGGCCCCCTTCTGCCAGATCGCCGAACAGGCCCACAAATCGGCTCGTTCTCGATCTCCCATCTCCAAAGCCAAGACCTCGAAGCGTTCGTTTTTTTCACTCACGCCCAGCACGGCACAGAAGCTTTGCCGGCCGGGCCACGTGCCCGTTAATGCGCACCCGAAAGTTGGCTCCGTCCACATAAACAAACTTGTAGGGCTAGCCTTGCAACGAACGACGCCGCCAAGCCTCCAGCTCCGTCGAAGCCCGACCAACGATGCGCGAGATCTGCTTGGAGTCGTACTTATGCCCCGCTGCTTCTCCGAGATCCGCGCTAGGTTTGTGGGTCGACAATCCGGCCAGAAAAGCTTCCGCTAAGAAGGCCTCCAATTCCGGATCCTGGCCTTTCCTCTCCGGCAGCCACTGCGATTGGAACTCCCCTTTGCGGTCGCGTGGTACTTTCAGCTCCACTTCTCCCAAGCCGAAAAAGTTGATGCGGCGTGGCCGATAGCCGTTGCGGTAATTGCCATGGTTCTCGTCCAACGACACATGCCGGCTTCGGCCCAGAAATTCATCGCGTTCCCCTTCCAACGAACTGTTGGCTCGTGCCGCGCGTTTTCATTTCGCGCCGTGACCTGTGCTTGGTGGCATCCCTTTGCTCCGGCTCCTCAGCACGGATGCGGCACGCCTGAGCTTTTGCTATTCTAAGTGCGGCAGATCGAGCCATGCGGAATCCCCCACCATATAGGCGGCTGGCGCTGGCCAGCGGCTGCCCCAGACGCGTTTGAGCAATATGATGGCCTTTGCGGATCCCAGAAATCACCCAGCCACGCGGGCCGCCGAAGGACGGAAGGTGACATACATCGAGGAGTTGACTACAGCGCGCCGGGAGGTCCAGAACACCGAAGGCTGTGAGTAGCAATCGGCCGTAACTCTGATCATGGATTCTCGAGATGAATGAGATCTACGTTGTGGGCGGCCAACTCAGAACGAGTTTGTTCCGAAAATTGGAGGAGTGGCAGTCTTCCCAAAAAGGACTCGTGATCCAATTGGACCCCGACAAAAACACCTCACGTAGTTGTGTCGAGTACGTCTCCCCGCCTGAGGTATGTGCAAAGGATTCGCCAGCGGTCCTCTTCAAGTCGGCTTCCCTGCATGGCAATAAGCTTTATACGTGTACCTCTACGGAGGTATTGATTTATGAGCTGCCGGCTTTTCGGCTTGTGAACTACATCTCGCTGCCGTGCTTCAATGATCTTCATCATGTTTGTGCCTCGAACGAAGGCACACTCTTAGCCGCGGTGACCGGACTCGACATGGTGGTGGAAGCCACCACTGAAGGGCAAGTTCTGCGAGAGTGGAATGTGCTCGGCGAGGACCCTTGGGATCGGTTTTCCCGAGACATCGACTACCGGCGTGTTCCTACGACCAAGCCTCACCGCTCCCATCCGAACCACGTTTTTCAACTCCGGAACGACATTTGGGTCACACGTTTCCGACAACGGGACGCGATCTGCCTAACCGCATCCGGTCAGCGGATTGAAATCGGGGTCCAGTGGCCCCACGACGGCTACTTGTTCGGCCATTACATTTACTTTACCACCGTAGACGGCCACGTGGTAATCGCAAACCAGCAGACATTACAGGTCGAGAAGATTATCGACTTGAATGAGATGAGCAGTTCGCCGCAACAGGTTCTCGGCTGGTGTCGAGGCCTGCTTCCCCTGGATGAACACCGCATCTGGGTGGGTTTCACGCGCGTACGGCCTACTAAGTTTCGCGAGAACTTGGAGTGGATCAAGAACGGCTACTCTTATCGTCACAAGCCTACACACATCGCCCTTTACGACCTGAAGCGCCGTTCCTGTCTGGAAGAAATCCCTCTCGAGCCGCACGGCATTGGCATAGTATTCAGTCTTTTTAACGCCCCGCCTGTCGTAGGCACGGAGCAATGCGAATCGGCAACCATGGAGCACTCTGCGATTGAGAATCAATTGCGAGGGGGAACGGCACAGGCGGATTCTGGTGCGCACAAGCTTGCTTAGCCCCATACCCCACTCCGGTTCCCGCTCCACGGATCCTGTTTGCGCTGCCGCCTATCGCACGGCGGCACGCCAGTTTCCGACGTTTCAAAGAATTAGCGCGGATCCAGCTTCCTGATTTCATCGCGGTGCCTTCACACGGGTACTGGGAATTCCCTGCGCGGTCGTTCCCGCGCTCTCCTGCTCCGGAATCACATGATCGGTCTAGCGCCGGCGAATCATCGGCGATCTCGTCCCGCTGAGTCCCTATTACTCTCCTCGGAATACTCGCCAAAACTGTTTCCGACGAGGCGTGGCCATGCGGACATGGACCTGCGCGCCGCCGCAGTTCTACTACCTTGGTTATCTGTCCAGCTAATGCACTCCTCCTTAGAGTAATCAATTAGGGACTCGAAAGAATTCGTCTCCCCAATATTTATTTCGAGGCAGTTTGGATGTCATCTCACCCGTTACGTTTCCTGCCGGGCGGCTCTCAGCATGTTGTTCTTGCCCGCACGATTGTCCTAGTTCTGGTCTTCGCTCTTGATCTTGCGACGACCGCATGCAATCAGGGGCTGAGCAGTCCACCCCCCCAAGCAAACCAATCCGCGGATGATGTGCTTGACAAGAACCTGAGGGATCGTGTTCACGTCGAGATCACACCCGCTACCGCAACGCTGGAATCCAGTCGAAAAATGCAGTTTACCGCAAGGGTCACTAACACGCGCAACCCTGGCGTCACCTGGACCGCGAGCGCAGGAAGCATCTCCAGCAGTGGTCTTTTCACGGCTCCGTTGGTTTCGACCACGGAGACAGTGATCGTAACCGCCACAAGCAAGGCCCTGTTCTGGGCTCGGGCAAGCGTTCCAATCATTGTTACGGAAGGCACGTCTCCGGGTGAGAGCGCCCTTGACATCACCACGCGTACCATTCCGGCGGGAACTGCTGGCGCGCCATACACCGCCTCTGTTGCCGTCAGCGGCGGCCAGCTCCCTTACGAGTGGAGCATCGCTTCCGGCTCCCTGCCGCAGGGAATGCGACTCGATCGGGCTACGGGCACGATCTCCGGCATGAGCCCCAAAATTGGAACCTTCCCCTTTATCATTCGCGTGACCAGTGCCGCCGCCGCGCAGGCAACACAGCAGAACTTCACACTGCAGCTTTCCCCTAGCAACAATGGCTGCGGGCCGCCGACATATAACTGTTCTCGGACTGACATCAACACGGTACAATTGCCCAATCCGGTCCCCAATGTCGGGAATCTCACCGGAGCCAATACGACTATAGTTGATCCGGACTTCAATAATCCTATCGTGCGGGTCACCGATGCTAGTTTTGATAGTACCCGGCTGGATCAACCCTATTTTGCGACCTCGGGCAGCGGGGATGAGAACATTTGGAACACTGATTCCACGTTGCTACTGATCGTAGGCAGTGGAGGACGGTACTATCCTGTGGCGTTCGATCCGACTACCATGGAGGCATCGAGACTGTATAGCACTGGAAGCGGCGCGGGGATGTTCTTTGGCTCGGCGGGAACTTTCTCCTACCTCGACAGCCAGCTTTTGTACGTGCGGAACGGCACGAAGATTCAGGCTTATGACTTCACAGATCGCACGCATGTCCCCACGCCCCAGACGCTGTTCGATTTTAAGGAGGGGGCCAACTGCCTGCCTCTGGGCTACGCAACGACTTGGGGGAACGACCTTTCGCAGTCCAAAGATGACCTGACGTTTGTAGGTGCGTTCTCGAATGGCGGCGGCCAAGGTACTGGGGTCAACGTGGTGGTATGGCGCCAGGGACAAGGATGCTCGGCACTGAACACTCAGACTGGAGTAGTTACTGGTGACTGGGGAGTGACGGGCACGGTTGCGATTCCTGACCGATTTTCGATCCATAATGTGAAGATATCAAGAGACGGCAACTGGGTGCTGATCGCCTCTACCCATTGTTTCACCCCCTGCACTAACGGCAGTTCGCCTTACGCTTGGCAAGTGGGAACGACGAACCTGTTCCCGATAGCACCGCCTACACTCGCTACTGGAGGACATTGGACGGAAGGCTACACGCACTTTGTCAACAACAGCAGCAAGCCTTATGCCTTCGGGGAATACTCGATCCGCACATTTGCCGAGCCCGCATTGCTCACGTCGGTAGCAACGGTAGTTCCGATAGGATTCCGCGGCGACGGTCACGCAGGTTGGTCGAACGTGGACCAGGACGATACCGTGCCGTTCTTTATCACGACTACTTATCCCTTCCAGTCGCCTTACATGTTCGCCTGGGAGAATGAAGTGATCGCTATGTCCCCCGTGACTGGGCAGACCTGGCGCTTTGCTCACACTTTCGACTCCTCATCTAGTGCGTTCTTTTCCGTAGCCAACGCCATCGGATCAATCTCGCAGGACGGCAGGTTCTTCGCCTGGGCAAGCGACTGGATGGGAACGCTAGGGTCTACGTCCGGCGCTTCGGCCTGCACACTGAATAGCAACTGTCGCGGCGATGTGTTTGTCGTGGAGCTCAAGTAAGTAACTGCTGTTAGAGCCTGGGCGGCCTATTTCCCTAAGCCATCTATCCGGCCGGAACATGACCACGCGTCCATGTCTTGCTAAGATTAATTCACACGCGCGGGGTCGAAATGAGAGAAGGAGAGGTGATGGGACTTATTGGCGGCCCAGTGGCGGACACGATCTTGCGGCGCTTCGGCGAATCCAATACCGCCTGTGCAGGCGCCGGCTACAAGGATAAAGAAAAGATCGAGATCTTGTTAGGTCCGGGTGTGTGGAGCGAACTTGCCGGAAGAACCGTGATTGACTTCGGTTGCGGAGAGGGTGAAGAAGCCATAAAGATCGCGCAAAGAGGTGCGGCCCACGTCATGGGGATTGACATACGCGAAAGAGTGCTTGCGATTGCAGAGCAAAGAGTGGCCAACCTCGGCCTCCAGAACATATCCTTTGCGCCTATACCCACCGAAAAGCCGATGTCAGCGTTAGCATCGACTCTTTCGAACACTTTTGCGCCCCTGCGGCGGTTTTGAACCACATGGCTGAGATTCTGAACCCTGGGGTCAACGTACTCATAGCGTTCGGACCGACTTGGTATCATCCCTATGGAGGCCACGTGTCTCAGTGTTCCGGTGGGCGCACTTGCTGTTTCGCGAGAAGGCATTAATCCGTTGGATCCCGGGTTCGAAAAGATGGAGTTCGTCGATTTGCTGAGGTCGAAGGCGCCCTGAATCAAATGAGCATTGATAAATTCGAACGATTTGTTCGGCAAAGCCCCGAGGTCGAGCATCTTGAGTGCGTGCCGATAAGACCGGGCGGGTCGGGTTGCACAATCGCGTTTTTCACTCAATTGTTCGTGCAGGCTTCGCTTGCGGTATGGATGATGTTGCTGCGAATGCGGCTGCTAAACCTTATCTCTTGCTTTGGCACTCCAACGGACCCTGGTAGACTGAAGTTGCGGAGAAGCTTATTGTGGTGCAACGTGGAGAGCAATTGGGGGTGCGTCAGGAAAGTGCTCTCGCGTGCGAGCGAAGACGCTGTCCGGTGTTCGTCATGGGATGTCACCGCTCGGGGACGAACCTGCTTTATGATACGTTGCTATCGGCTGGTGGCTTCGCCGTTTACCGTGGTTACCTGCCAGTCTACGGAATGCTGATCCCTCGCTTCGGTGGCTTCGATAAATCAGACAACCGAAGGAGAATGCTCAGTAGTTGGCTGCGAAGCAAGGGATTTCGCAGGTCAGGCATCGACGCCGCTCAACACACTGCCAAGGTGCTCAGCGAGTGCAGCACGGGTGGAGACTTCATCCGCATCGTGATGGAGGAAATCGCCCTCAAGCAGAATGCGGCACGCTGGGCAGTCTACGACGCTGACAATGTCCTCCATGTCCCCAGCATTAAGCAGGATATCCCTGAGGCACTGTTCATCCACATCATTCGGGACGGACGAGATATCGCCCTATCTCTTAGAAAAATGGGCGGATTCAGGCCGTTTCCTTGGCATAGCGCCTCGAAGAGTTTGCTTGCAACGGCATTGTATTGGGAGTGGATGGTCCGCAAGGGACAGCGTTATGGACGCGGCATCCCCGGTGACTATATCGAGATCCGCTATGAGGAATTGGTTTCACGACCGCGCCGAACACTTGAAACTCTCGGCCAGTTCTTGGCTCAGGACCTCGACTATGATCGTATCCAGAGCGCAAGCTTGGGTAGACTTCGTGAATCCAACTCATCGTTTCGTGATCAGGGGAACCAACAAAACCCGGTCAATCGCTGGAGGGAGAGGTTATCGCCTGAAGAGATAGCTTCCCTCGAGGCACTGATCGGAACGTACCTCGAGGACTTGGGCTATCCCTTAATTACTCCGGAGAAGGACAGGAAGCCGGGTCTCCGGGAAAAATGGATGCTGGCTCTGTACCACAGTTTTTTCGACACCAAGCTTTGGCTGAAACTCAATACTCCTCTGGGGAAACTAACCAGTTTGTCCCCCCTGGAACTGACCGATCCATCTGTCCGACCGCACCCAACCCGTAAGTTGCGGGGTTAGTAGAAAATCAAGAATCTCCTTGGTAACTGCAACAGCACTTCTGGATCGCCACTATCCCTAGCAGGTTACGGAAAAACTCGATCTCTGAGCGAATCATCGATTAGGTCGAGCCTGCTCGATGGGGAGACCGCCGAAGTCTTCTTCCAAGCTGTGCTCAAGCAGGCACGCCAACGGAATCTGCTCTCAAACGAGCACTCCACAGTGGATGGAGCGTTGCTGGAAGCCTGGGCGAGTTTGAAGAGTTTTCAGCGGAAGGATAGTAAGCCCCAGGTTCTGCCGGACAATCCTGGCAATGCGACGGTAGACTTCCACGGGGAGAAGCCGCCGAACTAGACGCACGAATCGACTACAGACCCGGATGCGAAGTTAGCACGCAAAGGCAAGGGCAAAAGAAGCCAAGCGGAGTTACAACGGGAATCTTCTGGTGGAAACCGCAACGGTCTGATCGTGAACACCGGGGTGTTCGAGGCCAACGGAACGGCGGAACGCGATGCCGCGCTGGTGATGCTGGAACAGATTCCGGGCACGAAACAGGTAACGGTGGGAGGCAACAAGGCGTTCGACACGGCCAATTTCGTGGCTGAGTGTCGAAGCTTAAAGGTCACACCGCGCGTGGCGCAGAATCTGGGGCGGCCAGGCGGGAGCGCGATTGATGCTCGCACCACGCAGCACGTTGGCTGTGCCATCAGTCAGAGGAGGAGGAAAAGGGTTGCAGAGTGCTTCGGTTGGGTGAAGACGATCGCGCTGTTGCGGAAGGTTCGACATCGTGGAATCTTCAAGGTGGGGTGGGTCTTCACCTTCGCAGCAGCGCCTCCAATCTGGTGCGGATGCGGAATCTGGCGCTTCAGGGAGCTTAAACGCGACAGTGTGTTCGTCTGATCCGAGAAAGGACCTTCTGGCAGACTTGCGCGAAAGTTTCGTGAGCGTCGCCTCAAACCACTGCCGCAGAGACTTGAGCAGTGGCTTGGCCCCCGCACTGCGGACCTGCTGGCGTTCTTCCGATGGCCGGCCGCGAATCTCTTTCTCGATCGCATACAGTGCCGTGATTCGCTCCAGCGCTTCTCTCGCCACTGGCGAAGCATGCGCCTGTTGCAAGTCGTAGAACTTGCGCC
>Ga0066678_10001108_pt1 | contig 10240 bp, 9 predicted proteins | sample GraSoiAngelo_127_FD_62300 | JGI IMG/M metagenome (GOLD analysis project Ga0066678, IMG submission 62300) | Grasslands soil microbial communities from the Angelo Coastal Reserve, California, USA - 14_0927_09_40cm | ecosystem: Environmental > Terrestrial > Soil > Grasslands | place: USA...
GCTGGGTGCTGTCCGAGCTCAACTCGCTCGTGCGGAGAGTGACGGACGACCTCGAGGGATACGACCCGACGAGTAGCGGGCGGTCGATCCAGCAATTCGTGGACGACCTGTCGAACTGGTACGTTCGGCGGAGCAGGCGGCGTTTCTGGAAGTCAGGCGCGGACGCTGACAAGCTGGCGGCCTACTGGACGCTGTACACGTGTCTCGTAACGCTGACCAAGCTCCTGGCACCGTTCACGCCGTTCGTAGCCGAGGCGATGTACCAGAACCTGGTGCGTTCGGTCGACGCCGAAGCGCCGGAGAGCGTGCACCTCGCCGCGTGGCCGCAAGCCGACGCGGCGCTTGTCGACGATCAGCTGATCCACGACACGCGGCTCGTGATGCGAGTGGTGAGCCTGGGGAGAGCCGCTCGGAGCAAGGCCGGGATCAAGGTGCGACAGCCTCTCGCTGTGGCGGCCGCATTTGTGCACAACGCGGCGCAAGCGGAAGGTCTCAGACGCCTTGGAGGGCAGGTGCTCGAGGAGCTTAACGTCAAGCACCTGGAAGTGATCGATTCGGCCGAGGTGTTCGAGGGCAGGAAGGCCGTCGAACACCCGACGGACCTCCTCGCGCTCCTTCCCGATGGCGCCGCCCTGGCGGAGGACGAGGCTGGATACGCGGTTGGGATCGACACAGCAATCACGCCGGAGCTGGCGGACGAGGGGCTTGCGCGCGAGCTGGTACACCGCATTCAGAACATGCGCAAGGCCGCGGGGTTCGAGATCGCGGACCGGATCTCGTTGTACTACAGCGATGCGCAGAGGCTGCGCAGGGTGTTCGCTGACTATGGCGATTATGTGCGAGAGGAAACGCTCGCGGAGGAGATTGCGGAAGGACGAGCGCCGGACGCCGCGTACGTGGAAGAGCAGATGGTGGAGGGCGAGAAGGTTACGTTCGCGGTGCGCCGCGTGTCGTAGTCGGGACAGGCTCGGCTTCCGGCGAAGGTTGGTCGTCGGGTATGCGAGCGTCGGGCCTGCGCGCCCGGACGAAGAGACCGCGAAAGGTCTCCCAGGCCCGCTGGGCGAGCGAAGGCTTCAGGCCTTGCATAGGCGGCTGTTCAAAGCCGGTCTCCGGCACCTGCCGGTATTCTGATGCGACCTCCGCACCGAACAGCATGATGTTGGCGCTGACATAAAGCCAGAGTAGGAAGACGGCGATCGCGCCGAGGGAGCCCATGACGAGGTCATAATGGGTGAAGTTCTCGATGTAGATGCTGAAGCCGAGCTTGGCGATTTCGAAGACGAGGGCAGCGACGACGGCACCCGGCCAGACGTCGCGGGGCGAGCGCAAACGGCTGGGGACGAGACAATAGAGCGCAGTGAAGGCGATGACCGAGAACACGAGCGGGATGGCGTACGAGGCAAGGTCCCAGAGCGGCCCGGCGCTATCCGCCACATCGCCGAGTGCGCCTAGCCTCGTGCTGTTGGTGCGTACGAAGCGCAGGAAGGCCGTCGCGCCGATCGAGACGAGGAAGAAGACGGCGAGGGCGAGGACGAGTGCGAGGTCAATCGCCTTTTGCTGGAAGAAGGGACGCTTCGACTCTCGGTCGTCGAAAGCAGTGTTCAGCGCTTTGCGGAGGGCGCCGAAGAGGCTGCTTCCTGCCCAGGCCATGCCGGCGAGGCCGAGGACGCTGAGCGCTCCGCTGCTGTTTCCGGCCACGTCACGGACTGCGTTCGTAACGGAGTCCCGGCCCTCGCCCTCGTTCAGGGGAATGTTCTTCAGGACTTCGTCCACGATGTCCTGTTGAACGCCGCTGTCCTGAATGAGCACGCCGGCAATCGCGACGACGAAGATAAGTAGCGGGAACAGAGAGAAGAGCGTGTAGTAGGAGATGGCGGCGGCGAGCTGGCCGCAGTCATCCCGCACATATTCGGCCGCCGAGCGCTGGAAGAGCGTTTTGACGAAGCGGAACATCGTTCCTCCTCAGCCGCATTTAGAAGTGGCGTTACCCCAGATTGTACCAACTGTTCTGGCTAGAACTTGTTAAACCTGTCTCGCAATCGCACACGTTATCGGTAAGGGGTTGACTGCCTGTGGGCGCGGTTTCGTATACTGGCACCCGATGCAGCTGGAGGAGGCTACTATGTCGTCCCCACTGGGGGAGACCCTCCGCCGCGCAAGGCTCTCCAAGAATGTAACGTTCGAGGATGCCGAGCGCGTGACCCGCATCCGGCGTGAGTACCTGGAAGCACTCGAGAGAGAAGACTTCACAAAGCTTCCGGCCCCAGTTTACGCACGTGGTTTCTTGCGCTCGTATGCGGGATATTTGGGTCTGGACCCGGGGCAGTTGATGCCGTTCTTCCCGGTCGGCCACGTGGAGGAGCCTCGACTCGACCCGCTACCGGAGGTGGACCAGCCACGCACCTGGAACATGAACGGTGTGCTGGCGATCGGAGTAGTGGGCCTTCTGATCCTGCTGGTGGTGGCGCTGTACGCCGTGGGGCACGAGGATACGAGCCCGCAATTCCAGACGCGTGAACCCGCTGCCCTGACCGGGAGCAACAACTCGCAGAAAGTCATCACTGGGCCGGAGCAAACTTCGAATGCACCCGCTAATGCGGGACCGGCCTCTGCCTTGCCCGACCTCGCCGGGCAGAGCGTTGACGATGCGGTTTCGATAGTCCAGGAGACGGGCGCCTCGGTCTCGATCATCTACGTGAAGCAGGGAGACGTTCCTGTCGGGCAGATCGTGAACCACCAGCCGGGGGCCGGCGCGGCAGTGGGGCGCGGAGACGTCGTTACCCTTATCGTGAGCCAATAGGCCTCGTCGACTTAACCGCCGGCTCGAACGGTAGAGAGGACTCTGCATTCGCGCGCGGATGAGCCTCGTTAGCCGTGGACGAACTCCATCTCGTAATCGATGATCTCGGCGTCGGGGCGTTCGTGCTCGATGAAGGAAATAACCGCCGCGAGAACGCGTGCGGCGTGGCGCTCGTCGTTCGAGGCGTAGGCGACACCGAGGGAGGCGATCTGCCAGGCGTCCTGATCGTCGACTTCGGCGGCGGAGACGTTGAACTTGTTGTGCAGGCGGGCGACGAGAGACTTTAGCACCTGCCGCTTACCTTTCAGCGAATGGTTGTCCGGCAGGCGGAGCTGTACGCGGCAGACGCCTATGGTCAGGGACATGCGAGAAAGGAGAAAGGGGAAAGGGGAGAGGAGGAAGGAGCGAGCAGAGATTGGACGCTATTCCTCATCTTGCGGTTCGTTGGCGGTGGCTTGCTCTTCGAGTATTTCGGGAAGGGGCGGGAGATCTTCGGGCTTTTCGAGACCGAAGTACTCGAGAAAGCGGAAGGTTGTCCCGTAGAGATAGGGACGGCCGGCTGCTGAGGCGCGGCCGATCTCGGTGACGAGGCCGCGCGCTCTAAGCGAGGCGAGGGCGCGGTCGCAGTTGACGCCGCGGATGGCCTCAATGACGGTGCGGCTGACGGGCTGCTTGTAAGCGATGATGGCAAGAGTCTCGAGCGCCGCGTGGGAGATGCGGTGGTCTTCGTCGACGCCGAGGAACTGTTCGACGTAAGCGGCGGCCTCAGGAGCAGTGACCATCTGGACGGCGCCGGCGCTGCGCTGGATACGTAGGCCGCGGCCCTGGAATTCGGCCGCGATCGCATCAACGGCATCGAGGACGGCGGCTTCGTTATGCCCGGAGATACGGGCGATTGCGGCGATCTCGACGGGGTCGTCGGCGACGAAGAGGATGCTCTCGATGATGAGCTTGAGGCGATCGTTGACGGACGAGGTCATGTGCCGGTAGGTCTTAGGGTTGCCGGTCGGCGGGCGGTTCGTTGCCGGGACCGGTCTCTTCGCTGCCGTAGAGGCGGGACCTGAGCGACTGCTCCTCGGGCGCTTCGGGTGCGGGCGCGGGCGGCGATTCGGGGGTCTCCCGGCGTGCTTCGGTGGCGGTGGAGGCAGGCGCGGGAGTAGTGTGGCCGGGCGAATCCTGGGGTTGCGGTTCGGGCCGGAGGGGCGGCGGCTGAACAACTGATGATGCGGCGACCGGCTGATCTCGTGCGGCCTTCGTAGCGCGCAACGGTTTGCCATCGCCGAAGCTGATGCGGACGTTCGGGAGGCCGGCCACAGGTAGTCCAAGCTCAGTCTGGATGATGTCGACGACGACGCGGGAGGCTTCCTGCGTGACGTGGGCGACGCTTGAGCGGGGCTTCAGGCCGAGGTCCAGGTTGGTGGCGATGCCGTTGTCTTTGGTGTAGACGCGCGCCCGAGCGGTGTTGACGTCCGGGAGTGCGCTAAGCGCTTCCTCGAGGCGAGTCTTGAGCGCCCGCGCGGGGACGATCGTCGTCGAGCCGGCCTGGCGGACGCGAAGCTCGCGCTCTTCATCCTCGGGTGCGAGCTCGAGGATGATGACGAGCAGGCCAAGCACGGCCAGCGCAAGCGCGCCGAGCGTGACGATGAGGCGGCCGGCGGTGTCGTTGTTCTTGTCCATGTCCTGGACGAGGTCGCCGAGGGCTTCGATTACATCGCCCGGGGCGGCCCAGGTTAGGAAGATGACGATCGCCATCAGGACGATCCACAGGGCAGCGAGCAGGACGATAGCAGTGCGGTTCGTTTCCTTCATAGGGCACCTGCCGGGACGGTTGTGAGCCCGATGACGCCCTCGTCGTCGAGAGCGGTGAGGAGTGTGGGGAGAAGGCGGTTCGAGAGGTCACCGGGGTCCGAGGCGTAAACGCGTATGTAATTGCCGGTCAGGCCCTGCCATCGGCCGTCGCGATCGTCCTCCCAGAGGACTTGCATCGTGCGGTCTAGGAAGCGGCGGCGGAAGGCGCGTGAGGTCTCGCGAGCCAACCCCAGGAGCCTCTCGAGACGAGCACGGCGAAGGGGTGGGGGCAGGTGGCCGAGCATCAGCGACGCCGCGGTGTGAGGCCGGCGCGAATAAGGGAAAGCGTGAATGGCGGCGAATCCGATTTCGCGACAGAGCCCGATGGTCGCCTCGAAATCGGAATCTGTCTCGCCCGGAAAGCCGGCTATCACGTCCGTTGTTATCGCTACGTCAGGGACGTGCTCCCGGATGAGGGCGGTGGCGCGGTGGAAACCGTCCGCGGAATAGCGGCGGCGCATCCGCTTGAGCACCGGATCCGACCCGCTCTGGAGCGGTAGGTGGAAGTGGGGGCAGAGACGGTGGTCTTTCCAGAGGTCGAGCAGCGCCGGCGAAATATCCTGAGCCTGGAGGGACGAAAGGCGGATGCGAGGCACGGAAGCGTGTTCGAGAAGGGCTTCGAGCAAGCGGCGGGGACCTTGCTCCCGCTCTCCGGTGTCGCGTCCGTAGTTGCCGAGCTGAGTGCCAGTCAGGACGACTTCCTGGACGCCCTGTGCCTCGCGGGCGCGCACCTCCGCCACGACGCGGTCGATGGGAACGCTAGTCTCGCGGCCGCGCGTGTAAGGGACGATGCAGAAAGCGCATAGCTCGCTGCAGCCTTCCTGGATCTTGATAAAGGCGCGCGTGCGGAGATTGCTGCCAATCAGAGTCGGGCAGCCCGCCGTCGGGTCGCCCCGCTCGCGGAGGCGCTCAAGGAGGCGGTCCGGTATGGACTCTTTTGCGGCGTTGGGAAGGACGGCGTCCGCGCCGGCTTGTTTGGCAATGTCAGCGGGCGCCGTTTCAGCGTAACAGCCGGTGAGTACGATGTCGGCGTTTGGCGAAAGGCGGCGGCCCATGCGGACGAGATGCCTCACTTTGCGGTCCGCCACGTGGGTAACGGAGCAGGAGTTGATGACGAATGCGGCCGCCCCGGGGACGGCTTTGTCGGTTACGCGCACGCCCTTCGCGGTGAGACGGCGGGCGATGGCCTCTGAATCGGCCTGGTTCAGCTTGCAGCCGAGGGTAAGGACGGAGACAGTGGGGGTGTGGTCGCGCGGCATCACCCGCCATCATAGGACAGCGAACGGGGAACGGGAAACCCGCCGGCTGCGGCGAGTGGATGTGGCGCGCCCGTTAATTCCCGCAGCGGGAGTAACCGCAGACGGGGCAGGAGGCGCAGCCCTCGCCGTGGACGAGGGGGCCGCCGCAATCCGGGCAGCGCGCGGCGCGGAAGAGCTGCAGGCGGAGCTGTGTTGGGACTTTAGTGGAAGTAGCCATTGCATCACCTCGGGGCGTTTAGAACTGTTGTGCTAATGATAGTAGCACATGCGTTCTGTCGTCAAGAACACAGTGTCACTCCGGGCTGAAATTGCGGCGGCGGGCGTATGCTAGGAACGGACCGATTCGGAAGCTGCTCGAAAATGCGTATCGTGGTCGCGCCGCAAGAGTTCAAAGGCACGCTCGCCGCTGCGCAAGCGGCGGAAGCGATGGCCGAGGGCGTTCGGCGGGCGATGCCGGACGCTGCCATCGATGTCATCCCGCTGTCTGACGGCGGGCCGGGGCTCATCGAGGCGATCCGGGCTTCGCGTGGGGGAGCGATAGTTGCGGCGAGCGTCCAAGACCCGCTCGGCCGGTCGATCGAAGCTCGCTGGCTGCGAATCGAAGACGGAATAGCGGTGATCGAGTCCGCTCAGGCGGCGGGCCTCACGCTGCTGAAAGAGGACGAGCGCAACCCGCGCATAACCACAAGCTTTGGCGTTGGGCAGCTGATCGTCGAGGCGCTCGAGCGTGAGTGCAAGCGCATGATTGTCGGCCTGGGCGGAAGCGCTACGAACGACGGGGGCTGCGGCATGGTGGCTGCGCTGGGCGCGCGGTTCCTCGACGCCGCCGGCAACGATCTTCGGCCCGGCGGCGCCGCGCTGCCGGCTCTCGAGCGGATCGATGTGTCGTGTCTCGATCCGAGGCTTGGGGAAACGAATGTGGTTGCTGCAGCCGACGTAACGAACCCACTTTGCGGGCCGGAGGGCGCCTCGCTGGTATACGGCCCGCAGAAAGGCGCCAGCCCGGAGATGGCGCGGGAACTCGATGCGGCGCTCCTCCACTACGGCGACATCGTGCAGCGCGACGTTGGCGTACCGGTACTTACAGCGCCGGGTGCCGGTGCTGCGGGCGGTCTCGGCGCCGGATTGATCGGCTTCACAGGCGCAGAGGTGCGGCCCGGGTTTGAGGTCGTCGCGGAAGCGGCCGGGCTGCGGGAGCGGCTGGCGGGGGCGGACCTGCTGTTGACGGGCGAAGGGCGGCTGGATGGACAGACGGGCTACGGAAAGGCCGTGGCAGGGGTGGCGCGCCTGGCTGCGGAATGCGGAGTGCGCACGCTGATCGTACCCGGGGCGTTGGCACCGGGCTGGGAGGCTGTTCTCGGGTATACGGACGGCGTCGAGCCGGTCGCCGGTAGCCTGATGACGGCGGAGGAAGCGATGGCGCGCCCCGCGGAGACGCTCTCGATGACCGTCGAGCGTGCGCTGGCGGGCTGGCGCCGCATGCGAGAGGCCGAGGCGGGTGCGGCGGCGCCCGATGGGACAGAGCGCGTCTAGGCCAGCCGCGTCTCCTGCTCGCGCTGCTGGAAGACGTTCAGAAAGGACAATAGTCCGAGTCCGGCGGCGACGACCATGGGGATAAATACGCTTTCGAAGCTGAAGTCGTGTGTAATCAGCCAGTGGTACAGATTCGCGGCGATGGCGGCCGCCTGCTCAATCATCGCCAGCCAGAAAATACGTGGGTAGCGTCCCGGGTTGCGGGCGCAGTAGATGTAGAGCACGGCGAGCGGTATCGACTCCCAGCCGAGGGCGCGACCGGCGAGGACACCGTCGAGAGCGAGTTCGCCGGAATTGTGATTTTCGAGGAAAAGCGCGTTGCTCGTAAAGAGCTCCGTCAGGAAGCCGACTACCTCCCAGGCGGCGAGAAGGACGAGGAGTATGCGCGGCTGCTGTACGAACTGGAGGAAGGCGTTATCGCCCATCGACTTCCCGTACCCGTAGTCGCCCGCCTCGCCCCGTGTGCCGGGCAACTCAGACATGGTCGCCTCCTTTAGCCAACGCCCAACTCTCGCAGGCGCCTTTCGTCGATGCCCAAGTAGTGGCCGATCTCGTGGAGCAGGGTCTGCCTCGCCTGCTGGACCATCTCCTCTTCCGTCCGGCAGTACAGCTCGTGGGTGCGCTGGTAGATGATGATGCGGTCCGGCAGCACCATGGAGTAGCCCTGAGTGCGCTTGGGAAGGCTGACGCCCGTGTACATGCCGAAGAGCGCGGAACCGTGATGAAGGCCGGCCTGTCGCAGCTCGTGAACGGTGGGACGCCAGCGGACCTGGATATCGATGTTGTGGAGGGCGTCGCGAAATTGTGGCGGAAGCTCATCCAGCGCCCGCTGGACCACTCGCTGGAACTCGCTTCGTTTCATTTGAGAACATTGTAGCAAGCGGGCCGAGCCCCTCGATACATCCTTCCTTGGAAGGATTACTCGGGGCGAACGGCGAGGGCCGACCAGGCGCGAACGCAGGCGAAGGGGGAAGGCTTCGCATACGCTGAGATTCCTCGCCACCCCACCGGTCTCCCGCCTGTAGCGGACTATTTGTCGGCCCGCCCCGCAGGCTCGGAATGGAGGTGTCGGTTTGAGGTTGCCTACGGTTGGCTGACGAGAGCGCCGGCGAGGTAGGCTTCCAGGATGTTGCGGATCATAGGGGCGGCCTCGCGGGAGCCCGACTCTCCGGTCTCGAGCGCGGCGAGGGCCAGGACAGACGGCTCACTGCGATTGGCGTAGGCGACGAAGAAGACGTGGTTCGCTCCGAAGCCGATGTCTTCAGCGGTGCCGGACTTGCCGGCGGCGTCGACGCTTGAGCCTACCCACTGCTGGGAGGAGGTGCCGCCCGGGCTATGGATGACGAGCCCGAGTCCCTGGCGGATGGCGTCTAAGGTATCGGGCGAGACGGGGAGCGGGTTTACTACCTCAGCCTGGAAGTCCTGGCTGAGGGTGCCGCCAAGCTCCGAGATCTTGCGAATGAGCAGCGGCTTGCGGAGGACGCCAGTGGCGGAGATAGCCGAGTAGGCGTTGGCGATCTGGAGGGGCGTGGCCGTGACGAAGCCCTGGCCGATGCCCATGTTGACGGCGTCGCCTCGGTACCAGGGCTCGCCGATGTTGTCCTGCTTCCACTTGGGGTCGGGAACTATTCCGGCGGCCTCTTGAAGCCCCTTGATGCCGGTCAGGTTTCCAAAACCGAACGACCGCGCCATGTTCGGCAGGGCGTATTCGTCATGTTCGTCGGCGCCTTTCGCCAGCTCGAAGAAGACGGGGTTGCAAGATGCCATGAGGCCCTCGGCGGGCGTCAGGTAGCCGCGATCGACCGTCTGCCAGTTCTTCTGAGCGAACTGCTCGCCCAGGCCGGTCCATACCGGCGGACAGTGGATGGATGAGCTGGTGGTGAAGCCGCCCTTTTCAACGCCTGCCGCGAGCGTCACGACCTTGAATACGGAGCCGGTGGGGAAGGTGGCGAGCAGAGGGCGATGAAGGAACGGCTGACGCGGGTCATTCGAGATCGCCGCGAATTCTTCCGGTGAGAGGCCGCGGATAAAGGTGTTGGGATCGAAGCGCGGGAAGGAGGCGAGGGCGAGAATCGCGTTGTCGCGCGGGTCCATGACGACGATGGAGCCCACGCGCTCGCCCAGCTCGGCCTCGGTCTTTTTCTGGACGTTGATGTCGATTGTGAGCTGGATGTCTTTACCCGCGACGGCCGGCTTTTCGGCGATCTGACGAGCTATGGAGCCCTCTGGAGTGATCGTGGCGAGCAGACCGCCTCGCTCACCGGCAAGAACATCGTTCATCGAGCCCTCGAGCCCGAAGGCACCGATCTTGTCGCCGGCATCGAACCCCTTCGGGCGGAGATCCTTCAACTGGTCTTCGGTAATCTCCGTCATATAGCCGACGATATGAGCCGCCGAGGCGCCGTTGGGGTAGACACGCTGCGTCTCTTCGCGTACGACCACGCCGAGGTCCACCATGTCGCGGTACTTTTGCACCTCCTCTGGCGGGGTGCCGTAGGGCAATGTCTTGACGGGGATGAAGTAGTAGGACGGCTGGTTGTGCTGGACCTTGGCGCGGATTTCCGGTTCGGGCAGGCCGCTCGCCTGCGTCAGCCGCGCGATAGTGGCCTCCGGATCCGTGATGAAGTCTTTCACGATGCCGATGACGGCTACCGAGCCGTCGATGCCCAGCTCTTTTCCATTGCGGTCGTAGATGCCGCCGCGGCGGGGAACGCGCGTGAAGAAGTGGATGAGAGAACGGTCGTCGAGCTCCTTGAAGACGAGGGATGGCTGCCACTTGATGCGCCATTCTTTGCGCGTC
>Ga0066678_10001116_pt1 | contig 10220 bp, 6 predicted proteins | sample GraSoiAngelo_127_FD_62300 | JGI IMG/M metagenome (GOLD analysis project Ga0066678, IMG submission 62300) | Grasslands soil microbial communities from the Angelo Coastal Reserve, California, USA - 14_0927_09_40cm | ecosystem: Environmental > Terrestrial > Soil > Grasslands | place: USA...
GGGCGAGATCTATGCCGTCGAGAACACCGGCGACGGTGACTTGCACGTGCTTTCCGTTCTCGCCCCGGAAGATCGGGCTGCGGCCGCCGGCGAGCGCAAGGTCACGATCCGCCTCGACGACCAGCCCGAGCTCGAAGCGTCGGTCGAGCGGAGCTTTCGCTATCTCGTGAACGAGGACGCCGGCTGCTTCGACATGACGCAATTCATGGGGATCGTCCAGCCGAGCAAGGCGCCTTTCCACAGCCATACGTATGACGAGGTCGGGTACGTCGTCGCCGGAGAGGGGATTGCCCACGTCGGCGGTCGCTCGTACCCGCTCCAGCAGGGCTCGTGCTTCCACCTGCCGCCCGACGAGGTCCACTGCATCGAGAACACGGGATTGGGCCCGATGCACATCCTGGGCGTCTTCCATCCCTCGGGTAGCCCAGCCAACCGAACCTACGCGGACAACAAGTAGGCTCGAAAATCGTCACAAGTGGGGGAAGACCGGGTAAACACCAAGGAGGAGATCGAATGAGGAGGAGAAGGGCAACTGCGGGTGCGGCCGTGCTGGCGCTTGTAGCCGCACTCGCGGTAGTAGCCGCGGCGTACGCGACCCCCGACCGGGCGGCCGCGCCGACGGCAACATCGGGCAGTGGTGCAGCACTGATCAAGTGCGGCAAGACGCGCACCATCGGATTCATGGCTCCGGTGACCGGTCCTGCGGCGTCGATCGGCATCCAGCAGGTCCACTGGGCTCAGTACTACGTCTCGACGTACAACAAGACGCACAAGACGAAGTTCAAGCTCCAGACAGAAGACACACAGCTGGGCGCTCCGACGGGGACTGCCGAAGCCTTGAAGGGCGCGCAGGCACTCGCCGGGAGCTCGAACGTTCTGGGAGTCGTCGGACCAGCCGGGAGCAATGAGATCGTGGGCGTCACGAAGTCGCTGATGGACGGTGGCCTCGCGTGGGTATCCGGCTCGTCGACTCGCACGTCCCTGACGACGGACGGAACGCGCACCGGCTACATGTTCCGAACCGTGCCACCGGACGCAATCCAGGGGCCGACGGCCGCAAACTTCATCCTGAAAAAGCTGAAGTACACGCGCGTCTACATCATCGACGACCAGGAGACCTACAGCACTGGTCTGGCCGACGCGGTGCAGCAGGTGCTGAAGGCGGCGGGAGCCACAGTCAACCGAGACGGCGTCAGCCAGCAGCAGTCGGACTTCTCGTCGCTGATTGCGAAGATCCCGCGCGACACGCAAATCGTCTACATCCCGTGGCAGCTGCCTCCCAAGGGTCAGGCGTTCGGCAACCAGATGAAAGCTGCCGGCAAAGGGACCATCAAGCTGATGGGGGCGGACGGCCTCTACGACTCGTCGTTCGCCAGTGTCGGGGCGCACGTCTACGACACGAACTTCCCGCTGAATCCGAAGTCCAAGATCATCGCGGGCTTCAAGAAGGGCCACGGCGGGGACGGTGAGTACTTCGGTGCTCCGACGTACGCGGCCACCCAGGTGGTTGGGAACGCGATCGACCGGGCCTGCGCAAAGGGCTCGACGACGCGGGCGGCGGTCCGGGCGGCGATCCGGTCCACCAAGATCCCCGCGGCACAGTCGCTGATCGGCGTTGCGATCCGCTTCAACCGCAACGGTGATCTGTCGACACTGCATAAGTTCGGCCTCTACAAGTCGAACGGGACGGTCTTCGTTCCGATCGCAGGCTAGATCGAACAGGACGTCGAACTTCGAGTGCGGCCCGTCTCCTGACGGGCCGCACTCGTCTGTGAGAGGTTCTCGCCTGTGAACTGGAGCCTGTTCTTTGACCTGACGGTCAGCGGGCTGACGCTCGGCAGCCTCTACGCCCTCATCGCCCTCGGCTACTCCCTGGTCTACGGGATCCTCAAGCTCCTGAACTTCGCCCACGGGGACGTCTACATGATCGGTGCGTTCCTCGGCTGGTACGCACTGCACGCCCTTGGAGGCCCGGTGAACCCGACGTTCACGGGTGCAGTGGTTCTCTTCTTGATGTTCGTCGTCGCGATGCTCGGCTGCGGCGTGCTCGGCGTTGCGATCGAACGCTTTGCCTACAGGCCGCTCAGGAACGCGCCTCGAATCGCACCTCTGATCAGCGCCCTCGGGGTATCCATCTTCCTCCAGAACAGCGCTCTACTCATCTTTGGCGCGGCATTCAGGGACTACGACACGTTCGACCTGATCGGCGTTAAGACCTACAACATCGGGCAGCTCTTCTTCTCGGTTCCCCAGCTCCTGACGGTCGTCGCCGCGATCGGCCTGATGGTTGCACTCACCCTCTTCGTTGCGCGGTCTCGCCTCGGCAAAGCGATGCGCTCGACCTCCTTCGACCGGGAGGCGGCATCGATGATGGGGATCGACGTCGACCGGGTGATCTCGGTCACGTTCTTCATCGGTTCGGCCCTTGCCGGCGCAGCGGGTGTGATGTTCGCGCTCGTCTTCGGCCAGATCTACCACTTCATGGGCTTCATCGCCGGCCTCAAGGGCTTTACGGCGGCCGTGCTCGGCGGGATCGGCAGCATTCCGGGCGCGATGGTCGGCGGGCTGATCGTCGGCCTCGCGGAGTCGTACGCCACCGGCTATCTGCCGCAGGGCTCGACGTTCCAGAACCTCTACGTGTTCGCGCTCCTCATCCTCGTGATCCTCATCCGGCCCAGCGGTTTGTTCGGCAAGGCCGCTATCTCCAAGGTGTGATGGAACAGCCTCCCGACACCCCGAGGATCGGAGTCGACGAATGGGTCGCGAGCGTCGAGGGGAAGCGCGAGCGCTACACCGGCCCGCGCGGCGCCGTCCTGAAAAGGTGGGAGCGCCTACCCCCGGCCGCACGCGTGCTGGTGTTCGCGACTCCGGCAGCAGTCTTTCCATTCCTGACGAGCGGGGGAAACCTGTTCCGGTACGGGTTGTTCACGCTCGTCTACGCGCTACTCGCCCTCGGCCTCAACATCGTGGTCGGCTTCGCTGGGCTCCTGGACCTCGGCTACGTCGCCTTCTTCGGTTGCGGCGCTTACATGTACGCGATCCTTGCCTCGCCGCAGTTCGGCAACCACTGGCAGGCCGAGGCGGCGATCCCTGTTGTGGTGGTTTTCACCGCGGTGGTGGGCCTCCTCGTCGGACTTCCGTCTCGCAGGCTCCTCGGCGACTACCTCGCGATCTTGACGCTCTTTTTCGGTCAGGCATTCGTCGTTTTCGTCAACAACGCCAACCGGATCAGTTTTCCGTTCGTGGGCCACGCCGATCTGACGGGCGGAGCGAACGGGATCGCGAACATCGACCCGTTCAATTTCTTCGGCTACAGGATCGACTCGACGAGCCAGCAGTACTACCTCCTGCTGATTGCAGTCGCGCTCGTCTTGATCCTGTTGATGTTCGTGAACGAATCGAGGACAGGGCGTGCCTGGCGCGCTCTCCGAGAGGATCCCCTCGCCGCTGAGGTGATGAGCATCCCGGTGAATCGGCTGAAGCTGCTCGCGTTCGTCTTCGGCGCCGCGGTTGCGGGCTTGACGGGTGCGATCTACGGCACGATCGCGACGGCGGCGCTGCCTGGGGACTATGACGTCGGACTGCTGATCACGGTCTATGCGATCATGATCCTCGGCGGCTTCGGGAGCATCATGGGAATCGTCGTCGGCGCCGTGATCGTCAGCAGCGTGCCCGAGCTGCTCCGCTCCTCGGCCAACGCGCGCCCGCTGTTCTACGGCGCGATTCTGCTCGCCATTCTCGTGAAGCTGCGGCCCTGGCGGCTCCTAGCAGCCGAGCTCGGGGGACTGGTCGCGTTTGGTTTCGCAATCCATGGAATCGCGTCGGCGGCGTATCCACGTCTCGTCGACGGCGAGTCGATCGGGTCGGGCGTCAGTGCGCGAGCCCTCGACCACTGGATGCTCTTCCCGAAGAACCCCGTGAAGATCGCGGACGTCGCCTACATCCTGCTCGTGGCCGCAATCGTCGTGTATCCGCAGCTCAGTCGTGTCTGGCGAGCCGTTCTCTTACCGCCGCTCCTCTATCTGGTCATGTTCGTCTGGGAGAACCTGTTGCTCGTGCACATCGGTGGAGCCACGCGGTTGATCCTGCTCGGCGCGATGCTCGTTGCGCTCATGAACATCCGGCCACAGGGTCTCTTCGGCACGGCGACCGTGGAGATCGCATGACGGGCGACGCGACGCTGCTCGAGTTGAAGGAGCTCGACAAGTCGTTCGGCGGACTGCGCGTGATCGCGGATCTCGACATGGTCGTGAAGGAGCACGAGATCGTGAGCGTGATCGGGCCGAACGGCGCCGGCAAGACGACGCTCTTCAACCTGATCACCGGCATCTACCGGCCCGATTCAGGCGAGATTCAGCTCGACGGCAGAAATCTCGTCGGCATGGCGCCCCACAAGATCACGGAGCTCGGGATCGCCCGCACCTTTCAGACGCTGCGCCTCTTTCTGAACATGACGGTCAAGGAGAACGTCATGGCAGCGCAATACGGCCACACGAAGGTCGGCGTCCTCCGCTCGATGGTCCGGACCCCCGGAGCGCGGAGGGAGGAGAAGGAGATCCATCGCCTCGCCGAGGAGAAGCTCGGATTCTTCGGCGACAGGCTGATGGGCTACCGCTGGGACCAGTTCGCCTACAGCCTGTCGTACGCGAACCGAAGGCGACTCGAGATCGCGCGCGCGATGGCGACGCAGGCGCGCATCCTGCTCCTCGACGAGCCCGCCGCCGGAATGAACCCACGCGAGACGCATGAGATAACGGAGCTGATCGGAAAGCTCCGCGACGACGGCGGCTACACGATCCTCGTGATCGAGCACGACATGCATGTCGTCGAAGGCATCTCCGATCGTGTCGTCGCCCTCGACCACGGCGTCAAGATCGCCGAAGGATCGTTCGAAGCCGTCGCGACCGACCCCCGGGTCGTGGAGGCATATCTCGGTCTGCGAAAGACAGAGACGAAATGAGCGCCAACGGCGCACCGGATCTGCTGCGGCTGAAGGGCATCGATACGTACTACGGCGAGATCCACATCCTCGAGAACCTGAACCTGAACGTTCGTGAGGGCGAGCTCGTGTCGCTGCTCGGTGGCAACGCCTCGGGAAAGTCCACGACGCTGAAGACGATTCTCGGCCTCGTGCAGCCACGCAACGGCTCCGTCGAGTTTCGCGGCGAGGAGGTGACAGGCCGCAACACCAGTTATCGGATCCGGCAGGGGATGGCGATCGTTCCGGAGAACCGCCGTCTGTTCGGGCCGATGACGGTGCTGGAGAACCTCGAGATGGGTGCGTACCTCATCCGAGACACGAAAGGGCGCAAGGAGGACTTCGATCGGGTCTACACGCTCTTCCCGCTGCTGCACGAGCGGCGCAGCCAGCTCGCCGGCACGCTCTCCGGCGGTGAGCAGCAGATGGTCGCGATGGGCCGCGCTTTGATGGCGCGCCCGAAGCTCCTGCTGATGGACGAGCCTTCGATGGGTCTGGCACCGATCCTCGTCGAGCGAAGCTTCGAGATCATCCAGCAAGTCCATCAGTCCGGAGTTGCGATGCTCGTCGTCGAGCAGAATGCAAACATGGCTCTCTCGATCGCCGACCGCGGATACGTTCTCTCGACGGGGCGGCTCGTCTTGCAGGGGCCGGCGAACGAGCTCCTGCAGCACGAGGACTTGCGAAAGGCCTACCTTGGCCGTTGAGGCAGCGACGCTCGCGGAGCGTTGCCGTGACCGCTTCCCCATCTTCGAGCACCAGGTCTACATCAACTCCTGCTCGCAGGGAGCGCTCTCGGACTCGGTGCGCGCCGCGTACCAGCAGTACCTCGCCGACTGGGACGAGAAGGGCGCGCCATGGGAGTACTGGGTCGAGCGGCAGGAAGCGGCGCGCGCCGCCTTTGCGGGGCTCGTCAACGCGGGCCCGGACGAGATCGCGGTCACGACATCGCTGTCCGCAGGCGTGAGCGCCCTCGCAAGCGGTCTGCGCTTCACGAGGAGATCGAAGGTCGTGCTCACGGACTGGGAGTTCCCGACGATCGGCCAGATCTGGCACGCGCAGGAGGCGCGCGGCGCACGGGTCTCGCACGTGCCGGCGGCAGACGACGGAACCATCCCGCTCGAGCACTTCGAGCGCGCGATCGACGACGACACGCTCATCGTTTCGATCACTCATGTCTGTTATCGCAACGGCGCGATGCTGGACGTGCCTGCGGTCGTCGAGCTCGCGCACGAGCGCGGCGCGCTCGTCCTGCTCGACGCGTTCCAGGCGATCGGCTCGCTGCCGGTCGATGTCGCCGGGCTCGGCGTCGACTTTCTCGGTGCGGGGGTCCTCAAATACCTGCTCGGGTCGGCGGGGCTCGGGTTCTTCTACTGCCGGCGCGATCTCGTCGAGCGTGTCTGGCCTACGCAGACAGGCTGGTTCGCGGACGAGAACATCTTCGCCATGGATCACACCGACTACTCGCCCGCCCGAACTGCAGCGCGCTTCCAGTCGGGCACCCCGCCGGTGCCGTCCATCTATGCGGGCATCGCCGGGATCGAGCTGATGCAGGAGATCGGGATCGCTGCGACGCGCGACCACGTGCAGACACTGAACGCGCATCTGCTCGAAGGCCTGGACGAGCTGCAGGCCAAGGTCGTCACGCCGCGAGCGCCGGAACATCGCGGCGCGCTCATCTGCGTCAAGTCGACCGACGCGAAGGCTTTGGTCGTCGCGCTCGGCGACGAAGGCATCGTCACCTCGGATCGCGACGACAACCTGCGTATCTCGGCTCACTGTTACAACACGGTTGAGGACGTCGACACGGTCCTCGCCGCACTGCAGCGCCATCGCAAGCTCCTCGCCTAAAGCCTGACCCTGTGAAGGGTTGACCTGGCATAGCAAAAGTGCTATATCAGGTGACAACGGATGCCAGAGGCGCAAGGAGCCTTCGATGACTGAGCCCGCCGCCCCGCAACTCGTACCGACGTCGAGCCACCGCTGGAGGGCGGCCGTCTTCTTCGGTTTGTCCGCTCTCGTCTGGACTGTCTTGCTCGGCGAGATCGTGGCCTTCTCGAGCAACCACGAGTTCTACGTGGTTCTCTGGTGCGGAAGCGCGATTGCGCTCTGGTTCCTGCTGTTCGGAGAGCTGCAGAACACGGCGCGGCCTGCACTTCCGATCGCCTTCAAATGGTGGGTCCTTACTCTCGGCGGCCCGTTCGGCGTGGCCTACGTGCTCTACGTTCGCAAGAATTCGGATCCGAGCTCGCCGCCGGCTCAGCAGTTCGCCCAGGCTTCGCCGAGCAAGCCCGCCGACCTCGTCAGTCGTGTCGCGTTCCTCGAACGACGCGTTGCGGAGCTGCAGACGATCGTCGAAGGCCTCCAGGCGGGCCGGGCGACGGCGCCGAGCCGCGAGGCCGCACCTCCGCCGACGCCACGGTGGGAAGAGCCTGCACCTCCTCCCCCTCCACGACCGCAACCGCCGCTGGAGGTCCCTCCACGTCCCGCCCCGGCCGCGGCCGCACCGCTGCAGCCGAAAGTGAGCACCGGCTTCGACTGGGGTCGCACGATGTCCGCCACCGATCTGATGGGAGCGAAGGCACTGGCCTTCGCGGGCGGCGTCGTGACGCTGCTCGGCGTCGTCTTCTTCTTCGTTCTCGCGGTCAACCGCGGCTGGGTGGGGCCTGGCATGCGCGTCACGTTCGGCGGTGTCGCCTCGGGAATCGTGTTCGGCGCCGGCCTCTGGTTGCAGCGACGCTACGAGACGACGTACTCCGCGCTCGTCGCAGTGGGAACCGGTATCGCCAGCGCATACGCCACCTTGCTGGCCTCGGTCTCGCTGTACGACATGGTCTCGAAGCCGGTCGCGCTCGCGGTTGCTGCGGCGATCGCCTCCGTCGCCGTCGCAGTCTCGCTTGCATGGAACTCTGAGGTGGTCGCCGGCTTCGGCCTGATCGGCGCGATGATCGTGCCGGCGACGCTCGTCTTCCAGGGCGGCCTACGGGAGATCGGCACTGCGTTCGTCGCAGTCGTGTTCGCCGGGGCCGCGACAGTCGCAGTCAGCCGGCGCTGGTGGGTCCTGCTGCAGGTCGCGGCGCTCGTCAGCGTGCCGCAAGCGCTTGCTCAGGCCGCGGCCGCCGATTCTGCACACGCGAGCATCGTCACGCTTGCCGCCGCCTTCTGGCTCCTCTATCTCGCCGCAGGTTTGGTGTTCCAGTTCAAGCTCGGCCCTGCCCTCGCAGCAGCGCCCGCATCGTTCTTGACGGGCGGGGCGGTCTTCGCGGGCGTTTCTGCCGCGCTGCTCTACGGCCGACGCGACGATGGCGTGCCGCAGGGCATCGCTCAGCTCGTTGTTGCCGCGGTCTACGTCGCAGTCGCCGCGGCGCTCTATCGACGCGCCCGCGAGTCCGCGACGCTCCTGTTGGCACTCGGCCTTGCGCTTGCGGCGATCGGCCTGGCCGAAGCGTTGTCCGGATCGTCATTGACCTATGCCTGGGCTGCGGAGGCCGCGCTGCTCGTGTGGCTGTCGAGCCGTGTTCGCGACGCCCGCTTCCAGTTGCCGGCTCTGGCCTATCTTGCGCTGGCCCTCGTCCATTCGCTCGTCACCGAAGCGAGACCGGATCACCTCTCCGAGCCGATCCGTCATCCCGCGAGCGGCGCGCCTGCTCTCATGGCGATCGCACTGGCTGCACTCGTGTTCGCGCGTGTCAAGCGTTCGTGGGCCGACGACGATCGGCCGCCGACCGGGTTCCTTCGTGCCCTCGATCCGCTCCTCGCCTGGCTGCGCACGAACGAGGCCGCCGTGAACGTGGGCATGTATAGCTTGGCCGCGATCGTCGCGGCGTACGCCGCGTCGCTCGGCATTCTCGAGCTGTGCCAGGACGTCTGGCCCGGAAACAGCATCGAGACACCGTTCGAGTGGGGTCACGTCGCGGTCGACTCCGCGTGGGCGCTCGCCGGTCTTGCCGTTGTGCTCGGCTCCATCCGCCGGCGCTCCAATGTCGGGCTCGCGCTGGGGTTCGGTTGGCTCGCCCTCACCGTCGCGAAGGCCGTCGCCTTCGACGTGGTCACGCTTGCCCAGACGCGCTACGGCATCGCGTTTGCCGTCGTGGGTGCCGCGGTGCTTCTGGCCGGCCTCGCCCGCGAGCTTTCGGTGCCCGACTCAGTCACGGGCGAAGGGGCGAGCTCGCTCTTCGTCAGCGTCGCTTTTCTCCTCGCCGGCACGCTCGTCCTCGTTCCCGATCGCGTCGGCGGAGCCGACGGCAACGGTCTCGTCGTCCTCGGGGTCGGCGTGCTGTACGCCGCGCTCGCAGCCGGTGCTCTTTCGCGGCCGAACCAGCGCGACCTGACGACGTTTCTGTGGATACTCGGGCTGGCACTCGCGGCGGCGGGGGAGGAGATGCTGCTGAGCGGCGTCTGGCTCGTCCTCGTCTACACGGCCACGGCTGCGCTGCTCGCCGTCGTCGCCGTCAAGGTAAACGAGCGGCGCCTCCAGATCGCCTCGCTCGTCTACCTTGCTTTCGGCGCGCTGTTGACGCTCGCGGAAGAGGCTCCGCCCACACACCTTCTCGTCTCGCGCGCCCATCCGGGGCACGGCGTGCCCAGCTTGCTCCTTGTGATCGCCGCGACGGCGGTGCTCGCATGGTCTCTCTCGTGGAACGAGCGTTATCGTCTGCAGGCGATCTGGGTTGCAGGCGGACTGGCGGTCTACGCCGCCTCGCTCTCGATCCTGGAAGCCATGCAGCGCATCTCGAACCAGGGCGTCGACACGGACTTTCAGCGTGGGCACACGGTCGTGAGCGCCTTCTGGGGCCTGCTCGCGCTCGTCTCTCTCTACGTTGGGCTCAAGCGAAAACGGAGCTTGTTGCGCGTCGGCGGGTTCATCCTCTTCGCCATCAGCCTCGGCAAGATCTTCCTCTATGACCTTCCGAGCCTGAGCTCTGTGCAGCGGGCTCTCTCGTTCCTCGCCGTCGGCGCCGTCTTGCTCCTCGGCGGCTTCTTCTACCAGCGCCTCAGTGCCCAGTTCGACGAGCGATAGCATTTCTGCAATGCCGCGAATGAACAAGGGCGCCCTCGAGCGCTTGCAGGAACGAATCCGCACCGCCGACAGGGGGTGGTTCTTCGCCGCCGTGGCGGACAAGGTGGCCGAGCGGCGTCAGGCGAGTGGACTTTCCCAGCGCGAGCTCGCCGAGCTGGTCGGCACCACCCAGTCGGCGATCGCGCGGCTGGAGCGGGGAGGCCGGCCGCCGCGGATCGACAC